>Ga0208937_1001320_pt1 | contig 10758 bp, 9 predicted proteins | sample June2015DPH_11_5_FD_184705 | JGI IMG/M metagenome (GOLD analysis project Ga0208937, IMG submission 184705) | Peatland microbial communities from SPRUCE experiment site at the Marcell Experimental Forest, Minnesota, USA - June2015DPH_11_40... | ecosystem: Environmental > Terrestrial > Soil >...
CTAACTCAAAGCAAGCTGAGATGGAGCGCTCTATTAGTTTGCGCCAACAGGGGTATCGCCACCGCGCATTCATGCTGGTGGATTCAAACGAAGGTATGGAGTACATGGATAAAGCTCGCGGGCTTCTGTCTTCGCTGTCCATGGCGGAGACCAGCAGCTTCGCGAGATTCGACAGAGAGAGGAATACGAGCCTAAGCAAGGCTTTGGCAGAAACCATTGTTGCCAATTCATGTCTGCTCGTACTGACAGCATGTCTGTTTGGACTCATCCGCTACCACGGGCAAGTGCTTGAACAGGAAGCTGCCCAGAGCAGACAAGAGCTAGCCGTGCGCGATTCGCAGCTAGAAAAACTAACGTCCGCCCTTTCCAACCAAGCCCGCTCCAAGACCTCTGCCATCGAGGCGAACGCCCGCCTTCTGCTGCAGAACTACGGGGGGTTTCTACCACGACAGGGCCACGAATATGCTGAGCAGATAAGGGAAGCATCGGCACAAATGGAGCGACTCCGACAAGATTTAGTTGGCAGCCCAGGCTCCAACAGTGATGAAAAAGCAGCTTAGCACCTAAATTGTGCAGATCCGCCCGGGCTGAGTTCTGAAGCCGTCGTAGCTACGTTAACGAGTGCGTCTGCAACTTATTTCCGGACCGGCGGCCGCCTGGACTCGCATCATTTGGCACTTTGGTTGGTTCGCTCTGTCGCTCCACGCTGATCAAAGCTGCAGCAGATTACATTGCAGCTTCGTGTATCCCTGCTTCTGCGCCCACAGGTCGAGCGGGATTGACGCCATCTCATCCACAATCGGCTCGCCCAGCCCGCTCTTCGTCAGGTCCACCGTCTTGATGTAGGTTCGGCAACAGTCGCAACACTCGACGCGGACGTGCTTAAGTTCCTCCGCGGTGTAAACCGGTAGCTTCGCGTTGTTCTCTTCCCCGCATCCCGGACAAACGATCCGCCGGAACTCCCATTCCGCCAGGCAAAATGAACACACCAGAGATCGCTGGCCGCCATCTCCCAGCGGACGCAGAACACCCAGGCCCGGTTTCCGTTTGCAAAACGGACACAGATACGGCGTCGGCCCGCTCCAGCGCATATTTGACCGTGAACGAATGCCGGCCGCGTAAGGCTGAAGAAAAGCGCGAGCGAAAAAATCGCGAGGCCCCGGCGGCAGCGCTCCGGTCTCGCTCTCATTCCAGAAAGCCGTCAGCAATTGAAAATGTAAATCTGCGCCGCCGTCCCGCAACTCGCGCGCCGCTTCCCGAAGCGGACCCGGACCGTTCTGTTCGACCACCGACAGAAATGGCCCGAATCGGCCGGTCAGTTCTGGTTGGAGCGGCCGCGCAAAAGGCTCCGAGTCTGATGCGACACCGCCAGCCCCAGCACTCGATCTTTCGAGCGATCCGCCGAATTCCCCGTAGAACTTTTCCTGAAAGCGCGCAATAGCCGCATAGAAGCGCAGGATTTCCGCAGCAAAGGTGTACCGGGCGCCGAGTTCCTCCGCCCGTGCAATCCGCCGCTGCCATTCATTCTGCGCCATTGCCCGATTATCCGTCCCCGTCGCCTGCCGCGCAATGCCGGGTGCAGGGCTGTCCTGATAAAGGATTGTCCCGATGAAGCGTTGGCCTGATGGGTCGACTGATAAAGGGTTGAGTTTTCCTGATTGACGATCCAGTCAGAATGGAGTTATAGTTTTTTCGCATTCGCGCAGCACAAGCTGGACGCTATCGAGGCGTCTGCAACCACTCACCTCCGTAAGCTTCTGGAAAGTGCAGCACGGGGGCTACAAAATGGAGTTCTCTCGCAGGACCTTTCTCAAAGGCACCGTGCTTGGCGGAGCCGGTTTCTCCGCCCTCGGCTTTGATCTGACTCCGGTTTACGCCCAGACCCAGTCCCTCAAAATTTCCCGAGCCAGCGAAACGCGCAGCACCTGTCCTTATTGTGCCGTCAGTTGTGGCGTGATCATCTACACCTTGGGCGACAAGGCCAAGAACGCGATCCCGCAGGTCGTGCACGTCGAGGGCGATCCTGACCACCCCATCAACCGCGGCACGCTCTGCCCCAAGGGGTCATCGCTCGAGCAGGACATTCTCAACGACCGCCGGTTGCTGAAGCCGCAAGTACGCCGTCCGGGAGCCACCGACTGGGAAGACATTTCGTGGGATCAGGCCTACAGCGAGATTGCGCAGCGCGTGAAAAAGACGCGTGACGACACGTTCCTCGAAACCGACGCGCAGGGCCGCACCGTGAACCGCTGCGAAGGCATGGCCTTCACCGGCGGCTGCACCGACACCAACGAATTTAATTATCTGGCCGTAAAAAGTATGCGCAGCCTGGGGGTCTGCTACCTGGAAAACCAGGCCCGCGTTTGACACGGCCCCACGGTCTCCAGTTTGGGGCCCACCTTCGGACGCGGCGCAATGACCAATGGTTGGATCGACATCAAGAACACCGACATGATGTTGATCATGGGCGGCAATCCCGCCGAGAACCACCCCTGCGGCTTCAAGTGGGCGGTCGAAGCCAAGATTCACCGCAATGCGAAAACCATTGTTGTCGATCCGCGCCTAACCCGCACCGCCGCGACCGCCGACATGTACGTGCAGATTCGCGCTGGCGCCGACATCGCCTTCCTCGGCGGCGTCATCAACTACGCCATAGAAAACAACCGCATCGCGAAAGACTATCTCCTCAACTACACCAACGCCTCCTTCATTATCAAAGACGGATTTAATCTGCCCGAGGACGGCCTCTTCTCCGGATTTGATCCCGAGAAAAAGACCTACGACAAGAAGACCTGGAATTATGAAGAAGGTGGAGATCTGACCGGCAAACCGGTCGCGGGCACGCCTCCGGAAAAGACGCCTGCTCCTCTGCCACCGGGCGCCGCGCCCCCTCCACCATCGCTCCCGCCGAAGATCGCGTTCGATCTCTCGCTGCAGCATCCGCGCTGCGTCTATCAACTGTTGAAGAAGCAATACGAGCGCTACACGCCCGAAATGGTGGAGCGCATCACCGGCATTCCGCGGGATCAGTTCCTCAAGGCCGCCGACCTGTTCACCTCCGTCCGCAAAGATGGCGATATGAAAAAAGTCGCCACCATTATTTACGCGGTCGGATGGACGCAACACAGCTTCGGCACGCAGATCATCCGCACCGCCGCCGTCCTGCAACTGCTGATGGGCAACGTCGGCCGCGCCGGCGGCGGAGTCAATGCGCTCCGCGGCCACTCCAACATTCAGGGCGCCACCGACATGGCGGGAATCTTCGACATTCTCCCCGGCTACTTGAAGATGCCGAATCCCACCGACGTCAACTTGGCCGCGTACGTGAAGCGCATTACGCCAACCGTGTCCAAGCCCGATCCGTGGGAGTCATTTAATTACTGGTCGAATACTTCAAAATTTACCGTCTCACTCCTGAAGGCGATGTATGGACCGGCAGCCACCAAAGACAACGACTGGGCCTTTAACTATCTGCCGAAGATCGACCGCAACTATTCCTGGGTGAATATCTGGAACGACATGTACGAGGGCAAGATCAAAGGCATCTTCGCCTTCGGTATGAACGGCGTCATGATCGGCCCCGATTCGAATAAGAATATCGACGCCCTGAAAAAGGCCGACTGGCTGGTCGTTTGCGAGATCTATCCCGACGAAACCAGCGAATTCTGGCGCGCCCCCGGCATTTCCGCGGACGACATGAAGAAGATCAACACCACCGTGTACCGGTTACCAGGCGCAGGCTTCGCGGAAAAAGACGGCACCTTCGTGAACTCCGCGCGCTGGCTGCAATGGAAGAACGTCGCAGTGCCGCCGCCGGGGCAGGCGCGGCTCGACCAGGAAATCATCGCGACCATCTTTTTGAAAGTTCGCGAGCTCTATAAGAAAGAAGGCGGCAAGTTCCCCGATCCCGTTCTGAACGCGTCGTTCGCCTACACAAATCCCTACAACCCGTCGCTGGCCGAGGTCGCGAAAGAACTCAATGGGAAAGCGCTCGCCGACATCACCGACCCGAAAACGAAAACGACCATCAAGGCCGGACAGCAACTCCCAGGCTTTGCCTGGCTCAAAGACGACGGCACGACGCTCTCGGGAAACTGGCTCTACTGCGGATCATGGACCGAAGCCGGCGCCATGATGCAGCGCCGCGGAACCGAAGATCCGTCCGGCCTCGGCATTTATCCCAATTGGGGATGGTCCTGGCCGGCGAATCGCCGCGTTATGTACAATCGCGCATCCTGTGATCTCGAGGGCAAGCCCTGGGATCCTTCGCGCCGCCAGGTTTGGTGGGACGAAGCCAAGCAAAGCTGGGTGGGCGTCGACGTTCCCGATTTCAAAGTGGATTCCGCACCCAAAGATCACATGGGCCCGTTCATCATGAACCCCGATGGCATCGGACGTTTGTTCGTGCCGCTGGGTGGGATGCAAGACGGTCCCTTCCCCGAATTCTATGAGCCGATCGAAAGCCCGATTCCGAATCTGTTGCATCCGAAGCAGTCCAGCAATCCGGTCGTGAAACGATATAAAACCGACATGGACAAGTACGGGACGGTGGATCAGGGATTCAACGTTATCTGCACCACCTATCGCCTGACCGAGCACTACCACTATTGGACAAAAAATAATCCGATGAACGTCCAGCTTGTGCCCGAGCCGTTCGTGGAAGTCCCGGCGGAACTGGCCGACCGCATGGGCATTCGCGGCGGCGAAAAAGTAAGAGTCACCAGCGCGCGCGCTCACTACATCGCAAAGGCGATGGTCACGCGCCGCATCCGGCCCATGAAGATCGATGGCAAGGAGACGTTTCAGATCGGCATCCCCATTCACTGGGGCTTCCGCGGCATTGTGGAAGATGAAGTCCCAGCTAGGACCGCGAAGACCTTGGCGAATCAGTTGACGCCAACCGTAATCGATCCGAACGCATTTACGCCGGAATTCAAAGGCTTTCTCGTGAAGATCGAGAAGGTCTAGTTAAGAAAGATTTTCAGATCAATACCGAGGGCGGGAGATGGCAGACCGCAGAACGCTACAAGCCGAAATGATCTCGGGCCATTCCCTCTCCTCGCCCGGCCTCGGCATGCAGCGCGATCTTGAAGTCTGCAAACTGGTCGATACCACAACTTGCATCGGCTGCAAAGCCTGCGAAGTAGCGTGCGCCGAGTGGAACGATTTGCCGTTCTCCCCGACCACCTTCGACAACACTTACCAGACGATGCCAGAGACGCGCTGGAATTTCTGGAACCTCATCAAGTTCAATGAGCACCAGAACCCCGACGGCACGATCCAGTGGCTGATGCGCAAGGACCAGTGCATGCACTGCGCCGATCCCGGCTGCCTGCATGCCTGCCCCGCCGACGGCGCCATCGTGAAGTACGCCAACGGCATCGTCGACTTTAACCAGGAAAACTGCATTGGCTGCGAATTCTGCGTTTCCGGTTGTCCCTTCAATATTCCCCGCTTCAATCCCGAGACCAAGCGCGTTTACAAGTGCACCCTCTGCTCCGATCGCGTCGGCGAGGGTCTCGAGCCCGCCTGCATCAAGGCGTGCCCTACCGGCTGTCTCAAGTTCGGCACAAAAGACGACATGAAATTCATCGCCGAGGGGCGCGCTAAACAACTGCGCGACAATTTCGGCTGGCAGAACGCGGGCGTCTACGATCCGCAATCCGTCGGCGGAACCCACGTGATCTACGTGCTCCACGACGCCACGGATCCCGAGCGCTACGGCAACCTGCCGAGCAATCCCCAGATCCCGTGGAGCTACACAGTGTGGAAGTGGCTCTTTAAGCCCGTGCTCGGAACCTTCGCCCTGTTCGGTTTTCTCGGCGTCATCTTTCACTACGTGACCTCCGGCCCGCGCCGGACCCAACCGGAACCGCCGGCAAAGGATGGCGCCAATGCCAGTATCAACCTCTAGCGCGGTCGAGCGCTTCGACCATAAGGCTCGCGAGAGTTTCGAATCCGTGGGCCACACCACCGTCTATCGCGGAGAGTTGCTGCGCCATCCGGTATACACGCGCGTGCTCCACTGGATGGTCGCGCTGTTTTTCTTCCTCGCGCTGTTCACCGGCTTCGCCATCTATCTCCCCTGGCTGTTCCGCTGGTTCACTCCCTTCTTCGGTGGCGGACCACTCAGCCGCGTCATGCACCCCTGGTTCGGCGTGGGCTTCCTCTTCTTCTTCGGATTGCAGGCCCTGAACTGGTTCCAGCCCATGATCTGGACCGCAGCCGATTCCCGGTGGATGCGCGACATGAAGAAGATCATCAGCGGCGAAGCGAAGATGGATCCGCCCGACACCGGCTTCTTCAACGCCGGACAGAAAGTTCAGTTCTGGGAGATCGTCGGCGGTTGCGTTGCCTACCTGATCACCGGCATCATCCTATGGGTCGGAGCAAGAACTTTCGGAAGAATCGCCGTCGCTATCAGCTACGTCGTGCACGACATCTCCGCACTCATCATGCTCGGCGGAATCTTCATCCACATCTATGAGAGCACATTCGGCCAGCCCGGCACCTTCCAGTCGATGATTCGCGGCGCCGTAAGCGAAGCCTGGGCCTGGACCTTCCATCCCGCCTGGTACAAGCAAGTCACTGGACGCGATCCGCAGCAGGCCTGCGAAGAAGCGCACCGCCAAATGACCACCGGCAGCAAACCCTAGCAGCCGAGCGAAAATCTTAACCACAGAGGACACAGAGTGCACAGGGGTACACAGGCACTTCTTCAACTTGGTGGCAAATCGATCGCGAACCAAGAGCTTTCCCCTGTGTTCCTCTGTGCCCTCTGTGGTTAGGAATCCTTCGCTCAGGACGAATCTTCTTCGCAGCACTTTACAATATCCCCATGGCAACCATCCCCGCTGAAATTCACGGCCAGCGCTACATCAGCCTCGCGACCTTCCGAAAAAGTGGCGTTGCCGTCTACACGCCCATCTGGTTTGCCGAAGACGACAATAAGCTCTACTTCATGACGAACAGCAAATTGGGAAAGTGCAAGCGCATCCGCAACAACCCGCAAGTCAAGATCGCCCCCTGCACCATGCGCGGAAGAATCACCGGCCCCGAATTCCCCGCTATCGTCCGCATCCTGCCACCGGAAGAGTTTGCCCGCGTCCGCCAGGCGATCAACGCAAAATATTGGCTCGCCCGTGTCCCCTTCTTGTGGCGCAACACTGACACTTATCTCGAGATCACGCCCACATGAATAGGCCGGCATGAATCCAGCTCCGCCATCGGGCTCCCTGCCCGCTACAGCGAGTACTGTCCTAATTCGGGAAATTAGGACAGCACCTTGCGGCGCATGACATTTACGCTCGCTCCTCCACCCTGTTACCATCGGATGTTGTCTAAAGCTCCTGCGTAATTTTCTTAGGCAACTAAAATCTCTCTTGGAGGCACCATGGCCGTAAAAGTTGGCATTAATGGATTTGGACGCATCGGACGCAACGTTCTCCGCACCGCGCTCACCGACAAGAACCTCGACTTCGTCGCCGTAAACGATCTCACCGACCCCAAGACTCTGGCCCACCTGCTCAAGTACGACTCGATCCTCGGCAACCTGCCGAACAAAATCACCGCCGGGGCCGACAGTATTTCGATCGACGGCAAGACCATCAAAGTCTTCAAGGAAAAAGATCCCGCTGCCCTGCCCTGGGATTCCGTCGGAGCTCAGATCGTCATCGAGTCCACCGGAAAGTTCACCGACGCCAACGAAGCGAGAAAGCATCTGCGCGGCTCCGTGAAGAAAATCATCATCACCGCCCCCGCGAAGAACGAAGACCTCACCGTCGTTCTCGGCGTGAACGAAGAGAAGTACGATTCCGCCAAGCACCACATCATCTCCAACGCTTCCTGCACCACGAATTGTCTTGCCCCGATCGCCAAGGTCGTCAACGACAACTTCAAGATCGTCAGCGGCACCATGACCACCATCCACTCTTATACGAACGATCAGGTGATCCTCGACTTCCCGCACAAAGATTTGAGGCGAGCCCGTGCGGCGGCGATCAACATGATCCCAACCTCGACCGGCGCGGCCAAAGCGCTCAAGCTCGTCATCCCCGATCTGGCCGGCAAAATCGACGGCTTCGCCATGCGCGTACCCACGCCCAACGTCTCGGTCGTCGACCTGGTCGTCTGGGTAGAAAAAAAGACCACCAAAGAAGAGGTCAACGCCGCCCTGAAAAAAGCCTCCGAGTCAGGCCCGCTAAAGGGCTACCTCGGGTTCGAGGAGAACGAACTGGTCTCGTCCGATTTCAAAGGAGACTCCCGCTCCTCCATCGTCGACGCGCACATGACACTTGTAGTCGGCGGCAACTGCGTCAAGGTGATCTCGTGGTATGACAACGAGTGGGGATACTCCTGCCGTGTCCGCGATTTGATCAACCTGATGGCGGCGAAAGGACTGTAGGTTCTTAGAGCGTCGAGCCGTAGATTCCCTGTTGACCCCTGTGTCCTCTGTGGTAAAAACCTTTTGAAACCACAGAGGACACAGGGGCCCACAGGGCATGTCTCACGACGAGCAATCAACGTCGAACGACGGAGACTTTTTCATGGCAAAACTTTCTATTCGCGATCTTCCTCTCAACGATCACCGCGTCTTCATGCGCGTCGACTTCAACGTCCCGCTCGACGACGGCCGCGTCATGGACGACACGCGCATCCGCGAAACCCTGCCCAGCATCGAGTACGCTCTGCGTCACGGCGCCCGCCTCATCCTCGCGTCTCACCTGGGACGTCCCAAAGGCAAGCCCAATCCAAAGCTGAGTCTCAAGCCCGTCGCCGAGCGTCTGCGCATGCTGCTCGACAAAGAACTGTCGCGCGGCGAAAACGTTGGCTTCTGCCCCGAGTGCGTTGGGGCCGAAGCCGAAGAAGTGGCGCTCAAGCTCGAGAAAGGCCAGGCGCTGCTGCTCGAAAACCTCCGCTTCCACGCCGAGGAAGAAAAGAACGACGAAACTTTTTCGAAGCAACTCGCTAAGCTCGCCGATTTCTACGTCAACGACGCCTTCGGCACCGCCCATCGTGCCCACGCTTCCACGGTGGGCATCACCAGGTTCGTGCAGAAATCCGCCGCCGGGTTGCTCATGGAAAAAGAGCTGCAATATCTGGGTCGCGTCCTGCAGAACCCCGAGCGCCCCTTCGTCGCCATCCTCGGCGGCGCCAAAGTCAGCGACAAAATCGGAGTCATCCAGAACCTGCTCGCCAAAGTCGACGTCCTCATCATCGGCGGCGGCATGGCGTACACCTTCCTCAAGGCGCAGGGCGAATCCGTCGGCAAGAGTTTGGTCGAAGAAGACAAGATCGGACTCGCCCGGGACCTCCTGCAGCAGGCGAAAACCCACAAGCTCAAGTTCCTGTTGCCCACCGATCACGTCATCGCCGACCGCGTCGAAGCCAGCGCCTTGACCAAAATCGTCAGCCACGGCGAGCCCATCCCCGCCAACATGATGGCGCTCGATATCGGCCCGCGATCGATCGAAACTTTTTCCGAAGAAGTAGCCCGCGCTCGCACCATTGTCTGGAATGGCCCCATGGGCGTTTTCGAATTGCCGCCGTTTGCTAAAGGCACCTTCAAGATCGCCCAGGCCGTGGCAGAAAATGCCGGAGCCACTACGATCGTAGGCGGTGGAGATTCCGTAGCCGCCATCAAAGCCGCCGGCGTAGCCGACAAGATCACCCATATTTCAACCGGCGGCGGCGCCTCGCTGGAATTTCTAGAAGGCAAAAAGTTGCCCGGGGTCGAAGCGCTGACGGAGAAAAAATAGGTCTCAGGTGTCAGGTCTAGCTTTTGGCTCTTAGCTCGCAGCTCGTAGCTCGCAGCCCTTAAGCTTCGTATCAGGGCATCGCTTTAGCGATGCCGAAAGCCGCACGTCACCGACTGCCCCTTTAGGGGCCGCTATGTCCGACTTCGCAGCCCGACTGACTTTCGCCAACGGCAAGACGCTCGAACTCCACGGCCCCGCCGACATCACCAAGGAAACCACCGAGGCCATCGTCAACGCCGCCAACTCGTCCCTGCTCGGTGGCGGAGGCGTGGATGGAGCGATCCACCGCGCTGGCGGCCCCTCGATCCTCCAGGAGTGCAAGCGCATCGTGGCCAAGATCGGCACCCTCCCCGCCGGTAAAGCGGTCATCACCACAGGCGGACGGTTGCCCGCCAAATATGTAATTCACACTGTCGGCCCGGTGTATCGCGGAGGCCAACAGCGCGAGGCCGAAACGCTCGCCAGTTGTTATCACGAGTCCATCCGCATCGCCGATGATCACGGAATCCGATCCCTGGCTTTCCCTTCGATATCGACCGGAGCATTCGGCTATCCTGTTCTGGAGGCCGCTGAAATCGCAGTTCGCACCATTGTCGAAGCTCTGCCGCCCTGCGCCCATGTAGAGCACGTCCGTTGCGTGCTCTTCGACATTGCTACCTGCAAAGCCTACGTCCGGACCGCCGAAAAATTATCTCAGCAACCACGCGCAATTTCCGCTACCTTCGAGAAAGGTGCTTCGAGCCATATTCGCGTTTGACATCCGTAACGTAACGCGTTACGGTTAAAGATGATCCGGTCGATCCGCCACCGAGGACTGAAACGCCTTTACGAAGACGCCGACCCGCGCGGAGTGATCGCTCAACACGTCGTTAAGGAGACTCTGATTAAGCTCTCCATTTTCCACCGGTGTTGAGGATAGATTGAGGAGAGCATCGGAGGGCTTGCGAATGAAACAGCGGACACTGGCGGCGCTGAGCGGGTTTGAACGGTACACGAAGAA
>Ga0208937_1001324_pt1 | contig 10732 bp, 10 predicted proteins | sample June2015DPH_11_5_FD_184705 | JGI IMG/M metagenome (GOLD analysis project Ga0208937, IMG submission 184705) | Peatland microbial communities from SPRUCE experiment site at the Marcell Experimental Forest, Minnesota, USA - June2015DPH_11_40... | ecosystem: Environmental > Terrestrial > Soil >...
CATTTGGAGCAAACCGGCGGCATTGCCGTCTCGGCGCGGCAGATTCAACGGGTCGTCCAGCGCGTGGGTGGCAGCGCCCAAGTCTGGCAGGAGCGCCAGGCCCAACCCGGCCCCTGCGACGCGCCCATCCTATATGTCAGCGCCGATGGCACGGGCGTGCCGATGGTGACGGAGGAGTTAAAGGGACGGCGCGGCAAGCAGGCTGACGGCACGGCCAAGACGCGCCAAGTTTACCTGGGCTGCGTGTTCACCCAGCACCGGACCGATGTAAAAGGCCATCCGGTGCGGGACTATGAAGCGACCACCTATGTTTCCAGCTTCAAGTCCATTGACGCTTTCGGTCCGCTGCTGCGCCAGGAGGCGATTCGGCGTGGCATGGGCAGCGCCGGTAAAGTGGTGGTGCTCATCGACGGAGCTGTGGGCCTGGAAAACATGGGCCGGCTATGCTTCAAGGACTGTTTGCAAATCGTGGACTTCTTCCACGCGATGGAGCACGCCGGCCAGGTCCTCGATGCGTTGATCGGCAAGACCCATCCGGATTACAAAAAGCAGTTGCGGCGTTGGTCCAAGCGGCTGCTCAAAGACAAAGTCCAGGCATTGATCAAAGAAACGCGCCAACAATGCGCAGGCAAACCGCAGGCAGCGGTCGTGGAGCAAGCTTTGGGCTACTTTGTTCGCAACGTGAACCGGATGCAGTATGGAACCTTCCGAGTAGCGGGCTACTTCATCGGTTCGGGCGTGGTCGAAGCCGGTTGCAAGACCGTCATTGGCGCTCGTTGCAAACAATCGGGCATGTTCTGGTCGGAGTCCGGAGCCGAAAATATCCTCGCTCTGCGCTGCATTCACAGCAGCCGTCGCCTCGAGGACTTTTGGAAATATAGGCTTAATGAACAGGCTGCTCGCAACGATCGCTTGTCGCTGGCAGCCTAAATGAAGAATTTTGTCTCACGCCCTAACCGGAACGGACTGGAAAAAAGTTCTTGCGAACCGGTGGAACAGGAAGAGAATCACGAAAAAGGCCCACGCGGGTCGTGGGCTAGAAACCATATGGGAAATCCCAGCCAATATGAATAAAGAACGCAACTCCAACGGAATGAGCCGCCGCCAATTCTTGCAGACCAGCGCGGAATGCGCCGCCTCTGCCATGTTCCTGAGCCTCGGCAGCACGCTGTCATTTGCCGCGCCAAATACCAGCACCCAGAAAAATTTGATCCCGCTCGTGACCCTCAATAACGGCGTGCAAATGCCACGTCTGGGATTGGGCACCATGACACTCGGCGGCGACGTCGGAATCAGGTGCGTGGCCGATGCCATCGCTCTGGGCTATCGTCTGATTGATACCGCCATGATCTACGGCACCGAGGCGTCAGTAGGCGCCGGGATCAAACAGAGTGGAATCAAACGTGGAGAACTCTTTATCACCTCAAAACTGTGGAAAGCCGATATGGGCTACGAACAGGCAAAGAAAGGATTTCAAACTTCCATCAATAAGTTGGGGACGGATTATTTGGACCTATACCTGATTCATAGGCCTTATGACGATGTGAAAGGCTCCTGGAAGGCCATGGAGGAACTCTATCATCAGGGCAGAATCAAGGCCATAGGCGTGAGCAATTTCGAACCCGCGCAACTTGAGGACTTGATTGCGAGTAACGACGTGAAACCCGCAATAAATCAAATCGAAACACATGCGTTTTTCCAGGAAGGCAAGTCACTGGAATACTTAAAGCAACATGGCGTGCAAATGGAAGCCTGGGCACCTTTTGCGGAAGGCCGTCATGGGCTTTTCACCAATGCCACTCTTGCAACCATCGGAAAGAAGTACAATAAGACGATTGCGCAGGTGAGCCTGAGATGGCATTACCAAAGAGGAATTATTGCCATCCCCAGATCCTCCCAGAAAGCGCATATCGCGGAAAACTTGAATATCTTTGATTTTAGCCTTGAAGATTCCGACATGGCCTCTATTTCCACGTTGGATTTAAATACCACTCAATTTCCTGAGTGGAGTTAAAAGCGGAGTCCCAGGAAAATGTCTCTGCCACCCAAGGCCTAGGTCCGATCATAGACCAGTTTACCAAGGATGAATGGATTTTGCCTGAATAATTGCCCACAACCATGTGCGATGAATCTCCTGCTGATACAGCGTGATTTCGTCACGCAAAGCTTTGTATTCGTCGAGGTGAGATAGTTTGGTATCCATCCGCTTATGAAATCAGACCTGCGAATTTCTAGCAAGGAAAAGATTTTTGTTGACTAGCCCAGGGGTTTACTGCTGTGAGTTTCTGGACCGCCCCGTGGCCGCGTGAGGCGAAGCAACGTAAAGCGCATCGCGCCACTTTGCGAAGCCTTTTACGCGGATCGCGGGGCTGGAAGACCGCTGCTGGTTCGGGCCAAAGGCCAGGACTGGCTGCGGCCCGACTGAGTCCGAATAGGTGTTTAGCCGGAACTCCCTACCGAGCTGCCAAAAGAAATCAAGCCGGCCTGCCCGCCGTAGCCTTGGGCGAAGGCGGGAGTTCCTGTTCTGAGGACGCTGAAACGGAAAGAAAAATCTTTTTCGTCAGGGAATGCTTTTTCTTGTTGACCGTCCGGGCTTAATAGGTGTTAGACCCATTGCTCATCTCTTAAGCCTGAAAAATTGAATCTGCTGTGTAGCACTCAAGGTAACTGAATAATTAGAGCCGATGATTGTTGGCACATTAGTGACAACAGACCAATTTGCAGCGTTCAGGTTTGTCGCAGATTGAATGCCAAAACCTAGCGTGTTTGTGGGCCACGACAACACAACATTCGTTTCGACAATTCGTAATGCGAACGTTGGAGTCGGTTGCATTATGATATTGTCAACCCCATACGAAACGCCCGTTCCGTTCCTTTGCGCCGATATGCTTAATGTAACGCTGGAGGAGGTAGCAACGAAAGCGAAACCGAAGCTATGCCAAGCCCAGCCGGATTGTGGGGCCTCGTAGCGGAATACTCCATCAATCGCCACACCAAAACTCAAACCAGTGGGAGACCCTCCACCCCGGTCAATCAGTTTTTCGTAATCTCCGGAAACCGTGTAACTGACGCCCGGGGTCTGTCCGTTGACTACTTGGCTGATCGTCGGGTCAGTCGTTAAGGATGGCGTCGTGTTATCTAACCAAAAAAGACCACCCGGATTTCCTTTGCAACATGCCCAGCCTCCTCCGGGCGAGTCATTAGACGCAGTCCAGCCTGTGGCGTCGGTATCGAAGCCACCATTAACAATGAGGTTCTGTGCAGCTGCCCAAAACGGACAGCAAATGGAAGCCGCCACAACTATCCAGAACCTGTGTTGTATAGAGGCATTCATGTGTTAGATGGGTCTAACATATAATGGACGCCGCGTTGTGCAGCCTATCCTTTTTCATTAAACGAGTGTAAGCTGGACTGAAATTGCTGTCCAGCACGTTCTTATGTCTCCTCCTCCGTGGGTGCATCCTTCCTCCACAAAAGGACGGACTGTCGTTCCGGCCCCCGCTCCCCATTCAGACCGTAAAACACCATTTTTTTTGCTTGACGAACGGAAGCAAACATTGTGTTTCAAAATCTTGTCGTGTGCTCGTCTGAAATTGGACGCGGTCCTGTCCCCTGCCCTGCACATGACCACGTCGCTACCTATTCAATGCCAAATAGTCTCGAAACTGACGCCACTGGGACTCACCTTCACGAATCACTGGCGTGTCATCAGTGATAAGACCATCCTTGCGCATCATCCTCAAATCGCTGGCATCCACCGGCCCTAGCTGTTCTTCGTTTGAGGAATAATAATATTTTATATTTGAACTCGGAAGGGTCGTGGTCATGGGTGAAACTGGCGTAGGGGGACGAATATCGCCACCGCAATGACAACAACGTGATGCTCCGGGATTGAAAGCTGAGCCGCAATGTGGGCACTTCGGGCACAAGTCTTTCAGAAGCGCAACGATGAGCCAGCCAATAGGGCCAAGAATAATACCCCAACCTAGGCGGAAATAATTAGCCCGAGGATTAAGCTGGGGTGCAGCATGATGACCGGACAGCAAGTCCGGCAGCCGGTTTCTACTTCCGGCGCCGCCAAGCATAGGCGAGCAGGTTGGTGGCACCGAGGGTTAGCAAGGCCAGGGTCGACGGTTCGGGCACAGGCCCTGAGGCAGTGAAGCCCGTTCTGGAAGCATTGGACTGAGCATACGGGGCGTCTACTCTGAGCGTAGACAGTTGGCCACCTCCCGACGAGTAATATCCAGAGACGGTACCGTTGAGCGTGGGGTAGACCGTCCCATCGGTATAAGCCTCACCGAACACGTCGGTAACCGAAGAAATAGCGAACGCTCCGGACCACTCGGAGCCTGGGAAGTAACCTGCCGTAGTGCCATTCAGGTAAAGCCACCAGTCGCCACTAGAGTAATTGAAGGCCACACCCTGAGACGTGCCCTCGTACGAGGTTAATGGCGTGGTCCAGAAATTGCCGATTTCCGACGTAAAATCGGAGTTGGCATCGTACCCCTTCCACACGCCGTTGATCCAAGACGAAACGAACCAATGCGGGTTCCTGTCACCGTTCAGACTAAGATCGGTCGTGACGCCAATCTCGATAATGTTGCCGGCAGCGCCACTCATGTTGGACATGGAAATCTCAAAGAGCGAGTGCTCCGGCTCGTTGCCGATCGTCTGAGCGTTGATCGGAAGGTTGACGTACGCGTAGGTAGTGGGAGTTGTGTCAGTGTCGGCCACATACAGATAACCCGCCCCGCCATTGGCTGAAGTAGCTGTAAATGCCAGTGGTAAGACGAGTGCCGTAAGGGCGATGGCGGAGCGGTAGGTGGACATCCGCTTACGAAATCAGACCTGCGAATTGCTGTCAAGGAAAGATTTTTGTTGACGAACGGAAGCAAACATTGTGCGGTGGTTTTCCGTGTGGTTAAAAGCGTGCGGAAAGGCACAAATCGCAACGAAGCGCCCCCTGTGCCAGAGAAAAACCGGGGACGGATTGGAAAAAGACCTTGCAAATCTATGGAGCAGGAAGAAAATCACGAAAAAGGCCCACGCTGGTCGTGGGCTAGAAACCATATGGGAAATGTCAGTTTACATGGTACAAGGACGCAATAAATTTGGCTTCCGTTTCTCCGTGCGATCCAGTAGAGAAAGCCCTATGAGGATCAGCCTCGAGCCTCAGCCTTTTCTGGTCGGAAAAGTGATTGCCTCGGCCGCCCTTGGCGCCCCGCTCAGGCGGCTTCGGCTGGTGGCCTGGAACACTTTGCTGGCAGGGTGTCTCTTCTTTTTGCTGCCTGGCTGTTCCCGGGAAACGATCACTGCGGACAAGACGATCCAGGATGATCCGGCGGCCCATGCCCTCTACACCCAAATGGTGGAGGCGATGCGCAAGGCAACCACCCTTTCCTGGGTCAGCGATTACCGTTTGGAAGCCAAGGGAAACACCTTCGGGCATGCCACCTACAAGATCTGGCTCAAGAAACCCAACTTTGTCCGGCTCGAAGCCATGCCGGCAGGTAGCAATGAAACCAGCGGTATCCTCGTCGGCGACGGCGATTATTTCTGGATTTACTGGCCGAAGGAGAAGCCGCGCTATGGGTGGGAGCAGAACGGCAAGTATGCCGAGGAGTACGAAAAATACCGGAGCAGGTTTTACATGAAAGAGCGCTCTCCCTTGGGACGCCACTCCATCGGGCACGACGCGGCCAAACTTGGGGCCGGCTTGTTTATGACCATTATCGATCCCAGCACTTTTCACGGATACACCGATTCGCTGCAGCCCTACCTGGATGGCGTCCGGGGGCTGGGCAGCGAAAAAGTGGGTGAGGATGTCTGTGACGTCGTGGAGTTGAGCTTCATGAAGAACCAGCGGAGCTGGCGTCTCTGGCTGGCGAAAAAAGATCATCTGCCTCGGAAGCTGAAGCAGGTGGTGCGGGTGAGCTATGACATTGTCTTTGAGGAGTCGTGGTCGGAGGTGACCGTCAATGCTGAGATTCCGAATGACCGGTTTGCCTGGTCGGCGCCCGGCGATTGGAAAGAGTGGCGCGAGCCGCCGATTGAGGAAGGGCTGCTGAAGCCCGGCACGCTGGCGCCCGATTTCGATCTGGCCGCCCCGGACGGGAGCAGGGTCAAACTCTCGAACTTCCGCGGCCAGATTGTCTGGCTCAACAAATGGCGGTGTGGCTGACCCGCCTGCCGCGAGGAGACACGGAGTCTCCAGAAGCTGTATTCGGACTATAAAGGCAAGGGTTTGGTTGTCCTGGGGGTGAACAATGCCGACGATCGGAAGATTGCCTTGGCTTACCTGAAGGAAAATCAAGTGACCTTTCCCAATGTCTTGGACGCTTCTGATGCGGCCATTCGGGCGATGGGACAATACGAAACGCTGGGAATGAGCGCCGTGCCCATGACCTACGTCATCGATCGCGAAGGCAAAGTGGTCGCGGCTTGGTATGGTTTTGAGAAAGGTGACGCCGAAAAAGCCTCCAAGGAGCTCCTCAAGAAGCTGGGTCTCTGACCCGGGAAACCGCTTCGGCAAGAAGATTCCAATTTGCTGCGGTTTCGGCTTGGGGGCCAACCTCCGTGCGGGCTGCACAGCGGCGAGCTAAGCTGGAATCACTCCATGCTTTGGCTCAAATCATAACCAGCGCAAGCCCGGTGAAAAATAGCCAACGCCCGCTGATGGATAAAATAACCAAGCCAGCTATCAACAACGTCTGACTCGTCACGAATTTGATGTCTGTATTTTTCATAGCGCGAGTGATGCCTAACGAAAAAAGCTGAGCCACCGCCGCTGAAAATGACTCCCGAGTGCAATCCTGACAAGTGAATTTCATAAAATCGTCCAACTGGCCGGCGTAGCGGCGGTTGTCCCCTGCCCTGCATATGACCACGTCGCTACCTATTCAATGCCAAATAGTCTTGAAACTGACGCCACTGGGACTCACCTTCCTTCGCATGAGCAACCTGTATGTTGAATTCTCGCCTACGCTGTTGACGTTCACTCCGCTGTTGACCTACAATCAACTTACGAGGCAAGAAGCAATATGACCCAGCCAGACAAAACAGGGGAAAACGAAAAATCTCCGTTCCAAAAGTTTCAGCCGGCGGCGCGGAAAATAATCAGCGTGCCAAAGTCGGAAGTGGACAAAAAAATCAGGGAGCAGCGTAGAAAATCGAAACGCGATTCCAAATCACACTTATGAATAAACCGCAAAAATATCTGACGGGGGTTTGCTTGGTTTTATTTTCCGCAACCCTTATATGGTGTCCGTGGTATAACCCAAAGGAAAAAGCCAGCACTGGCTTTTCGCCTTTCTTTATTTCGCCAACACACTTTAGCTATGGTGATTATCACCAAAACGCTAATGACCGAATAGACTCGGCAAGGCTGTGGATTGAATGGATTCCGCTCGGCGTGATTTACACGGGGCTGTTTTTCCTGCTCAAAAAAACGAACAAATGAAAATCGCCCCCATCATAGCTGTAATTCCATCATGGGTTCCTGTCCATACCGTTCGGATTCTGGCTAGGGCTTCGACTCCAGTCTCCCAAGCCGACTTTCTATCTGCATGGCTCGCGTGTTGAGCATGTTCCGAAACTCAGAGACCACCGAGATAAGCTCGTCATGTATCTGCTTGCGCTGTGCGGCGTCAGCCTCCGCCTGCTTCTTTTGGAAATCAAGCTGCTGCTGCAAAAGCTGCTTCTGAAAGCCATACGTCAGGCGGCAGGACAGCCAAGCTCCAAGCAATGTGCCGAGCATGATAGCTCCGGCTCCAGCAAAGAAAACATCGTATGTCATAGTAGTATGGGGATGAGGTCTAACATATAATGGACGCCGCGTTGTGCAGCCTATCCTTTTTCTTTAAACGAGTGTAAGCTGGACTGAAATTGCTGTCCAGCCCGTTCTTATGTCTCCTCCTCCGTGGTGCATCCCTCCTCCACAAAAGGACGGACTGTCGTTCCGGCCCCCGCTCCCCATTCAGACCGTCATCACCATTCTTGAGTTTGCCTTGGCTCGTGCAATTCCTTCACCAGTCCGCCAGCTCGTGTCAGGACGTGCGATTTTGCCGGTGACGCACTCATTGATGTCGCGTTTTCATTTCACCCTGCCCGTTTCCTACCAGCCGAATGGTGGTCCTGTAGATAACCTCAAGACCAATACCCAAAGGCCACTTACAAGAACAACACCCGCAACAAAAATGATTATCCAAGAAGCTAGTGGCATAGGCCCAGTCCTCTTCCGTAGTTCGGCCAAGTGTTTCTCGGCTTCTGCTATTTCTTCGGCCAGTGTTTTTGGAACTGTTGTCATGGCTTGGATTCTTGTGGCGATGAAAATTAAGAAAACGACTAGGGAGATCAGGGCAAGGATCGCTATGAGACGGGCCGTCGAGATTGTGGGTGATACGGTCTTCATGTCGGGATTCATGTCGTATTGCTCGACTAGGATGCCGCCTTTCTGTCCCTCCACGGTCCCAACCAGTGTGGGATCGCGGCGTGCGCCGCCTGCGTAGATTATCTGGAGGACAGCACCATCGCCGGGTTCCAGAATTCGCCACTTGAGGCGGCATATGCCCGAGTTGTAATCCTCCTGATTACCGAGAATCTCGAAGCCGGAGATTGGGCGGCTGGTCTTTTTGGCTCGGACGCTGAGGATTGCCGATCCATCAGGCATCACCAGACGAAAAGGGTCAAGGACATCGCTGTCCCGAATGCTCCTCGTTCCGGCGTTCCAGATGGAAACTTGAACCGATGTAATGCCCTCGGATTCGACTGGCTTGCCTTTGTAAATGAAGCCGAGTTCTTTATCGAAGTCCGGGCGCTGCAATTCCATCTTTAAGGGATGAACGCCGAAGGTCAGCAGCGGCTTGACCTGTGCCGCTTGATAGAAGTAGATGCTTAGAACAAGGCAGAGGGTTGTGGCGACGATTCCGAAGATGCTGAACCAGAAGAAGAAGATATGGTTCCGCCAGTCTCCACCTCCCTCGGGTGCGGGGCCAACCGTGCCCGATGCCTCTGGCAATGGCATCCCGGCTGCCGGAGTGATGACTTCAGGAGTGCTCATAGTGGCCTAACAGTGATTATACGACGGCGCGTGCACGACATCGTGCACGATTGGTTTTTGCAAACCTGCCCGTTACCATGCGCTTATGAAATCAAACGTGCGAATTTTTAGCAAGGGAAAGATTTTCTGTTGACATCCGATAGCAAACATTGTGCAACCTTTCTGCAAGCGTGCGCTGTTGCCCGACTGGGAGCGAAGCCGCGCGCGGGCAGAATCGCCATCCCCGCTACTTCGCACAAGAAAGGTTATGTCTAATATAAAGTCATAAGTAGCCAATGTGCCAAGGCAATAATTTATTGGAAGCTGATGAAGTTAATTAATTGGCTTCATCATGCTCGAATAACTTTGAATTGACAAGAATGGAGGTCGGCGTAGTGTCTTAATTAATCAGATGGCAGGCATCGCATTCCCGGCGGGCCTCAGTTTTCAGCGTTCGTTTGGCTTTGTTGGCACGCCTCTGTTAAATCACATCAAATCAACAACATCAAAAACTCAGGAGCACACCATGAAAAAATATCAATCAAACACAATCGCAAGTATGCCGGGCTTAAACGCCCCTTTGAAAACGAAATGCAAATCCATCATTCGTGCCGCGTGTCATTCATTCAGCGGAGCGGTCTGTGCGGGAGCGGTCCTGCTGATTGCCTCCAGCGCGCAGGCGCAGAATCTGTTTGAGGCGGATCGCGGCAGCGGCAACATTTTTACATTCACACCGGGTGGAGTGCAAACCACCTTTGCCTCCGGGCTGAACGCTCCTCTTGGCCTGGCTTTTAACAGCGCGGGCAATCTGTTTGAGGCGGATTACGGTAGCGGCAACATTTATGAATTCACGCCGGGCGGAGCAAAAAGCACCTTTGCCACCGGGTTGGGTAATCCTGAAGCACTGGCCTTTAACAGCGCGGGCAATCTGTTTGTGTCCGTTCAAGGCACCGGCATCTATGAATTCACGCCGAGCGGAGCAAAAAGCACCTTTAACTCCCAATTGTCTGATACTACGGGCCTGGCCTTTGACAGCGCGGGCAATCTGTTTGTGTCGGTTTACAACACCGGCAACATTTATAAAATCACGCCGGGCGGAATGCAAAGCACTTTTGCCTCCGGGTTGAATGAATCTTGGGGACTGGCCTTTAACAGCGCGGGTGATCTGTTCGAGGCGGATCGCGGCAGCGGTAACATTTATGAATTCACGCCGGGCGGAGCGCGAAGCACCTTTGCCACCGGATTGTCTTATGGTGATGCTAGTGAACTGGCCTTTAGCAGCGCGGGCGATCTGTTTATGGCGGATTACGGTAGCGGCAACATTTATGAATTCACGCCGGGCGGAGCGCGAAGCACCTTTGCCACCGGATTGTCCAGGCCTGCTGGACTGGCTTTCCAAGGCGAAACCCTGCCCGTGCCTGAACCCTCGGCTTTGGGGTTGCTGGCCGTCGGTGCCAGCACACTCCTCGTCTGCCGCCGCAAACTGAAGTAGAACGGGTCCTGTTCCCTGCCCTGCACTTGGTCGTTCAAAGCGGCCAAGTGTAAACTGTCTGCAAACTTGCGCTGTTATACCATTTCTAGTCTGCTATTGCACTATTACTAAACGGGGGGCATAATTGGGTCATGCCGAAACGATTTCATCTAAACCGACCGGACCAAGCCAAGGCCGTCGTCGCCGCGCTGGCCACCTGCACG
>Ga0208937_1001330_pt1 | contig 10704 bp, 8 predicted proteins | sample June2015DPH_11_5_FD_184705 | JGI IMG/M metagenome (GOLD analysis project Ga0208937, IMG submission 184705) | Peatland microbial communities from SPRUCE experiment site at the Marcell Experimental Forest, Minnesota, USA - June2015DPH_11_40... | ecosystem: Environmental > Terrestrial > Soil >...
CCCTCCAAAACATCCAGGACGGGGGAGTTTGGAACAGTTCATCACCGAACACTACTGGGGCTATTCGGGTCAACGATCCGGTGGTTGCCTCGAATATCATGTCTCGCATGTCCCGTGGCAGGTGTGCGCGGCCGCTACCGCTGGATTTGAGGGGGACGCCAGCTCTCTTTATGGGCACCAGCTTGGAACGGTTGTTCAACGACGCCCTGACTGCGCGTTCGTGGCAGATGGCTCGCCGGTCATCGTCTTCAGGGGTGATAGGGTTCAATGATATCTCCGAAACGTGAATCGGGAGGCGCTCCTCCTCGCGAAGGTTGGATACTTTACGATGGTGGATGCGGGTTCTGCTTTCGTTGGGTCCACTTCTGGAAGAAGGTAGTTGAACGGAGGGGCTTTGCAATTAAAGATCTGCAGTCCGCTTCTGTCGACGGCGGTTTGAGAATTCCACAAGAGAACCTGCTGGACGACATACGAGTTTTGACGCGTACCGGAAAATTGGAATCGGGTGCTAACGCGTATCTCTATGTGGCACGGCGAATCTGGTGGGCATGGCCTTTCTACGCAATCTTCCGTTCGCCAGGTTTTAATTGGATGCTTGGGTGGGGTTATCGCTGGTTTAATCGAAATCGGTACCGAATCTCTCGGCATTGTCCGCTACCGCGACGAGCCGGGGATGGGCACGTTGCGAAAAACGGCATGTGAACCTCTCTAGCCACATCATCGGCCTTACAATGCTCTCTTGCGAATCCTGATCTCAGCCGGCGAAGCTTCCGGGGAAATGTATGGCGCACAGCTCATCGAAGCTCTCCACCGGGCTGCCGATCGCAGTGCCGCGGAGCTTCGCGCCGCAGGACAGCCGGGGGCGGCTGTCCCCACACAAGCATCTCAATCAGGACCAGCATGTCGCTCCACACGAGCATCGCAACTTGAATTCTTCGGCGTTGGCGGAGAGCGCATGCGGGCTGGGGGCTGCGACATTGTGGTTGATGCGAAGGACCTCTCCGTCGTCGGCATCACGGAAATTCTCAGTCATCTTCCTAAGATCTATGGCCTCTACCGGCTCCTGATTAAGGAAGCCGACAGGCGCAAACCTGATCTCGCCATCGTCATCGACTCGCCCGCGTTCAACTGGCGCGTAGCGCGGCAGTTGAAGAAACGCGGTATTCCCGTGGTTTACTACGTCGCGCCGCAGTTCTGGGCATGGCGACAAGGACGGGTTCGGTTGCTCCGCGACTACATCGATAAGGCGTTGGTGATTTTTCCGTTTGAGAAGAAGTTCTATCGCGACCGGGGAGTGGATGCGATCTTCGTGGGCCATCCCCTCGCTGACTTGCCGCAGCCGGCAATCGGGCGCAGCGACTATTCTGTGCAATTTCATCTCGATCCAGCCAAACCCTGGATCACGCTCATGCCCGGCAGCCGCGTCAAGGAAGTGCGCATGAATCTGCCGACTATGCTGGAAGCTGCCGCCCAGCTCGGCCGCGAGTACGAATTTCTACTGCCGGTCGCACCCACACTCGACCGCGCCTTCCTGAAGAGCTTAATTGACCGACACGGCATCACACTTGTGCCCGAATCCCTGCCTGCCCTTTGGCATTCGCGCGCCGGCATCGTCGCCAGCGGCACTGCGACAGTGGAGGCCGCGATGATGCGCACTCCGTTCGTGATGGTCTACCGCGTTTCGCCTCTCACTTATATGCTGGGCAAGCCGCGAGTGAAGGTCCCGCACTTTGCCATGGTTAACCTGATCGCCGGGGAACAAGTCGTCCCGGAGCTGGTGCAACAAAACTTTACAGCTTCGAATGTGGTCGCCCAAGTACGGGATATCCTCCCTGACGGTGCCGCACGCACGCGAATGGTGGAGGGTCTGGCTCGAGTGAAAGCCAAGCTCCGCGCGCCTGAGAGTGCCATTGAAGGTCCGGTACAACACCCGGCCGACCGCGCCGCCACAATTATTTGGTCGATCGGAAATTCGATAAGATCTCACAGCTAGCCTATCCCGAAATTCGTGCATCAGACATACAGAGATAGAGAAAAAGGTAACTTGGTAGAAGAGATACGTTTGGCTAGGCTATGAAGATCGGCAGGATTTTGCGCTGCTTGAATTAAGTACTGGGCGCGTGCCGATCCTGACACTAGTTCAGGCGGACGCAACAAGCAATACGCATAAAGATTGGCTCTGAGGGGTTGGGGGGGAAAGTTCGCGCATGAGCGGCATGGACAGAAATCTGCAGGATTGGCTTCGCGCCGCGAAGTGGGTTCTCGTATCGTGGATATCCGTCATCGGCATGTCGAGTAGTCTTTCGGCTATAGCTCAATCGCAGCAGGTTCCCTTGACTGGCGTACCGGAAGCGTCAGCTTCAGCCCCGCTGGATGCCCCTAGTCAGCCACAGTTGGGAAAAATTAGCGGTACGGTGGTTGATCCAGATGGGGCCGTTATCGCCAATGTGAAAATAATCATAGCGCAGCAAGGGGTGACATCGAAAAGAGGAGCGCTTTCCGACGGCGACGGACACTTCGCTCTTGCAGACGTAGCTCCAGGACCGTTTCAACTGTCCCTTACGGCATCCGGCTTTGCGCCTCTGGAGAAGTCCGGAGTTCTGCGCGCCGGGGAGGACTACGTTATTCCCCAGATCGCACTCGTTGTTGCTCCCGCCGATGTAGACGTGGAGGTGACAGTGGCACCAGAACAAGTGGCGGAAGATCAGGTCAAGGCGGAAGAGAAGCAGCGTCTGCTCGGCGTCTTTCCGAACTTTTATGTCAGTTACGTTCCCGATGCGGTTCCTCTTACGACGAAGCTGAAGTTCCAGCTTGCCTGGAAATCGACCGTAGATCCGGTCTCATTTGGAATCGTGGGCGCCGTCGCCGGCATTGAGCAAGCCGACAATACCTTCAGCGGATATGGACAGGGCGCGCAGGGCTACGCGAAGCGCTACGGCGCCGCTTATGCCGATCTTGTATCGGGAACTTTTATTGGCAGCGCGATACTGCCATCCCTGCTGAAGCAGGATCCACGTTATTTCGTTAAGGGGACGGGCAGCCGGCAATCGAGGGTTCTGTATGCCATTGCGAATTCCGTCATCTGTAAGGGCGATAACCGGCACTGGCAGCCCAATTACTCTTTTATTATCGGAGACCTCGCGGCGGGCGGTATTTCCAATCTGTATTATCCCGCCCAAAATCGCAATGGGGCGGCGCTAACCTTCGAGAATGCGCTCATCGCAATTGGCGGCGGCGCGATCGGCAATGTCATTCAAGAATTTTTCCTTCGCAAGATCACGCCCCATGTTCCCCCTCAAGACTCGGCCAAACCTAGCGTTCTCGGTGCCGGCAGTCCGCTAGACCCATGAGCGCAGTTCGTTAGTCAGGCGGCGGGGATGGTGGCCTTTTTCCTAACCCTTGTGCTGACAGCATCCTTTGGATGAGAATCTTCATCATAGAAATGGTTAGGCCCATTTCCGGGAGACTCTCCTTAATGCAGATTCAGCTTCGGCGCCCACAGAGCGTCCTTTCGGGTACCTCTGCCCTGCTGGTGTTGATTTTTATTTCGATCCCTTCCTGGGCTGCCGAGAAAGCGCGCCTGCGGGTTGACGATTACCAGATCGAGGCCGAACTGACGCCGCATCTGCATCAGATTTCGGCGCGGGCCAAAGTCAAATTCACCGCCCTTCAGGATCTGAACACCGCTATCTTCGAACTGCATAACGGGTTGCGCGTCACAAAGGTCCTCGACGACCAGAACCAGCCGCTATCGGCCGAGCGGGTCACGCAGGATTCGACGGTGCGTGTGCCCCTTCCCGCTGGCTTGACTAAGAACGATTCGACCACCCTGACGTTCGAATACGAAGGTGAGATTGAAAACGCCGACGACAGCCCAGTCCCGGGGCTCAAACTTGCCTATATTGGCGACGACACCAGCTACCTGCTCTACGCCGGACGCTGGTTTCCAGTAAGCGGCTACGGACTCAACCGCTTCACCTCGACGATCAGCGTCACCGTCCCTGCTCACATGCTGGTGATCGGAAGCGGAAAATCCACGGTCACCGATAATCCGCCCTCGAAGAAGCCGAACAGCAACGGGCTTCCTACGAAGACATTTACTTTCGTCGATGAAAAGCCGAGCTTCCCTGGCACGATTGTTGCGGGCATCTTCCAGGAATATAAGAGCGACGAAGCTGGGATGGACCTGCACGTCTTTTTTAAGCCCGATCACCAGAAGTTGGCTCCCGAATACACGACGACGGCAGTTCAAGAATTTACTTACTTCATCACTCTTTACGGCACTCCGTTGTCGCAACGGCTCAATGTCGTGGAACTGCCGGGCGACACGGTTCCCTACGCGTGGGCACCGGAAATCGCCGGTATGGGTGGCCCCTCGATCACGGAGAAAACGAACTATCGCTTGCTAGCGAATGCCATTGCCCACCAATGGTGGGGAGTGTCGGTTAGTCCGACAACGAAGGATGACTGGTGGCTGGTTGACGGATTTTCCCGTTACTCAGAAGCTATGTATGTGGAGAACGCCGCCGGGGCTGCCGGGCTGGAAGAAGCGGTGAAAGACATGTCCGTGGGAGCGCTGGCCTACGACAACATTCCGCTCTCCAGTGCCAGCAAGCTTGATCCCTTCTCCACCGAGTTTCAGTCGCTGGTGACCGATAAGGGCGCGATGATCCTGCACATGCTGCGCTGGGTGCTGGGCGAGGACAAATATCTTAAGACGATGCGCCAATTCGCCGAGAGTTATTCGGGCAAATCGGCCACGACGGATGACTTCCGCGCCATCGCCGAGAAATATTATGGGGAACAGCTTACATGGTTCTTCTCGCAATGGCTCGACTCGACCGGTGCGCCCGAATTCAAGTTGAAGTACACCACCTACCGTTTAGGCAGCAACAAGGGATTCCGCGTGACGGGTGAAATTTCCCAGGATCTCGATCTGTTCCGCATGCCCGTGGACCTACGTATTGACACAGACGGCAAAACGGAAGACAAGAAACTCGAAGTGGTGGGCACGAACTCAGCCTTCACGGTTGAAACCTTCGGGCGCCCGCGGCGAATCGCAATCGATCCCGACCACCGCGTCCTCACCAACTCTTCGGATGTAAAGCTGCGCGCTTCCATTCTCCGCGGCCAAGCTTTACAGCAGCAGGGCGATCTTGCCGGTGCGCTGGCCGAATTCAATAAGGCAATCGACCTCAACAAGAACAGTTCCCTCGCCCACTACCGCATCGCAGAGATTTTCTTCCTGCAGAGAAACTACCAATCCTCAGCAAACTCCTACCGATCGGCTATCAACGGCAACGGGGAACCGCGGTGGACTGAAGTCTGGAGCCATATCCAGCTGGGCAAGATCTTTGACATCACCGGCCAGCGAGAGCGCGCCATCAACGAATACCGGCAAGCCATCCAGACCAATGACGATACTTTCGGCGCTCTCGAGGAAGCGCGCAGGTATCTGCAAAAGGCTTTCGAACGGCCAAAAAACAAAGAGTAATCAAAGGGACGCTTCAATCACTCTTTGTCCCGGTTCCCAAAGCTTTTACCTTTCTTGCGCCGGAAAGCAATCTGGGACTTTGATCAAATTGTCGCGTAGCGCCGAACGGCAGAACCTCACACGGCAGAGTTTCGCGCCGATGAGCATCGCCAGTAGGCGTGGTGAAACAGCGCATTTCACGAAGCCGGTGACGCATGTATGGAGCCGGCGAATCTTGTTCCCACCGGTCATGAGCCGGCGTAAATGCCTCGAAGCGTACCTTTTGTAGCGCGGCTTCCTGGAGCGACTCCGGTCGCGGCCGATCAACGACTGGATCCGCTGCGCTGCTCAATCGCTTGATGCGCGCTACGGCCCGGTGGACCACGCGGGCGAACTCTTCCCCATCTCCATTTTTCCGACCTTCCCGCAAATGCTGCTTTGCATCCGCAACAGAAAACCAGGTACGGTTTCGGTTGGACTCTTTCGGTTTGCAGAGCCGTAGTACTTGGCAGAGATGAGCGCTGACTATATTGTCTTTCGCAGAGGAGCTTGCAGAAATCCGTGAGGCGCTCTGCCTCCGGCAAACATACCGGGTGAATGAAGCTTCTTCGATCCGTCCGTGAACCCCAGCTTCCTCGAAGGCCTCGATTGCCGCCGCCTGAGCATGGCTTAGCCCAGGTTCGGCGCTCCCCTTGGGGAATGTCCAGCGTTTGCTGCCGCGAGTCTGAACCAGCAGAAATTCGATAGTGCCGCGGCGGAGGCGGTAGCAAACCGCCGCAACTTGTTCGCACTCGCTTATCTTGCAAAGTTGCGACACCCGCACCGACTTGCCCGATGACCCAAGTTTGCGGAGTGTCGATGGGATCATAGTCAACCGCGGATCTCGCGGATTTCTCACAGCAGCTCTCATCGCAATAGAGTGCCCGATGCCATCCTCTTCTGCCTAGAGCACAGCTTGGTTCTCGATGGCGAAAGTTTGCCGAGTTTTGTCCGAGGCTCGGCCACTGGAATCTTTCTGCATACTTGCATCCCGATTAAGAGAAAAGACACTATTGATCTTTCAGCGGCCGCGCCGGCGCCAGGAGAATGCCTTGGAGAACATGTACTGTCTGCGTTGTAATCGCCCGATTGAAAGCGGACAGAAATCTGTTGCTGTCTATCTGTTCGCGCAGACCGTCGGAATCAAACCAAGGCAAAAGTCCGCGGCGCAGCGAATATGCTTTTGCCCGCAATGCTCGGTCTCTCTGGCTATGGGTCCACCGCCGGAGGGAGCTCTCAACCTGGCCGCCTGGGACATGATCCGCGACCTCGTCGCTTCGGACCCAGCTTTGAATCAGGCTGCATGGGAGAACTTGGGTGCAGTCCTAGGCACACTACCGCCGACGGGCACGGCTGGCCCTCGCCTTTCAGCAACATCCGGCGGGTACTTCGAGTTCTAATCGAAACATAGACGAGTCACATCTTCAGGAATCACCACCGGCGGATTCTGCACTCCGGAGCTAACCTTTTTCACCTCCATCCTGTCTAACCACCTAACGACAGCAGGGAACTTCGCATGACCCGGCTGCGTATTACGGATCAGATGGTTAGGCGGGATTGAGACCCCTCGCCTGAACGTTGCCCGGGGGCCCTCACGCCCCTCCCCGGAGGCGTGGGGGCAAATTCTATGCGAATGCTTCTCGACATCGTCCGGCAGTCGCTCTCCACGCTGTGGGCGCACAAGTTGCGCTCCTTCCTCACTATGTTCGGAATTGCGTGGGGCGTGGGCTCTCTGCTGCTATTGGTAGGGCTGGGAGAAGGATTCCGCAGCGGTCAGGACAAGAACCTAGCCGAACTGGGTCAAGACATAATGTTTGTCTTTCCGGGCCGCATCCCCGCCGTGGCCGGCAGCTACCAGTCGGGACAACCCTACTACCTGACCTACGGCGACTGCTTTGCCATTCGCGATCAAGGCAAATTTCTGCGTGCCGTTTCTCCGGTGCTGGAGCGCGACGACATCCGCGCGGTCAGCGACTATGGATCCACGAACGGACAAGTCTTCGGAGTGGTTCCCGAGTACAGCGATATTCGCAACATGCCTATCGAACCGGGGCGCTGGTTCAATGACGAAGACAACACCCAGCATCGTCGCGTGGCCGTCGTGGGATGGGAACTGCTGAAGAATATGTTTCCCGGCGAACCGGCCGTGGGCAGCACCATCCTGCTCAATGACATGGATTTCAAGGTCATCGGCGTAATCCCGAAGATCGGCAAAGAGGGCGAGAACGGTACCAACCATCGTATCTTCGTGCCCTTCGACACCATGCGCATGCTTTTTCCTCTGAAGGCGCAGAACTCGGAAAATGCAATTTCCTTCATCAACTACCGGCCTATTAAGAAAGAGTTGCACGTTGAGGCTAAGAATGAAGTCCACGCCATCATCGCGCGACGGCATGGTTTCGATCCCAGTCTCGACGACGCTTTCATGGACTGGGATACGATTGACGGCGCGATCCGTGTAGGAAAGATCTTTGACGCCATGGATTATTTTCTCGGCGTCGTCGGACTCGTCACCCTCGGCTTGGGCGCCATCGGCATCATCAACATCATGCTGGTTTCCGTCACGGAGCGAACGCGGGAGATTGGCCTGCGTAAGGCTCTCGGCGCCACACATCGCAACATCATGACGCAGTTCTTCGTGGAGGGCGCATTTCTCACGGTGTTTAGCGGTGGCATCGGGCTGGCAATTTCAGGAGCATTCGTGGCCTTACTGGCGCAATTGCCGTCGCCGGAAGGATTCGACACGCCGCGCATCGTGCCCACTTCCGCCGTCATCGCCATTGTTTCGCTGTCGGTGGCAGGGATCGTGGCCGGCCTTTATCCCGCGCGCAAAGCAGCGCTGCTTCCTCCCGTGGAAGCGCTGCGGCAAGAGTAAACGAAGTTTGGAGTAGCTATGTTTGGTGAACTGGGCAAGCAAGCATTCAACGCACTGAAACACAATCGGCGGCGCTCCGTACTCACCATGCTGGGCATGGCGTGGGGCATTGCCACGGTTGTACTGCTGCTGGCCTACGGTTCCGGATTTCAGAACGCTTTGATGATTGCCTTCCGCACCTTCGGCGGAAACCTGGTTGCAATTTTCCCGGGACGTACCTCGATACAGGCCGGAGGCACCAAGGCGGGCGTACAGGTTCGCCTAACTCGCGACGATCTCGACTTCATTCGCGCAGAGTGCCCCATGCTGACCCGCATTTCTCCCGAGGTCGACAAGCAAAGTCTCGTAGCGTTCGGCACCCGCAGCGCAAGCTATAGCGTACACGGCGTGTACTCCACCTACGAAAAGATTCGCGCTTTGGATGTGGGCGAAGGCACATTCTTCGGCGAACGGGAAGATTTCACTCACACCCGTGTAGCCGTCATCGGGTCGACGGTGAAGAAGAAACTCTTCTCCGGTCAGAATGCGCTGGGAGAGAGTATTCGCGTCGACGGCATCTCCTACAAGGTTCTTGCAGTGTTGCGGCACACTATTTCCAACGGCGATGAAGACATGAACTCGCTGGTTTACGTGCCTTACAGCGCAATGAGCGACCTTAAGAATAGTTACTATCTTGACGGCATCATGATGGATTACGAAGGCGACCACAGCAAAATGGTCGAGGCCGTGCGCAACTCCATGGCCTTTCATCACAACTTTAATCCCAAAGACGATCGTGCCATCTTCGTTTTCGACGCTGTAAAAGATCTCGCTGACCTCACCGTCATCACCGTCGGAATCAAGCTTCTGCTGGGATTTATCGGGCTGCTGACGCTGGGAATCGGCGGCGTCGGCCTGATGAACATCATGCTGGTTTCGGTGACGCAGCGTACCCGCGAGATCGGCGTGGAGAAGGCCTTGGGCGCGCATCGCTGGCACATTCTGTTCCAGTTCCTGGCCGAAGCTTTGGTGATTACCGCTCTGGGCGGGCTATTGGGCGTGGTGTTGGCTTATCTCGTCTCCTGGTCCGTAGGTTCGCTCACTCTTTGGAGCGCATTCATCGAAGACGCCAGCGAAGGGGATATTCATCTCTACATTGATACTGCCACTTTGATCTGGTCGACGGCGATTCTGAGTTTCGTCGGCATTATCAGCGGCATGTTGCCCGCGATCAAGGCCGCGCGGCTCGACCCGATTGAAGCACTGCGTTACGAGTAGGGCTGCGCGTCCAGCTGGGACCAAAGGCTGATCAAGCCAGAAGCAGATCGGCACCGCAGTTCTACGCAAGCGATACAATCTCTCCCATGCCCGAAACTGCCAACGCCCGGCTCGATCGGGTTCTCGATCAGCTACGGCTGTACGAGCATCCTCTCTTAAATTTTTCAGCGCGGGCCAAGGGTGAAGGCGTGGAAGTTACCATTCAGTTCAAAGACACGGCTATTCCGGTGCACACCTATCGTTTCGATTTGCATCCTCGCGACCTCGATCATCCGCAGTTTGAATGGAGCTTTCAGCGCCAACTCTACGACGCACTGCACGATTACTTCGTTGAAATGTTTAACCGCACGCCGCAGGATCGCGTCGAGCGTCGCCAGAAGGAATTGTGAATCCCATACGTCAGAAGATCGAGGAGGAAATCCGCGAGCGCGGGCCTATATCTTTCTCACGCTACACGGAACTCTGCCTCTACGATCCTGAGCTTGGCTACTACTCCCGTAACGCGGAACAGTTCGGCAAAGCCGGAGATTTCTACACGTCAAGCGATGTGCATGCCGTTTTCGGTCGCCTGCTCGCTCGCCAGTTCGACGAGATTTGGCGCGCTCTGGGCTCACCCGAGCGCATCGAACTGGCGGAACTCGGCCCCGGTCGGGGCTTGTTTGCGCAAGATGTGCTTGGTTGGTCGGAAAATAAATTCCCGGGTTTCTTTCGCGCTTTGCGCTATCTCTTGGTCGAAAACTCTCCAACGTTGCGCGAACGAATCAAAGAGATTTTGAGGCCTTACCTTGATTCCGGAAAAGCCAGACTGGCCGCGCTCTACCCTCTCGAAGGAGAATCATCCTCCGACACCCCAACAATGATCTTCGCCAACGAGTTCTTCGATGCTCTGCCGGTCGAAGTTCTCACTTCAAAGGGTTCTCTGCGCGTCGACACACGCGACAGCCATTTCATTGAAACCTGGGCTCCGTCTTCTCCCGAAGAACTGGAATTTCTCGACCGCTATTCAGTCCATCCCGAGCCGGGCGAACGCCTCGAAGCGGCGCTGGCTGCACAGCAACTC
>Ga0208937_1001331_pt1 | contig 10684 bp, 9 predicted proteins | sample June2015DPH_11_5_FD_184705 | JGI IMG/M metagenome (GOLD analysis project Ga0208937, IMG submission 184705) | Peatland microbial communities from SPRUCE experiment site at the Marcell Experimental Forest, Minnesota, USA - June2015DPH_11_40... | ecosystem: Environmental > Terrestrial > Soil >...
TGCACCACCCTCGGTGGTTAACCAATCCCCCGCGAACTGCGCCACCACTTGCCGTGAAAAATGTGCTTCAAACGGGAAGAGAGTCTCGCTACACTCTGTCATTGAAAAGGCCGCCTTTCCTGGGACTTTAACTACGCTCAGACAACGCAGTTATGCCCGAGAAAGCGGCCTTTTTCCACTTCTATTTAACGTTTTGTTCTTATCCCTTGTGAGATTTCCGGGCTAAAGTACGTTCTCCGGCCATCGTTTTTCGTCATTGCGGCTTCGGATATTGCCATCACCGCTCCAACGTCCGGGCTGGGCGTGGAATGTAAATTCGAAACGAACTATGGCAGAAGCGGTCTTCTCGCAGGGTTCTTCGGCATCAATCCTGGTTCTTTCAGGCATCATGAGCCTTTCAGCAGAACTGGACGTTCCTGGCTCAATTTCACAATGAATTCCCCAAGCAGCGAATTTCCCCAAGCGAACCACGATCGGGTGAATTTTGCGGAATTGTCCTTTTGGAATGCCTCGTGGATGAAACCTGTCTCCGCCTGCGTCCTCTTGATCCAGAACAGGCACTGGGCAATCTCCGCATCGTCGTTGCTCGTAAGCGCCCTTGTGATCAGGGACATCGGCCAGATCATGTCGAGTCCGACATGGGGACCACCAATTCCTTCCGCTGCGCTCCCCCGGAAGAAATAGGGGTTCGTGTCGCTCAGCACGTGCCGACGTGTTTGCTGGTAGACGGCGTCCCCCAGAGAGCAGCAACCGAAGTACGGGAGACTCAGCAGTCCCGGGATGTTGGCATCATCCATGAAGAGCTGGTTGCCATAGCCGTCGACTTCATACGCCCAGACTTCGCCTCCCGTTGCCTCTTTCACCCGGCCATATTTCACAACCGCCGATTCGACTTCGCTGGCAAGCACTCGACACTCCGTTGCAAGCTCCACCTCGCGGAGAATCTCCGTGGCCATCTCTGCCAACTGCCGCAGCGAAACCACCGCAAACTGGTTCGCGGGGATAAACAGCGAATATTGGCAAGCGTCATCGGAAGGACGGAACATTGAGTAAATCAGACCTACAGGGCGCGCCGGATTGCCGTACCCGCCAAGGGCCTGAGTGTCCGTGGGCACCTCCGACTGGCGCTGGAAGTGATACGGCCCGGCGCCGTGCTTTCTTTGCTGTTCCCGAAACGTTGCCAGAACCAGCCGCATCGCCTGCGCCCATTCTTTATCGAACGACGCAGTATCCCCGGTGGCTCTCCTATATCCATGCGCAAGCCGTAACGAGAGAGGCTCGACTAACCCTTCCTGGGTGAGGCGCGAACGCGCCCACAACATGAGCGGATCTTCTCCCGTCATCGTCAAGAACCCAAGGAGGTTGTAGATTTGCGGGGGAGCCAGCTCAGGATCGGCGTCGGCGTCTTTCCATAGCGTGAGGTAATCCTGATAGGCCGCCTTGGCATTGGCAATGTCGCCCTGCATGGCCTAGGCACGGACGAGGCCGAGATGGGCGAGCGCTCCAATGAGCGAGTTCCATACGATTCCGCGATGGTCGAGGACTTTCTGGAACTCGGCAGCGGCTTCACTCCCTTGATGGGCGGCTAGATAGGCTTGGCCGCGCACATAGACGGGATACAAAGCGGTCCAACCGTAAGAGCCGTACGACGGCTGTGCTAGCTCATACGGTGCGGCGGTTCTGAGACTGTCAAGGGCCTCTGAAGCATTTCCCTTGCCGAAAACTGATGACCCACTCTTTCTCGCCTATCTCCATTGACTTTCCTCGGCCCTCGCTCTTAACATGCATCCGCAAAAGGAGCCCATCGTGTACAAAAAACTCCGCCCCGTCGCCGCAGCTGCCTTTCTTCTGCTCTTGCCTCTCGCCGTCACCGCTCAGGAACTTTCCAATCGCCTCGAACCGATGGACGTATTCCGCGTCCAGGTCGCTTCCGATCCACAAATTTCTCCCGACGGCAAGCGCATCGTCTATGCTCGCCAGTCCGCGGACGTATCTTCCGACCGCCGCGTCTCCAACCTCTGGATCGTCAATTTTGATGGCACCGAGCATCGTCCCCTCACCACCGGCAACTACGGCGACTCCTCCCCGCGCTGGTCGCCCGATGGCACGCGTCTCGCCTTCATCTCCGACCGCGACGGTAAGTCTCAGCTCTATGTTCGCTGGATGGATTCCGGCCAGACCGCCAAGCTCACCGATCTTGAAAATACTCCTTCCGGCATTTCCTGGTCGCCCGATGGTAAGCAGATCGCCTTCACCTCGCTTGTCTCCTCCGCTCCACCGAAAATCGCCACGCTTCCTCCCCCACCTGAGGGCGCCAAATGGGCCGACGCACCGAAGGTCTATGAGGATCTCATCTACCGCTTCAACGGCCCCGGCTACCTCAAACCCGGCTATTCCCAAATTTTCGTTGTTGCTGCCGACGGTGGCGCGCCTCGTCAACTCACCACCGGCAACTTTCCCCACGGCCCGGGTGTCGGCGGTTTTGGCGGCTCCGACGCCGTCTGGGCTCCCGATGGAAAATTCCTCATAGTTGCCATGAATGGCACCACCAACTACGAATACGAACCTCTCCACACCGAGCTTTACGAACTCAATGTCGCAAACGGTTCACTTAAGCAACTCACTCACCGCAACGGCCCCAACCAGTCCCCAGATGTTTCTCCCGACGGCAAACTCATCGCTTACAGCGGCTTCGACGACCGCTACCAGGGCCATCAGACCACCTACCTCTACGTCGCCAACCGCGATGGCAGCAATCCTCACGTTGTCACTTCCAAACTCGATCGCGACGCCTCCACTCCCCATTGGGCCGGTGACGGCAAGGGTATCTTCTTCACCTACGCCGATCAGGGCGACACCAAGCTCGCCTATCTCCCGCTCGATGGCTCCCCCAAAGTTCTCGCCGACCATCTCAATCTTGGCGCCAATTTCACCGTCGCCAATAACGGCGCCTTCGCCATCCAGTACGACACGCCTTCCGATCCCGGCGACGTCGCTGTCGCTTCTCTCGCCGATCCCAAACTCAACGTCCTCACCTCTCTCAATCGCGAATTCTTCACCGCCAAAAAAATCGGTGCCGTCGAAGAGCTTTGGTACGACTCCTCCGTCGACAAACGCAGAATTGAAGGCTGGATCATCAAACCGCCCGATTTCGATCCCGTCAAAAAATATCCCCTCATCCTCCAGATTCATGGCGGTCCATTCTCCAACTACGGCGATCGTTTCGACCTTCAGGCGCAGATCTGGGCCGCCAAGGGCTACGTCATCCTCTATACCAACCCGCGCGGAAGCACGAGCTACGGCGAAGAATTCGCCAACCTCATCCACCACGCCTATCCCGGCGACGATTTCCACGACCTCAATTCCGGCGTCGACGCGATGCTCGCCAAGGGCTACATCGACAAGGACAATCTCTTCGTCACCGGCGGCTCCGGCGGCGGCGTCCTCACCTGCTGGATGATCGGCCGTACCGACCGTTTCCGCGCCGCCGCCAGTCTTTATCCCGTCATCAACTGGTATAGCTGGGTCCTCACCTCCGACCTTCCCTCTTTCGGCGCGCAATACTGGTTCGGCGCCAATCCGTGGGATGACACGGACAACTACATGAAACGCTCGGTGATTTCTCGGGTGAAAAACGTGAAGACGCCCACTCTGCTCATGACCGGCGAAGAAGACTTCCGCACTCCCATTTCCGAGGCCGAGCAATACTACTCCGCCCTCAAACTCCTAAAAGTCGAATCCGCCCTCGTCCGTTTCCCAGGCGAGCCCCACGGCCTAACCCGCCGCCCCAGCCACCAAATCGCAAAAATCGTTTACACCCTAAACTGGTTCGAAACCCACCGCAAAAAGCCCTAACCCGCCTCACTTTTCTTTCTTTTGTAGCGGCCGCCTTCGGAGGCGGGCGCCTTGTCTTGGGTTTGTGAGGCGGCCTAACTGGTTAACCGGAGATCACGGATGGTATGGGGTTTGATCGAGATCAAATTCGACGTATGAGGTAGGCATCAACAGCAAAGGAGTGGCCACAGGCCAAAGCCTGCGCTATTGGGGCAGGCCCATGCGTTTCAGCAAATCCGCGTAGCGCGGGTCAGGGCGTAAGAAATCGAAACCTGGCCATGATTTGAGATACAACAATTGGCCGCTCTTTTCCCGGCAGGCTTTTTCCAACCAGCTAAACGTCCGATCTTTTTCTCCCAAGAGCGCATACATCCGGGCGATCATTGCCGGATCGATGTACATGCGCTTTGCCTGCTCTTCCTGGAACGCAACGAGGTTTTTCATGGCCCCACGGAACCCTGACTTGGAGTACTCCTGGCTTACTGCCTTGTTCAGTGCAAGGTCTTCCGAGTCGTTCCTAATCTTGGCTTTTTTCTCCCATTCCTCCAGCCAAAGATCATATTTCCCCGTAATTAAGTAAACCTCCGCCAGAACGTAATGAGCATCGGCAAAGTTGGGATCGATTTCCAGAGTCCTTTTCTCTTGTTCGATGCCCTGGTCGTATTGTTTGGACCAAAAATACTCTTGCCCCAAATTTCCGTTTGCATTCAGGTTGAGGGGATCAAGCTCGACGGCGCGCCGGAAATGTAAGAGGGCCTGCTCATAATTTCCGAGCATGTCGAAGTAGAGGCCATACATAACATGCGTGCGGCTGAGGTTGGGATTCAGTTCGAGGGCGCGTTCAAACCCGCGCGCGGCAGCAGCCCAGTCCCAGTCATAGGCGTAAGCCATCGCGAGTACTGCATGTGCTTCCGCCTGGGTGTCGTCAATGGCTAGTGCCCGTCTGGCGTAGCTCTTTGACTTTGGGATGGTTTCGCTGTGGGGAACATAGGCGTGGTCCGAGATGGCCAAGTAATACTCAGCAAGTCCGACGTAGGCCAGCGCGTAGTTGGGATCCTTCTCGACAGCTTGCTGAAAATAGTCCCGCCCTTTGTTCATAGCCTCAGGCGTGCGCTTGTCCCAGTAGTAGCGGCCCTTGAGGTATAGCTGGTAAGCCTCGGGATCGGAGGTCCCGCCATTGCTGAGCTTCACCTTCTGCTCACCAGTGAGATGTTCGCGCAGACGCACGGAGATTTCTCTCGCAATGTCGCGTCGCACCGAGAGCACGTCGGTGAGTTTCCGGTCGTACTGCTCGCTCCACAGGCTGCGATTTGTGCGAACGTCAGTGAGCTCGGCGCTCACAAGCAACGAATCGCCGCGTTGCGTGACCCGCCCTGTCACAACCCCTGCGACCTTCAATTCGCTCGCGGCTTTTTGTGGGTCAAATTCCTTGGCTTTGTAATGGAAAACAGAACTGCGAGGACGCACGGTCAGATTGGGAAGCTGGGAAAGACTGCTGATCAGGCTTTCCGTCAATCCGTCACTCAGGTACTCGGTGTTCGGGTCCGCCGTGACGTGAACGAAGGGCAGCACCGCAAGCGTCTCAATTGTGGAGCCAGAGCTGGGAGACTACCACCGATAAGTGCCGAAGCCCAAACCTGCGATGGCCAGAAGCACGACAGCAATTACCGTGAGGAGAGTTTTCTTGTGGCGCGCCAGAAGACCAACGGCGATTTCCGAATCGGAGGACGCTGCAATCCCGGATGTGGATGGTACACCCAGGGAAGGTACGCGCCCGGACGCGCTTGAGTCTCTCTGCGCGGACCCCGCAGATGGTATTGCCGAACGGCTCGCGTCCGTGTCGCGCTTCAGCCGCTGCAAATCCGCGCGCATCTCTGAAGCGTGCTGGTAGCGCAGGTTACGGTCCTTCTCTAGCGCCTTCATGATGATGCGCTCCAATTCGGAGGGCAGGTCAGGATTTAGCCTTGCCGGGGAAGCAGGAGTTCGAGAGAGAATCGCCTCAAAGATCACGGCGGAAGTATCACCCCGGAAAGGAATCGTACCTGTCACCATCTCGTACAGGACTGCGCCGAAAGAAAACAAATCTGTGCGAGCATCAAGTTCTTTTCCCTGGGCCTGCTCGGGGGACATGTAGGCGACGGTACCGAGCGCCGTGCCCGGGCTGGTGAGATGCTGCTCATCGACGGAACGTGTCTCCGCTTGATCAAGCGAAGTCTGGCTCGGAGAAGCCGTGGGGTAGACTTTCGCGAGACCGAAGTCGAGAATTTTGGCGTGGCCACGATCAGTGATGAAGATGTTGGCAGGCTTGATGTCGCGGTGGACGATACCCTTGGCGTGAGCGGCGTCGAGAGCGTCGGCGATTTCGATGCTGAGCACGAGCAGCGTGTCGAGTTCCAGGGGACGCCCCGCAATGCGGTGTTTCAGGGTAGCGCCCTCCAGATACTCCATGGCGATGAAGGCCTTCCCCTCCGCTTCACCAATGTCATAAACGGTGCAGATGTTGGGATGGTTCAAGGCCGACGCTGCCTGCGCCTCTCTCTGAAAACGCGCCAGTGCCTGCGCGTCTTTGGCTAGATTGTCGGGTAGGAATTTCAGCGCGACATTACGGTGCAGGCGCGTATCTTCGGCCTCGTAAACAACACCCATCCCGCCGCCGCCCAGCTTCTTGATGATGCGGTAGTGGCCCAGTTCGAGGCCGACAGGTAAATCCCGACCTAGCGTTCGGCTAGCCATGGGGAAGAATGCTCCTCTCCCCCCACCGAGATTCTACGCCGTTGGCCCAAAGGTATCGACAAGAAACCGGTGGGTCATGGCGATGAAGGTGTTTCAAAGTGGTCGCAAAACGCCCGAGCTTTTCGAGGATGGGGTAAGCCGCGGCGACCTTGTTATAGATAGATATCGACCGAGGTTGGTTGCTCGGAAGGACACAGGCCTGCTCTGACGATGTAGTCAGTGCGCACGCACGGACATATGATTCCGTTTAGAAATCAGTGATGCCCGTCCGCTGGTGCGGAAAGTTCCAGCTACGGCGCTTCGGTGTCGACAGTTGTGACCCCTTTTCTCCTCCAAAGCGGACGGGGACGGCAAAGGGGGAGCCATGACGCCTCGCACTTTACCCCGGAACCCGAACGTCATTAACGGCGAAGCAAGACACTTTTTGCAGGATTTCCGTCAAGGCGACACTTCAGCCCTGGCGCGCTTTTCTCTCCTCAATCTCCTGCCCGACACGCCAAACCCAAGACTCGCCGACGCTCAGCACATGGTCGCACGCGAGTATGGCTATGCGAGTTGGCCGAAACTGAAGCAGCATCTGGACGCGATGGCCCGCGACTCTGATATTTTGGAAGAACTCGTGGGTTTATAGACCCCACTTAGAGTTTCCACTCCGTGAGGCATCGGAATTCCACCTGGCCCAAAAGGAAAGGGCCCGCGTCCCATTGTGCCCGTCGTCGTGCCCGGAGTTTTTCGAGGATAGGTAGTGCGAGATGGTTTGGCCAATCGTTGGTTGAGAGTGTCAGATTGTCTCGACTCCGACTCAAAAACTCAGCAAAAACCGCCAAATTCTTCTTTCCCCAGCCACTTACTCAGTTTTCCTTGAATGCCGCCTACAGCCTTTCACCTAGTTTGACAACCCAAACGACACTCAAATCAGTAACAGGATGTAACAAATTCCTTCATAACTGTCAATCAAGACCGAGATGTGTATTGACCTGTTGTGGGCGCAACCCTATGATTCGCCGTAGAAGGTGAATGGGAAGGAGATCTTCCCATGCCGGACCAGGCTTTGCCCATAGACTCCTTCATCGGGCTCGAGCTCTCCCACTACCGCATTATCGAGAAAATCGGCTGCGGAGGAATGGGTGTCGTCTTCCGTGCTCACGATGCGCACCTCAACCGCGAAGTCGTCATCAAGGTGCTGAGTCCAAGAACCATCACCGATGAAGGAGCTCGCAAACATCTCCGCAAAGAGGCCTTGGCCCTCTCCAAACTGAATCATCCCAATATCGCCACCGTTTACGATTTCGATACGCAAAGGGGCGTGGATTTCCTGGTGATGGAGTACATCCCGGGAATTACGCTCAGCGACAAGCTTGTTGCTGGACCGCTGCCGGAGAAGGAAGTTTTGCGCCTGGGAATGCAACTCAGTGATGGTCTGGCCGCCGCTCATGAACATGGGGTCGTACATCGCGACCTGAAGCCCGGTAACCTCCGGCTAACGAGCGACGGGCGGCTGAAGATTCTGGATTTCGGTCTTGCGAAGCTGTGGCGACCGCTGACGGAAACGGCCGTAACGGAAAGCTCCCTCCAAACACATTCCATCTCAGGAACCTTGCCGTACATGGCGCCGGAGCAGTTTTCGGGGGAAGAGATCGACGCACGCACGGACATTCACGGGGCGGGGTTCGTGTTGTATGAGATGGCCACGGGGCAGCGCCCGTTCGCGGAGGTGCAGAGTGGGCAGTTGATTGGCGCGCTTATGCGTAAACCACCGATCCCGCCCACAACGTTAAATCCCAAGGTATCTGCGGAGTTGGAGCGAATCATCGGAAAATGTGTGGAGAAAGAACCGGAAAACCGCTACCAGTCGGCCAAAGAGTTGGCGATTGATCTGCGCCGGCTAGGGGCGCCGAGCACAGCCGCGGCGCCAGTCCAAAAAAGGGAGCGGCGCACCCGGAATCTGATTCTGCTCGCGGGGGCACTGTTAGTAGCAGTGTGTGTCACTTTGTTCACGCTCAATGTGAGCGTATGGCGTGATCGGCCGTTCGGAATAACAGCTACGCCTCGCATTGATTCCTTGGCCGTCTTGCCACTGGAGAACCTCTCGGGGGATCCCGGGCAGGAGTACTTCGCCGACGGCATGACCGAGGCACTGATCACCACGCTGTCCCAAATCAGTGCGCTGAAGGTGACCTCGCGAACCTCGGTGATGCACTACAAGGGAACAAGAAAGACGGTGCCGCAGATTGCGCAGGAACTTCACGTCGACGCCGTAGTCGAAGGCTCGGTCATGCGGGACGGGAACCATCTGCGCGTCACGGCCCAACTGATCCACGCACCAACAGACACCCACATCTGGGCCAAGAGTTATCAGCGAGATCTGCGCGACGTCTTGGCAGTGCAGAACGAAGTAGCGCAGGCCATCACGAGCGAGATTAACGTCAAGTTGACGGCGCAAGAGCAGGTGCGTCTGGCAAGGACTCATCCTGCAAATTACGCGGCGCATGATGCCTATCTCAAGGCCCGTTACCACTTGCAGCAAGGAACGGAAGATCAGTTGCGGGAAGCCAAAGCCTACTTCGAGGAGGCGGCCAGGATAGATTCCATCTACGCTCCCGCTTACGCGGGCTTGGCGGACTACTACTTATTAACGGATGAATTGTCCCCTGGGGTGGCAATGCCAAAAGCGAAGGAATACGTCCAGAAGGCTCTGGCACTTGATGACGGTCTGGCCGACGCTCACGCGACACTGGCATCCATCAAATTCTATGGTGATTGGGACTGGCTCGGTGCGGAAAAGGAGTTCAAGCGCGCTATCGAATTGAGCCCCAGCTACGCCGAGGCCCACCGAACCTATTCCGACTTCCTATCGGAAATGGGGCGGCACGAGCAAGCCCTGGCTGAGATTCGAACCGCGCAAGAACTCGATCCTCTTTCAGCTACTACCATCCTGGATGGCGGATGGGCGTTGTATTACGCGCGCCAATACAATCGTGCTATCCAGCAATGTCGCAAGGTACTGGACTTGGATCCGCATTCCGTGTCGGCGCGCGACTGCATCGGATCCGCCCACTTGGCAACAGCGGCGTATGACCAGGCCATCGCGGAGTATAGCGCCCTGGTGACATCTTCTGGAAATGATCCCCTGCGGCTTGCTAGCTTGGGATGCGCGTACGCCTTGGCAGGCAAGAAGCCCCAAGCTCAGAAGGTTGTTGCGCAGCTAGATGAGGCATCCAAAATCCATTATGTTCCGCCCTACTTCTTGGGCTTAGTCCATGCGGCCTTGGGTGACAATGATGAAGCTTTCTCGTGGCTAGAAAAGGCCTATGAGCAGCACGATTCGTACTTAGTTCGGCTCAAAGTTGAACCTGTGATGGATCCGCTGCAGTCGGATCCGCGATTTGACAAACTGCTGCACCGTATGAACCTTTAAGGGGCAGAAATCTTTAATAACGGCCGAGAGCAGATCCCCGCACGCAGGAAACCCGCGCCCGCAAGATGCAAGGCCACTATCGCATCTTAGAACTGGCTTCTTCCTGCTTCAACTGCGGCAGAGCAGCAACAATCATTGTGCTCCTTTTCCCGTGAACCATTGTGAGCACCCAGTCAGGCGAAGCGTCTTTTTGGTCCACGGACGATAGCGACACCCACGGGCCGGCGACTATGACGTCTTTCGAAAAGACCTTTTGCTCGTTGACAAATTTCATGAAACCTTTGGGGTCTTGGGAAAACTTGAGATAGGTAGCGTTGGATACTCGCAGAACAGATATTTGGGGCCACACGTCTTTACCTTCCTCTTGCCAAATCCTCATCACCTGTGTGCCGTTCACTTTTTCCCATTGCATAGGACCTCCTTGCATACAAGGGATTTAATCGGTGGGGGTAACCTATGTGTGTTCGTATACCGCGGCCAAGGAGAAGTCAAGCCCAGATGCAAGGGCAGAGGTGCGTTACTGCGCGTGTTGAGGGTGCGAACCGGTCCGGGACCGGTGGACGCGTAGTCGGCTCATGCTTATCCGGTTGTTTCAGCAAGCCCCAATTAGTAGTATATGGGCATGCCGCGCCCAGCGTTTGCGAAAACCTTACGCGAGTTCCAGTCGATGTTCTCTACCGAAGAAGCTTGCCAGAAGTA
>Ga0208937_1001346_pt1 | contig 10588 bp, 9 predicted proteins | sample June2015DPH_11_5_FD_184705 | JGI IMG/M metagenome (GOLD analysis project Ga0208937, IMG submission 184705) | Peatland microbial communities from SPRUCE experiment site at the Marcell Experimental Forest, Minnesota, USA - June2015DPH_11_40... | ecosystem: Environmental > Terrestrial > Soil >...
AAAAGGCGAATCCTTTGAATGGCTCTTGGAAGACAAAAACACCCTAATCCTTCAACGCCTCAAGCCGGCGGTCCCACGCCGCCTCAAAAAACTTAAACATTAATCCCTTAAGTTGACGCGTATGCGCAACGCGGGAAAGTGCGGTTGCTTTAGCACCGCTTTTCGGCACGTCTGGCAAGGCCAATCGCAAATGGCGACAAAGATTCCACTCCTTACTGTGCGGGGCAGCGGGCGGTGGCGGGGGATTTCACTCGCGAAAGCTTTCGGAGTTGAACACCGTTGCGCGACAACCCGGCTTGAAGTTTATTTCTTCAATCGGTATATGAACCGGCATGAAACCCCAGGTTCTCGCCGTCTCACTGATTGCCGCCCTGTTCGCACCCGTCCTGAATTTGCCGGCTGAAACCGGTTACGACGCCTGGCTTCGGTATGAGAAGATTGATGATCCGCGTGTGGCGCACAGGTATGATTCGTTGCCCGCGGTGGTCGTCACGCTGGACGATTCCGCCGTTGTTAAAATGGCACAAACCGAATTGATGCGCGGTGTGCGCGGAATGCTGGGCAGGATTCTGAGGATCGAAAAAACGTTGCCGGGGGAAAACGCCATCATCATCGGCACCTTTGACGCCGTCAAAAAGGTCCTGCCGGCATTCACTGCTCCAACAGATGTCATCGAGGACGGATTTTATTTACGGGTCATGGCCGCCGGAAGCCATGAATATCTGGTCATCACCGGGCCGAACGAACGCGGCGTGCTCTACGGTGCCTTCGCCTTGCTGCGCAAAATCGCGCTGCACGAATCCATCGCCCGGCTCGATGAAAAGGAAAATCCTTACGCGCCGATCCGCGCCATCAATCAATGGGACAATCCCAACGGCACCATCGAGCGCGGTTACGCCGGACGTTCGATTTTTTGGGCGGACGACCACATTGTCAAAGACCTGACCCGCGTCCGCGATTATGCGCGCCTGCTCGCCTCGGTCGGCATCAACGGCTGTTCCATCAACAACGTCAATGCGGACCCGCGGGTCATCCGGACGGACTATGTGCCGGAACTGGCGCGCGTGGCGGAGGCCTTCCGTCCCTACGGCATCAAACTATTCGTCTGCGTCAATTTTGGCAGCCCGAAATCCATCGGCGGCCTGGACACGTTTGATCCGCTCGATTCGCGCGTCATTGACTTCTGGCAGAAGAAGGTGGATGAAATTTACGCGGCCATTCCCGACTTCGGCGGATTCATCATGAAGGCGGATTCGGAGGGCGAACTCGGCCCGTCGGCCTACGGCCGCAACCACGCGGACGCGGCGAACGTGGTCGCCCGCCTGCTCAAGGCGCACGGCGGCATCGTTTTCTATCGCGGCTTCGTTTATGACCATCACGCGGACTGGCGCAATTTGAAGAACGACCGCGCCAAGGCCGCCTACGACAATTTTCACAAGCTGGACGGGAAATTTGAGGACAACGCCATCGTTCAAATCAAAAACGGGCCGATTGATTTTCAGGTGCGCGAGCCGGCGTCGCCATTGTTCGGCGGACTGGAAAAAACCGCCATGGTGATCGAACTGCAGATCACGCAGGAGTATCTCGGCCAGCAACGGCACCTGTGTTTTGAGGTGCCGATGTGGAAGGAAACGCTCGATTTCGACATGCACGCCAAAGGTCCCAAAACGCCGGTCAAGGCGCTGGTCGCCGGAAAAGTCTTCAACCAGCCGATCGGCGGTTTCGTCGGCGGCGCCAATGTGGGTCTGGACACGAACTGGTTCGGCCATCCTCTGGCCATGGCCAATCTCTATGGCTTTGCCCGACTCGCCTGGAACCCCGATTTGAGCAGCCGGCAAATTGCGGAGGAATGGACAAAACTGACTTTCGGGCACGATCCGCAGGTCGTCAAAACCATTTCCGACATGCAATTGAACTCGTGGTCCATGTACGAAAATTACACCGGCCCGCTCGGAGTGGGCGGACTGACGGACATCATCGAGGTCCATTACGGCCCGGGCATTGAATCCTCTGAACGCAACGGCTGGGGCCAGTGGCATCGCGGTGACGAGCACGGCATCGGCATGGACCGCACCGTGGCCACCGGCACCGGCTACACCGCTCAATATCATTCACCGGTTTCGGACCTGTATGAATCCTTGACGACCTGTCCGGACAAATTGCTCCTGTTCTTCCATCATGTGCCGTATGACTACGTTCTGCATTCGGGCAAGACGGTGATCCAGCACATTTACGACACGCATTATGAAGGCGCGGAGCAGGCGCAAAAACTCGTGGACCAATGGAAATCGCTCAAGGGCAAAATTGACGAACAGCGTTACAACGAGGTCCTTGCCCGGCTCGAATACCAGGCGGGTCACGCCATCGTTTGGCGCGATGCCGTCTGCCAGTGGTTTCTTAAAATGTCCGGCATGCCCGACAAGCTCGGCCGCGCCGGACAGTATCCGAACCGGGTCGAGGCCGAATCCATGAACCTGAACGGGTACGAAGTTTTTGATGTGAAACCGTGGGAAACGGCCTCCGGCGGCAAGGCGGTCCAATGCACCAGCCCCGACCGGCATGGCTCGGTCAGTTTCATCTACAATGGCAAGCCCGGCTGGTACGATCTCGCCGTTCAATATTTCGACCAAACGAACGGCGTATCGCAGTTCACCCTCGTTGTCGGCAAACAAACGGTGGACCGGTGGCTGGCAGACGACCTGCTGCCTTCCCGCAATGTTCCGTCCCTCCCCAACGGCCACACCTCCACGCGACATACCGTGCGCGGCGTGACGTTGCGTCCCGGCGACGAAATTCGCATCGAAGCCGTCGCCGACGGCGGCGAGAATGCGCCGATTGACTACGTGGAAATCAACCCGACCCCGAACTGAGTTCTCAGATCATGCAAAAAGTAAAAGGCAGAGTGTGGCAACGTTGGACGTGCTGAAGCACTTGTTCAGGGAGCGAGCCGGTAGTAGTTGTCGGGGTTGTACAGGTAGTAGCAGTCCACCGGATCGAGGCGCGGGAGCAGAACATACCGGTGGCCGGCGGCGTCCACGCTTTCCGGCAGCGTGGGTTGGCTGTCCAAGCGTGCATGCGGAGGTGAGCCACCTGGCGCGGAGGGGGCGTCGGGATTCTTGTCGTACGATTCTTCCTGGATCGTTTCGGCGATTTCGTCCACCCACTTCACCTTGCGGGCGCCGTCGCCGAACTCCGGCCAGTTGCCGGTGCTGCGATTTTGATACATGCGTTTGATGAATTCATCCAGGCTGATGCCCATTTTGGCGGCGACGGGCGCCGCGAGGCGTTTCCACCATTCCTCGAGTTCTTTGAGATTCTCCTTCTGCTCGGTCAGGTTGCCGAAGGAGCCGGTGAGGATCTGATGGTGGAGAAGAATTGCGTTCGGGTAGGCGAACGATCTTTTCGACAGCGTGGTGATGCCGGCGGCCATGCTGGCCGCGTACGATTTCACGACGACATAAACCGGGGCCGGGCTGCCTTCCATCGCTTTGAGGATCTTGAAGCCAGCCATGACTGAACCGCCCGGTGAGGCGTCAATCACGATGAAGATTGGGAACTCACGATTTTGGTTGTTGAAATAGTCAATGCGCTCCACGACATAGTCCGCCGTGTCCCCCCAGATGGGGCCGTTCAGCGCAATCCGGCGGTCGCTGATCGTCAGCACGCCGTCCTTGAAGGGTTCCTTGGTGTACTGAATGTCGTGGTTGACGCGGTTCTTCCACAAGTCGCGTTTCACGCGCAGATCGAGGTCGTTGTTCAACTTGGCCAGTTGCAATTCAAACTCCGAACGCTGCGTCTGCAACTCTGCCGCGCGCACCTTCAATTCCTGCTCGCGCCGGACCAATTCCCGGCTCTGGTCGGCGACTTCCGCGGCCGCAAGGTCGTTGGTCAATTTCATCTTCTCCAACTTTTCCCGATCCGCCGCCAATTCTTCGTCGAGCTGCGCCTTGCGCTCCGTTTCTTTGAGTGTGGCACGCTTGGCCAGCAGGTCGGCCTGCTTGGTAAGCTTGTCAAGCTCGGCCTGGAGCGCAGCGACTTCGGCTTGAAGCTTTTGCTGCGCCAGGCCGTTTTCGAGTTCGAGCCGCTGCTTCTCGGCGGTGAGTTTGGCGAGTTCCTGGTGCAACTGCTGTTCGGTGATGCCGTTTTCGAGTTCGAACCGCTGCTTCTCGGCGGTGAGCTTGGCAAGGTCCTGGTGCAACTGCTGTTCGGCGATGCCGTTTTCGAGTTCGAGCCGCTGCTTCTCGCCAGCGAGCTTGGCGAGTTCCTTGCGTAACTGTTGTTCGGCAATGCTGTTTTCCAGCGTCAACTGCTCCTGTTGCTTCTTCAACTCCGGAAAGGCGCTGTTCGTTTCCGTCTGTCCGACGGTTCGCGACGACAACCCGATGCTCAGGAGCGCGACGCCGACACACGCGATTAAATTACGATGACGTATTTTCATTTGACCACCAACCTTCTTAAGGTGCTGCCCATTTCACCATGGCGAATTGTTGAACCGGTTCCAATTTGCGGCTCTTTGCTTTCTTGAATCAAGTCTTAAGTGGAGCGGGTGGCGGCAAAGATTCCGTTCCTCACTGCTTGCCACTGACAAAATCGAAGGCTTCCAACAGAGATTCCGAACTGCAAAGCTGGTGTCCCATGTTCGGTTGGTCAATGAGCCTGGCTTGAAAACCGTTCTTCACGAAACCGCCCTGGTATATGTCCAGTATGTTCCCATAACGAAAATCTTTGGCGCCGGTAATAAAAGCAAAACGCACTTTCTTCCTGGCCTCAGCGACCCGGTCAGGAGGAACCGGCCAAACGCCATAGTTCGAAGTGTCAACTGCTTTGACCTTTGGCACCGGCTCGTAGAAATTGGCTCCGCAAATTGAAATATTTCCCGCAATCACGTCGTTGTGCAGGAAAGCAAGTTGCAGCGAGCAGCGCGCCCCGCCCGACATTCCACCGGTGTAAATCCGCCGGGGGTCTGCTTTATACCGCTCAACGGTTTTTAGAATTCCGACCAAGGTGAGCCCAACGCGCCGGGAAAACGGCTGATTATTGCCAATCTTTTGGGTAATCAGACAGATCAGCTTTTCCTTTTCCATGATGGCCGCCCATTCCCTGGGCATGGTCATGTTGTCTCCAGAATCCATGAAAGCGAAGACACCAAATGCCTCTTTGTCCGAGTAATTCCTGGGCAGAAAGATTTCAAACGATTCCTGCGCCAGATCAAAGCTGTAGTCAACACCCTTGGCCGCGTTCACAACCCGCGGGAGCGCTTGGTCAAAATGGATGAGTTTCCCTTCGCCGGGAGATGGGAAGCCGGTGGTTTCGTCAGCACCCGTTGTTTGCAGGCAGGCAGCCAATACGAACAGCCAGGCGTATCTTGGTATCATGGCAATCAGCAAACTCCCGCTCACCCTTTCTGGCAAGGCCAAACGTGAAACCATGGTCAATGTCATCGGCATCGTCTGTCCGGCAGCTCGAACGACGCTTTGAAAGAAAACCGGCCTGTTTTTTCAGCGATTGAACTGAGCAAAACTGATGTAAATGTGGTAAGGTGGTGGTAAACCCGGAAGACGCCACGTACCGGTGGCGCGGAGGCGGGGCAAGTGGGAAGAAGGCCGTATGATAATAAAAGCAAGAATGGCGAAGGATGCAATCGTCAGGATAAACAACCAGCCCGGCGCGCTGGCCCGCGTCACCAAAAGCGTCGCGGACAAGGGCATCAACATCGAGGCCATAATCGCCACAGTGGAAGGCGCCGACGCGGTCGTCCACCTGGTGACCAGCGACCATCAGCGGACGATCAACACGTTGCACGAGCGGCAGTTGGAGGTGCAGGAGACGAAGGTCGTGGTGGTCGAAGCGTTGCACCGACCCGGTCTGTTGCAGCACATCACCGAGAAACTGGCCAGGGAAAACATGGATCTGTTCTACCTTTACGCCACAGCGGCGGAGGCGGACAAATGCCTGGTCGTTCTCTCGTCCACGAACAATGAATGGGCCGTCATGGTGCTGAACAGTTAACCCGGCGGCGTGAATCACGAAGTTGTCCGGCAGGAACAGCGGTGGTGAACCGCACGCAGTCCAAACGCTTCGTGAGGTTCGGAGATGCTTGGCAATCGCGCCAGTCCCGCTTTGCGGGAGAGTGCGGTGGCTTTAGCGCCGCTTTTCGGCACGTCTGGCAAGGCCAATCGCGAATGGCGACAAAGATTCCGCTTCTCACGAGGCGGGGCGGCGGGTGGTGGCAGGGGATTTTGGACTGCGGGGGCAAGCGAAGCGCGACCCCGCTGTTTGGAAAGGGCAGGATTTTTCGGTGGCGTCAGGGCACGCGAAAGCGCCGTCGCCGCTGCGCTCTGCCGGCGCAGTCCATATATCCGTGCGGGTGCGGAATTCACGCCTTTTTCTTTGCCTTGCTGCCAGATTCATCTTTCGGTTCAACGTGAAAACCAATTCGCCGCCTCGGCGGTTCCGGCGGTAGCGGCGGCGGGTCAAGGATTTCCATGACGCGCCGCAGCACGTTCACAATCACGCTCTCATGCACGTCGAGACGGGCAGTCAGCTTCTTTTCCAGGTCAGCCAACTGGCGCGCGAGTTCCTTCGTCCCACCCAGCAGGTCGCGCATCTGCACAAACGCCCGCACCACGAACACGCTCATCCGCACCGCCTCCGGGCTGTTGAGAACATTCGCCGCCATGATCGCGCCGTTTTCGGTGAAAGCGTAAGGCAGCTTGCGTTTTCCACCGTGGGAACTTGAAGTGCCAATTTGGTACTTCAAGTTTACTAATTCTTCCAGCGTTAATTGAAAGATAAAGTCGTCTGGGAATCGCTCCAAGTTGCGTTTCACTGCCCGATTGAGCGCTTTCGTCGGCACGCCGTAAATACGCGCCAAATCGGTGTCCAAAATCACTTTTTGCACGCGAATCGTGCGGATTAACGAGCGAATTCCTTCCACTCGCGATGGTGTTTGTTCGCTCATGTCATTCCCCATGCGGTCGCAAATTGCGACCGCATCACTTTTGACATCGCAACTTGCGATATCAAGTTAAAGCTTCCGATTTCGTTTAAGATCGCAATTTGCGACCTTAAAGCTTTGCCACACAACTTGAGGTTCCAAATTGGAACCTCAAGTTTTCAGATTCTCTGCGCCAAAGCCTGTCGGTGGTGATTCGGTGATGCGGTCACAATTTGTGACTGGATGGCCGCCTGAATCAAGGTCGCATTTTGCGACCTTAAACAACGTGGAAGAATCTCGCCGTGCCGGAAGAAAAGCGGCGGAGGGCCGCACGCAGTCCAAGACGCGAGGCGTTTCTCGGCGACTTACAAACCGCGCGAAGCGTCATGGAGTGCGCCAGTCCTTCCGCCTTCGCGGCGCGCCATAGCGCCGCTTCGGCGCGACGGCGGCTGGCGCTTTGCGGGTGGCGACAAAGATTCCGCTCCTCACGGGGCGGCGGGCGGTGACGGGGGATTAAATCCCAGATGATGCTTTCGGGCGTCGTATGCGTAGAACCCGCCCATTTGGTCTCCACGGCGACTTTTATCGTCGGGTAGTTCAACAAACGCGGACACTTTTATTTCTTCCCCTGCACCTTCGCCGCGACTTTCAGGCGCAGGGCGTTCAGCCGGATGAAGCCGGTGGCGTCGTCCTGGTTATGATCCCGCACGGGCGGGATCGGGTCGGCTTTCATCGTGGCAATTAGCAAACTCCCCTTCGCCCTTTCTGGCAAGGCCAATCGCGAATAGCGACAAAGATTCCGCTCCTCACGGGGCGGGGCGGGGAATTTGAACACAGCCTACAATAGCCCAGCATGGTGAAGAAACTCTTCGACGACTATCCGGCAGCCTGACCTGAGTTGCTCGATGTCTTCCGGACTTGCGGTAAAATATCGTCCATGTGCCGACATGTGCCCAACGTCTCGGAGATTCGGGAGGGCGTTTCTTGTATTTCGGGAAAGAGTCCACGCCGGTTCTGCGAGCGCTTTACTAATAAGATTCGTCAACTGAAGGTAATTGCCATTCCCGTCCTTGATCTTGTTCGCGATCCCCTTGCCTTCAAATGCCTCGATTATGGAGATTTCGATGATTCGGCGCATCATCACGGCAGCAGCATCATACCAACCCGAAGTAAAGCAGCCGTTCATCTGGCGACCAACGGTTACAAGATAACCACGTTTGGCTTTAGAGAGAATGCTCAGAGGAAACAAGCCTTCGTCTTCGCAAGGCATTGAGCGTGATCGCCAAGCGGTACGTAAGTTGTAAGAAAATTCGTGCAAGGCCTTTGTTCTCACCTTCGGGTGCGTCAGTGGCGCAAAGACCGTTTCTAGAAGCTCTGCGATAGCGGAGGAATCACCGGGACTCCCAGAATTCAGAGATCGGAAAGTATTGGTGGCGTCAGCACGAAGTGTAGCGAGTTTGTTGGCGTAAAAATTATCGCCTTCAAGACTCATGTGATTTCGACGAGCTTTCTTTGCTACACCAACCGCAGCACGAGCGAGACTTTCCAAAGTCTCCGAAGGAGAAAGGCGAGAATCCTCAGGCTTAGGCATACGCCCTTCCCTTACCAGTTCGAGTACGCGAACGCCTTCTTTTTGCCTTCACCGTCAGCTTTTTGCCTGCGAAGTTTCTTTTTCTGGCAGAACCTCTGGAGCGGTCCGCTTAGACTGGTCAGCGGGATATGATGGCCACGATTACCAAGCTCAGCTTTGACTTCGGATATGGTCTTTGGTTTAGAAAAGTATGCTTCACCGACGAGTTCCTCAATGTATGCAGATGTACCAGCCCGCGTGGATTTTGCTTGGCCTTCAGCGGCATGTCCCTTGGACCGGATACTTCCGGAAGGGCGCACACGCTGGTGACTTGTTGCCCGGCCAGTTCTGGAATCCGGAGCGTCAGTGCTTGAACTCGCCAGCAGGTCATCAAGAATCTTCTCGAAAGCTACTCGCCGGAGCTCTGCGTCCTTCACGGCTGAGACTGCGCTTTCCGCTTGTGCGACCAATTCGCTGTAGGATTTGCTCATACGCTGGATCCCTTTCTGGTTTTCTGTTCTATGGTTTAACATAGATGCACCGGTTATTGGTAGCTTTTATTTTAGCAGTTTTTGTCGTCGAAAACAATACGAGATATTGGGCTACCGTTTCCTCTGCACCTTCGCCGCGACTTTCAGGCGCAGGGCGTTCAGCCGGATGAAGCCGGTGGCGTCGTCCTGGTTGTAGGCCTTCGTGGGGTCGGCTTCCATCGTCGCAATGTGTGGATTATACAGGCTCACCGGACTCTTGCGACCGGCGACCATGATGTTGCCCTTGTACAGTTTCACGCGCACGGTGCCGGTCACGTTTTTCTGGCTCTCGGTCACGAGCGCCTGCAACGCATACCGCTCCGGCGCGAACCAGTAGCCGTAATACACCAGCTCCGCGTAACGCGGAATCAGCGAGTCCCGCAAATGCATGACCTCCCGGTCCATCGTGAGGCTTTCCATCTGCCGATGCGCAAAGTGCAGGATGGCGCCGCCGGGCGTTTCATATACGCCCCGCGATTTCATGCCCACGTACCGGTTCTCCACCATGTCCACCCGCCCGACACCGTGTTTGCCGCCGATTTTGTTCAGCGTCTTCATCACGCCCAGCGGGGATAGTTTCTTGCCGTTCACCGCCACGCAATTGCCCTTCACGAAATCCAGCGTCACGAATTCCGGTTTGTTCGGCGCGTCTTCGGGAAACACCGATAGCGTGGTGAACGAGCCGCGATACTTTTTGTCGCTCGCATCCATCCACGGGTCTTCGAGAATGCCCGCCTCGTAGGAGATGTGAAGCAAGTTCCGGTCGCTCGAGAACGGTTTCTTCGCGCTGGCCTGCACGGGAATCCTGTGCCGGGCGCAGTAATCAATCATCTCCTGCCGGCCGGGAAAGTCGGTGCGAAATGAAGCGTCCCGCCACGGGGCGATGACCTGCAGGTCCGGCGCGAGCGCGGCGGCGGTGAGTTCGAACCGCACCTGGTCGTTGCCCTTGCCGGTGGCGCCGTGAGCAATGGCATCGGCTTTTTCCTTCCGCGCGATTTCCACCATGCGTTTGGCGATGAGCGGCCGGGCGATGCTGGTGCCGAGGAAATACTGGCCTTCATAGACCGCACCAGCGTGGATGATGGGGTAGATGAAGTCGCGCGCGAATTCCTCCTGCAAATCGTCAATGTAGATTTTCGACGCGCCGGTCCGTTTGGCCTTGGCCTCGAGGCCGCGCAATTCCTCCTCCTGCCCGATGTTGGCGCAGAAGGCGATCATCTCGGCGTCGTAGGTTTCTTTGATCCACGAAAGCAGCACCGACGTGTCGAGGCCGCCCGAATAAGCTAAAACAATTTTCATTGCGGGGAATTTAACCGCCAAAACGCCAGGTGCGCAAAGGGAAAACGAAACGGAAACCGCAAACAAGACGAACTACACGAAACCGAGGGAGCAGCGGTAAAACATCGAACATTCAATCCCGCAACGCGCATACGCGTCAACTTAAGCTTCCGAGTTTTTGGTGGAAGTTCGGGCGTTTTCTGCGGCGGTCATAGCGGCAGTGATAGAGGATTTGATTGAGCATATGATGCCCGCCGAGCCGGGATTGGCCGT
>Ga0208937_1001349_pt1 | contig 10574 bp, 7 predicted proteins | sample June2015DPH_11_5_FD_184705 | JGI IMG/M metagenome (GOLD analysis project Ga0208937, IMG submission 184705) | Peatland microbial communities from SPRUCE experiment site at the Marcell Experimental Forest, Minnesota, USA - June2015DPH_11_40... | ecosystem: Environmental > Terrestrial > Soil >...
TGACGAGGGGCAGCCAAGCCAAGTTTGGCTGCGCCACGCCCGTAGCACACCCATCCAGCGACACGTTAAAGTCAAAGGTGACGCGAACCCCTACGACCCTGCCTATGAAACCTACTTCGCACAACGCGAAGAAACCCCTATGCAGGACACGTTTCGGGGTACTCGTACGCTTCGCTTTCTCTGGCATGAACAACGCGGGCTCTGCACTGTGTGCAATACCAAAATCACTCGGCTCACGGGCTGGCGGCTTCACCACTGCGTTCCCCGTGTGATGGGTGGTTCACGAAGTGCAGAAAACCGCGTTCTACTTCATCCAGAGTGCCACGACCGGGTTCATCGCCAGCGAATTCCTGTCTCGAAACCGCGTCCCCCTGAAAGAGGCGTTCGAAGGGCTTGAGCTGTGTGAGAGGAAACTTTCACGCACAGTTCTTAGAGGGCTGGACGGGAGCAATCCCGTCCGGCTACTCGGTCAGCCAATGGGGCGTCCGTCGGACCGGATCGCGCGGAACATGAAGCGGTTTCCTCAACGTCCGTCATTGCCCCCATTCCCGCGGGCAGACGTATCGGTCGTCTCCGCTGGAATGACGGGCAAGACAATCTGAGAGGGATGCTTGGTGTCCAGGTAGATCGTGTTGTCGGCGACCTGCGAGCGGCGGTTGTTGTTCAGCGGTTCTCCCGTGTTTGGGTTGATGTCGAAGCGGGGGAAGTTGCTGCTTGAGATGTCGAGACGGATGCGGTGGCCCCGCTTGAATACCAGCGAAGTCGGATACATTTCGATGGTGAACTCGTAGGCCTGTCCGGGCTTCAGGGGTTCGGCCTTGCCGAAACCGTTGCGGTAGCGAGCGCGCACGATGCTGTCGGCGATATTGAGATCTACTCCTGACGGGAAGTCGGCGTTCGGAGGATAGACGTCAACGAGCTTGGCGGTGAAATCGGTGTCGAGAGCGTCTGAAGACGCCCACAGTTTTACGATGAGGCGGCCAGTGACTTCGATGTCATTGGCGAGCGGAGGTGTCTGGAACACCAGCACATCATTTCGGGCAGAGAGCGGCTTTGAGTCGGAGCAGAGCCAGAAATCGAGGCGGCAGCGCTGGTCGGCGGCTCCTTGGAACATGAGCGTTCCTTGCGAAGAAACATTGCCGCCGACCGTGGGCACCGGGTTACGCGGGTCGAACTGATAAGTGACTGGGTGATCTTCTGTTGGCTTCTCAGGCGAAAGAACACCGTTCGCATGCATGTAGTACGGTGTGGGCTCGGTGCGAGACAGCGGCCATTCCTGTTCGTTGCGCCAATGGCCTCCCACGAAGATGCGGCCTTCAGGTGTTTTGTGGGCGTCGCCTCCGCCCATGACGTAGATGCGCACGGGAGGCTCGCGATCGACACCGTTGTCAACGTCCTTCAACCAGTGTTCGAACCAACGCAACTGAAAGGCGTCGAGATCGAGCGCCGCGTCGTCGGTGAACTGCGCTTCCCCCGCGTAACTGAGGTTCTCCCTGCTGTGGATCCAGGGCCCGATGATCAGCCGCTGGAGACTTTTCTTGGTCCGGCGCAGCTCGACGAAATTCATGTTGGCGACTTGCGAGCCCCAGGAATCGTACCAACCGGTTGTGTGGTATTCAGGCACATCCTTATATTCCGCGAGGTGGTCGACGACGCTGGCACCGGAATTCTTCCAGAAATCATCGTAATCGCCGTGGCTCATCGCTTCGATCAGCCAAGATTCGTAGTCGGGAGCGAACTTGAGCGGAGTTGTGCCGGGGCGCAAGGGCAGGGCGCGAACGTACTCGCGGACTTGATCGCCCATATCGACAAGAGCTTTCGCGGCGGCAGGATCGGTCGCAGCACGTTTGGCCGCGGGGAGCGCGTCGGGAGTTCCGGCAGCATTGCCGAGGGTGAATACCCAGTTGAAGAAACGCAGTTCGAAGGCTCCGTTATGGCGGACTCCATACCGGCCATAATCGGACATCGCATTGCGAGGGACCATCGCCTTGATATAGGGGGCATTGCCGATGGCGAGGGCGTGTTGCGTCGCTCCAGCGTAGGACGAACCAAGAGTTCCAATGCCGCCATCGCACCATCGTTGCGAGCCGATCCATTGCGCGGTATCGAATCCGTCGTTCGGGTCATCGAAGTGCGGACGCCAGTGTCCTTCAGATTTGTAGCGGCCACGCACGTCCTGCAGGACGACGACGTATCCGTGGGGGACGAAGGAGTTCGCAATCTGTGCAGAGTCTTCCTTGTTGTAGGGCGTGCGCAGCAGAATTACGGGAAACTTGCCGTCAACCAGTTGGCCGTTTTGCGTAGGGTGGTAGATGTCCGCGGCGAGTTTGACTCCGTCACGCATGGCAACCATTACGTCTTTTGTTTCGCCAATGCCGTAGCGGACATCGGTCTGAGAGCGGAGCGGAGTGCCTACGGCGAGCACGACCAGCAGGCCCACAAAGAAGGAAAACGGGGCGACGAACTTGTCTTTAAGGCTCCGCATCACCTGAGTCTATACCGCAGAAAGGCGCTCGACGAGTTCGCCAAAGGAAGCTCTGGCGCGCGGGCGCCGCTTACGCGTCCGCGCGGCCACGCCATAGAACAAAAGCCGTCACGGCGGCCGATTCGACCCAGCCGTCGTTTTTCCGGGCGGATGGTCGGCAAACCTTACCTTGGGATTACTTCCCACTTGCCCGTGATCTGGCCGGAATCCGAACCCAGCCAATCAAGGTCGTGAGCGCTATCGGCCTCTTGTCGCCAATTGACCGTGCTTTCGACAACACGTTGGCTTAGGCGGCCGTAGGTGCCGAGGGAAATATGGAATCTTTGAATCTTCCGCGCCTATTTTTTCAGCGCGGAGGTGAAATTCGTGACGACGGTGACGGCGTCGCCCACCTGTTGCGATACGCGATAGAGCAGGATTTTCTTGCCGTCGGAGCTGACCTGGAAGAGTGGCGCAGGCGAGGACCAGCTGCTGCTGCTAACCTCGACTTGCGGGGCGCCGAATTGCAAGGCGCCCGCTACTTCTTTCACGGGCACAGCGTAAATCGAGTTCGCGCCGTCCACATAGTAAAGTTCCTTGCCGTCGTGGCTCCAATCTACGCTGTATTCCCCGTTCGACGAGACCTGCCATTTGCCGGAACCGCCCTTGAAGGCAACGACATAGGCTTGGCTCGATCCGGATTCATTCGACCCGTACGCCAGCCATCGCCCGTCCGGAGAAAGCTTGGGTTCGGCGCGGAACGTGTTCGGCGTGCTGGGCACGACCTGGAAGGGTTTGCGATCTCCCTCGAGCGGCAGAGCCCAAATATCCGTGGCTCCCGGTAGACCGCGGTAGTAGAGGATGTACTTGCCGTCGCGGGACCAGTCGCTGGGAAACAGGAGCTGGTCGTCGAGCCCAGCCGCGGTAGCAGACGCCGGAACACTGCCTGAAAGTGGCTGCCGTTCTTCTTCACCGCAGCGTGAGCCGCCTGGTTGAGCACCCGCCGCAGATATTTATTGCCTTTCGCAGAGCGACTGCTGTGGTTCTCTTCGGCACTTTCGTCCTTGCCGGGACAGGTCCCCACCCAAGAAGCGAAATCGCCAGCCGAGGGAAACGTGCTGGCCTTCACTCCCACTTCGGCGATCACCTGCTGCGCCGAATCCACTCCGAGACCCGGCACTTCCGCCAGTCGGACCAACGCGTCTTGATGGGGCTTCATGGCCTGCGCGATCAGACCGTTGAGCTTGGCGATTTGCCCATCAATCAGCTGTAGCCGCTCCAGTTGTAGTGCGAGCATTTGCCGGTGCATCGGCTGCGCTCTTCCCGTCAACGCGTCGACCAATTGCTCTTCGCTACACTTCAACCGATCGTCTCCCAATAACGCCAATTGCTTCGGGTCGGTCTCCCCTTCGGCCAAAGCATGCAGGATGCGAAGCCCGCTCGCGCCCAGCAAATCGCTGACCACAATGGACAGTTTGATCCGCATCTATTCCAGTAGACACTCCATCTGACTCTGGAGCCGTACTCGGTCGCGCGCCAGCTGCACCTTCATTCGTGTCATGCTGCGCCAAGTACGCTGTTCCCCGTCGGGCACAAAACTCAAGATCAACTCGTTCGCGATCAGCCGCCGTACCAGCCGCTCGGCATCCTTGAAGTCATGCTTGCGACCCCGCGGAGCACGGTTCGAGAATGCCTGCGCCAACTGCAAACGCATATACGGCTCCAACTCCAACCAGACCGATCGCCAGTATTGGGCCGTGGATTCCATCACCGCCTCCTCCACCCCCTGCGCTCGCAGCCAAGTCGATAATCGCTGTAGGTCACTCGGCATGGTGGCAAATCGTCGCCGGTCTGGCTTCTCCTCCGGCGTACTCGCATCGATCACCACCACCATCAGCACTTTCTTGTGTACGTCAATTCCTGCGATCTTGTACGACATTGCTTCCTCCCGGCGTGGAATCGGCAGAACGCACGCGCAAAGAAATTACACGCCGTCACGTGCTACCACCCTCCCAGCAGGTTGGGTGGCGCGACACAGATTGGTTCAAAACGCGCGTCCCAGACCAAACTCTTACACGGTCTCACTTCACCCAGAGTTGCCACGATCTTTGCCGTCCCACGCCAGCTTGATCGTACTCGCGACTCGGCTTAATTTTCATGTCGATGGGTGGGCCGCAGGCCCATGAGAAACTCTTACCTCATGGATTGCTCCGCGTAGGTCTCACTCAGGCACGATGCCGACAGACTCCACCTTGCTTCTGATCAACGAACGAGATCGGGACAATACAGGGTCGCATAATCAAACTAAGACTCCGTTAGGCGATACCATGCCAGCCCAGTTTGTGCACCCAGCCACCGAAAAGGCTCATTCGGAACGTAATCCAGCCTGGCATTGAGGAAGGGAAACTGTTTCCAGGGTTGCTCACGGCCGGCCTCCAGATCGGCAATGATTCTCCCAAAGACTGAGGTCAGATTCACGCCATGTCCGCTGTAGCCGAGTCCATAGAAGATGTTCTTATTGCTTCCAGTGCAGCCGACAGAGGGTGACTCGTCGAGAGACCAGTCAACTACTCCATCCCAACCTGCTTCGAACTTGACTCCCGACAGGCTGGGGTAGATTCGTACCAGCTCACGCTGGAGTTGAGCAAAATGGGAAGCTCCGTTGCTGGCATCGCCAACCCCGCTATTGAAAAAGTAGCTGGGGCTGCCTCCACCAATGTGGATACGACTGTCCTCGGTCAAGCCGAGATAGAAGACTTCGGTGCGGCTGTCATTGAACGGGACTCGCATGCGCCATCCGATCTCGGCCAGTTGCTGCTCGCTGAAGGGCTGCGTCACTGCCACGTATTCATGGACGGGGACAATCGAGTTTCGGAAGAATCCCAGTCTTGCGGTAAAGGCGTTAGTCGCCAACACCAGCGACTTTGCCTTGATCGAATGTCCGCTGCTGGTGTAAAGAAGGTTCTCCCGCCCTTCCTCGATGCTGGCCACGGTTGTGTTTTCGTAAATCTCCGCTCCCGCGTTCTCGGCAGCGGCCTTGAACACGTGCACCAGTTTCATGGGATGGATGTGTCCACCGTTGGGGTCGAAGAAGGCTGCCTCGTAGACTTCAGTGCCGATGGCGTCAACCAGTCGCTGCTTATCCCAGAACTCAACTGGCATGCCGAGGGATCGTGCCTGCTGCACATAGGCCTTCGCCGCCTGCATATCCTCGGAGGTACCCAGCACCTGCAGAGCCCCATTTGTCTCCAACTCGCAGTCGATGCCGGTGGCCGCACTGAGCTTCGACAGCGTCCGGATGTTCTCGGCCGTTAGGTCGTAGATCTTCTTGTCGATGGCCGGCGCTGAGCTGAAATGCATATACCGATCTGCGGTCATGGTCAGCACCATAGCGCCGTTTCGTCCGGAGGCTCCGTTCCCACAGCCCTTCGCTTCCAGGACGACGACGCGCTTGTGCGGGGAGATGCTGCGGATGTAATAGGCAGCGGAGAGTCCCGTGAAGCCGCCGCCGAGTACCGCGACATCCACAGCGATGTCCTCCTTCAACGGCGGATTCTGCAGCGGCTGACTTCTCGCCCAATAGCTGCGGGTGGCCTCAAACCCCAACGGTTCACGCCAGATCCTGGGAGAGATCTGGTTCAGGCCGACGGTTCCGAGCAACGCACCGCCACCTGCGAAGGCTGCCTTTTTAAGAAAGCGGCGGCGGCTTGAGAGCTCTTGCATGAGGGATAGTGGAGAAATTCAGAGTAAGAGATCGCTTTATACTCGGCAAGCTAAATGAATTGATCGGCGCCAAACAGCACTCGCGGGCTAGAAGACGCCAGCAGCGCGGACGTAAAACAACATGAGGCAGGTCATCACGCGTCACGCGGTAACTCCCGGTTGGTCGGCAACCCTTACCTTACCGGATTATGGAAGGGGTGCTCGTCACTCGGGAACAGTGGGTCGTTTGAAACAAACCCAACAATTCCTAACTCCCCAAGTGTCGGCTACTCTTACGCTGGATTATTTATGGTTTGGCCGTTTACAAAGCTTTAGCGGGCCGAATCCCGTCTAGCTCGACGTTTCGGCTACTTCAGGTGCTCCACGAGGAATAGGTCGGATAAGTTGCGCGTGTAACCGAAAACGTAGTGCTCCTCATCATCGGAAATGAGAGGACACGAGGCACCGACGACACCCGCGACGTCGACCGGGCTGAACGTTTTCCAAGGTGTCCTTGCGCCGGTTTCAAGGTCCAAGCGCGACACCGGACATGAGATTTCGCCCCGAGTTCCTACCAGCAAGGTCTGACCGTTCTTTTCCCAGCGTAGTGGTATGTCACCGGGTTGTGAACCTCGCACCAACTGCGGTTCTCCCCCATCGGATGGCAGTAAGGCCATTCCATCGCTTGAGGTAGCGGCAATGCGTTTGCCATCAGGTGACAGCGAATGCCCGCGCAGGCTAAATCCTTCTGGGCTTATGGCGCGAGGCTGCCCTCCGTCCAAATTCATGACGTAGATCCGGGAAGCGTGGCCGGCCTCGTGGCCGTCGAATAGAAGACGATTGGAATCGGGGAAGAATTGACCAAACCGGGGAATCACCTTCCCGGTGGGCAGCACCCGCTGCTGTCCCACTCCGGTGGGGAGCAGCACGAAGTCAGGCGGCGACATATTCTGCCGCAGGACCACGGCCCACTTGCCATCGGGCGAAAGCGAGCGCGCACTTCCCTGGCCCAGACGAACGGCAGAAGTGCTGTTGGTCTCGCGAGTGAATACCGCATAGTCGCCGCCCCCGGCCTCCCCCGCTTCGATAAAGAGCAGGACCTTGCCATCCTCGGAGAGAGCCGTGGGCACAGTCCAGTCCTGCCAGCTCAGGTCTCGCTCTTTGTTTTCGCCGGGGACCAGGCCGATCGCGCCCGCGCGCAGTGCGTCGCGCGAAATCAAGGCGCGGCCGCCAGCACCGGCATCATGCAGAGTAAGCGTCCCCGGTGCGGTGAGCAATTCGCGGGATTTGCCGGACAGAGTCACACCCCGCAAGGAACGGCTGAATCCTGTGGCAGTAGCGGTAAACCAGATCTCGTCCCCGGAAGGCGCCCAGGCCAAACCGATTGCGCTGGCCCAGCGTTCGGTAAGGTCTGTCTTCTTCCCGCTAAGATCAACGACACTGATCGTCCCACCGTCGTCCCCCAACGTTGGGTGGTCAACAAAGGCAAGGCGATCACCTTTGGCGGAGAAACGAAGATTGCTGATCCAGCCGGCGGTCTCATACAACACCTTGCTAATCGGATATTCCAGGCGGCTCTTGCCGCCGACAGTGTGAACGACCGCCAGCGCATTACCCTCAGGATTCCAGTCGGCGTCCTCAACATTGTCCAGCAGATCGCGGGGAGCGTCGGCGCCGATGGACAGCTGAGCCACGGTTCCGACATACGTAAAAGCATTGTCGGCGACGCGAAAGCGGCGCAATACGGCCATTTGCCCGCCCGAGGAGACCGCCAGGACTTGCGTCTTCACCAGCCCCAGATCGCGCGATTCGGTGGAGTTTGGGGAACTGATAAACACTGCTTGCGGATTGCCTTCCCAAGAGGCGCTGTAAATGGCCGAGCGCGGGTCCGGAGCAAATCGCGCAGACGTCAGAGCGCCCCGGCGGAATGTGAGTTCGTGAAACGTGGGCACGGGCCCTGTGGCAGATCGCTGGCCAATAAGGATTCCTGCAGTTGCGCCGGCAAACAGCATTACCAAGGCGGTGCCGGCCAGCCACGACAGGCTGATGCGTTTCGTCGCTCCTCCGGCGCTCTTCGGTACCGAGGCCGGAGCCGCTGCTACACCCGACTCCGCCACCGCGGCCAGTTGCCTTGATGACGGATGCCAGTCGCGGTGCAGGCGCTTGAGATCAGCCCGCATGTCGGCCGCGCTCTGATAGCGCAGGTCACGATCCTTTTCCAACGCCTTATTGACGATGCGCTCCAGTTCCGGTGGGAGCTCGGGATTCAAGCGGACTGGCGCGGTTGGAAGCTTGTTGAGAATTGCATTGAAAATTGCCGCGGACGTGTTGCCTTCAAACGGCAGACGGGCGGTACACATTTCGTACAACACCACGCCGAACGAAAACACGTCTGTGCGCGCATCCAGTTCTTGGCCAAGCGCCTGCTCCGGACTCATGTACGCGACAGTGCCCAGCGCAGATCCCGGCGAGGTCAGTTGCTCGGCGCTGACTCCAACCGTCGGTCCAGCCAGAGTTCCTGTCGCTTCTATATCCTTATCCTTGCCTCGCTCCGCGATAACTTTTGCCAATCCAAAATCGAGGATCTTGGCATGATTGCGCTCAGTCACGAATATGTTTGCCGGTTTAACGTCGCGGTGAACGATCCCTTTGGAGTGAGCGGCGTCGAGCGCGTCGGCAATCTCGATAGCAAGCGTCAGGATCAGCTTCACCTCCAGTGGGCGGTGCGTAATGCGGTGCTTGAGCGTTACCCCGTCCAGAAACTCCATGGCGATAAAGGACTGGGTTTCGTGTTTGCCGATCTCGTAAATTGTGCAGATATTGGGATGGTTCAGCGCTGAGGCAGCGCGGGCCTCGCGTCGAAAACGCTCGAGTGCCTGCGAGTCCCGGGCGAGGTCATCGGGTAGGAATTTCAGCGCGACAAAGCGCCCGAGTTGGGTGTCTTCGGCTTTGTAAACCACTCCCATGCCGCCGCCGCCCAACTTCTCGGTAATGCGGTAGTGCGATATGGTCTGGTCGATCACTAAGAGGACCCGGCTTTCCGGTCGCTACATCTTACGGACACTGCCGCGGACAGTCAACGAATGGCAGTTCTGGCAAACCCCAAAGCACTTGCGCTGTGAAGCGCAGCCGTGGCTGCAGGGAGATAACTCCCAGTTCGTCGGCAAACCTTACCTTGGGATTACTTCACGTTTGCCCTCGCCGAGTTCCACACACGACTGCGCGCCAGAGGCAATGTCCTGGAAGTGGCAGAGCGTCAGAGAGTCGTACGGCTGCTGGTGCAGGAGATTCTCGTGAGCGGGGAGAGCATTACAATCCGCCATTCAATTCCCATGCCGGCCTCTTCGCCCGATTCGAACGATGGAGTTTGGCCAAGCCATGAGCCGCCCGAGCCCAATACTGGCCCAAGTTACCTTTTGCGTTCACACGGTCAACACACCTGGAACATGCTTCCGAATTCGGGCTGCCGCTAAGGTCACCTTCCTCCAAGCCGACTTTACGAAGACTTCACGCTACTAATCGCGTTTAGCCGGCATCAGATCGCGTCCGTGTGGCCGACAACTCGTCCGGAATCGTAGAAAATGCCCCGTCTTTTTTGGGCAGCACGCCGCATGTTCGTGCGCGGCGAATCTCTTTACTTCCTCGCGTCGAACACCCTTATCTCAGAGGCGCTCGGCTGCCGCTGCGATGAAAGGTTCGCAATTCACTCTCCAGAGCGATCGCGAGCTCTCGAACCCCTCGTTGGATCTCCTTCGCGTTCACCGCGGCAAATCCCAGTTGCAGTCCTTCGTGCGCCATTCTGCCGCGGCTGTAACGGCTCAGCGGAGTGACCTCCACTTCCCGGTTGGCGGCCGCAGCCGCTACCGATTCACCGCCTAGCCCGGTGCACAACCAACCCGCAGTCTGTAACCCGGCCTCCACGCCTGAAATCTCCAGCAGCCCAGCGAGACTTTGCCCAGCGCATTCCAGGAGAACCGAGAGTCGTTCCGCGTACACCTCTCGCATACGGCGGAGATGTCGCCCGAAGTGTCCTTCGGTGATGAAATCGCAGAGCACCGCCTGTTCAAGCAGTGCCGCGTGGCGGCTCGTCACCGAGAGTGTCGCGGATACGTAATCGACCAGATCGGGCGGGACCACCAAGTATCCTAGCCTCAGCGACGGGAAGAGAACTTTGCTGAAGCTTCCCGTGAACAGCACCAGCCCGTGGCGATCGAGTCCCTGCAGCGCTGGCACTGGCCGTCCCGAGTAGCGATACTCGCTGTCGTAGTCGTCTTCGAGGATCAGCGCGCCTGACTTGCCAGCCCATTCCAGCAACCGCAGACGCCGGGCAAGACTCATCGTGACTCCGACCGGAAACTGGTGTCCGGGAGTGACGTAGACCAATCGCGCTCCGCGCATGCTCGCATCC
>Ga0208937_1001356_pt1 | contig 10504 bp, 11 predicted proteins | sample June2015DPH_11_5_FD_184705 | JGI IMG/M metagenome (GOLD analysis project Ga0208937, IMG submission 184705) | Peatland microbial communities from SPRUCE experiment site at the Marcell Experimental Forest, Minnesota, USA - June2015DPH_11_40... | ecosystem: Environmental > Terrestrial > Soil >...
CACCGCGCTTGGAAATCCCGCCAAGTACGCGGGATTCCCACTTTTCCACCGCCTCGGCTACGGGAGATTAACAAAACCGGACATTTCACTTGCTACAAAAACCGGACATTTTAACTTGTTAACAACACGGATGGTCGACAGCTCAGACTGAGCCTTCACGTGTTTCGGCAGCCGGATGGCCAACAGCGACCAAATAGAGCGCCTGCTCGTTGTTCGGTAGGGAAACAGCCTTCCCTACCTGGTCATCGTAGAACCCGCCCACCGGTACTCCTCCCAGACCCAGGCTCACTGCCTGCAGTAGAAGATTCTGGGCCGCATGGCCCGCCTCCAGATGCACGTACAGTGGGCTCCGTTCTCGGCCATATTCGCGCTCGATGCGCTCATATACGGCGGCGATGACGAAGATGGCGGCCGCGTCGCGAAGGAAGCTCCGGCATTGTGCGGCCCAATACAGCGTAGGCCTCAGATCGGTTTTCGACTGCAACTCGAGTTCGTGCCCGGCTGGCGCGTAGTGATAAAATCCGTCCGCTGCCGCGACGTAGACCTCCAGCGCATACAACGCACTTGCTGAAGGAGCGGTCCGCCGGCCATCAGGCGCTGTGATTCCCTGCGCTGCCCACAACAGCTGCGAAAGCTCCTCGCGCGACAGGTGCCGGCCCGAAAATTCCCGCAGCGAGCGGCGCTGCGCCAGTGCCTGTTCCAAGGGCATTCGGCCGGCGAGATCGGGTGCTGGCAGCGCAATTTTGACTTGCGCCTCCGGTCGTTCCTCTTTGGCAAGCGTGGCCCGCGTCCTATGAAGAAGTCTGCGTGCCGCAACCATGGCGGCTGACAACAGTCTAAGATTCCTGCGCACCAAGACATCCTTTGGATGTTCGTGAGAGGAAAAACTCCTGTACTTTTAATCGAGGGCAGCCGGCCGCTGTGTTCCTGCTAGGCGAAGGACACCATTCGTACAGCGCCGCAGCGCGAGCCAACTCGCTCTGAGAGCAAGCATCGGCAGTTCATTAAGCCAAGGACTCCTCCAAACCGCCTGCAGGTTCCTCCATCTGCGCAAGCGTTCAAATCGGGCGTTCACTTGTTCGAGTTGCCCGTGAGTCAATCTCTCGGACAGATGGATAGCGCGTTGCTTGTCGCGGACGAATTTGTAGTTCAAGCGCGACCAGTCCATTCCTTTGTCATTGACCAACCCCCGCTGCTGGGCCAGGTCCCAGACTGGGGTGTTCGGAAGCGGAGAGAAAACGTTGACGTCAAAAAAGTCGATGGGCGATTTTCGAATGAACTTGTACGTCTCTAGCATTTCCGCTTCGGTTTCGTCCGGTGCGCCGATGATGAAATCGGCATTGACCTGCATGCCCGCTTCTTTCATCAAGACAACAGCGCGCCGATTTTGCTCCACGGTCACGCCCCCTTTGAGGTAGTCCAATATCCTTTGCGAGCCGCTCTCCAACCCAAACTTGACGGAAACCACGCTCATCGCCCGCAGGGTTCGCACAACCTCCGGTGTAACGTGGTTGGCACGACACCAGCAAGAGAAGCGCAGGCGCTTGTGAAATCCTCGCCGCTGCACTTTTTCGCTGATTTCCCGCAAGCGGGGTAGATTGGAAATAAAGTCATCGTCCGCAAAACGAACCACGCGGACCCCACGAGAAACCAGTTCATCCAGTTCTTCGAGAATATAGTCCGCCGAGGCGTACCGTATTTTGCCCCACAAGCGCGCCGTGGCACAGAAAACACACTTGTAGACACAGCCCCGCGCCGTGTGAACGTAAGCCCGGTAGCCGTAACCGATCAGTGCGCGCTTCGGATGCGGCAGATCGTCCAGCTTTGGCAGTGTGGGACGGGGCCCGGTCTGTTGACCCTCGGCAAACGCAATTCCCGGTATTCGCTCCAAGTCTGTTGGATCGAACCGGCCGGTTGCGAGAAAAAGCTGGAGCAATTCCACAAAGGTCTGCTCCCCCTCGCCGATACAGGCGGCATCCATCGCCGGCGTGAGGCTTTGGGGAAGGCACGATATGTGCGGCCCGCCAATGATGACGCCGATTCCTCGCTTCCGTGCCTCTCGTGCGTATTGTTCCGCGTAACCGTAATTGTGAGTTACCGAACTGATGGCTAAAACGTCCGGACGGTGACGATCCAGCAGCGGCGCAATTGGACCGACGTCCCAATGGAATTCCACACTCTGAGGCGGGAGGTGCTGCTCGGCGTAAGCGGCCAGATAAGCCGGCCACAGAGGTGCGTACAGGTTGTGGGCTAAAACATCGGGATTAACTGCGGCAGTAAATAAGACCTTTTTCATTAGTGAGCGACCCTTATGGGTAACAATAGCGTATTTACTCGATTACTCAATAACACAATCGCACCGGCTGGAAAAAGGAATCTTAGAAAGACCGGGAAATTCTGCTTTTGGGCGAAGGAAGGTCTCGAGCAAACCCATGGTCACCAAGACAACATCTTCGCGCCAGTGTCGCGCCGCGAGCCTCGTGCTGGAGGGAACGCTTATCGGCGCGATGTGCCGGGCAACCGTAAAGTTCAGAGTTGCTGAAGCACATCGGCAATTCGGTCGCCGGCCTTGCCGTCCCAAAGAGGCGGAACACTTCCTCGTTTGGCTCTGCCTTCGAGGATAGCCGACAATTCAAACGCAAGCTTTCGGCTGTCCTGGCCCACAAGAATGTTAGTCCCCATAGTCACCGTAATCGGACGTTCAGTATTGCTGCGTACAGTGAGACAAGGCACTTGCAGGTAAGTAGTTTCCTCCTGAATTCCGCCGGAGTCCGTGATAACAACCATCGCGCGTTTTTGCAGCGCGAGGAATTCGATATAAGGCACCGGTTCGAGGAGGTGCAGCTTATCGATGCCGATACCGAACTGGGCGATCCGGGTTCGCGTACGCGGATGGACGGGAAAAACGACATCCAGCTGTTCGTTCACTGTGAGCAGCGATTCAAGAATGCTTTTCAATGTTTCGCTATCGTCAACGTTGGAGGGGCGATGGAGTGTCACCAGCGCAAAACGATCCGGGAGTCCGTTCATGGGACACTGGATCGCGGCCGGGAGGAGGCGCACGAGTGAATCAATCATGACATTTCCGACCCGGTGTATCTTTTCTGGGGCGACTCCTTCGAGCAAAAGATTCTTGTCCCCGTCTTCTGAAGGCGTGAACAGCACATCTGCCAATTGGTCGGTAACAATGCGATTTACTTCCTCCGGCATCGTGCGGTCGAACGAGCGAAGTCCCGCCTCGACATGCGCAACCGGGATCAACAATTTGGAGCATACCAAGGCGGCGGCTACAGTCGAATTAACGTCCCCGTAAACGAGTACCATGTCCGGTTTTCGTTCCACTAAGACAGGTTCGATGCCGCTCATGACGTCTGCAGTCTGGCGGGCATGCGTGCCGGACCCGACCCCGAGATTGACGTCCGGGACCGGAATTTCCAATTGAGAAAAGAAAACGTCCGAGAGATTTCTGTCGTAATGTTGGCCGGTGTGCACGAGCGTCTGCCGCACTCCAGGCCGCCTCCGCAGGGCATGCAACACTGGCGCGGCCTTCATGAAATTTGGACGGGCGCCGACTACGTGCAGAATATGCATAAATTGCCTTGGGGTTCCTCGTGATCCCGCAGCTTCATTCCCTCATGCGGGATCGAGAACGACATTTCGTCTAAAATGGCTGGTTCTCGCAACTTTAATGCAGATAGAGCGGAAGACATTAACCTGCTCCGGAAAGCAATCGGGCATATGTTTGCCTGATCTGCCGGATTTGGCCACGGTGTAATGCGAAGTGACGAGTATCCTGAAAAATCTCATCCAGTAATCGATTGGTTCTCCAGGGAAATGTGACCGTTTCCCAGTAGCGCGCTGGCGGCAATGAAAGGAGGTCCCTCTCCGTAACGTCGCGCACCCTTTGTGCGAACCGAATGTCCTCCGTCACGGCGTAGGAAGGCTCATGCCAAGATCGAATCGAGGTAAGCCCGTGAACGAGCGGTTCGTTCTCCCAACCTAAACATGTAAGATGCTCTTCATTTCGATTGCCCCCAATGAGCACATGCAGCAGAGCATAGCGCCACTCGATCACATGCCGCACATGCCAGCCGATCGAGTGCACCCACGTCGCCGGTTGGAAGGTCAATTCACGATCGGATATCTTCGAAAACTCATTCAGCAGGCGGTCCCACTCGTCGTTGACATGGCAGCGTACGAAGTCAAGGATCAGTTGCGTAGCTGATGGATCATCTGCAACTGTGGTTTTCAGATTGATGCCGACCATTTAGGGAAACTGCTTGACCACAACCGGGCCCAAGACTTTGGCTACGCCAACTGGAAGCTTCTTCCATACGGACTCGACCAGTTGCCGCCTCGTGCCGCGCTTGGTCGAAAACTCGGTTTGTCCTTCGCCATAGCCATAATATTGATAATAGTAACTGTACTTCGTTCCGCCCCAACCTAAGCGGTAACCGAACGCGGCGTCGGTGTTTGGAATCCTGCCCGAGTGACAGATTCGAATCCCCTGCGTCGCGAGCTTGCCGATGAGCTGCCAGTACAGATTGTAGGCAGACAGCATAGTCCGGCCGCTCTGGTCGCGCAGGCACGAAAACGGGAACGACACTGTATCCCTGAATTTCTTGACCATTGTTCCCGCCACCAATTCGCCTTTGAACCGAAGCAGGGCAATCTCGTAGGCTCCGGTGTCGAAAAGTCCGCTTACCCAAGATTTGCTCACGCAGGGTACGCCAGCCGCATGCTGGTCATACAGCAGCAAGCGAAAGAAACTCGACGTGTCGGCTGAAGGATATTCCAATTCCAAGTTAAAGGCCTGGGATTCCAGGACCTTATCCCGGTTGGTCTGGCTAATACGCTGCCAGACTTGATCCAAGTCGGGAGACAACTCCAGTTCACGGTTGTAGTAGTTCTCGTCGGTACTCAGCGGCCCACTAAGCTTGAGCTTGTACTGCTTGAGGGCGATCCGGGAAATTTTCAGCTGCTTCGAGATCTCGATCGCTCTGTCCAACAGGGCCTGCTGCACATCCGGGCGTTCCGCAACGATGCCACCCGCCACAAAGTGAGGGATGGAGATGAGTGCCTCGCCAGAACGAAGGGTACGAATTCTATAAAGGGGGAGGATACCGCAGATTCTCGGCCCGTCGTAGACGGCCAGAGGATAGAACTCGGCGCCACAGTGTTTCGCCAGGAAGTCCGCCCAATGGTAGGCGTGCCAGGCAATCACCCCCCGGCTCTGCTGCACAAACTCGTCCCAATCTTTCTTGTTTCCTGGTTCAACGAGCACTACATCCATGGAGCTCTCCCGCTGGTTGCGTCTTGACCTCGTTTACCACCATCTGGTACTTGCCCGAGATTTGCGGATCGATCCGCGAGACATATTCGAATTCAAAACACACATCCGGACTAAAGTTCTTGCGCAAAATGCGCTTCATGTCTTCCTCGGTTCGTTCCGAGTATCCTTGGCGCTTGACAATCCGGATCGAGATATAGTCGGGGCGGCGGTATATGACCTGGAACCTCTCCACGAACTGGCTTTGGCCGTCGACCATGAAGAACCGGCACCAGAAGTTCGGCGGAATCATGCGTCCGTCCTTGGTGACGAAAATCTCACCCGTGCGGCCCAGAAAGTCTTCGATGACCTGGAGCGTTCGGCCACATCCGCAGCGGGAAGGCGCCGGGCGGCCGAGATCGCCGAGCCGATAGCGGATGAAGGGCATGGGAGAGGTATCAAGTGGAGTGACGATGATTTCGCCCATTTCGCCGTCGCGGGGATTGCAGTTGCTCTCGACCAGCATGTGCTCCTGGTTGATGTGCCAGGAGTGGTGCGGACACCAGGCGGCCACATGGCCCACTTCCCGAGCGCCGTAAATGTTTGTGACCGCGCAGTGAAATACCTCTTTGAGCGCCTTCTCTTCGTGCTCATAGACGGGAGCGGCCCATCCAATCGCAAGCTCCGGACTGCAGGAACTAGCGTCTTGTCCAGTGCGCCGGATATAGTCGGCCAGCCCAGCCAGCGCGCTGGTAAACCCCCAAAGCACGCGGGGCCGGAATTCCCGCAGCTTTTGCAGGCAAAAGGCGTATTCCTTGTCGGCCAGGTTGACGCCCGGCAGCATCAACTGGTGCCACAAACGCTTGCGGGTCCAGATCTGCAAGTCGTTCGGCATGTAATCGACCGAGATGCGCGCCATGCGCGCTTCTCGTGCACCGGGCTCAATGCCGTACCAGTGCCTCAGCCGTAGCTCAAAGGCCCAGCTAACTGCGGTCACGGAACCGTCGTCGTAAAAGATAACTGGCGCTCCGGTCGATCCCGAAGAGGTGTTCTTGATGAGCTTCTGCCTGCGAAATCGTCCCCATGGAATCGGTTGCCCCGGACTCCGTTTCGATTGTGCAGCGGCATCGAGGTATGGACGGCAGCGCACATCTACCATGTCCGCACAATGGTTGATGACATCCTGACGACTTAGAGGTGGTATCTGCTTTATATCTTCCAACGTTCGGATGTCGTCGGGAACCAATCCGATTTCTTTGAATCGCGCCGTGTAAAACGGACAGAACCGATTCGCGTGCCGGAGCGCGCTCTTGACTTTCTCGATCTGCAGGTCCCGGAGTTGTTCTTGCGAGTACCACTCCGACTGAACGAGTTGCCGATAATTGGAGAGGATCTCTTTCCTGTTGAGAAGGAAATTGGTGAGGGGGAACGAGACTCGCCCGACAAACCAATCGTCCAATTTCTCGAGCATGCTCACCGATGCAGCCTCACGTAACGCCACCAGTTGAAGGTGAGCACCCGGGTGTAGTGGACATCCACAAATTCCCGAAAACCCACACGTTGAGCTAGTTTCAAGGAAGGAAGATTGTCGTCCAACGCGCCGCCGTACAATTTCCGATAGCCACGCCGACGGAGTTCTTCGAAGATTCTGTAGCGGAGTTGTGAAGCGAGTCCTTTTTTTCGGAAGTTCTTGACTGTGGCGATCTGCTCGGACCAGGCCTCTCCTTCGCGGAAGGCCCTGCGAATCTGGACCAGTGGCATGAAGACTTTGCCGAAGGAAACCAGGTTAAAGCCGGCCAGTTGGCCGCCCTCAAAGGCTGCCACACAGATTGCCCCAGCCGCGAGGCGCTGCTTTACCGTTCCTTTCAGCCATTCGGAGTTTCCCTCGATCTGGCCGATGGCAGCTTCGTCGCTGGCGTCCAGGAAGCGGAACTCCACTCCCTCCAGTTCCGAAGGGGGCTCGGTCTTGTCCTTTAGTAAATCGATTCTGTATAGCCTGTAGACCCGATGCTCGAAGGCGAACTTGAACAAATAGGCGATGGTCTTGCTGAGGGTGGTCTTGAGTCCGTGATCCTGCAGGTTCCTTTCAACTTTTCTTTTCCACACTTGCAGGGTGAGATGAACTGCGCCCATACGGGACTCCTTCCTACCGAACTGCACGTCAGGCACGTTCAAGATGGCCGGCCCAATTAGGATGCGGCGCAAGCTTCAGGTTTCTGCGCGTCTGGAATTCCTGGAGAGTCAGGGTCTCGTCACCGTCGATCACCCGGATCGTTCCGCGGCCGCCGCGGAACAGCGGCTTGGCGCTGGGCTGCTCCAAGCCTCGTTTGACGAGTGGAATTCTGTCGATATCAAAGCCCATCAGCGAAGCGCCCACGGCGTCGAAGGCAACCGGATTGAAACCGGCCAGGAGCACGCCAGGAGTCACGGGGTCGCAGGAGATCGGCCCGTCCCCTTCGCCTCCCACAATTCCATCCATCAGGCAGAAGTATCGTTTTTGAATCGTGTCCCGGATCTTCCCTTCTTTGTCGGAGTAGAAGAGCGTCCGGTTGACATCCAGCAGCGTCCGCCAGAGGGTGTCGTTGCCATACCACATGCCTTCGTTGACGTTGTCCTGGAATGGCCTAAGGTAGCGACTGTGCCAGACGAGCCGGTCAATGCCGCTGTAAAAGGCCTTGACGGCGATGAAGGGGCTTTCTTCCACCCGGTCGCGCAGCCAGGTGTGAAACCTCTTGCGGGCTGAGGGATTGGGGTACTGGTCTCCACCTTCTTTCGGTGAGCCGAGCATGAAGTGTGGGAGTGTGTCCTTCAACGCCGGAAGGCCCATGTGGTTCTTGAGTGCCATGGTCACCGCCGTCCGGCGATGGGTCTTGAACTTGGGGATGCTGATGACCGCGTCACTCTGCAATACCGAGTTAGGGAACAGGTATTCATGCTTTGCCGGGCCGTGGTGCGCCAGCATGTCCTTGTGGCTGGCGATGTTGATCCGCAGTAGCTTCGGATCGATCCCTTCGAAATGGCTATGCTGGCCGAGGTTGATGAATGTGTAGCCGCGGGGGTCCTCTTCCACCTTGGCGCGCGCGCGTTCACCACCCATCCAACTGGGCACGGCACGGTAAATGCGAAGGTCAAAAAGCTCGATCGGAACGGGCGTTTGTTCCCGATACCAGGCCACCAACTGGTCGATCTGCGAAGCCGCCATGGCCTCGTCGAAGTGCCCGAAGATCACCTGCGCATCGCCGATGACGATCCTTCCCTTGCCGTTCAGCGCGATGTTGATGTAATCCAGCATCGGCCGCATGACCGAAGCGTGAATGATGATGGAAAAGATGTTTTTGCCCTGGATATGGAAATGGCGGACAGTGTTTGGCTTCACGAACACCATCATTCCCGGCTCGATTACTTCTTTGAGGGGGTTCCAAGCGGGAGTATTGAAGTTTTCACGGTCGAGTCCCAAGCGCCGAAGCGTTTCCCGCACGTAGTGGTAAACCTGATTATCGGGATCGAGGTTCGTCCCGCGATATTCAGGGTATTTCTGGGGTGGGTGGAAAGGGACTCGCCTCGGGTAGTCGGCAAGTCCCGTAAATGTTACGGCAACGTCATAGTTGTGAAATCCCATCCGTACTCAGCCTTGTGGGTTAGTGTATGAATGTCCGCGATGATTGCAGGTAGCAATGATGCACGGCAACGTACTCACAAGACCCTCGTCGATTGCGGTGGACCCGATTTTAAGAACGCGCGGGGGCCAGCTTGGCTATAGGCGAGGACTTCCCCTTCCAGACTCGCGTAAGCAACGACCGCCCTTTCGTTGCCCGGCCCCTCCGCGCACCATTCGCCATCTTTCTGGACCAACTGCATTTGACTTCTTTGCCTCCACCACTTGCTCACTTCTCTGGGCAGGGTGACCCACACATTTCTCTCCTGACGGACGCGGTCGAGCATCGCGAGGAGCCCCGCGTAGGTCTTCTCCTCCCGGGGGCCTGTGATGTAGTCGGGGTGGGTGATGACGTTGATCATGCCGTGTTTCCGCAGGATCAGTTCGATCTGCCGCTCCCACAACTGCAAAGAATAATCGTTCAGGATGTAAAACAGCGAGTAGTCCTGCGTCGTGGTTACCGGCAGTTCCACCAATTTGCCGATGAAATAGGGCATCACGGTACAACAGCCGCCCCGCTGAGGGTCCAGATGGGCGACGTTCGGAACAGAAGTGTCGTAGTCGAAATCCAACAGATCAAACCACTCTTGGTTCCGGTACAGCACTCCGGCCCTGAATCCCGCCGCACCGTAGTGTTTTCCGTATCGATTGATCTTGGCGACCCTCCGTTCAAACTTACGCCGGTCACAATAGAGGTGCCCATCATGATTTAGATCTTGAACATTGACCTCGCACCCGCGCCGCCGAATGCTGTCCAGATAGGCCTCAGATACGGAATAACGCTTCTCAGGTATGACCTGAAACGAAGCTGGAATCCCGAATGACTCGTTCATGTCCATAAGCCGGGCCGACCGATCGACTCCATCCTGCGTTTCCACATCGTGGGTCACGATGGCGCACCCATTCTTACCTTCAGGCCAAAACCAAATGAACGGCACTTTCGCGCCTTCTCGCTGCCTGATCGAGAGCGCCATCAGCTTTTCCATCAAGACGTCCACGGTGGTGTCCACTGGCCAGTTAGGAAACGCTAAGTTACGCCATCCGCTGAGACTGACTTTCTGCAAATGCTTGCGCACGTGTACCGACAGGAGGGGCCTTACAAAGTAATAAGCGTCGCGGACAAGTCTCGCCGTGCCCGTCCGCCCTTTTGCACCAGCTATTGCGTAGCGCTCATAATGGAAGTTAGTAACGACCTCGGAAGGATCGAAGGGTAGTTGCACAGACGACCCGTGATTTCTCACGTCGGCGGACACGTCGTAAAGTGGGCCATCTGGCCTCCTGGCCCGGTAGCCCGCGGCCGACCGGCCGTAACATACGATTTCGGGGCCAAAGCGGAAATATCCGGCATCTTGGGAAAGTCCGCCCGTGAGTTGAAAATCGGCGGAATGCGCAGCACACCGGAAATACTCAGTCAAGAAACTTGCCATCGTCCCACGATCCTACACATTGATCTTGTCTTGGCTCAGCGTGAAATGGAGAAGCAGCATTCTCCGTTAGTGTAAGATTCCGCCCCTTCGGGGCGGGGATTTTCAAGGCATCTTGGGGTCTATCGTCCGATGACTTTTTCTGTTCTGTGAACA
>Ga0208937_1001357_pt1 | contig 10503 bp, 12 predicted proteins | sample June2015DPH_11_5_FD_184705 | JGI IMG/M metagenome (GOLD analysis project Ga0208937, IMG submission 184705) | Peatland microbial communities from SPRUCE experiment site at the Marcell Experimental Forest, Minnesota, USA - June2015DPH_11_40... | ecosystem: Environmental > Terrestrial > Soil >...
TTTTGACAAACGGAATCGGACGATGGCTTCGATGTTGCGCCCGCTCTCCTGTCATACGTCGAACGGAAGCCCTGTCCGTTTGCAGGAATGCCGAATCGCGCATCCAGACAATGTAATAAGGATGCAGTAAACTCTGCAGGACGAGAATCGCGGCTGCGCGATAATCCGAATTACACCAAGATTCAAAGTGAGTTCATCATGACCTCTCAAGTAGTGAACCTACAGGTAACCGCGAGCGTACCGATTGACTGCGATTTCTGGTCGGAAGATGATGGCTGGAAGGGGCTATGTAAAAGTCTTTCGGTCACGGTCAGTGGCAGTAGCTTCGAAGACGCCAAAAAGAACATGGCAGATGAATTACAGGTGCACATCGAAAGAATCCTGCGTGAGCATCCTAAGAGAAGTGCGCGGCGAATTGCCTGAGCCAGGCGCACCTCGGATAGATGTTGTTGACCTGATACGGCGGACTGTCCCGTGCTCAAACGCATGCCAGGGGACGAGTACAGCCAGCATTCAAGACCCCTGCGTGGTCACGCGGCGTCGCTGAAGGATGAATCCACGGTAATGCCCCATGCCTTAAGGAGCAATTCTGGGACATAGCGCCGATTCCTGTTTTGCTCACACCAGGCGCGTAGCTCACGCGACGAGATATACAACTCCGCCGTGAGCTGCAGTTGCCTGACCCGCAGTTCGAATTCAGTGGGCAGCCCCGGGGCAGGCGGAATGGGACGCCCCCAGTTGGGGTTTCCGCGTTTGCGACGTAGAGCGACTGGTATCGCCATAGGCCCCGATCATACTCCGTCCGGACGCGAATCGGGTTATTGTATGGCGACTGCAAAAGTGCCCTACCTTCCGAATAACCTCTATGGACTCATGAGTTAACGTGCGAAGACGCAAGCGGACCGGAGGGATGTGTGCCCGGGGCGAATGCAGGAAGAGGCGGGCATGGCATCACTCAAGAATTGCTTGGACGAAGGTTGACTTCTCGGAGGTGACGAACTTTGAGAATGGCTGAGGAAAATTCCAGTGAGCTTCGGCAACGTACTCGCGCCCTGACCGAGGAACTCAAATCCAAGATACGGGCAGAGGAATTGGAGACGCTGGAGCACCGTGTCATGGCCGCGGTCGAACACAATAAGCGGTCAACCACCAAACGGCCCGTGGAATTCAACACGCGGAGCACGGCTTCTCGGTCCTTGCGGATAGCAATGTGAGAGCTCTCGGAAAAAGTAGTTTCATTTGTCTTTCTTTCTTCCCTCTGCCAGGTTCAGATTGAGTGAGCCTCTCTCTCGGTCCGTATTTGGTCTCAATAGCCAAACCTCCTCAGGCCTGCCATAGCCGCGAACATAAGCTCCAGTCGAGACGGAGTAAGTTTTGAGATCGTTCCAGCCCCACCGGCTGCAAATCCGCGGCCGCCGACAAGAACAAAACAACTGATATTCTTCGGAAGACTCAGTCAAAAAAGATGCGAGGTACGAACCGTTTTGATACGGACTGAACCCAATCAGGTATCGAGTGGAACATTCCGGGCATTCTACGCAGTGGCGCAAGCGGTCGGGCATAAGACACATCGCTCAAAGAGCGCGACTAGCTAAAATGGAGGGACAGGCATGTCTTCCTGTCGGCGCTCGGACAGTTCATGCGCAATTGAGAGCAGAATCGACTCACAACTTCACAAATTCCTGCTGAGTGCCAACTGAGGAAGCATGTGGCGTTCCACGTTCACAACGATTACGTGACACGACAGTCCAAACATTTCAGATTTCGAGCCAGAGTGGCGGACTAACAACATCCTGAGACGGACCCGAAACGGCTAGAGCGAATATTTCTCCATTTTTTGGTACACATCGGCGGGAGGTTACGAAATTCGAGACGCCGGGCAGCAAAGGTTCAGGCCGACCAAGTTCGATTGACTTTCGATCCCCTTAACATACATACTTGTCGGTATGTCTGTCAGTAACGACAGCCCGCGAAGGACCCGTGATCCTGAGCGCACGCGGGAACACTTGCTGCAAGCGGCCTTTCGGGAGGTTTACAGATACGGCTTCCAGAGTGCCGGGATTGATACAATTCTGGCCGCCACCAATGTCACCAAGGGAGCGCTCTACTACCATTTCGAAAGCAAGGACGCTCTGGGATATGCCATTATCGAAGAGATCGTCGCAAAACTCACCCGTGACAGGTGGATGCTTCCTCTGCAACGGAGCAAGGACAGGGACCCTATCGATAGTTTGATCGGCATTGTACGGGCGATACCACATCGGCCAAAAGACGTAAAGGGCGGTTGTCCCCTGGTTAATTTGGCACAGGAAATGTCTCAGCTCGACGAACAATTCCGCAAGCGATTGGAGAGAATCTTCCATGCCTGGCAAGAAGGCATTGCCATGGCTTTGCGGAGGGGGCAGTCGCAGGGAACAGTGCGCCGCGACTTGGTTCCGGAAGAGACTGCGAGCTTTCTGATCGCGATGGTCGAAGGCTACGAAGTGTTGGCAAAGAATGCTCAGGATGCGAAGGTGTGGAACGTGGGAATCAGAAATATCGTGGGCTGGCTGAGGTCTCTTCGGCCGCCGGACAACTACAAGCGGGGCTGACCGCATCGACCCCTACGGAGGTAGTTGACACTGATACATACCAACCGTTTCGTATGCCTGGACAGTTAGCATCGCGATCGGGCTAAGCGTTTCAAACTACATCATGAAAAGGAGAACGAACAAATGACAAGGATCACAATGTCGCGCAGGAATCTGCTCGTAACGGGAGCCTGCGCGCTGGTTGGTGCGGTGACCCTACCGGGACTGGCAAGGGCCAGCACATTGGAAGGGCATGACTTAACGAACGAGGAGATCATCCGTAAGTGGTACGCGGCGTGGGAAAAGAAGGATTTGGGCACGTTCAATATCCTGCTCGCCGACAACTTCACCTTTACGAGCGCGGCCGGCGACGACCACATCAGCAAGAGCACTTTCAAAGCGCAATGCTGGGACACACAGATTGATTTCATTGGACACTTTGACCTGGAGCGGATCACCACTGGCGCGGAGGATGCTTTTGTGAAGTATCTTTGCCACACAAAGAACGGTAAATCGTTCCGGAACGTGGAGTATCTCCGAATCAAGAACGGAAAGTTGGAATCTATTGAGTGTTATTTCGGCGCACAATCTAGCTTTCCGTCAGCAGTAAGCACTGGGCAGAAGTAACCTATGGGCCGGCCGATCCAGGTGCTGAGTTTGATGAATAAATCGAGGATTGCGATCAAGACAGGGAGAATAATCCTGCTACTCAGTCCAGAGGGCCACTTGATGTTTTATGCGCCCCACTGGAAGGCAAGGCGTGGGGGTGCCGATCTGCCGAAATCACCGGTAATGCTGAATCCACAATTCAAAGGCGCTCAACCGATCTACGTGTTTATCGTTCTCGTGGGCAGGTGGTCAGACGGATCCGCTGCTCCGGTTGTGTAGGAGCATTTCATTTAGAAGCAGTGCACTCGTCAATCTCACTTCAGGTAGCAGGAAGTCGAAACGAGAGAGCAAGGGGTTCCATCATGAGCGCCCGCGAGATTCAGGATCAGAAGGCCATTGCACATGAGATGTTTGTGCAACAAGTTGCTCACGCTAATGGGGAGGTTTCGGCTAGCCCACCGCGGGGAGCTACGATTTGCTCCACCAAGAGTAGACGAGATTACGCTCTTGAATCGACAGCAGACGAGTTCTGCGAAGCTGCAGACACATCATTGCTTCCGGTAATCGGAGTTGATGCTGCCAACCTCATGCGAATCTTGCGGCAGTTGGAGGTTATAGCAAAACGACAGGCGCCACGAATCGCGTTCAAGGCAAAGGGTAGCATCCTACTCTTGGATTTAGCCGACATCTTGGCAGTGCAAGCCGAAGGTAATTACGTTTCGTTGCGACACCAACGTAATCCCTATTTGGTGCACGAGTCCCTCTCGTCCATGGCGGAGAAGCTCAAATCCTACGGTTTTATTCGCATCCACCGCTCGGTCATCGTGAACATTTCGGCCGTGGAGGAGATCCAACCTTTACCGACGGGGGAGTACAGGCTGCGTTTAAAAGGTGGGAAGGAATACTTGGTAACGCGCAAATACAAACATAATCTCAGAGATCTGGCTCAACTGTGGGTAGGCTCTGAGCGGCTTTGCGGTTAACAGGCACGCCTGATTTCGCCAGTCACGGCGTACTTCTGCTTTCGGGCCCTGGTTCCGGGCATTTCACGTCCGGTATTGCCGTTTTGAGTTGTCGGCTTTTCTTATTCGCATCCAGCCAGACGAGGACGGTCGAAATTGCCATTCCAATCGACCACGCTTTGCCTATGAGAGCAGCACGATTGCTGATCGTAAGTAGACTTGACGCAAGGAAAAGCGCCCCTGAGATGCCTACCACGACTTTAGCGCCCTTTGGAAAAATGGCAAGAATGAACAAGGCTACTGTGGCTCCTGCCAGCAGACGCCAGCCGAAATAGAAGGTTACAGCGACAGAACTTGGCCGGAGAAGACCCCAATAAGAATGCGTGTAAATATCATGGGAGTGCCATTAGAAACGACAGCCTACCCACAGTAAGGCCAGCGCGCCTGCCGATGCCATCAGCTGCTCCTGAGTTCCGGCCCGCTTCCCTCGCGTCGTAGCGACCTGATCAACAAGAATAGAAGCCATCTCACAAATACCTCAAAAGAATTACACAGCAAGGTAGAGCAACCCTAGAAAATTCTAGCGCATCGCTCATATCGGACAACTGCTCCGTGGAAGTCTTGTAACCAGGCAAACAGCCTCTCAACTCTCCAACGTCGACGGTACCATCGCAAACGACGCAGATCTTGAGTTCTATTTTTTCTATTGCTGCGGTGCGAGGCAATTAGTTCGATCCCATAGCGACTGAGTTCCTTGTCCAGTTTGTCAGAGTCGTAAGCGTTGTCGCCGATTAGATTCCGGGGGTCTTCTGGAGTCACCATCTGGACAGAACCAGTCTCATTCTCAAAACTTCAAAGCCAAGCTCAGCTGCACAAGCCTCTGCGACGTTGCACTGGTAATCGCCGCGAGAGGGGAACCGTTGGTCCAAGTCAGGTTTGGCTGACCCCAGCTGGGATGGTTGAATACGTTGAAAGCCTCCAATTGAAATTGAAGACCCACGGACTCGCGCAGAGCAAAATTCTTGGCCAGCCCCATATCCCAGTCCTGGAAATATGGTCCGCGGAGCACCCCAGTACCTTCGTCGCCGAATGTTCCAGCAGCATTCAACGCGAAAGCACACGGGTTGAACCAGCTCGCCATGGTATGGACCTGTGAGGGCGCAGGGCAGCCTGGATTGGCGGCGATCGGTCCAGCCTGGAAAGGGTTCCCAACCTGGTCGGGGCGCTGGTTATAGCTTCCCACGCCAGCCTGATCGTTAGGCAAAGTCACCGTGAGGGGGGCGCCCGATTGAAACACGGTTATGCCCGAAACCTGCCAGCCCCCCAGGAACGCTTTGGTCGCAGCATTCGCGTGCTTAAAGAATGGCAGTTCCCAGGAGTAGTTGAAGCTAAGCATTTGCGTCCGGTCGAAGTCCGCGGGACCGTATTCCCCGCGGATGTTGTAGCTGTCTTGCGGCCATGTGGACGTGTAGGCGGTACCATTGGGGCCAGGATTATTCGTGAGCGTCTTCGAGTAGGTGTAGGACGCCTGGAAGGACACTCCATTCTTGAGCCGATGGATGAGCGAGGCCTGCAGTGCGTTGTAGTTGGAATCGAAGATGGTCGCATACGCCGAAATTTGGTCAAAGCCCTGGTAGGGACGAACGTAATCCGGACTAATGTTCCCGTTTGCCACCTGCGCATTGGGTTGGCCTTGGTTCATGTCGTAAAAGCCCAGCAGATGCGTGCCTTTCGTTCCTACGTACGCTAGGGAAAAGCTTGTGTCTGGCGCGACTTCGCGCTGAACGTTCAGGGAGAATTTCTGGACGCCTGGATACTTCCACGGAGCCAGCGCTGTGTTTAAACCCGCCGGAAAAATCGTACCTGACGTTCCGCCGGGATTATCAAGCGAAGTGCCGAAAATATTGACCGAGCTGTTGAAAGGAGGGTTGTACGCTCCAAACTGGCTATATGAGCCCCATCGGTCGTAGAAAATGCCGTACCCGGCACGAATCGCCGTCTTGCCATTCGAGAAGGGATCCCAAGAGAATCCTAGGCGAGGGGCAAAAGCAAGCTTGTGGCTTGGAAATAGCGCTTGGCCATAGGGTGAACTGTTGGCCCCAGCATAAGTATTATGTCCCGCGACGATGATACCGTCCAAGAGGTTGCCACTGTTCGTGATTTCGCCGTACTGGTTGACTGTCGGAGCCTCGGCCGGGTTGTAGAGAGCAGGGTCGAAACCTCCCAACATATTGTGCAGCTCATGCTCAGGCTGGTAGAACTCATAACGCAGAGCCGCTGTCAGGGTGAGGTTTTTCCGCAACTTCACCTGGTCTTCTATGTACGGTTCCAGGTTGTACCAGCGATACTTGCCGAAGGGATCCAACGCCGTCTCTGTATAGTTTGATGCATAGTTCAGCATGAAATCGGCAAGCGGGTTCCCGGTGAGTTCGCCCAAAAAGGTGTAGGAGCCGTTGGTATTGTTGTTCGACGGATTCGCCAGTTCGCTCTTGCCTTCGGGCGTGAAGACGGCCCCGAAGCGAATGGTGTGCCGGCCATGAATCCAGGTGGTGTCACTCTGAAAGGGAATGCTGAACGCGTCGTTGTGGAAATACCACTGCTCCACGATCCCCGCGTAGGGATATCCAAAATACATGGTGGGAATCCGGTCCAATTCGTCGAGCGGGAATACCTGCTGCAAAGTCAGGCCCGGCGCCCGACTCTTGCTGGACAGCGGACTATTTTCGAGCGATTTGTCGTTCGCGAAGTACATGCCAACGGAGAATTCCGTGAAAAGAGTGGGACGCGGAGCGTACGTGACATGAACGGCCCAGTTGTACATAGGGAAATTCTGCGTCGATCCTCCAACGTAAGGGAAAGAATTCTCGCCAAATAGCCCGTACGGATTGTTTAGCAGGTTGGTGTCCTGCGTATACCGCCCAAAGAGACTCCACTTATCCGTCAACTTGGCGTCGATGCGCGCCGATTCTTCTCGCCAACGGGTGAAGTTGGGCGCTTGGGATATGTAGTTGTACAAATTATCCAGGCTGTAGTTGGGCGTCGGTTGCGGATAGTATGTCGAGAGGAGAAGTAGTGCGTTCTGGTCCAAGCGACCCTGCGGAATCGTATTGTTAGGGAAAGGCAGCCCCGTGGTCGGATCGATTGGTTGTATCAGGCTCTGACTGAAGTTGCCTGCGCGCTCGAGTGCTGTAGGGGTAACGGTAATAGCCGGCCCGGAATTCACCACGATTCGCCTCCACTCCTCCGACCAGAAGAAGAAGAGCCGGTCTTTCTTGATAGGGCCGCCTACGTCGTAGCCGAAGTCGTTGTGCCGGTCCTCTGGGGAGCTCGTGGAGAAACGATTCTCGGCGTTGAATATGTTGTTGCGAAAGAACTCAAAGACGTCGCCATGGAATTTGTTCGTGCCGGAACGGGTAACAAGGTTGACTTGGGCGCCCGCTGAACGCCCTGCAGTAGCCGTATAGTCGTTGTTATCAATGCGGACTTCGGAAACCGCGAACAGGTTCGGCGTAACAAAGGCATTGCCGCCGAAGGTGTCCGCGTTACGTACGCCGTCAATCAGCAGGTTGTTCTCGTCGTCTCGAACTCCATTCACGGAAAAATTGACGGACGAGTTTGATCCAAAGCCGGGGTCGACGACCACGGGCATGGAGACGCCGGGTTCGAGCGACATCAACTGCGTGAAGACCCGGTTCGTGAGGGGCAAGGAATTCACCTGTTCTCCGGTGACTGTGTTTCCTTCGTTAGCAGTAACGGTGTTCACGACTGGGGGCGCCCCGGTGACTGTGACCTGCTCCGAGACAGCACCCACCTTGAGAACCACATCCACGCGAGCCGGTTCGGCGGCATGCACCGCGAAAGCCGAGTGCAGTACCTTTGTGAAGCCCTTCTTTTCGGCAGTCAGCTCATACGGTCCGGCAGGCACAGTCAGGAAGCGGAACTCGCCCGACTCATCCGTCACCGTCTTATACGTCAAATTGCTCTCCGGGTCGCGAAGCGTGATGGACACTCCCGGTACGATGGCCCCAGAGGAGTCCGCGACCGTGCCAAGCACGGTTCCGGCATCGGTGACCTGTGCCCAGGCCGCGGGTAACAAGAAAGCGATCACGACCAGTATTGAGAGTAGAAAATAGCCTGTAAACCTATCCTTATTCTTACGCATGGCCCGTCTCCTTCTTCGTCGATGCTCTGTTCGTGCCTGAATCTCGAGAGCCGACACTACGGCAAAGGCGCCTCGACTTCCTCAAGCACCCAGTGATCGGGTGTTTCCAAATGACAGTCATAGCCATAAAACCGGTCGTTAAAAACGTGCTGGAACAAACAGGCGCGCTGGCCGCGCATAATGGGATTGCCTTCCACGGGCTGAAAATCGCCATCTGGCGAATCGGCGGCGAAGACCTTGACCTGCCACTCGCCTTCGGGATCGTCGGTGTAGCGGTGCGGATAAACCTCGGTGGCGAGATAGTAGACTCCGGTCTTCTTGCCGCTGGCGTTCACTGCGTCCTTGAGATAAAGCAGAGTGGGTGCCGCAACCGTGGTTGTGGACTTGAGCAGGATTTTTTCCGGGGCCTTGTCCAGGTCGACGACGGAATCGGCGCTCTTGCTGATGATCTCGAAGTGATCCTTGTCATTTCCGCGATAGAAAGTCAGATAGAACCGTCCTGTGCGCGGATCGCGGAAGAGGTTCGGATTCTGGTTGCGCTGGTCGGGAACACCCGCCACCAGGATCTTTCGCTCAGTCAGATGAAGTCCATCGAGCGAACTGGCCAGCACGATGTGGCTGCTCGGAGTGTCGTATTCCCGGGTGATCGCGAAGTAGAGCAGGTCTTTGTGCTTCGGATCGGCGCCGGCGAGAACCGTGGGCCAGCGAGCGTTCGTCCAAAGCGGATTCTGCTCATACTTGGTCCAGGTCACAAGATCATTGCTGCGCGCCAGGCCGATACCGCGGCCTTCGTTCAGCCCGTACCATCCCCAGTAGCGGAATCCGTCACGCTTTAGTTCCAACACCGACATGGTGTGAGGAAACTCGTTGCCTTCCCACTTCTGCGCGTCGGGAAGAACGTGGCGCGGCGTCGTTAGTTTGAGGTAAGGCACGGTTTTGGGCTGCTCCTGCGAAACCACGGGGATCGCAGCAGCCAGCAGGAAAAGCGTCACTCCAGTCAGAACACGCAGCTTACAAACGGGACTCAACATGTATGCTCCTGATCGAAACTTCACCACATGCTTCTTACTTCACTTCTGGTTTGCCATCGCCGTATTGATCGTCGTCCACAACGAATCTGAAGCTGGATCGTAGGGGACCATGTCGATGGCAAACTCCCAATAAAACCCTCCGCCGACCCAGTTCGAAACGCTGGGATGAATGGCGTAATGCCGCTGCACCAAATCTCTAACCATCGAGTTTGAAGCTCTCTTGTCTGACCAACCAAACTCAGAAATGCCTAGCTTCGAGTGAGGAAACATGGTCGCCAGTTGACTGAAGACCTGTTGCCAGTCGGGCTTGCGCCCGTGGCAATCCACTTCGTAGTAACTGACCAGCAGGTAATCGAGCCCCGTCTTCATGCGGGCAGGAACGTTAGCGTCCGCCCAGATGAACATCTCATTGGCGGCAGGTCTTCGACACGGCGTGTTGTAGTAAAGAGTAAGGGCCGTAACTTTCTCCTGGGACTTCAGATAGTCAAAAGTCTCGATCATCTTGGTGACGACATCAGACTGGGACGTGGAATTCACGGACGCTTTCGGCGAACAGCGTTTCGTATTGCCGAAAAGCCACTCGCCATTGATCTCGTTTCCCACTTCCCAGATGTCGACGAATGGGCCCAGCGTGGTCACGTAATCTTTGAATCGATTCAGGTGCTCGGCCGGCGTGAAGCACTTCATGTAGAACGAATCCACCGGCTGGCCGAAGACGTATCCCACACTCTTGATCTGCCGGGTGGCATCCAGGTAGGAGTTGGCGGGGAAGTATCCGGTTTTCTTGCCCGGCGCGTAGACAATCCTCGCTGTTGGTTTCACCGACAGATGTCTCAGCGAGTCAAGCAACTTCGCCAGGAATGCGCTGTCGCGAATATCGTTTTTGTCGTCGACGGTCACACCATGAATCGGCTCGGGAATGAAACTCTGTGCGCTGAACGCCACAGAGAGCGCCAACACGAAAAGAACGGGACGGATGACCGCCATAACAGCCGGTGTCCACCTCTGGCGCTGCGTCCTTTCTTCCCGGTAGATTTTTCCTGACGTCATTTCGGCCTCACGCCGTCTGGCACGGGCACAGCTTCGACTGCATTCGCTCGATGCAAAATCGTGGCGTTCGTGATGATCGGCCGGGCCCAGAAGCCGACACTAAGAACGCAGCCGAAGGT
>Ga0208937_1001360_pt1 | contig 10474 bp, 8 predicted proteins | sample June2015DPH_11_5_FD_184705 | JGI IMG/M metagenome (GOLD analysis project Ga0208937, IMG submission 184705) | Peatland microbial communities from SPRUCE experiment site at the Marcell Experimental Forest, Minnesota, USA - June2015DPH_11_40... | ecosystem: Environmental > Terrestrial > Soil >...
TTTCAGCGATTGATGACGGACCAGGCGGGGCGACAAGCGCCCCACCCGCCATCAATCACAAGGAGAGACACACCATGACAACCACCACCACCATCACCGTTGCCGGCAATCTGACCCGCGATCCGGAAATTAGGTACACGAGAGATGGCCAGGCCACTACCGCACTGACCCTGGCGGTCAATCGCCGGTGGCAGAACCGAGACACGAAGGAGTGGGAGGAGTCCACCTCGTTCTTCGACGTCGTCTGCTGGCGGGAGCTGGCTGAGAACGCGGCCCTCAGTCTCACCAAGGGCACACGGGTCGTGGTCAGCGGTCGTCTCGAGCAGCGGAGCTGGGAGACCGACGACGGGGAGCACAGGGCCAAGGTCGAGATCGTGGCCGACGACATCGGAGCCAGCCTCCGGTTCGCCACCACCGAGATCCAGAAGGTCGAGCGCCACAGCGCCGCCGACGAGCTCGCCGACGAGGCGACACCCGTCTGACCGGCTGGCGCGGTGGTCCCGGGCATCACTGTCCCGGGACCACCGTGCTGGTGTAACGATCCACAGTGAGCGACGCGGCTCCGCTCACCCGGACAGCCCCCCACACGAAGGCCCCTCCTACCCGGGAGGGGCCTTCTCCATGCCCATCCATCGGCTCCGCCAGAGGGTGACGTTCAGTCCACACACCTGCACTCGTTGAGTGCGGCCGCCCTCCGGGCGGGAACCCCACTGATTCCGCGGAACGTTCTCCCTGGTAGACAGTCATGTTCGGCGAGGGTGACGTTCAGGGTGACGTTCATTCGGACGATAGGCGCATGGACCGGTCTCCGAACACCCGCCAACCGGCACTTCGATGCTGTCGATAGGACGGCTCGGGACCACCGGCGGCGCGGAGTACTACCTCGACAAGGTCGCGAACAACGTCGACGACTATTACTTAGGCAGGGGTGAAGCACCGGGGCAGTGGATCGGAGCAACCTCCGAACGGTTCGGGCTCGCGGGCGAAGTTGATGCTGACGCATTGCGGAACCTGCTCGCCGGCAAGTCCGCCACGGGGGCCGACCTGGGAGCGAGGCTGTGCGAGGAACGCCGTCCCGGCTACGACCTGACCTTCTCCGCTCCCAAAGGCGTCTCGCTCCTCTGGGCGTTCGGACCGGGTGACGTCCGTGACTCGATCTCCGCCGCCCATGACCAGGCGGTCGGCGCCGTGCTCGACCATCTGTCTAGTGAGGCGTGCTACGCGAGGCGCGGAGCCGGCGGCCAGCAACTCATCGAGGCCAACGGGTTCATGGGCGCGGCGTTCCGTCATCGCACCAGCCGGGCCGGAGATCCCCAGCTACACACCCACGTCGTTGTCCCCAACCTGGTCCAAGGCGCAGACGGCCGGTGGTCCGCTCCCGACGGCCGCCACCTCTACCTGTGGCAGAAGGCCGCCGGGACGATGTACCAGTCCGCGTTGCGTTCCGAGCTAGCACCGCTCGGCCTCGCCTGGCACGTGCGACGCAACGGTCTGGGCGAACTGCGAGATGTCCCGAAGACAATCCTCCGGGCGTTCTCGAAACGCCGGACCGACATTGAAGAAGCGATGCAACAATGGGGGTTCACGTCGTCCAAGGCAGCCGAGAAGACGGCCCTGGCCACCCGGGAGCGTAAGCCTGCCGGTGCGACGTCGGCCGATCTGCTGCGCGAGCGCTGGTCGGAGCAGCTCGCCGAGATCGAACTTCCCGACGGCCACGGCGGCAGCCGGCAGGCGAGTGTCCAAGACCTCACCGTCGCCCTCGGCAACGACCCCTCTATCCCACCCGGACCCAAGACCACCGAGGCGATCCTCCGGGTCCTCGCGGGCGAGAACGGCGTGTCGCTCGACGACTGGGAGATCGACGAGCACCTGGCCCCCGACACCCGGGCGCTTCCTGTCACCCTGCTCGGATCGACCTTCACCCGCCGGGACGCCATCTGTGCTGTGGCTAGGGCCTTCGATGTCACCCCCGAGGAGGCCCTGGCTCTCACCGCAGGGCTGCTCGACCGGGACAGTGTCGTACGGGTCCTTGCCGACCCAACTGCGGGCACCGACCGCGTCCAGACGAGAAGCGGGCAGCTCGTGCCTGCCACTAGCGGCGACCGGCGCTACACCACCACCGAACTCTTGGCAGCTGAAGAGCGCATCATCCGCTCGGCGGTAGCCCGTATAGAAGAAGGTACCGGCCGGGTCGCCCCCGACACGGTCGACCAAGTCCTCGGACTCCATGCCCATCTCGATACCGAACAGGCCGATGGGCTCCGGGCGCTGCTCACTTCGGGCAACGGCTACGACCTGGTGATCGGCCAGGCCGGAACGGGTAAGTCCACCATGCTCCATGCCGCACGAATCGGATGGGAAGAGGCGGGTTTCAAAGTCATCGGCACCGCTGTGGCGGCCAGGACCGCCGCCGAGCTCGAAGCGGGTACCGGTATCGCGAGCTCGTCGCTCACCCAGCTCCTCGCCGATCTCCGAAAAGCCGGCGGGCTCACCTCCCGGCACGTGATCGTGATCGACGAGGCATCCATGGTCGGCAGCCGTTCCCTCGACCGGCTCCGCTCCCATGTCGACGTGGCCGGAGCCAAGCTGGTACTCGTCGGTGACAACCGTCAGTTGTCCTCCATCGATGCCGGCGGTGCATTGCGGTCGTTGGCGCACGAGCTGGGTTCCCATGTCGTCACCCTCACCACCAACCGCCGTCAGGTCAGTGACCATCAGCAGTGGGAACGAGACGCCCTCGTTGCCCTGCGCGACGGCAACATCGTCCCGGCGGTACACGCGTACGTGGAACACGGCAGGGTCACGATCACTGGCACCATCGACGAGGCACGGCATCGGCTCATAGAGGACTGGTGGGCGGTCCACCGGGACCGCACCACTGCCATCCTGGCGGTTCGCCGGGTAGACGTGGTTGCTCTGAACGCCATGGTCCGGGCACGGCGCCAGGCCGCCGGTGAGCTCGGCGAGGAGATCAGGCTCGATGGTAGGGCGTTCAGCATCGGCGACCGGGTCGTCTTCGAGAAGAACCAACGGGTCGCAGAAGCCAGCAAGGCGAACCGGGGTGGGCGGCCCTCCATGGTCCAGGTCCGAAACGGCACGTTCGGAACTGTTGTTGGTGTGGTCGATCTAGCCGGCAACCTTGTGACCAGGGAGGGTGACGTTCAGGGTGGCGTTCTCCGAAACCAGGGTGACGTTCTCCGAAACCAGGGTGACGTTGCTGGCAACGATGAGTTGGGGGCTTGGGCCGCTGCGCTAATCGTTGAGCTCGCCGACGGACGGCGCGCCGTGCTCCCCCGCAGCTACGCCGAGTCCTCGACCAGCCTGGGCTATGCCCTTACGGTATTCCGCTCCCAGGGGATCACCGTCGACCACACCTTCGGCCTCGGAGGGGACAGCCTCTTCCAAGAGGCTGGCTACACCCAGCTGTCGCGGGGCCGACTGTCCAACAACCTCTACGTCACAGGCCCCGAGAACCCGAGGTGGGAGATCGGCCACCATGCAGATGACACCGCTCAACGCGACGCACTCCAGTCCCTCGTCGACGCCCTCTCCCAAACCCGGGAGCAGACCATGGCGATCGACCGGCTCCCGAGTTGGGCGTCCTTGTCACCTGATGACCTCGACACCACATACCGCCAACACGCCACCCTCGGCCGATGGCTCACCGATCATGCGCCGGCGGACGTCACCGACCAGCTCGCCGCCGCCTATGACCGGACACGACACGCCCAGGCCACCGGGCGAGACGCCCATGCCGCACTCGAAGACCTGTCGGTGTTCGCCGCCGCCCAACGCCGTCGTAACGAATGGGCCGCGCGTCATCAGGACGAGATCACGACCTGGTCCCAACTCGACCGTGCAGTACGGCGCAACGAGTATCGCCTCGGTCAGGCCGCCAGCTACAGCCGACCCGAACACGTCACGGCACTGCTTGGCTCTCTCCCAGAACACATCACCGAGGTCGAACGGTGGCAGGCAGCGGCCGGAGCCATCGAGGCATACCGGACCCGCTGGAACGTCATCGGCACGGCGAGCATCGGTCCCGAGCCGTCCGACCCCGATCAGCGCGCCCACTGGAAGAAGACCGTTGCCGCTATCGGCATGGCCGGATTCCTCTCTCCCGGCGAATCGCCGGGAGTCGAGTCTGAACGGGAAGTGCTCGCGTCACACTGGGAGGGCGTCCAGGCCACCGATCGGCTGCAAGAGGACGACCGGACTATCCCAACGGCCCCAGTGCTGCATGCCACCAGGAACCGTGACATGGACCTCGACCGTAGTCTTGACGATGGCTTCGGCATCTGAGCCAAACGTGCGACGGTTCCGGAGCTATGCGGCAACCCTGAATTCCTCCATAGGTACCCGGTTGGCACTCTCACAGGGCGCTTGCCCGAGTTACTCCGTCTAGCGCTTGCCCGAGTTACTCCGCCTAGCGCTTGACCTCAGCCAGATCCGCCCGGCCTAACAGGGCAGAGGTAAAATCGAGCCATGCTGGATGACGTGACAAAGGCCTCGACATTGAGTTGTGTGACAGTCGGCGGTGCAGCGTCCCAGGCGGTGCAGGCCAAGACCCTGAGCGCCGTAGTTGCCCAGGCAGCAGCAAAGGCCTCGACATTGAGTTGTGTGACAGTCGGCGGTGCAGCGTCCGCGGCAGCAAAGGCCTCGGCGTTGAGTTGTGTGACAGTCGGCAGCGCAGCGGCCCCGGCAGCAAAGGCCTCGGCGTTGAGTTGTGTGACAGTCGGCGGTGCAGCGTCCCCGGCAGCAAAGGCCTCGGCGTTGAGTTGTGTGACAGTCGGCAGCGCAGCGGCCCCGGCAGCGAAGACCTCGGTGTTGGCGGTGCGACCCGTGGCCAAACCCCTCACGCCTGTCGCCGATCATGCTGGTGCCCACCGCCGGGGGCGCATTAATCGTCGAGCGGACGACATAGCTGCCATGGCCCAGCGCGCGGCGAAGAAGCACAGATGCATCATCGAGTTCGAGAAACTGAGCGACGAAATGCACATGCTCCGAATTTGCGACGACCAAGGACCGGAAGTCGAGATCTGCTTGACCGATGATCCTGTGGGCACCTTGCTCGACCTCTTCCCGTACCTCGTACCGCCGGCAAGCGAAGGGCTATAACCCCGGCCCGGCAACCAGCCCAGGCCACCAGAACAGCACCCCCCCGCTGTAGATCTTGATCGTGTGGGTGCCGAGAATCCCATCCAACACCCTTACCTGGACTCTATATAACAGTGGTGCTCGTGACGGCTCAGTGCGTGAGGGCGCTCTCCGCTGCCCCCGCGTAGAGCTCGCAGGCCCGCCAGCAGTACCAGGCCACCACTGACCGGTACGGCCGGTATGAGTCGCCAAGCGGCTCGAGCTCTTTCGCCGTCGGCATCGGGATCCCCCATGCCAGCCCGAACCCTTTTCGCACACCAAGATCACCCGTCGGCCACACGTCCAGGCGGCGAAGCTGGAACATGAGGAACATTTCCGCCGTCCATTTGCCGATACCCCGGACCGTCGAGAGCCGGGCGATCACCTCGGCGTCGTCTTCGGCCCGCAACCCCGGGGAGTCGAGCACAACGGACCCGTCGAGCACCTTGGTCGCCAGATCTTGCAAAGACGCCGTCTTGTTGGCGGACAGGCCGACCGAACGCAGCGTTTTGGTGGGCAACGACAGCAGTCGTTCCGGGGTTACTCGACCTTCGAGTGCAGCAATCAAACGTCCGTGGATGGCAGCGGCCGCAGCTCCGGCTAGCTGCTGGTGGAGGACGGACTGGACAAGGGCTGCGAAGTTGTCCAAGACCGGCCGACGCACCCGGGGAGCGCCGGTCTCGGCGAGCAAGCCACGCAGGACGGGGTCCCGCTTGGACAATATGGAGGCTGCCGCGGGGTAGCTGCGCGCCAGGCGGGTGGATGTCGGTCGGTCAGACATGGATTGAGTCTGCCTGGTCCTGCCAGCTCAGAACCGTCCTGGGGACGAAGTCGCGAACCGCTCCGCGCAGGAAGGGCGGGCGGTCGTCACGCTGGGCCGTCCTGACCTGGGGGAGTCGGCTTCACCCGCGGATACCAATCGGATTGTCGCAGCGAAGCCGCCTTGCAGACCGTGCGCGCAAGCACTTTGCGCGTGCCCCGACGCATGGTCAGTGCCATCCCCGTTTCTGGTGGTGCTTACAGTCGCGAGCGCCACCACCCAGGTGATGATGAACACGCCAACGATGAAGAAGCCAGCCGTGTTGATGTTGAAGTTCTCCATGAGCGACCAGAACCCACCGCCGAGGTGGCCATCCTGCGTGAGGAGCCTGAGTGCCTCGACGCACCCACTCCTTTGGGGGTCAGGCCGTGGCGGATCTTCGCGATGCGGGCTCGTGGATTGGCCATCGGCCGGCCTCCCCCTGTGCTTCTCGATTCGAACTCAGCGCACTCTAGAAGATGCGGTCAGCTAGCAACAGGGGCCAGCTCACAGCTGCCTCCAGTGCGTATGATGTAGGCGATGAGCAGGGTGCTGTCCTCGGACAAACCCGTCGTTGGCAAGGCCGAAACGGTCGAAGAGATGCTGAGCCTGGTGCGCCAGCACGGCGGCCGGGTGACCACCTCCCGCCGGTTACTTCTCCAGGCCCTGTTCGATGCCTCAGGTCACCGCAATGCCGAGGAGCTGGCCGAGGTGGTCCAGCGCCGAGCTCCCGATGTCCACATTTCGACCATCTACCGCAACCTCGACGAGCTTGAGCGCCTCGGCGTCATCGTCCACGCCCATCTCGGGCACGGCCCTGCTTACTACCACGTGGCAGCTGGAGCCCACGGGCACCTGGTCTGCGAAGAGTGCGGGACAATGGTCGAAGCGCCCGACAAGCTATTCGCCGGCCTCTCTAGGACAGCCCGATCGCGCTTCGGGTTCGACATCAACCCACATCACTTCGCGGTGCTCGGGCGCTGTGAGACCTGTCGCCGCCAGCCCGGTCATGGGTGACCCACCCGGGCACAGTGTCGAAGAAGACCTCAGACAGACGGCATGGCCCGGTGTGTCCAGGTGACAGCGCGCGCCTCGGGCACCGCGGCCTCCACGCCGTGAACCACCGCCTCGACCCCCTCGGCGGCCGTCGAACCAACAGTCAGTCATCGGCGCAAATGCGAATGCGGATCACTCGCGACCCTCATTGCCGATTCGACGGCTCTTTTGGCCCGAGCGCTCGCAAGAGCCTGTTGCTGGAGAGGGCGCGGTGTGGCATCAGAGGTGGCGAAACCGTCCTCGCCAGCCCGTGTCGGACATCAGGCGTACTGGTGTCGCTCGCGTTCCGGCGCGTGTGACGGACCATCTAGTTCTCGACGTCGTCTGACCGACTCACGCCGAGCAAAGGGCCGGGGACGGGTTCGGTCTTGTGCGGCGGGTGTTGCAAGTCGCGTCTGGGATTGACCAGGTGAGATCAGCGACTCGGCTCGTTGTGATGCACGACGTCATGCTCATGGGTGTGGGGCTCGGCGCCGTGTGCGTGGCTGTGCTCGTGGATCAGGTTCACGCCGAGGAGGAGGTCCCGACGGCCGAGGATCTCCTCGGGTGGTCCTTCGGCCACAATGCGGTGATCTTCGGAGAACACGACGCAGCGATCGGCGAGGGTGTCGAGGGTAGCGAGGTCGTGGGTGGCGAGCACGATGGTCTTCCCGGCCCGGTTCAGCTCGACGATGAGTTCCATTAGCCATTGCTGGGTGCGCGGGTCGAGGGCGGCCGTGGGCTCGTCGAAGAGCAGCACCTCGGGGTTCATGACGAGGACGGTGGCGATGGCGACCCGTTTCTTCTGGCCGCCGGAGAGCTGGTAGGGAGCGCGATCCGCGAGGTCTTCGATGTCAAGCATGGCGAGGGTGTCGGCGACGCGGGCTTCGACCTGCTCGCGGCTCATGGTCATGTTCAGCGGGCCGAAAGCGATCTCCTCGCGCACCGTTGGGGAGAAGACCTGGGCGTCGGAGTTCTGGAAGATAAACCCGACCCGGGAGCGGAACCCCCGGTTGAACTGTTCGTCCTCGAGCTTGTCCTCGGTCACGTCCTCGCCGAAGGCGTAGTAGGTCCCGAAGTCCGGGAACAGGAGCCCGTCGAGAACCTTCAGCAACGTCGACTTGCCGCATCCATTGGCGCCAAGCAATGCGACCTTCTCACCTCGGGCGACCCGTATGGTGACACCATCGAGCGCCGGGAACCTGCCGAGGTAGGAGAACGTAAGACCCTCGACGACCAACACGTCGTCACGGTCCGCCGCGGCTACCGAGGCGAGCTCGGTGGTCGTCTTCTCAGTGGCCGATGGCACGGTCGATCCCGATCGCCGACACCGCGGCCACCGCGCAAGCGGCGATCCAGATGCACTCGGTCACGCCAACCCGGAACGAGTCCAGGCTGTGGGCGTCACCGGTGTACCCGCGGCTCACCATGGCCATGTATACCTCCTCGGACAGGGCGTGGGCTTTGCCGAACAGCGCCCCGGCTGAGGCGGCGACGAAGCTTCGACCGGCTTTGAGGTCGGTCTCCGCGCCGACCATGCGGGACTTGCGAGCCGTGTACATGTCCTCGACCGAGCCGAGGAGATGGAAGATGTAGCGGTAGGCCATACCCATCACCTGGATGAACATGCGAGGCACGAACAGCGCCCGCAAGCCAGCCATGAGCTTTGCCCACGGGGTCGTGAGGGTGAGCAGCACCACGATCGAGATCGATACGGCGACCCGGCTCACGATCAACGCCGCGGCACCAAGCCCCTGGCTGGTCATCCCGATGCGGTGACCGAACCACCAGTGACCCAACGGTACGACGATGTGGCCTTTGGTGATGATGTTGAGGGTGGCGGGCAGGACCACGATCCCGGTGAAGATCGGGATGAACAGCCAGACCCGCTTGATGAAGAACGACAGCTTCAGATGGGACGCGGCGGCGACAACCAGGGTCAGCGCGTAGAGGGCCAACAGCACAACGGTGTTGCGAACGAGGGCGGCGGCAACGAGCACGCCGAGCATCGTGACGAGCTTGACCCGGGCATCGACCCGCTGGAGGAGCCCGGGACCGGTGGCGATTTCCTCACCGAACATGGCCTGGCGCATCACCTTCGCCCCACCGGTGAGGGTCTTTTCGACGAAGCTGCCTTTCTTACGCTTCCCGATGCACCCGCAAGGGCAGATCCCGACCTCGCCCTGCACCAGCCAGTCGGGGGTGCTCACTGACGCGTTGGCGGTCATGCGTTGGCCGGGTAGACGTCCATTACGCGTCGACGTTCGCGTTGGCGCGACGTTTCTGGACCAAGCGCACGACGCCAAAGATCCCTAACAGCACGATAGAGATGACCGCGGCCCCGAAGAAGGCGGAGATGATGTAGCCGACCGCGGGGTGCTTGTCGTGGCTGAAGTCGTAGCCGTTGAACAGGGCGTGGTGCCAGAAGTTTGCGTAATGGTTGAGCCCGGCGGGGATCGCTGAGAGGTGGTTCTTCTGGAGGAACCCCTTGGGGTCGGCTTTGACGTCGGTCTCACCATAGGCACCGGAGTTGTAGATCAACCCGAGCGGGGTAGCTAACGCCATCACCGCGATGGGCAACAGCGCGTACCACCACTTGAGGAGGCGCGGCGGTCTGACCAGATCGGCGTCGGTCTCGGGGACGTTGTCGTGGTTGATGCGGAGAATCGGAAGGTTCGCCCGTTGCAGGTAGGCGATCACCCCGAATGTGAGGGCGAATTCGACGCCCCCGGCGAGCGTGAGGTGCGACACGAGCATCGCCGGCACGGACTGGGCCAGATGGTATGGCGCGTAGAGCGGCTGGCCGTGGGAGTTGTGGAACAGCACCGGCTGCAGTCCTAGCTCGATGCCGCAGCACAACGCCGCGGTGCAGATCCCGATGTAGCCGCCGAGAGCGGCGGCAAGGGCCCGGCGGGGCGAGGTGAGACTGACGTTGCGGGTCAGGGGCTTGTAGACGAGAAAATAGCCGACCATCGGCATGACGAAGGCCATGTTGAAGCAGTTGACTCCGAAGGAGAGGACGCCACCGTCACCGAAGAACAACGCCTGGATCGCAAGCGCGGTCGATACGGCGATGATCGCCGCCCACGGCCCGAGAACGACGGCTATCAGCACCGCGCCGACGGCATGAGCGGTCGTACCGTTGGGAACCGGCACGTTGAACATCATCACCAAGAACGCATAGGCCGCGCCGATGGCAAGCAGCGGCACATACCGCCTCTTGACCGTCTTGCGGACCCGTTTGCCTGCCGTAGCCCACGCCGGGAGCATCGCCGCATACCCCACAGCGCAGGTCTCCGGGCTCAGGTAACCGTCCGGGATGTGCACATGTCCTCCTCGTGGGCTCGGGACCGGGTCGCTTATTGCGGATCACCCGCGATTGGACTCTAGAACTGCGACCAGCTCGCATCAACTCCGGTCCTACTAAACATCTAGCCTTCCTGGATGGTGCCCTCGTCTATCGCCTCTAAGGACCGCGGCCGCCCCGAGACCCGCCCCGACCTC
>Ga0208937_1001364_pt1 | contig 10433 bp, 10 predicted proteins | sample June2015DPH_11_5_FD_184705 | JGI IMG/M metagenome (GOLD analysis project Ga0208937, IMG submission 184705) | Peatland microbial communities from SPRUCE experiment site at the Marcell Experimental Forest, Minnesota, USA - June2015DPH_11_40... | ecosystem: Environmental > Terrestrial > Soil >...
GCCGCGAGAGTGAGAGTTTTGGTCTTTATCTCAGCCAGCTTGGCCGCTATTGCCGGGCGAAGACCAGTGGCGTCGACGAACCCCCAGTAGCCACCAGCCGTCACCGCAAAGCCGTCGGGCACGGGAATACCCTGTCCGCGCATGTTCCTGGTCATCTCGCCGAGCGAGGCATTCTTGCCGCCCAACTGGCTAATGTCCGAAGAACGCTCGTCCGAAAACCAGATGATATAATTATTATCCATGCTTTTATCCTGCCCGTTCCGGCAGCCGCGCTACGCCGGCTACGGATCAGGCCACGCTTTGCCCTGTCCTCAGGTGAGCTTGTCATATCATTGGGGAGCCATACCACACGCTGGGTAATTGACGCCCGGAACCCGGCTCGTTGCGACCAGCAATGCTCGAATCAGGATCCACGACCTGTTGACCGCTATCGAATGTTCCGAGCAACTCGTATCATTGTTTCGGGTTCGTTCGGATTAGCGGTAAATGCAGGAAGCTTTTCAAAATTCAAAGGCGGCTCCGAAGGAATCGCGAGGAGCCGTTACTCGAATTCGCGGTTCGGTCGTTGATGTGGATTTTCCGTCGGAGAAACTGCCGCCGATAAACGATGCGCTCATCATAGAGTCTGATGGTGATGCTCGACTTGTGGTCGAGGTGCAGGAGCATCTTGACCGACGCACGGTTCGCGGCGTCGCGATGGAAAATACGGCGGGTCTGCGCCGCGGCGCGGCGGTCTGGCAGACCGGCGGTCCAATTCAGGTGCCTGTCGGAGAGCAGGTGCTCGGCCGTCTAATCAACGTGATTGGAGCTCCCATCGATCGGCTTGGAGCCTTCGCGTCCGACGTCAAGCGCTGGCCGATTCATAGAGACTCGCCGTCGATCAGCCGCCAGGATCACAAGCGCGAAGTCTTCCGCACCGGCATTAAGGTCGCCGACCTGCTCGCGCCTCTCGCCAGGGGCGGCAAAGCCGGAATGTTCGGTGGCGCGGGCGTTGGCAAAACCGTGCTGATCATGGAACTTATTCGCAGCACGGTCGAGAAGTACTCCGGCATTTCAGTGTTTGCGGGAATCGGCGAGCGTTCACGCGAAGGCCACGAACTACTCGCCGAACTCCGCCAATCGGGAGTCCTCAGCCGGACCGCCCTGATCTTTGGTCAGATGAATGAGCCGCCCGGCGCACGGTGGCGCGTGGGCATGACGGCATTGACCGTCGCCGAGTATTTCCGCGACGTAATGCGCCGCGACGTTTTGCTTCTGATGGACAATGTGTTTCGCTTCGTCCAGGCGGGATCGGAAGTGTCCGGCATGCTCGGGCGCCTTCCTTCGAGGGTCGGGTATCAGCCTACGCTTGCCACCGAAATCGCTGAGCTGGAGGAGCGAATCGCATCCGTTGCCGGTGCGTCGGTGACGGCTGTCCAGGCGGTTTACGTACCAGCCGATGATTTTACCGATCCTGCCGTGGTCGAAACTTTTCGTCACCTGGACTCTTCGGTCGTGCTGTCGCGCGATATGGCAGCGGAAGGACTTTACCCGGCGATCGACCCCTTGGCTTCGACCTCGGTGCTGCTCGACCCACGGGTTGTGGGCGCGGAGCATTACTCAGTCGCTGAGGAGGTGCGTCGAACGATTGCACGCTACAAGGAACTCCAGGAAATCATCTCGCTCCTCGGCGTCGAAGAGTTGAGCGCAGAAGACCGCAGAATCGTGGCACGCGCGCGGCGACTGGAGCGGTTTCTCACGCAGCCGTTTTTGGTCACCGAGCAATTTACGGGAATAACGGGGAAGTCGATCGCTATCGAGGACACGATCAAGGGCTGCGGTGCGATATTATCGGGTGAAGGCGACGAATGGGCGGAAGGCTCATTCTACATGGTCGGCACTTTCGAGGACGCGCGCCAGAAGGAGCTCGCTACGCGCAAGGCGTAGCCATGGGACGATGCCGATGAAGCTCGTTGTCACCACACCCACCGAGATCACTGTAGAGGAAGAGCCGGTGCGCTATGTCCGTGCCGAGGATTCCAGCGGGGCCTTCGGAATTGAACCGCGCCACGCAGACTTCCTGACCACGCTTACCATCTGTGTCGTCAGGTGGCGCGACGACCGGAACGTCGAGCATTATGTTGCGGTTCGCGGGGGCGTGCTTCGCGTACGAGACGGGAAAGTTGTCGAAATCGCAACGCGCGAGGCAGTTGTGAACGACGACTTCGGGCATCTGCGCAGTGAGGTTCTTTCGGCGATGATAAAGAACCTCGAGGCGGAGCAGTCTGCGAGATCGGGAGTACTCAGCCTGGAACACGCGGCGATTCGGCAGATCTATCGCTACCTGCGGCCGGCGGATCGGCCGATTATGGCGAAGCCGCAAGAGTAGCCGCTGGATCCTCTCGTGGTGAACGGAAAAGAACCCGGCGATCGCAAGCGGAAGCGCGAGGAGCAGGAATTGGAAGAAGCCGTCGAACGCGCACAGCGCAGACGCGAGCATTGGTTACGGACCGGCGAATGGCCACTCGGGCGGGCGCTGGCGATGATGGGGCGGTTCGGCTGGACCATCATCGCACCGATTCTGCTCGGCGCTTTTGTCGGCCGGTGGCTTGACCGGACTTTCAACACCGGAGTGTTCTGGAGCGCAGCCTTGGTCTTCGCGGGATCTGCGGTGGGCTTCTGGGGAGTCTGGAGGGCGATGAATAGCGAATGATGGAAGCGATTGTTCTGCGACTTCTGCCTTACTGCGCGTTGGGCGCCTTGCTGGGGTTCGCTTACTTTTCTGCGCTCGGTTTGAACGTGCGCCTTTATATGAGCTCCAAGCCGGGCTGGGGTGCGGGGCTCCTGCACCTGGCGCGCCTTCTCCTGATGGTCGCGGTCTTTACTCTCTGCGCCCGCCAAGGCGCGTCCTCTTTACTGGCGAGCGTGGTCGGCTTTGAGCTGATGCGGAAGGTCGCAGTCAATCAGCAAAAGCTCGCGCTTGAGAGGAAGTCATGAACCAATCGCCACTGGCGACCGCCGTTCTGTTCCATGTCGGTTTCGTCCCGATCACCCGTACGGTTGTAACGACGTGGGGATTGATGGCCGTGCTAACGCTCGGATGCTGGGTTGCGACCCGCGCCTTTCGGGTCGTAGCCGGTGGCTGGCAGACGGTGATCGAAACAGTCGTCTCGGGAATCGAGGAGCAGATTCAGGCGTTACTCGGTCGCGACGCAGCCCCGTTCCTGCCGCTGCTGGGAACGCTTTTCATCTTCCTGGTGGTCGCGAATCTGTCCGGGATTGTCCCGGGGCTCAAGGCGCCGACCGCGTCGATAGAGACCCCGGCCGCGCTTGCCTCGATTGTCTTTCTCTCAGTGCATTTCTACGGTGTACGGTTCCAAGGTCTCGCTCCATATCTGAGGGGCTATCTCAAGCCGAATCCCGCCTTGCTGCCGCTCAACGTATTGTCGGAGATTACCCGGTCCTTTTCCTTAGCGGTGCGCCTGTTTGGCAACATCATGAGCGACGACCTGGTGATCGCAATCGTGGTGGCACTGGCGGGGCTGTTGGTCCCCATCCCATTTATGGCGTTCGCGATCCTGGTCGGGCTGGTGCAGGCGTATATCTTCAGTGTTCTGGCTACCGTCTATATCGGCGGCGGTATCGGTACAATCACGAAGTGACGGAGGTTGCAAGATGACGGTTCAGATGCTGAGCATAATCGGCGCGGTAATCGCCGTTACGATCGGCTCGATCGCGCCGGCGCTTTCCGAAGGCCGCGCAATCGTGGCCGCGATGGAAGGTATCGCGCGTCAGCCTGAGGCCGCGGGTTCGTTGTCGCGCACATTGTTCGTTGGTCTTGCGATGATAGAAACGATGGCGATCTACTGCCTCGTGGTTGCGCTGCTGCTCTTGTTCGCAAACCCATTCGTGGTGCGATGAACTTCAATTGGTGGACGTTCGCGCTACAGGCCGCCAACTTCCTCATACTGGTCTGGCTGCTGCAGCGCTTCCTGTTCAAGCCGGTGAAGGCAATCGTTGCGCGACGTAAAGAGGAAATTTCACACGTTCTGGCCGAGGCGTCGGCGGAAAAGGAAGGCGCCGAGCGGCTGAAGCAGGAGCTCGAGGGAAAAAGGTCCCAGATCGACGCCGAGCGTCAAAAGATGCTCGACGAGGGGCGGGCGCAACTATCCGCGGAACGTCAAAAGATGCTCGAGGAAGCGAGCGGCGAAGGGGCAAAAATCAGGGATCAGGCCTCGAAGCGGCTCGATGAGGAGCGCGCCGCCGCCGGCAACGAGTTGTTCGAACGGACCATCGCGCTGGCGACGAACCTGGCCGAGCGGCTGTTGCGCGAACTGGCCGTCCCATCAATGGAGCAGCCATTTCTTGGACGAGTGATCGATTATCTCGATCGGCTGCCGGCGGAAGAGCGCACCAAGCTCACTTCGCGGGCGAGTGCCGAAACCGTGTTGGTGACAACCGCTCATCCGCTCGGCGCCCAGGAGCAAGCGCAATGGCATGAGCAACTCGCAAAGCGGCTCGGAACAGACTTGAGCATCGAGTTCAGCGCTGATCCGGCGCTTATCGCCGGTACCGTAATGACGTTTCCGCACGCGATCCTGCGTTTCAATTGGCGCGATAGTCTGACCATGGCACTGAAAGAGTTCCACACCGATGAGCAGCCTCGCTGAATCGATAAGCGCTCGCTTGCAAAGGGCGAGCGACATGCTGAGCGGGCTCAAAGTCGAGCCGCGGCTGGATCTGATCGGGCGGGTTGAGCGGATTGGCGACGATGTCGCAAGCGTTCGCGGGCTGCCGGAGGCACGACTCGGCGAACTGCTGCTGTTTGAAAGATCGGATGGCGGCGAGCCAGTTGCAGGTATCGTGCTGACGCTCGATCCCGACTTGATCGGATGTGCGTTGCTCGGCACGGCGAGCGGAGTCGGGGCCGGCAACCTGGTACGAGGGACCGGAGCGGTGGCGAGCGTGCCGGTGGGAGAAAAGCTTCTGGGTCGTACCGTAAGCGCGCTCGGAATTCCCCTTGACGGGGGACCGCCAATCGATGCGGCGAGCATAGAGCCGGTCGAGCGGCCGGCGCCGGCCATCGTCGATCGGGATTTCGTAAACACCGCGCTTAACACTGGTCTCCTGGTAATCGACGCGATGTTGCCGTTAGGCCGCGGGCAGCGCGAGCTGATCATCGGGGATCGCGAAACCGGCAAGACCGCGATCGCAATCGACGCAATGATCAATCAGCGCGATACCGGCGTAATCTGTGTCTATTGTGCAGTCGGGCAGAAGACCTCATCGGTGAGCCAGCTGATCGAAGCGGTCAAACAGTATGGAGAGCCGCAGCGTTGCATCTTTGTCTTCGCCCCAGCCGACGACCCTCCCGGCGTCCAGTGGCTGGCCCCATATGCAGCTTGCACCATGGCGGAGTATTTCTCGGAAAAGGGCGGCGATGCACTGCTGATAATCGACGATCTCAGCAAGCACGCAGTGATCTACCGGCAGTTATCGCTCCTGCTGCGCAATCCGCCGGCTCGTGAGGCTTATCCTGGAGATATCTTTTACATCCATTCCCGGCTGCTGGAGCGCGCGGCCAAGCTAAGTCCGGAGCGCGGAGGAGGATCTCTCACCGCGCTGCCTATCGCGGCGACCCAGGAAGGCAATCTCTCCGCCTACATACCGACCAATCTTATCTCGATCACAGACGGGCAGATCGTGCTCGATCCGCGCCTGTTCCACGAAGGACAAAAGCCTGCTGTCAATGTCGGCAAGAGCGTGTCCCGCGTCGGCGGCAAGACGCAATCGCCGGCCATGCGCAAGCTCGCTGAGACCCTGAAACTTGAGTACGCGCAGTTCCTCGAACTCGAGATTTTCACCCGGTTCGGAGGCATGGTGGACGAGCGCACGCGCAATATCATAGAGCACGGTCGCCGAATTCGGGCCGTTCTGACGCAGCCGCAATACGAGCCGCTCTCGTTAGCCCATCAGGTGGCTTTGCTGATGGCGATCGACGAAAAGCTGATTGACCGGCTTTCCGTCGACAAGGTCGCCGAACTGCGAACGGCGATCGGCGAGTGGCTGAATACACAAGGCGGCGAACATGGTCGCCGAATCAACACCACTGGCGACCTCGACACCGATGGGCGCGCGGCGGTCGTGGCGGCCCTTACGGAGCTGATCGAACGACTGACTGTCCACACGCTTCCGTCAGGTAAAGGCTGATGGCACAGGAAAGGGACATCTTAACCCGCATCGCGTCACTCGATGAATTGCTAAACATTGTTTCGGCAGTCCGCGCGATCGCCGCAGCGCAAATGCAACAGGCCTTGCGATCGCTCGAAGCGATTCGCCGTTACTCCGAGATGGTCCGTGAGGCACTGTCCGATGCCGCAACATTGCTGCCCTCCGACGGTAGGGTTGCCCCCATAGCCGGACTGTCCGACTCCGGGTTGATCGTATTTTGCGCTGAGCACGGCCTGTGCGGCGGCTTCAACGAACAGCCCCTGCGTCTCGTGGAGAGTACCCTGGCGGATCGCGCAGCCAGGTATCGGTTGATCGTTGTCGGATCGCGCGGTGGCCAAATTTGCCGTGAACGCGGGATAAAGCCCGACCTGGTGCTGCCGATGGCAACTCATTGCGCGGGTGTTACGGGCGCGGCCCGGCGCGTTGCGACGGAGGTCTACCGGATGTTCAGTGATGGCCGAATTGCAGGGCTTGAAGCCGTTTACGCGCAGCAGGCAGGAAGTCAGTTCTCGCGGGTTGAGCGGCATCGGCTGCTACCGCTCGAGATACCGGTTGTCGAAAGGCGCCCGTGGGCAATACCACCTCTAATCAACCTGAGTCCACGCCGTCTGTTCGATGATATCGTCGGCGAGTACTTCTTCGCAGTGTTGGAGAACGCCGCAATGCAATCGTTCTTCAGCGAGAACTCAACTCGTTTCCGCACGATGGAAGCCGCGCATCAGAACATTGGAAACAAATCCGAGGAGCTTACGAAACTTGCGCGCCGCCTCAGGCAGGAGGCCGTGACGACGGAGATTCTCGATCTGATCGGCGGTGCCGAAGCCCTTTCATCCGGGTGAAAACTACTGCGGTTGCGGATACCGTGCTGCGTCGAAAATGTGAAGGCGAGGCTATGAGCGAACAAACACGGGCCAGTCATCCGAAGGAGCGTCTTTTACCCACCGACGTAGAGGGATTCGATTCCCTGGCGGAGCTTGCCCTGGATATGCGTTCGTCGTGGAATCACGCCACCGACCAGGTGTGGCGGCAGCTTGATCCTGTGCTGTGGGAGCTCACGCATAACCCTTGGGTCGTCCTCCAGACGGTCTCGCGGGAGAAACTCCAGGGTGTTTTAGCCGCTCCCGCTTTCCGCACAATTGTTGACGATCTCGTACAAGCCAGGCGCGATACTGCGGCGGCGCACGCGTGGTTTCAGCAAACCTATCCGCAATCTCCGCTGAGCTGTGTTGCGTATTTCAGCATGGAATTCATGTTGAGCGAGGCGCTGCCCATTTACTCGGGCGGGCTGGGCAACGTGGCCGGTGATCAACTCAAGGCCGCCAGCGACTTGGGCGTTCCAGTCATCGGCGTGGGGCTGCTCTACCAACAAGGCTATTTTCGCCAGGTGATCGACAGGAACGGAGCGCAACAGGCGCTCTTCCCTTATAACGACCCCGGGCAATTGCCGATCACACCGTTGCGCACGCCTAATGGGGAGTGGTTGCGGTTGGAGATCGCGTTACCCGGTTACTCGGTCTGGCTGCGCGCCTGGCAGGTTCAGATCGGTCGCGTAAAGTTATACCTGCTGGACAGCAATGACGCAGCGAATTACCCCGCGCATCGAGGCATTACCAGCGAGCTTTACGGAGGCGGCCCGGAGTTGCGCCTCGTGCAAGAGTTGGTACTTGGGATCGGCGGCTGGCGCTTGCTCGCGGCGCTGGGCATCAAGCCGGAAGTCTGCCACTTGAACGAAGGGCATGCGGCCTTCGTGGTGCTGGAACGCGCCCGAAGCTTCATGGAGGAAACCGGGCGGACTTTCGAGGTCGCGCTGGCCGTCACCAGGGCGGGCAACCTCTTCACCACCCACACGGCGGTGGCTGCCGGCTTCGATCGTTTTGCTCCGGCGCTCATCGAGCGATATGGCGCTGGTTACGCACGGACGCGGCTCGGTATAAGCTGCCACGATTTGCTGGCCTTGGGCCGGCAGAACCCGAACGACTCGTCGGAACCTTTCAACATGGCCTATCTGGCGATTCGCGGAAGCGGCGCGGTCAATGGCGTGAGTCGTTTGCATGGGCAGGTGAGCCGGCACATCTTTCTGCCGCTCTTTCCGCACTGGCCGCAGGACGAAATCCCGGTCGGACATGTGACTAACGGAGTCCACATGCCGACCTGGGACTCGGCGGCAGCGGACAATCTTTGGACGCAAGCGTGTGGAAAGGACCGCTGGCTGGGGACGGCGGAGACCCTGGAACAGGACATTCGCCGCATTTCCGACGCCAGTCTCTGGCAATTTCGCGCCGACGCCCGCAGGTCTCTGGTTGAATACACTCGCGAACGATTGTCCCGCCAATTGGCTGTATCCGGCGCCTCGCCCGAGGCGGTTGATGGCGCGAAGCATCTGTTTGACAGCGATAGGTTGACGCTGGGTTTTGCACGCCGTTTTGCGACCTACAAAAGGCCGAATCTGCTGCTGCACGACCCGGAGCGACTGCTGCGCTTATTGAATAATCCGCAGCGCCCGCTACAGCTCATCCTGGCCGGCAAGGCTCATCCGGCGGACCAGGCCGGGCAAGCCTTGATTCAAGAATGGATGCATTTCATCGGTCGGCCCGAGGCGCGCCCCCATGTGGTCTTCCTCAGCGACTACGACATGGATTTGACCGAGCACTTGGTGCAGGGAGTGGATGTCTGGCTCAACACGCCGCGCCGCCCCTGGGAAGCGTGTGGAACGAGCGGCATGAAAGTACTGGTCAATGGCGGCGTCAATCTGTCGGAATTGGACGGCTGGTGGGCGGAAGCCTATGCGCCTGAAGTAGGGTGGGCGTTGGGGGACGGCCGGGAACATGGCGACGATCCGGCTTGGGACGCGATCGAAGCTGAAGCCCTGTACAAGCTGCTCGAGCGCGAGGTGATCCCTGAGTTTTATACTCGCGACGAGCAGGGTATCCCCAGCGCCTGGGTGGCGCGGATGCGGGAAAGCATGGCGCGCTTGACGCCGCGCTTTTCCACCAACCGCGCGCTGCGCGAATACATTGAGCAATACTACTTTCCGGCTGCCTCAGCCTACCGTGAGCGGGCTGCCGACCAAGGCGCAATCGGCGAACAGATAGTCAATTGGCGGCACGCTCTGGACCAGAAATGGACTGTACTTCGCTTCGGCGAAATGAAACTTGAGGCTGACGGCGACCGGCACGTATTTGAAGTGCAAGTGTATCTCGATGAACTCGACCCCAAGGCGGTGCGCGTAGAGCTTTACGCCGACGGCGTCGTGGGCGGTGCCCCGGTGCGGCAGGAGATGAAGCGCGTTCGCCAACTAACCGGCGCGTTGGGCGGCTATGTTTACAGCGCGGCGGTGTCTGCGGCCCGCCCGCCAGCGGACTATACGGCGCGAGTGATACCGCACTGCGACGGCGTTGCGATCCCACTGGAAGACCCACGAATCCTGTGGCAGCGATGATCCGATCGAGCGGAAGAAATCGGCGAAAGCGCGCCCAAGATCCGTGGCCGGATTAGCGATGGGCTGGGATTACTTGGAATCGAAGTTGAAGAAAAGCGAAACGCAGCGAAAGAGCGCGTGTTTCCGCAGTGGCCAGCCGGGTCGCCGTCCGCGTCATCCATAGTTACGAAGAACGCACGATCGCGATGACGGTTTGCCGCGTCCTCGGCCTTGGCTCAAAAAAGCGAATCTAACCGTGATGGCAAAAACTCCTTCCGCGGAACTGCTCCGCAAGATGGATGCCTACTGGCGCGCCGCCAACTATCTGTCGGTCGGCCAGAATTATCAGGAGAGCGGCCGTCTGAGCATACCCTGAACCAGCCGCAGCATTCTTTGTAACCTTCTGCCTTCGCCCACGGCGGTCATCGACGGCTCCGGGTCGGGCGGCGCCGCCGGCTCGAGAATGGCGCGGTGGCCGGTAATTCGAACGATGTAAATCCGGTGGAAGATCGGTTCCGGCAGGCGCTCTCTGCCGTGGAGTATCGTCTTTACGTAACCAGGCTCCCACCACATTGCGTACCGCTGCAGTAGTTTCCAGGCGAATTCGCGCTCGGGCTGGGATTCGGGCGTATCAGGCAGCTCTTCGTACCGACCGAAGATAACGACACTCTCCCACTCGTGCGGGCTCGTCACCTCGTCCACTTCAACGCAGACCAGCGGGTTCGCGCGCATCCACGCGATTTTTTGCCCGACCGTGGAAAAGCTATATAGGTAATTACCGTGGTAGGCAAAATAGAAAGGCACG
>Ga0208937_1001366_pt1 | contig 10422 bp, 9 predicted proteins | sample June2015DPH_11_5_FD_184705 | JGI IMG/M metagenome (GOLD analysis project Ga0208937, IMG submission 184705) | Peatland microbial communities from SPRUCE experiment site at the Marcell Experimental Forest, Minnesota, USA - June2015DPH_11_40... | ecosystem: Environmental > Terrestrial > Soil >...
TTCTCGTCTCCTGCGATCTCTTATTTACGGCGTTTATTACGGCGTTTATTACGGCGTTCGATACGGGCTTGGACCGAGCTTCCTAACCTGCTCCGCCATCTCCCAAGGCACGTGGGCAAAGCGCGATTCTTCGGAAGCCGAGACCCACTGCAGCCGGAAACACTCCGGCTCCAATCCCAAATTCTCCAGTATTAGGTTGTTAGGATGGGCACGCGAGTGGGCCCACAGGTTGTCATCGCGGTAATGGCAGTGGACGGGATAACAGTCCAGAACTGGCGCGTCTTTCCAGGCGGCGGTGAGGGGAACTTCCACAATCCACCTCTCGGCATCTGTCGAACGTTCGTTCGAACCATGCCACCCTAACGTTCTCGTGCCGAGCAGCACTTGCGAACGTAGCAGTAGTTATGGTCCAACCACCACACCGTGTCAGTGACTCTAGTCACCCATTAAGGTGACCGGAACGCGCCTCTCGAACGCGCCGGCGGCTTGGAAGAGGGTGCCTTGTTCTCTCGAAGTCCCCGCGGGTGCGAACTTGGGAGGGGTCCAACTTGGTAGTGATGATCGTCACAGCCGTAGTGCTCTGCACTCGGAGAAACGCAAACAGGAAACTGGCCGATTACTTCGGCATTGCTCGTAATCCAGGCACAATCGCGAGAGGCGACGCTAGTTGGTTGCAAAACCCGGGTCACTCGTGCGGCCAAGTTCGCTGAGCCGAACACCTGTGCACCCTGTTCTGAGGTTCTTTTGAGCAGAAGAGGCAAGATCAGGACCCGTCGCCGCCAGATTTTGTCAGCCGCGGGATCAGGATCAAGATCAGACCGTAGAACAAAAGTGACGCCACGAGCGACGCGGCGTTACCGAAACGAAGGTCCTCGAACAGGAGCTTGAGCGTGCCAAATGCTATGGCTACATACGCAACCCACAATAGCTCCGCGCGTTTCAAACGTGAGCCGCCGAAGCCGAGGACGAGGGCAACTGAGCAAGTCACCAGCGTCCGGACAACCGAAAGACGCGAAGCATTCAGCATTCCGCTCGCCGAACCTAGACGCACACTCACCATCACTGCCAGAGCCGCTCCCACACCAGCGACTAGCACGCAGGGGATGATCCAAAGCAACCGCTGTTGCCATTGCTTGGTCGAAGCACGGGATCCGATTGCGTAGCACAGAACGGACGAGACTGTGACCACCCACGCGCCGGCGTCCAGGGCTGGCGGCACGGTTCCAGCCAGAGCGTTTCCCGCGAGATTCAGAAGACCGGAGAGGATCGCCGCCGCTACCAGGTAGAAGGACACGTGCATGCCGAGGCCGACATTGCCACTATGCAAGTACAAGAAAGCCGCCGTCAGCGCAGCCAGGCATAAGAACGGCGCCTGAAAACCCGCGGGAAAAAGCAGCAAGCTTCCCGCCAGCAGAAGTGCGACCGCGTAGGTCGCGCACACCCGACGATTTCGAGTTTGTTCCTCGGCTGTGAACCGCGACAGCGCGCCCCAGTAGCACACACCGGCAACCAGCACGAAGAAGACGCCGAGTGCCACAGTAGAGCCAGGACTTGCGCGCAGCGTCCCAAGAGTCGCAATCACAAACGCCGCAGCTGTCTGCGCGATTTCGAAGATCGTGAGCCGGTGGCGCAATCCAAAGACGCGCAGGCCGATGCTTCCGCCGTAGATGGCAAGCAGCGCCAGGCACAGCACCGTGATCGCCGTAGCACCGATGGGGTGATATTCCGATGGAACGCCCTCGGGAGAAGTCATTAGATAGACAACCAACCACACGGCGAAATCCGCTGCAATCGCCGGGACCGCTCTCACACTGAGCCGGTGTCCGAAGCAAACCACCATTTCCGAAGCCAAAGCCACAGCCAGCAATCCAGCCGTAAAAGGCACGAGCTCGCGCGTCGCGATGATGAGCGCCAGAGCCGTGGCCACCGCCGCAAGAGTCGCCACCCACGGAATCGTCTGCAGGTTTTGCCGCCATGCCAGTGCCAGGGCAAGCACAACGTACGCAACCAGTACTGCCGCCGTGAAAGTCGGTAGCAGGATCTGAAAACTTACAGTGGATTCCCACAGCAGAGGCGAGAGGATGAACGACGACGTGATTGCATAGGTAACGCTGGCAAACCGATTGGCGGCATGAGTCCTGACTGCCCACACCAGCCACATGCCCGCGTACACGATGGCGATCATCAACACGGGCAACCGCAGGATGGTTCCCGACTCAGCGACCGCGCGCAGCAGATACGCCCCTGCAATTCCTAGAACCGCCTTGCCAAACACGGACACACCGGCGGGCACATTTGCCGCCGGGAAACCCCGCCACGTCTCGGGAGGCCGCGACTTGGGCACCGCAACGCTCCCGGATGCTGGAGGAGCAGCGGCCGCATTCGCTGGCTTGCCCTCCAATGCGGAAACACGGCGTTCCAGTTCCCGCAACCGTTCGCTGAGTTGTTCCGCATCCGATGCGATTCCGTCGAAAGCTTGTGCCATTCGCTTCTCCGCATCTGCCCCAATCAAGATGAAGTGGGGTCTAGCTGGTTCCGTGTGCCGGAGCGCTGCCGCAGCCGGGCAAGGAGTCTGACTCATACCAGGGTGGCAGGAGTTTCACCAGAATCCACAGAATGATGAAAGGAAGAATCATGAGCGCGATCGCGGTCAACAACCCTTCCCGCGTGGCGAAGGCCATCTTGTACGTCGTGTAGCCGAGAAAGCTCTTGGAAAAAAGCTGGCCGCCGATCACCACATTCCAGCGCATGGCAAAAATGCCGATCATCGTCAAACATCCAGCCAGCCCATAGATCCGTTTGCGCGCAATGTCACTCAACCTCAGAATCTGGGTCAGGCCCAGCAGCGCGATCGGCATCACCGTGCCCAGCAGAATTTGGACAATCACCTGGGAGGTCCACAGCCGCGTGTGCACCATGAAATCGAGGCTGCGGAACGATTCATCGGCCTCGTAGATTCGCTGCAGAAGATCCAGCATCTCCAGGCTAAAGTCGATGACAAACGTGTACAGCAGATACTGCGCGATCTTATCCAGACAGCGCATGTCTATTTCTTTTTCGCGCAGCCGTGTCGAAAGCATGTAAAGCAACATCACCGCCGAGATGCCCGACACCATTGCCGAGAATACAAACACGATGGGCATCAGCGGCGACGACCACCAGGGGTTTGCCTTTATCGAGCCAAAAATGAAGCCGACATATCCGTGCAGAAGAAACGCGGAGGGAATTCCAACCAGCGTGATGAAATACCCGAGTCTCTCATCGATACGCAGCGAGCGTTCACTGACATTGCGGGAACCCAGAGTTAGCACTCGATAGACCAGACGCTTCCAGCCCCTTTCGGTCTGGGACAGCACCACAATGTCACGCCGGTAGTCGAGCCAGATCTCCAACAGCAGCACGCCCATCAGGTACCAGAGATAGACAAATCCGAACATGGCCATGGCGGAGGAACGGTGCGGCGTCAGATACATCTCGAAGGAACGCTCTGGATGTCCCAGATGCAATTGCAGCGGCAGCGGAGCCACCAGCAGAAAGGCGAGTGCCGTGAGCAAGGCCAGCCGGTACGTCGGCTTCACTGCCTCCACGCGGAATACGCGTTCGAGCGAAGCCAGAATGAACGCTCCGGCCACTAGTCCCGTAATGAACGGATAAAGAACGATCAGGATGCTCCATTGGAGCTCCACTTCGTTCGGATACATGAAGCCTTCCACAGGTATTTGCACGAGCCTCCCTAGCGCACCGAACCGTCCATGCCGTTGTAGAAAACCTTCGACCCAGTCGCCATGTGGGGTTTCAGAACCTGTACCGTATGCGTCCTCAAGAACTCATGAATCGGATCTTTGGGATTCTTCAAGTCGGCCAACTGGCGTGCCCCGGTGGGACAGACCTCGCAGCACGCGGTCGTCAATCCCTTGGTGATCCGGTGATAGCACAGCGTGCACTTCTCCGCCGTGTTCGTCTTAGGATTGAGGAAGCGGCACCCATAGGGGCAAGCCTGGATGCAATAGCGGCAGCCCAGGCAGTAGCTCTTGTCGACCAGCACGACTCCATCCGGCGTAATGAACGTCGCGCCCACCGGACAGACCTGAGTGCAAGGCGAGTCTGCACATTGATTGCACAGCTTGGGAACGAAGAAGTTCTTGCCGCCGTCATCGGCATGGGGTGGGAATCCGTTCTTGCCGCCATCGGGCGATTCCACCTCCGGCCTCTCGATCTTCCAGTCAGCCACGTGGTAGCGCTCAATCCACGTGCGAAAATAGCCTTCGGGAACATCGTTTTCCTCTGCACAGGCGCGCACACAGCTGCCGCAGCCGATGCACTTCGGAATGTCGATCAACATGGCCCACCAGTGCTCGGTCAGCTTGTAATTGGGTGCAGCCTCCGGAGTTCCCGCGAGAACGAACTTCCAGGCCACTGCAGCCCCAGGCAACAGCACCAGCAATCGACGGCGGGTGATTTCCATTATTTCTTACCTTCCGTCTCAGTCTTAGCTGTCTCAATCTTCGGGCGGTGTGGCTGATGACAGGTGTCGCAGGCGATCCCTCCCGAGTGGTCGGCCGTGGCAACCTGTGGAAAGTTCTTCGGCTTGGCACTGTTGGCCTCGTGACAGCGCGCACACACGATGGCTGTATCCAGCTTCTTCGGTTGCACCGAACCGGGGTCGTCCACATGCTTGGCCAGGGCCCCGTGGCAAGCCTCGCAAGCGATGACCACATGCTTGCCCAGTTTTTTCTGATCCACAACATCGGTATGGCAGGCCTCGCAGGTGTCGTGGCCGGCAAACGCAACCGGCCGGGACGCGATCTCGCCGATCGCCGCGCCTCGATAGTGGCCATACTGTCCGAAACTGTGAGGTACAACAGCGGCCCGCAGGATCACGAATGCGACCAGCGCGATTGCGATGACGGCCGCAAGACGGATGAGGTGTTCGATATCCCTAAACAAGTTCGCGTTCCCCGCGCCATACCGCCCGGCAACATCTGCGCCCAAAATTGCGCAATGTTCTTTGATACCCAACATTCTCTTGGGGAGCGATGATCGAGGACACAGGAAGCTGTGATGGTGGTCACCCCGTTCAACGCAGCCGACCCTGTGGCCCTTAGCCCCATAATGGGAGGCTCGTCGGCCAAACGGAATGCATGGTCCGCCGCTTTGTCGCATGCGAAAAATGAAAGTGACAGGTTGGTCTGCGCAAAATGGATACGGCCTTGTTTGGAGCACAAAGCCCCGGCCTTGATGGAATGCGCTGCGTCCTCGTCCTGATTTAGGAATACAGCCGGGAAAGACTTCCCCGGTTTTCTCAGCGATCCTGAGATCGCCTTTCAAGAAGATAAAGCAAGTCCGAACATCTCTCCGGTGAAGTTCTTCGAGGAATTCAAGCGCTTTATCTTCCATAACAATCGTTCCAGCACGGGACCGAGGGCCAAGGCCGGAAGATAGCTCAGAGCCACCATCGTTATCAGACAGGTGGTGAGTAGGACCCCGAACGTAAAGGAATGGGTCGGAAGAGTTCCCGAGGAAGAAGGAGTACTTCGCTGACGGCCAAACAGATCTGCGAATGCCAATGCAGGAATCGCCAAGCCAAACCTTCCCACCATCATCGCCAATGCCGTGGAGAGGTTGTAGAAGAGAGTGTTCGCATTCAGGCCGGCAAAGCTTTGGCCATTGTTCGCAAAGCAGGAAGTATAAGCAAATAGAATCTCAGTGAAACCATGTGGGCCGGTGTTGATCGTCAACCCGGAAAGTCCCATCCTCGTACTTACGGCAATCGCGGTGAGTGGGAGGAGGACCAGCGGCGCGGCCAGAGCATAGAGCATGATCATTTTGTTCTCCGCGGGCCCTATCTTCTTCCCCAGGTATTCAGGCGTACGTCCAACCATCAGTCCCGCTAGAAATACAGCGATCGCAGCAGCCATAACCATGCTGTAAAGACCAGTCCCCAGTCCTCCGAATATGAGCTCTCCCAGCAGCATGTTTACCAATAACACCATGCCACCGAGGGAGGTGTAGCTGTCGTGCATTGAGTTGTTTGATCCCGTGGCCGTGTTTGATGTAACCACAGCCGTGAGGGTCGAACCACCGACGCCGAAGCGCACCTCCTTGCCTTCCATGTTCCCGCCAGACTGGACATGACTATCTCGAGAATCCACACTGCTGAGGTGCGGAACCCCTCGTTCTTCAAAGTGATGCACGAAAACCAGTCCGCAGCCGAAAAGAAGCACCATCACGCTGTAAAGAAGCCATCCTTGTCGAGGCTGGCCCACCATCCTGCCGAAGGTGTTGGTGAATGACGCAGGCAGCAGCACGATCGCCAACATTTCGAGAAAGTTTGTAACGGGCGTGGGGTTCTCATAGGGATGAGCCCCATTCGCGTTAAAGAAGCCGCCGCCATTCGTGCCGAGATTCTTGATGATCTCCAGTGCGGCTACCGGACCCTGCGGTATGACCTGCTGCGTACCTTCGACGGTAGTGACGACTGCATAGTGGTGGAAGTTCATCGGAACACCCTGCCAGACCAGCAGCAACGCGCCTAGCAATGCTCCCGGCAAGAGGATCCAGAGCAGGGCGCGTGTCAGATCAACCCAAAAGTTGCCCAGCGTGTCGGAGACTTGCCGGGCAAGCCCGCGGATGAAGGCAACACCCGCGGCTAGCCCCGCGGCGCCAGCCAGGAAGTTTTGTGCGCAGAGTCCCACCATCTGGCTGAAGTAGCTCATCGTGCTCTCGCCAGCGTAGGCCTGCCAGGTAGTGGTCGTCGAGAAGCTGATCGCAGTATTCAGAGCCAGGTCGGGGGATAAAGGCGTCGTGTGGTACTGCGGAAAAAACCAGGGAAGAAACTGCTGCATTCTGAGAATGGCATACAACAGGAGCGTGCCGGCAAAGCCAAAGAGCACAAAACACGTCGCATACTCCTTGCCGGTCATCTCCAGATTAGGATCAACCGCAGTAATGCGATAGATGAGCCTCTCAACGGGAAGACATAAACGATCAAGTACGGTCCGTTGCCTGCAGAAGACCCGTTCCAAGTACCCGCCCAAGGGCTTCACCAGGATGGTGACGATGGCCACAAACAACACGTATTGAATTACGCTGTAGAAATCCACCAGCCCTACTTGCTCTGCTTGAAGCATTCTAGTGCCGCGTCGGTGTCTTTGAAAGGAACCAAGTTCTAAGAGCCCGCCTTAGCGACGGATCGCCTGAAAGCGGAACGAATAGCCGATCCCAATGAGATGATCTACCGCAGCCGACGATAGGCCCACCCCGACATGGAAATCAATCTGTCGCTGCTTTGCGATCTTTAATGCTGTTCCAAAATGCAGCAAGTGCCGCGGCCCGCCAGCTTCCGAAAAGTCACCCGCGTACTCGATAAATGCATCCCAGGGTTTCGTCAATTGACGATCTACCAGAAAGGTAAACTCGCCGGTCACGTTTCGCGTGCGGCCCTGAGTGGGCCAATATACCGAGAACATTCCGGCTGCCGTCCAGTTGGCGGACAGCACGCGCGACCACGGCACCTGCAATCCCGGGTCGTACCCGCCGCTAGACACGGTGCGCCAGTCGGACAACTGAGGAACGCGATCACGGAGACATCAAACCCGCGCGCGGGTCCAAGCTGCTGTTTGACTCCGATGGCAACATCGCCGAATCCCGAACCGACGCCGTTGCCAGTTGTCAGGTTGTGGAAATAGTCCGGCACCGTGAAGCGCAACTCAGTCCTCTTGGCGATGCCAAAACGCACTAAGCTCTCCGGGCCGTCTAAAACGCTCCGCCCCTGGCTGCCACTTTCAAGGAAGCCGTTCTCCGCCTGAAGGTTGCCGGCTGGGACGACGACGCTGGAGTTCGTAACTGCCGGCCGATCCGTTGCGATCGGTCCCGCAGCGTCAACGCTCGGGGGCTGATCTTGACCATGGAATGGCAACGTACTGGCGAAAATGAATGCCCGTAGCGCACTGGAAATGCGAGTGAGCATTGGCTGAGCGGACTGTCCCGCGTTGTCCTACCGACTAAAGCATTCTAGTGGCGCGCCGGTAGGTTTGGAGAAAACAAGTTCGACGAGGCGACTCTGATGGCTTCGGGGCCGTCTTTCGCAGGCCCAATTGACGCAGCGGGCCTCCATTTTTTCTTTGTACGCGCGGTCTGACCTACTACACTTGAACGGATAAAGCCGTGAGCAAGAGCCTACCGTTGATGCTTCGCCACGCCATGTATAACCTGCGTGGCGGCTTCTTGATTCGCCCGCTCACAATCGCGGTGGCGCTGGGTTGCGCGGGCGCATTCCTGTCGTCGTTGGAAGAGGAGTTCCCGGTCACCAGCGCCTGGGTGCCCACCGTTTTATTCCCCTCACACGCTGACCCGCAGGTCGCCCAGGTCATTCTGGCGGGCATCGCCGCCTCCATCATGACAGTGGTGTCCATCGTCTTCGCCATCCTGTTGATGACGCTCACCCTGGCATCGATGCAGTTCTCTCCGCGCATCATCGTCAGCTTTTCCAGGGACCGCGTGACGCAATGGACGCTCGGTATCTTCCTCGGAACTTTCTCGTACTGCATGGCCGCGCTTCCGGCGGCGCACTCGCTCCCTCACCCCTTTGCGCCAGTGGCCACCGTCCTGGGTGCTATGGTGCTGGCGCTGGTCTGCGTCGGTTTACTGCTCTTTTTCATTCACCATATCTCGCAGGCTATCAGCGTGAATCACATCGTCGACAGAATCGCGGCAGAAACGGAAGCCATGATCGATGAAATCATGCCCAGGCCGCACCGGGTGGACCGATTGAAGGATGCCGAACCGCTCAGAGCCAACCCGAGCGAGGTGGCCGTCTTGAGCGATAATTCCGGCTACATCCGCTTCGTCGATACGCGACGCCTGGTCGCCCTTGCGAAGCACTACCACGTCACCATCCGCATTCTGCGCCGGGTTGGCCACTTCGTTCCGGCGGGAATACCGCTAGTGATGGTCTCCAAGGGGAAGCGTCTTTCCCCCGAAGGAACCGCCGAGTTGCTGGCCGCGTTCGACCTCGGCCCGACCAGAACGCTGCAACAAGACGTGGAGTTTGGCGTTCTGCAGATTGTCGATGTTGCGTTGAAGGCGATCTCGCCTGCTGTAAACGACCCCACCACCGCCATCAACTGCGTCGATCAGTTGAGCCGCATTCTGATCCGCTTCGCGTCCCGAGAGCCGCCGGAGGATCTGCTCTACGATCCGCCGGGCATCGTTCGCGCCAGCATTGGATGGATCCACTTTGAGCGCCTGCTGGAAGCAGCCTTTGAGCAGATCCGCATGTATTCGAAGACGGACGTGGCCGTGAGCTTGCGGTTGCTGCGAGCCCTTGGTGACATCGCCGCCTCGACGCCCGATCCGGAGTTCCGCCGGATACTCGTCGAGCAGGGACTGCGGACAGTGGCAGGCTGCGCCGAAAAGCTCGGCGAAGAGGAACTGAGGGAGTTGCGCGCTCGTCAGGCCGCGCTGGAGAGTTTCACCGCGATCTCGCAGCCGTAGACTGAATTTCTGAGCAGGTAACGCGCAGCTGGCGGGTGAGCCCTCGGAACAACATGGAACGCAGAACATTTCTGGCACTGCTGGGAACCACGGCTTGCGCCGAGTTGGGACGGCGTATCGGTTTGCAAACTGCACCGGACAGTCCCAAGGCCGACGTAACCATTCACATCTCGCCCGTCGAGATGGAAGTCGTCCGGCGGAGAATCATCAAGACGACCGGATACAACGGCTCGGCTCCCGGCCCGGTCTTACGCCTGCGCGAGGGCCAACCGGTTACGGTGGATGTATTCAACGAGACCAAAGTTCCAGAACTGGTTCATTGGCACGGCTTGTTCATTCCTTCCGAGGTGGATGGTTCCGAGGAAGAAGGTACGCCGCTGGTGCCTCCAGGTGGGGTCCGGCGATATTCGTTCGTCCCGCTTCCCTCCGGAACCCGCTGGTACCACAGCCACATTCATGCCGGCCGGGATATGAAACGAGCCACTTACACGGGACAATTCGGATTCCTCTACGTTGCACCGAAAGAAGAGCCGGGCCAGTATGACGCCGAGATCTTTCTCGCGCTGCACGGCTGGGACCCCTATCTGAGCAGTCAAGGTGACGAGGGCAATCTGGAAGTCACGTATCCTGTCTATTCCATCAACAGCCACGCGCTCGGTTCAGGCGATCCGGTGCGCGTGAAAGAAGGTCAGAAGGTGCTCTTTCGCATTCTGAACGCCAGCGCCACCGAGCAGCACCGCATAGCCTTGCCCGGTCACAAGTTCAAAATCATCAGCCTGGACGGGAACGCTGTGCCTGTGTCGCGCGAGGTGGACGTGGTCGAGATGGGCCCGGCGGAGCGCGTGGACGCCGTCGTCGTGATGAACCAGCCGGGCGTGTGGATTCTCGGCGAGGCGAACGATCAAGTACGCAGTGCCGGGTTGGGCG
>Ga0208937_1001371_pt1 | contig 10394 bp, 10 predicted proteins | sample June2015DPH_11_5_FD_184705 | JGI IMG/M metagenome (GOLD analysis project Ga0208937, IMG submission 184705) | Peatland microbial communities from SPRUCE experiment site at the Marcell Experimental Forest, Minnesota, USA - June2015DPH_11_40... | ecosystem: Environmental > Terrestrial > Soil >...
CTGGCCTAAACTATTTATATTAGGGCAGCCTAAACATTATACAGAGAATCATGTCGCAGGAACATAAGCTAAGCGCCTCAGAAGAGGAATATCTTGAAGCCATTTACACGAGGCAGGAAGGGGGTGCCCGAGCCGCTACAACGGGAGATTTGGCGGCCTGCCTCGGCGTGAAGGACGCTAGTGTAACGGAGATGCTCAAGAAACTGAGCGAAAAGGAACTCGTGAACTACACGCCCTACCACGGCGCAACGCTCACCGAGGCGGGACTCAAGATCGCCACCAAAGTGAAACGGAAGCATCGGCTGCTTGAGCGCTTCCTGGTGGATATCTGTGGGATCGGTAAACGCGAGTCCCACGAGCAGGCGTGCGAGATCGAGCACGTCATTTCAGATAAGGCGATCGATAACCTCTCCACACAGCTGGGAAACCCTGCAACATGTCCCGGCGGAAGCGCGATACCTGAAGGCGAGAAAGGAGACGAAACGGAAATCTCAAAGCTGTCTGAGATGGGAACGGGGACGTACATGATACGCTTCTTGACGTCTCCAGAGCCCGAAACGATAAGCCGGCTGTGCTCACTCGGCCTCATCCCGGGACTTCCCGTGAAAGTGCTGCGGAAGATCTCGAACGGTCCCATTGTCATCGAGATGAAGGACACACAAATCGCGCTTGGCAGGGACGTCGCCGAGTCTCTTCTCGTGAGCCCGGAAGAAGAGAAAGAAAAAGGAATACGAGAGAGAGCGAAAAGGGCGCCCGCTCACGTTATCCCAGGCTAACGCGCATCGCCACGTAATGCGCGACGCGCAGACTTGTTAACAATGGAGCGGAGCCGCTAGCTCATCACACATATGCCAGAGCTACCCTCGTTTTTGAAAAAGTGGAAGACCGCGCCGAAGAAGGCGCTGGCAGAACCAACTATGGGTGCGTTATGCCCCCCCGTGCAGGAGACGCCTTCGCTTTCAAAAACGCCAGACACCACATCGAAGCAGTTCGCGCTGATGGGTAACCCCTCTGCAGGGAAAAGCGCGATGTTTAGCCAGATGACCGGAGTGAACGTCATCGTTTCCAACATCCCGCAGACAACGGTGATGGTGCAAAAGGGGCTGTCGCAAGTTAACGGGCATAACCTCTTTATTTATGATCTTCCTGGGGTCTATTCCATCACGGCCGTTACCGAAGATGAGGCGGCGACAAAGGAATTTCTGCTCGGCACTTCCCTGGATGCCGTCATTGATATCGTCGACGCCACACGGCTTGAGCGGAACCTCTATCTTACGCTGCAAATGCTTGAGCTCGGCCTGCCCGTGGTCGTGTCACTCAACCAGGTCGATCTGTTAAAGACGCTCGACCTCGACATCGACGTCGCCGGCCTGGAAAAAGAGCTTGGAGCGCAAGTGGTGCCGACCATCGCCACCCAGGGTGAAGGCGTGCATGCGACGCTCGAAACCGCCTATCACTACGCCGAACGGCCGTCGAAACGGGCGCCCCGTCAGGTGAGCTATGACGACCACGTCGAACGCGCCTTAGCGGCGATCATCCCACTGCTTCCCGAAACGGGCATCCCAAAACGGGGGTTTGCGGCGCGCCTCCTTGAGGGCGATAAGGACTTCGAGTCGCGCGTGGATGAGCACACGCGCGCGCGCGTCAAAGAGTTCAGAGATGAGGTAGAGCGGGCTCACGGCGAAGACGTCGCCATAACCATCGCACGGGGGCGCTACTCGACCGCCGACCTCATCGCGAGTGCGGTGCTGGTGAGGAAGGTACACAAACCGACGCTCGCAGAGAAGTTCGGCGACATGGCGACGCGCCCGCGGACGGGGTACCCCCTGCTCGTCGGGCTCATCGGCGGCATGCTGGCGCTCATCTTTTTCGTGGGGGGCTACTTAAGCGATCTCATCTCCGCGTTCTTTGAGGGAATCGTTTTCCCCCCTGTCTTTGGGATCGTTGACGCACACGTTGCCAACGTGTTCATCACGTCCGCCGTCCACTCCACTCTGCTCGCCTTAGCGGCAGCGCTCGCCATCGCCGTTCCGTACATAATGGTCTTCTTCATTTTCCTAGCGATCCTCGAAGACGTGGGCTACCTCCCACGGGTAGCGGTATTGCTGGACAGGCAGGCGCACGTCCTTGGCCTGCGCGGCAGATCGATCGTTCCCCTCCTCTTTGGCTACGGCTGCAGCGTGCCCGCGATTATGGCGACGCGGGCACTTCCCACGAGAAAAGAGCGGATCATCACCACCGCCCTCATCACGATGATTCCTTGCTCGGCGCGCACTGCGATAATCCTCGGCGTCGCGGCGACCTACGCGGGAATCCAGTACGCGCTTGCCATCTACCTCATCTCCTTCGTGCTCGTCATCGCCTCTGGGAGGCTGCTGCGATCAACTGTGCCGGGAAGGACGGCAGGGCTCGTGCTCGAAATTCCGCTCATCAGGAGGCCGGCGCTCGTCCCGATCCTGAAGAAGACGTGGCTGCGGATGAAGGAGTTTCTTTACATCGCCGTGCCCCTGCTCATTATAGGGAGTATCGTGTTCGGATGGTTGGATGTAACCGGCCTGAGTCAATTCATCGAGGGGCCGATGACGCCGATCACCGTCGGTATTTTGGGACTCCCCTCCTTCACGGCCATCTGTCTCATCTACGGGGTGCTGAGAAAGGAGATGGCCGTGGAAATGCTTGCCATCGCGTCGGGAACGTTCATATTTAGCACAGTGATGACACCGATTCAAATATTCGTATTCTGCCTCGTCGTCACCCTCTATGTTCCATGCATTGCGACGTTTGGTGTTATAGCACGGGAGCTCAGCGCGCGGTGGGCTGCGGGCATCGGGATCTTCACCATCGTTGTGGCGCTCATCGCTGGCGGAATTGCGTTCCGGGTGCTCACGTACGCGCATTGGTGATAAAAATGAGAAGCAGGACGTTTGCGAATACGGGCGGACCCGCACTCACCCCTCAGGTCGGTTTTTGTTCTTTCTTCGTCGAACCACGAATATGGAGGCAAGTGACACAACGAAAATCGCTCCAACAACCGCGAAGACCGCCGGCTCAACAAGCCCACCGTTCAGGCCACCAATGATTCCTGCGTAGGCAGATGCGACGTCGCTGCTGGGTGAAGCGTTGGTGCTTGATGAAGCAGCGGTGCCATTACCTGTCGTCGTCACCGAACGATCGAGCGCTGTGAACTGCACGCGTCCTGTGCCCTCAAAATACTTGATGTAATCGGCGAGCATGTTCACCTTTGAGGCATTAACTGTATAATTGGGCATCTACTCGATGTAGAACACGCTTTTTTTCTCACTGACTTGCGGGTTTCCCGCTATCATCGACGACAGTTGTTAGGAGTAAGAAAATCCGCCCTTCGGCGGTGCCTTGTTTGGTCTTGTTCTTATCCTTAGAAAGCAGGCAAAGCAAAAAACTGCGATAAATGGGAACGTGGGCTCTTTATTATCTACGTTCTTTTCTTTGGAATTACTGTTTTTGATGGGCTTTTCCATTTTGACGCGCGGCCGCTTGTAGACTAATCCTCGCGGTTACGACACGTGCCTCAGCATTGGATCAGAAACTATCAAGCGATGCTGCATGCAAAACGACGTATGGTAAGCTCTCGCTATTTGCCATTCAAATCTGGTATCTGGGGGTTAAGCCAGACGCTATCCTCACTCCGCTCTATTGGCGATTCTCCTCTTCGCATGACTTCTACATGTTTTTTAAGCCTGTTAGTTGTCAGTTTCACGGAGATTCCAAGCAGCCGGCCTTTTACCAATCCGCTGCCATTTTTATCAAGACGTCGCAATAATTGTGGGACAACGTGAAAATCGTGATCTAAGCACTCACCCATAAGTTGCCAATGCTCGGGCGTCATTTTCTTAGCGGTAAATGTCTCGTTACAATCGAGGGACGACCCACGCATCGAAACGAAATTCATAGGAATTATAAGCGATTTTGTCGCAATCGATTTCAATTCTTCGACGAGTTCGATGCTCTTGATCACATCGTCTGTGGTCTCACCTGGAAGCCCATTGATCATCGTCGCTGCACAAACCCAGTCGTTATCGTCGAGGATGCCGAACGCTTGAGTGGCGATCTCGTGCCATTGTTCAATTGACGAGGGCAATGCTTTGTTCTTCATATACCGCGTGAGCAGCCGTACACTTCCGGTTTCCAAGCCAGTTTGCGTACCTATCCAATCCTGACCAAGCTCCGAGCTCATCATCTGGGAAAGTGCGCTGATAAGGCCAGGATTGTGATACACAGACGCAAGGGCTACGTGACTCGCACCGATATTGTTAACCCCTTCAATAGACACCACGCGCGCGAAGAGTTTCAAAACGCGTTCTGTATCCGGCACCATTCCTGTCGTGCCATAGCGCAGGACATCCTCCGAATGGAGGAGTATTGAGCTCTGGCCTGCCTTTACGTTCGTTTTGACATCCTTTTCGATGTGGTCAATGGGCTTGTGCATTACGTGGAGCATGTTAGGCGTGCAGAAAGAGCACCCTCGACCACATCCTCTTCCGATTTCGACTAATCCGTGGATCGTGGCACCGATGATGTTAGGTATCTCCTCTAGGCGCGGGCTGACTCCAGTGACGATTCTAGGCAGCTCCTCCCCGGCAAGTATGGACTTAAACATTTGGGGGATCGTAATTTCGCCCTCGCCAAGATGCACGTAATTGATGTTCAGTTTGTCCATCGTCGCCTCGTCCGCGAGCTGCCACGCGGCTTTGCCGCCGGCGACCACCACCTTCTCTTTCATGAGCGGTTTTTGCATAAGCTCAAAGAACTTGACCCTGTTGTAAGGAGGACCCCTGTCGACCAAATCGACGACCTCAGACGTTGGCGGATTGATGCCGAGAAAATCGTGGCCGCTTACTGCTACTATCTCAGTTCTGCTGCCAACGACCTTCTCCAAGTCGTGTGGGTGCACGACTGCTACTTCATCCTCGCCGAATTCCTTCGCCAAGCTTGCTTCTACGATCCGAAGACCGAAGTCCGAATAGAGCGCTCGCAAATTCGTTCGTGGCACCGGCGGCGCCCACACGCGAAAGAAAAACCAGTCCGGAATAATCCCTTGTGGCATGCAGGTCGTGAACCCCACAAACATGCCTCCGCGGTACCGACTCATCATCGTTTCATCGGCAGTAAGCACAATTTTGGGGCTGGCGGTTCGATTTCGAGCTGGCAATTTCGTCATAGATCTATAACACCTAACTTAAGACATACTGCGACGGCGTTTGTGACAGTTGCTTTAACGGGGTTCAGCACGAAGTCCCTCTGCTTCTTTGCGATGGCCCGAGTTAAGAAACGAGGCGCGCATATATAAGTTGACGCACCCATTGACAAGACTCCCGTAGATCTCTTGTCGAAAGGGGGCTTGTGCGTGCGACAGGTTTAGCAAGGGTGAACTGGCTCCAATCGTTTACCATAAGTTCTATATCGTAATAATCGATGTTTTCATACAGCTCGGTTCCGGGATACGGGCGGTTGTCACCGAGAACATCGCGAAATCTGGGTTTATCCGTTTGGCGAGATTTATGGTATCGATAATCTTTTGGCGGTTATCTTCAGGCAACCCGACCATAAACGATGCGGCCGTCGCATACTTGTATTTTTTAAGCACGCCAAACGCGTCAATCACTTGATCGGTTGTGAATCCCTTCTTTATGAGTTTCAACTTTTCGTTTGGTGCAGACTCAATCCCAGAGAAAAGGCTATTGCACCCGACTTCGCTGAGTCTGCGCAGCAAATCCTCGTCAATGGAGTCCACACGTCCGGTGCAGGACCAATAAAATTTAAGGCGGTCTCTTCCGCACCTAAAAAAAGGCGAACCTATCCCCGACCTAGGGTGCTTTTTTCGCCTTTTCTATTGCCTTCGTGGCAATACCAGGCGTCGCCGCTAAAGGAATGACGGGCGTGAACTCAGGGTACGTGCTGAACTTCCTCGACACAATGAGCATGAGCTCTGTCATTTGTGCCTCATCCAGATCGGCTACCATGAAAACACCGCGCAGGCCGGTCTGTGTATACGACGCCTCGGGCGCGAACCTATCCATGATATATCCAATGAGTGGTCCAGGCCCCCCTTCTTCGAAGTCTAAGCTATTACCTACGTCGGCAGGAATCTCGAAATATACTAAGTAACGCACGATTGATCACCTATCACATAATTCAACGTTCAAGCATAAGTGCTTTCACCCGGGTTTGCGTGCTTCGCGGGCGCTAAAATGGCCGCGAGTCGTTCCGTAGCTCATTCAGTAGGTAGCGCTGGCGGAGCGTTGACGACACGTAGACCTAGGATCGTGGCTGTGAGCTGAAAATCGCTGCCAGTTGTTAATGTGCCGGCTCGTGCGACTAACTCCGTTCAGGAAGGAGCCCGATATTCTTGTGTCTCTACTGGATGATGGCGCAGCGGCACGGCGGGTGCGCGTCCAAACCGACGTCAGCCGTGAAGCCGCTGGCAGCCAAAGAAACTGAGCCTTGACCTGCTTCATTTCGTGCCCCGTGCCATAAATATGCTGATGTCAGCGCAGTTGTCAGTGGAGTCCGATGGCACCCTCGCTCGCTCTCCAGTGCTGCTCACCTCGACTTTTTTCAGCCCCGCTTCAGCAAACCACGTGCGCACATCCTCCCTCCTAAATCCCATCCATCGATCGGTGCGCTCCTCCGTGAGAAACGCGAACGCGTGCTCATCGAGGTCGGTGATTATGAGCGCCCCCCCTTTCTTGAGAATCCGCGCCATCTCACCTATCGCTGCTGCCGGGTGCACCACGTGGTGGAGGCACATGTTGGCAAAAACGTAGTCCACGGCGCCGGCGCGAACGGGGAGACATTCGGCGCTCCCGATGCAGCAGTGTAGACCCGCGCCGCTGAACGCCTTGCGCCTGAGTACCTGCAGCATAGGGAGAGACTCGTCGATCGCGAGCACCTCCACGCCGTGCCCGATAAGCCCTTGGGTTATGAATCCGGTTCCCGCCCCAACGTCAGCGGCTAGCTTTCGCCGCTGTACCCGTGCCTCAGAGAGCGCCCGGTCCCGTACAACCTCAGAGAAATAGGTACGCCGCATATCGTCCCATCGTGGGGCAATCTCGTCAAAGTAACCTCTCTCGTGCATGCCCTCCCCTTCTAGCTTCTCCCCATAGGCACCTATCTTGACCTCCTTTTCCTTGAAGGCAAGGATATCCACTTGGATCATACACGGTGACTCTGTCCCGTTTTCTTGCAGATGCGGCAGGAGTCATCAGCCTGATGCGATTACGATGAACCCAATCACCCGTGTACGGCACCTACGAATGTTCTAACAAAACCATTGCGGCTGTCCACGCATCGTTTGTTGTTCGCTCGTTCATAAGCGTAGCTGCCTTAAAACTGATACACCCTTCTGTATGTGGCTGAAAGCGCGAGCTGCGCGACGAGAGGGCCAAACAGCGCCCACAGACTTCGTGACATTAAACTCGCAAGTGAATAATACTCGACCTTCCTCTCTCGTCACTGTAGTCCATGAATTGCCGCATATCTGCGTTCAACGAATCTCGAGGGATGTCTCTAAAAATCGGAAACTGGTCTATGACGGTGATGCGGCCATCCCACTTTGTAATTTCGCGCGCGTCTTCTACTTCCCACGCGTCAACGCCGCTGCGGAAGGACGTCCTGAAGCCGCGCATTACCTCTAACATCTCCTTTTCGCTGAGCTGATTCCACCACGCTTCGAGATCGGGCCACGCCTTACTTTTCGGCTTTGTCGGGAGCTCGAGCGTGGCTATCATGTCGTTCAACTTCTCTTTCTGGTCTTGTGATGCCTTTTTCCACCACCCCTTTAGCGCATCCACGAGCGCTGCTCTCATCACGTCCCGTTGCTCAGGCGACAAGATATTCATCCACGCGCCAAAGCCATCGGCTGATCGTGATATAACGTTAAACACGATTTCGCCGCCGTCGAAATTGTCCGCGAGCATCGAAAAAAGCTGTTTTACCTGAGACTCCTCAAAGAAATGGAAGACCCCCCCAGCTATCATGAATATCCCATCCTCGGTGTACCGAATATCTTTACACCAGCTTGGATCCAGGAAGGATTTCGCGATGTATGTTACCCTGTCAGGTTCCGGCAGCAGCTGTCTTCTGATGTCAATGACCGCAGGGAGGTCGAGGTCGTACCAGTGAATCAACCCGTTATCGACGCGGTAAAAGGTCGTGTCCAGTCCTGCTCCGATGTTCACGACGCATGCGCGGGGGTGCTCTATGATGTAGGTTTTGAGCTTTTCGTCAAACTGCCGTGCCCTCAGCGTAAATAGACCAAATTCTGGCAGATTGAGCTTATGAGAAATACTGAACCAAATACCATGGAACGGCAGATCATCACTCGTTGAAAAGTCATAGTCAATTTTTTCAACGAGCTCGATAGCTTTCTCATCGTAAAACAGTGAGCTGTACCTCTTGCTTAACTGTGCCCGGCCGCATAAACAACCCAACAGCGTCTGCGATATGCCACTTAACTGAACCTTTACTTTATCCTGTTGCACGCCCACTCCTCTCGTTGTTTACCTGCTTGATGCGTGTGGAAGGGGTGCACCACCACAACAACGGTATCCGTGAGACATCACATCAGCGGCGTGCACTCTTCACTATGCTTAGCATATTAAGTATGTTTAGCATAATATAACTTTAGCCCGGTAACTTGATTCTTTGTTATAACGCACAGCAATCGATCGAAGAGATCACTAACATTCGACTAGGATATACGCGTAGATTAGATTACACCGCTTTGTGGTGTTTCGGTGAGTTCGACAAGGTCGGGCTTCTCAGCGTAAAGAGTTTTACGATGGGTGCGAGAGGCGAACTAGCCTCGTCGTAAGCAACATGCCCAGTTTGGTGGGGAGCATGCTCCGGCAACGCCACCACTCTAAAATCCTTCCGCGGCAATCCTTCAATCGGCACTAATGTGCAGCGCTGGCTAACTCTGCAAGGCGCGTATTAGCGTCGTCCCTGTAGACGCCTCCGTGATAGCAGATCACCGTTTCGATGTCGTATTGTGTAAGTTTCTTCAACGATTTCATAGCGGTTTCCATATCGTATGCTGATTGCGGGTTCGGCCCCCGCAACTCGCCGTCTGCGGCGACTAATGCATCGCCGCTAACAAGGATCTTGCTCTGATTTAGGTACAGGCAGATATGTCCGGGGGTGTGACCCGGGGTGAAGATCACCGTGATCCCTCCACAGTATGGCAAGACCTCCCCATCCGTGACTACCTTAGTGACGCTCGCTTTAGGCGGGTTCGCAAACAGCGCTTCCATCTGCTGCCGTTGTTCCTCAGGCACCGACCCCAGCATCTTCGACAGACGCTCCTGGTTCAGCTTAACCAACGGCTTTCGGCCTTCTATGTACGGCCTCTCCTCTTCGTGGCACAGCACGTCGAGGTTATGAGAAGACTCTCGGACAATATCTGGCAAGCTTCCGATATGGTCGATGTCCTGATGGGTGACGATCACCTTGTCGAGCATGTCGAACGGGACGCCTGCCCTAGCCATCGCTTCACGGATCTGGTGCAGCAGGCCCGGGAAACCAGCATCCACCAGCACCACCGTATCATCATCCCAGGTGAGTGTCGGATGAATTATGGTCTGTCCTCTGAAACTCGTCATGGATAATTCCAGCACCTCCACATTATCAGCTACTCTCATTACGCGCCAAGGCCTGTATGAGCCTTGGTTCACCTCCTTTGTTTTTTTCAGTATGCCTTCGTTTTCTATAACTATCTAACGCTGCTCAAATCTTGTTTGTGAAATACGCGTTTGATTGGGGGTGGTGGGGGCCTTTGGCATTATGAAAAAACCGGCGAGCCGAGGCCCGTTAGATTGTCACGGGAAGAGGGAGAGCGTCGCGAGCGCCCCCACCAAGAGTGATAATGCTTCTATTGATGGACATACGACGTCCCCCACGATGGCGCCGTGCCAGGCAGCTCGCATGACTCCGAGACAATTTTGTTTACGCGCAAGATTGCTTCGCAATGTCCTTAGATGCTGAAGAACGTGTCACAAGGTGAAACGAGTTGCCCACCATTGCGCCGCGTGACATCGAACCGAATATTAGTAGGGTCAATTCTCGCACTTGGCAGCGGGGTGGCGGGCCCGTCTGTCTAAGACCGTAGGACAGTTAGTTACTTGTTACTCGTCTTGCTGGGCTCTCTGGACTCGTGGGTTCGTTCGTGTGGTGGCAGTTCGACGACCAAAAGCGAGATAACCTAAGCCCGCCGCTTTAGCGCAAGAGTACCTCACACGAAGCACATTAGGAGCCTCGAACGTGCACACGCTAGAACTGCACAACATAAACTCGGGATACAACAAAAAAACCGTCTTGCACGACGTAAGTCTCACGATACAAGAGCCGTCGATATACGT
>Ga0208937_1001373_pt1 | contig 10366 bp, 14 predicted proteins | sample June2015DPH_11_5_FD_184705 | JGI IMG/M metagenome (GOLD analysis project Ga0208937, IMG submission 184705) | Peatland microbial communities from SPRUCE experiment site at the Marcell Experimental Forest, Minnesota, USA - June2015DPH_11_40... | ecosystem: Environmental > Terrestrial > Soil >...
CAGAAATTTATTTCTGTCCTACCGGGTCATCTATTTCGCCTAGTTCTTCCCTGCGCGAAACTGGATTCGCCAGAGGCTGGCAAGTGATCCGGAAAGTAGAATCCGGAACCTAAGACACGACAATTATGAGGAGGTGGAGGGTGATGAAAGGTGTCGATGGAGCCCGGAATCGGGTGAAAGTAATTTATCGGCAGACTTCTGAACTCCGGCCAGATCCAAAGAATCCACGGTTGCACGCCCCGAGACAGATCGGACAAATCGCGCGCAGCATTCAGGCATTCGGCTTCAACGTCCCGGTGCTCATTGACGCGAATCTCAACGTCATCGCCGGCCATGGCCGAGTGCTCGCGTGCCGCGAACTGGGAATCAAAGAAGTGCCGACGATTCAGCTCGAACATCTCAGCGAGCCGCAGGCACGAGCGTTTCGGATCGCCGACAATCGACTCACTGAAATTTCGGTGTGGGACGAAGAGCTGCTCGCCGAACAGTTAAAGGAGTTGTCACTGCTCGACCTCGACTTCACCCTAGATGTTGTCGGTTTCGAGATGGCGGAGATCGACCTGAAGATCGAGAGTCTGTCGGAAAATTCCGATAGAGCTGAGGCCGCCGATGTCTTGCCCGATGTACATGCTGGACCCTCTGTAAGCCGTACTGGCGACAGGTGGATACTCGGCAAACATCGCGTTTACTGTGGAAGCGCTGTTGACGAGGCCTCCTACCCGCCGCTGATGCAGGGAGAAAAGGCCGCGATGGCCTTCATCGATCCGCCGTACAACGTTCGGATCGAAGGTAACGTGAGTGGTCTTGGTGCTGTCCGGCACCCAGACTTCATAATGGCCTCCGGCGAGATGGACGAGGCGCAGTTCACCACATTCCTTACCCGAGCGTGCTCATTGCTCGGCGCACACAGCGTCGACGGATCTCTTCATTCCATTTTTATGGATTGGCGCCACCAGACGGAACTGTTGGCGGCGGGCCGGGAAGTTTATACGGAGCTCAAGAACTTATGTGTCTGGGTCAAGAATAATGGTGGAATGGGCAGCTTCTATCGTAGCCGGCATGAGTTCGTATTCGTGTTTAAGCACGGCCGCGCACCTCATCAAAATAATATCCAGCTTGGGCAATTCGGCCGAAACCGCACAAACGTGTGGGAGTACCCTTGTATCAGTGCATTCGGTAGATCGGGTGAAGAAGGAAATCTGCTCGCGATACATCCGAGCGTAAAATCTGCTGCCCTAGTTTCCGATGCCATCTTAGATGCCTCCAGACGAGGCGAAATCGTGCTCGACACGTTTCTCGGCAGCGGCACGACCGTAATCGCGGCGGAGCGGACCGGACGCCGCTGCTATGGGCTCGAGCTTGACCCCATCTATGTCGACACCATCGTGCGCCGTTGGCAGAACTTCACCGGCGAGAAGGCTCGTCACGCGACTACTGGCCAGTTATTCAACGATGCCCAACCGGCGGCGGAGGGGAAACATGGAAACTGACGGGCACGACGGAGAGCATCGAGTGGGCTATCGCCAGCCTCCACAAGGCACTCGGTTCCAGAAGGGGCGATCAGGCAATACCAAAGGGCGTCCACGCGGCTCGAAGAACCTGGCGACGCTCATGGAGGACGAGTTCAACCAGCGGGTGGTCGTGCGGGAGAACGGGCGGCAGAAGAAAATCACCAAGCGTGCGGCGGCGGTGAAACAATTTATCAATAAACTGGTGTCGGCCGATCCGCGGTTCATGCCCTTTCTGCTGCGCCTGATCGAAAAGTCGGATAGCAGCGGTCCACCACAGGACGCGCTGCAGGTTGCGGCCGATGAGGTGCTTGATCCGGAACAGGCGCGCCAGCTGCAGGAAGCGTGGAAGGCGATACGAGCATCACAACAGACGGCACGAAGCGATGAGGAGGACGTATGAGGAAAGTTGAGGAACGTGCGCTGTACGAGGCACTCCCCGATCTGTGGCTGCAACACGTAAGCAGGGAAATACCGTGGGAAAAACAGCGCGCGATCATGCAGGCGGTAGTACGCTATCCGCGGGTTGCGGTGGCGAGCGCCAACAGCTGCGGCAAAACCTTCATTGCAGCTCGATTGGCGGCGTGGTTCCTGTGCCTGTACCGTCCCGCCATCGTAATCACGACCGCGCCGACGGATCGCCAGGTGTCCGAGATCCTCTGGCGCGAGATCCGCGCCTTCGCCGCCAAGGCCAAGGCTCACGGCCATCCGCTCGGAGGCAAGCTCTTCCAGACCTGTAGATGGGAGTTCGGTGAAGACCACTTCGCGATCGGCTTTTCGACCAATGAAAGCGACCCGGCCAAGTTCCAGGGCTTCCATGCCCCCCACGTTCTGGTCATCGCCGACGAAGCGGCAGGCATCAGCGAGAAGATCTTCGAGGGCATCACTGCGGTGCTGAAGGGCGCGCACTCCCGCCTGCTCGCTATCGGGAATCCCTGTCCCTATTCAAAACCTAAAGCCGGACGTATTGATGATGGAGTCCGCCGAGGATTGGTATCGCTGCGATGCGGCCGATCTTCTGCGTCTGCCGAAAATCTGGAGCATCTTTATCCAATGAGAGATGGGTGCGAACCTCATTGTAGTACGAAGCGTAAGCCTTGAGGACACTGCGCAAGTGCGATTCGCTGAACACGATAAAGTGGTCGAGAGATTCGCGACGTATCGATCCGATGAGCCGCTCAACGTGGCCGTTCTGCCATGGCGAGCGGGGTGCGGTAGGGTGATCGCGGATTCGCATTGCACGAATGCGGCGGGTATACGCTGGACCGAATGCGCCGTCGCGGTCGCGAATCAGGTGACGCGGCGCCTCGTCCCAGGGAAAGGCGTCAGTCACGTGACCTGCGACCCACTCGGCGGTCGGGTTCGAAGTAACGCTGATCGTGACCAGCCGCCTTCGAGCGTGGCGAAGAATTACCAGGCCATAGAGCAACTTGAACGAGATCGTTCGCACCACGAAAAGATCGATCGAAGCAATGCCGGCAGCGTGATTGTGCAGGATGTCTTCCAGCCTTGGGAGGGTGGCCCGTGCCTCCTGGCCATGTACCTCGCGACGGACGATTCGGCGACCTCGATCCCGAGCATCAGCAGTTCGCCGTGTATCCGCGGCGCTCCCCACAGTGGGTTTTCCTTGTTCATCCGTCGGATGAGATCGCGGATCTCGCGGTCGATTCTGGGGCGGCCACCAAGCCGGCGGGATTTCTAGCGCCAATACGCCCGAAGGCCGCGCCGATGCCACCGGATCACAGTCTCGGCCTTGACCACAGTGATAGCATTCAGAACCGAGGGGAAGAATCGGTACAGCCAGACGAAGAGCAGCCGATCGATGTTCCGGAGCCGCACCCGCGACGGAAACTTGCGGCTCAGGACGATCACCTGCTGACGCAGGACAATGTTTTCGGCCTCGAGGCTCGCCCGTGACCTCAGTCGGGATCGCGCGATGAGCAGGAGTTCGGTCAGGAACTCGATCATCGGCGTTTCAGTATCACAGCCCGACCCGCCCGTCACCCCCGGACGAGGTTTTCAGTAGCGACAACGGAAAAGGGGTACGTCTTCTCCTAGCTGGCGCAGCTTTCTGCGCAAGCAGGCGGTCGGCATCGCTGCGATCGATATGTTCATTGTGGCCTCGGTTTCGTTTCGCCTGCTATATGTGATGATCATCCTGGCCCATGATCGCGGGACGATCCTTCGCACGGCCGTCACCGAGCATCCCACCGCTCTCCCGCCGGGTAACCGAAGCGTTCCCATGGGACGCCGTCCGCGCCATCTGCTGCGCGACCGTGACGCGTCCTACGGCTCAGAGTTTTGCGAACGGGTCGATACGATGGGGATCACGGAAGTCGTCACAGCACCACGTTCACCTTGGCAGAACGCATACGTCGAGTGCGTCATCGATTCGATTCGTTGCGAGTGTCTCGACCACATCGTGATCTTCAACGAGCGCCATCTGCGCTGCGTCCTCACCTCGTACATCGACTACTACCACCGAACGCGCACGCATCTTTCACTCGACAAGGATTGCCCTGACTCACGCCCGGTAATGCCACCCAGGATCGGGAGAGTCGTCGCCGTACCGCAAGTCAGTGGCTTGCATCACCGTTACGAACGTCTCGCTGCCCGATCAGCACCATTTCCTCTTCGCCAATGTCGCGCAGCTGCTGTTCCAGCCGTCTGAGGATCGCGCGATAAGAGCTCTTGCGACCTCGACGGTCGGACCGACGATTCCCCTTGGTTCAGAGCGCAGCCCTGATTTACTTCTCGCCCCAATTCAGTTTCAATTCACGCTGATGCTAAATTTCGGTTCAGATGAAATTTGTGGTAGAGACAGTCGTACGGCCCATTCACTGTCGCGGCGGTGAAAGCGTTCCAGCAGCGCACGGCCTCGAGGCGGACGGCAAACTCAGTCCTCAGACAATGGCCGCGATTGAATAGGCACTTGCCGCCACAATGAAAACCTAGTCGGAGCATACCATGCCTGAGACTAAAAGGCGTATCGCGCTTTTCCTGGATGGCACTTGGAATACTATAACCAGCAACACTAATGTCTGGCGCTTGAAATCACTCTGCAAGAAGGATGGCTCGCAACTAGTCTACTATAGTGTAGGTGTCGGGACACAATATGGAGAGAAACTCCGTGGTGGAATGTTTGGATTCGGCCTTGACCAAGAAGTGATAGATGCCTACGAGTGGCTGATCCAAAACTATGTCACTGGAGACGAACTGTTCATTTTTGGTTTCAGCCGTGGGGCCTATACGGCCAGAAGTCTGTCGGGCCTCATCTCAAAATGCGGCCTGTTGCAGGCGGGTGCTCCACTTGGGGTCGGACAACTATACGACAGATATCGGCGAGGTATTGGCATAATAACAATCAGAGAGCTTGTCAGCGCCAAGAAGAACAACCCAAGCGCATCTCTCTCGATAGAAGAATCCTGGATACTCGAATATTCAGTACCAATTCCAATCAAATTCATCGGTGTATGGGACACGGTCGGCGCGTTAGGCGTTCCCTTTGGTAATATCCCCATCATTAGCCGATCGAATTATAAGTTTCTCGAGACAGATTTGAGAATCAACAATGACCATGCCTACCACGCCTTAGCAATCGACGAGCACCGCAAGGATTTCGCCCCGACACTCTGGACAAGAACTATAAAGAAAAATGAAGAGAGCTACCCACCAAGGCCGATAGAAAGTGTAGAACAACGTTGGTTTGTGGGTGCACACGCGAATGTCGGAGGCGGCTATCCAAACGATGTCTTGGCTCAAATCCCGCTCAAATGGCTCATGAGCAAGGCAATCATACATGGATTACGCTTCGAGAGAGAGGTTAGCCTCGACGGTGATGAAAGCAGTGCGGCGATAACAGATTCTTATAGAGACACCTTCTATGGCATCTACCGCGTGCTTAGACGTCCGTTCTACCGTCCAATAGGACGCGGTCCAGTAGTGGACACTCATTCGGGGGACGTCACGACTACGATCAATGAGACAATTGATTCGTCGGTATTTGACCGCTGGCGAAAGGACTCTGCTTATAGACCCCAGAACTTAATAGCTTGGGCAAAGGATCACGAAGTGAGTGTCGAGTCACGACAGCAGTCTATTAGAGCAGATCAACCGTCTATCGTTGTACCAGACGCAGCACCATACAGTTCAACCCAATAAGGGGCTGTTGTTCCCCGTCAGCACCGGTTGGACAGAATGGAGCGATTGAGGAAGAGAGGGATTTGGGCTCATCTTAACCGCGCAAGGAGCGGCGACGAGATCGAAAGCGGAGACGGATTCGGTGCTCCGCAAAAATTAGTGGCGTGACTTGAAACGGGCGCAATCGTGACGAATTTGAAGGGAGTAATGCGACAACTAAGGAAATTGGTCCGTGATAGAATCCTGTCTGCTCTGGCTGAACTTGTTTGGCGATTTGCTCCGCTTTTTGGTCCTCAGTTTGCGTTCCAGGAGCTCGCTTGCAGCGGAGAATTTCTTCCTGCGCAAGCAACTCGCCATCTACCAGGAGCGCGGAATCAAGCCCGGCCGGACCTCCCAGTCGACGCGCTTGACCCTGCTGTGGCTCAGCCGCTGTTTCGATTGGCGCGGCGCTCTGACCGTCGTGACGCCGAGAACCTTCATCCATTGGCACCGCCAGGGCTTCGAGCTGTTCTGGCGTAGGAAATGCCAATCTGGCCGGCCACGGATTCCGCTGGAGCTCCAACATCTAATCCGCAGGTTGGCTCACGAGAATCCCTCGTGGGGCGAGGAGCGAATTGCAGACGAGTTGTTGCTCAAACTCGGCCTGCGTGTGTCGCCTCGCACGGTCCGGAAGTATCTGCCAAAGTTGCCGTCCGCACCTGCCGGCAACCTGCGCCGCGATCAGCGCTGGTCAACCTTTCTCAAGAATCATGCGGCGGCCATCATCGCCTGCGACTTCTGCGTCGTCGCGAGCGCGACTTTCCGGTTGCTTTACGTGTTGGTGGTTATGGAACATGCTTCACGCCGGCTTATTCACCTTAACGTGACGGCGCATCCAACTGCCGCCTGGACCCTCCAACAACTGCGCGAAGCTATACCTTCGGACCATACCTACCGGTTCATCCTCCATGACCATGACGCCATATTCTCCAATGGATTTGATGAGTCGCTCGCTCACCTCCACCTTGAGATCGTCACAGTCACAACAGCCGTGCGGAGCCCGCAGACAAATGCGCTCTGCGAAAGGCTCATCGGGAGCCTTCGGCGTGAATGCCTGGATTGGATGCTACCGTTGACCGAGGATCATCTGCGACGAACTCTGTGGTTGTGGCTGCCGCATTACAATCCCGGCCGACCACATACTTCGTTAGGACCCAGTCTTCCCGTTCCACGCCGGCATTGCCCGGTGCAGGTGCAACGCCAGCGGCATCGCTTCGATCGGCCCAGCCGCGTGGTGGAGCACCCCGTCCTGAACGGACTTCACCACGAGTACGGCCTCCTAGACCGTGCTGCTTGACCGTCGTGGAGTTTTTGCGGACCACAGTTGGTGCGCGCATTGCGGGAGTCTCGAGTCACACCGCACGTTGCGCAAAAGGCCAACAGCGCGATCGACCGACGCAGCACGCACCACCCCGGCTACCGGCTCAGCCAACGGCGGCGTAAACGAGTGGAAGAGATCTTCGGCTGGCTCAAGACGGTCGCCGGACTGCGCAAGACTCGTCATCGTGGAATCGTCCGAGTTGGTTGGACCTTCACCTTCGCCGCCGCTGCCTACAACTTGGTCAGAATCCGTAACCTGCTGCCAGTCGCCACTTAAATCAATCGGTGAACGGGCCAGACCCAGCCACTCTCAACCGCTTACCTCTCCGATCAGTCCCGATATCACTACATCAGCACCAAGAAACTCATGACCATCCGGCGTTCTTCCGCAGCCTGCTAATGGTGATCTTCGAGGACCTCCACTGGATCGACGAGGCGACCCAGGACTTGTTGAATCTGCGCGCTGACTCTCTGGGCACCGCGAAGATATTACTGTTGGTCAACTACCGGCCCGAGTATTCGCATCATTACGACCTTAGTAAAGGAAAGCGCGGCCCGGTCATCGCGTTGCCAGCAGAAAAGTACGCATCACCATAAGGTTGGATCGCGATGTGGTGGAACATTTCCGTGATCAGGTCCCCCTGGCGCTTCGGGGCAATTACCAGACGCTAATCAATGATGCTCTCCGCGAGCACATCCAACGACCAGGCCTGGCGGAGCAGGTAGGCGCCGAGCTTCGGTCTGTTCTGCGCGAAGAACTCGAACAAATCAGGGCGAGTGCTTGAGCTTCTGCAGGCTGCATCTCGGAACTTCCCGAAACGTAAAACCAAGTTGGGCTGGTTGAAGATGATTGGCTGAGCAGAATGGAACCTACGAGTCTGTTCCGTGAAAAGGCGCCGTCTGAGCGCCGTTCGCTCACCCGTCTTTCGGGCCGAGATGCTCGCCCGTGACGAAGCGAGCTGGCAGGAACTATTCACCGGGTTCGACACGCTTAAGGCAATTACGTATTCAAGCGGGTTAGACCTCATCCTTGAGACTCAGCGGGATGTTTCGGGACATTGAGATCACCTTCGGGTTTGAACGGATCTTGTCGCGTGAGCAAGCGGCCCTCGAACAAGCGAGTCATCTTGCTAAAGGTTATACCTTCGTCGATGCCGTCGTCGGGGCACGTGCCGAGCTCGCTGGTGATGGGTGGCCGGCGCGTGAAAGTTGAGCGGCCCCGGACGCGCAGCGTCGACGGGCCGCAAACGAGATCGACCGCATCCGGTTAGAGTCTAATAGGATCAGCTCAATTTGACCGAGCGAATAGACCTTCGCGGGCGCTCTGTGCGTCGGATGCGTCTCACCCGCCGATATGTTTGCAATCATACGCTATGCAGGGTAAAAGCAGAATTCTGAAGCTGGCTTGAGGATTAAGAAGTGAAGAAAAGAATATTTCTGCTTTCCGCTGTGCTCCTGACGCTGGTTGCCTGGAATCCGGCGCCGTCGGATAACGCGACTGTATGTGTTACACCGCAGGGAACTTGCCCTGTGCCGGCGGGTACTCCCGTGGGCGCTCCGTGTCAGTGCTCATCGCCTTATGGGACCTTCGGTGGAGTGGCTCGATGAGCATGCTGAATTGTTATTATTTTCTTTGAGGGGAAAATATCGCCAACGCCCGGGGTCTTGGTTTTCCGGCTGCAACTCTAAAGACCTTATGAAGAATCGATTTGATCTGACTTCAGCGGCGCTGAGCGTAACCTTCGCGGCAGTTCTCGTCGCGTTTGCCCCAGCCGTTGGTGTGGCACAGCCCGATCGGCGCATCGTTTTGCTCTCGCCGACTCCTTCGGCAACCCCGACGTTCACTTTGGCAATGACCCCAGAGCCCAACAGCACCCAGCTGTTGCTCAGCGCCATACATTACTGCCTTATTGTACTGCTCCTGATAGTGCCGGTGGCTTTAGGAATTTGGTGGTTTTTGAGCGTTTTTACCACCAATCTATCACCGATCAAGGACGACCCTTCAACGCAGCGTGCAATCCGTAACATGGTATATTTCTCTTACTGTTTCATCTTAATTTCGATCGGTATTTCTCTGCTTCCATTGATAGTGTTTTTGCTACCAGCGCAATGGACGAATACTGCCTATGCTGGAATGGTTGAGAGCCCTATAGCTATCGGATTAGGCTGCGTCACTGATGATAAGGAGAATAAGGACCAAAAGTGGGAACTCGCTTGCCAGCCTGATCCTGAACCAGATGAGTGGCTGATTAACATTGGAGGCGACGTCATGTCCCTCCTTAAGACTCCTTGTGCGGACTTGTCAGCACCAAACGACGAAGCAGTCGGGTTGACGCATTGCTTCCCCAGATTAAGAGTTCACGGCGGAATTAGCGTACCGTTTTACTTTATATTCGTATCGTTAATGGGCGCGGCTGTGAGTATGACGCGCAGGATTCCAGAATACCAGCGAAAAGCATTGGAGGATAATGAATTCACTCCTGCGATGGCGCGCGAAAAGATCGTGACTCAGATCGTTCAATTCATTTCAGCGCCTCTGATTGCAATTACGGTGTATATGCTGCTGATGCCTGAAAGCCCGACAACTTCTATTGCAGTCGCTTTCGCGTCAGGCTTCTCGTCTGACATTGTGGTTAAGGCCATATCGTATGTGGCAGATCAATTCGAGACGCGCTCTAACCAAGCTAAATAGGACCTTTGATGTGAAGGCAAGCTAGCCGTAGAAGTGCTGGTGTCATGGGCACGTTCAAGCGTCACTGCCCGCGGACGTCGCTTAACGCTAGTTCCGCGCAGCTGCAACGGCGTTAGGCTCCGCGCTGGAAGACCGAGGGCGCGTGTATCTTGCTCCCCTTAGAAATCGAGCCACCAATAGTACAAGGTCTGAGAGACCGTGAGGTGGTCAATGGAGAAGAACAACGGCCAGAAGAAGTTCGGCGCTGGACGGCCAAGCGTCGTGCCGCATTGGTGATCAGCTTGCTAAAGGGTGAGACGAGTGTGGCGGAGGCGGCGCGGCGGCACGGGTTGAAAATAGCCGAGGTGGAAGAGTGGCGCGATCGTTTCCTGCTCGGGGCCGAGAACGCGCTGCGAGCGCGACCCAAGGAGGTCGAAGCGCTGCGCGAAGAGGAGCTCAATCGCTTTAAGCGCAAGGTCGGTGAGCTGACGATGGATCTCGAGATCCTTTTGACGGCGCCAGGCTGCCTGTCCCCCGCAAAAATTATCTGCTTGGCTTGGAACGCGCTAAACTGTGATCAATTTGAAGGGAGGAGATCGGAACCCAGGGGCATCGGTCCATGATAAAATCTCGCTTGCTTTGCCTGAACCTCTTTGCCGATTTGCTCCGTTTTCTGGTTCTCAGTTTG
>Ga0208937_1001375_pt1 | contig 10360 bp, 9 predicted proteins | sample June2015DPH_11_5_FD_184705 | JGI IMG/M metagenome (GOLD analysis project Ga0208937, IMG submission 184705) | Peatland microbial communities from SPRUCE experiment site at the Marcell Experimental Forest, Minnesota, USA - June2015DPH_11_40... | ecosystem: Environmental > Terrestrial > Soil >...
TCCGCCGGCGGCATGTCCCACTGCATCAGGTGATAGGCGAAATCCGCCACCGGATCGCCCAGCGTCGACAGCTCCCAATCGAGCACGGCCAATATCCGCGGCGCGTCGGACGCGAGGATCATGTTGTCGAGGCGATAGTCGCCGTGCACCAGGCGCGTCGGCTGCTCCGGCGGCAGATGCGCCGGCAGCCACGCCATCAGCCGCTCCATATCCGCGATCTTCTCCGTTTCCGAGGCGCGGTATTGCTTCGACCAGCGCTCGATTTGCCGGGCCACGTAATTTTCGCCACGCCCATAATCGGCCAAGCCGATTGCGGCTGGATCGTAGCTATGCAGACGCGCAATCGTCGCGTTCATGGCGTCGTAAACCTGTGCCCGCTCGGTCGGGTTCGACGACGGCATCTGCGCGTCCCAGATGACGCGGCCTTCGACGTGCGACATGACGAAGAACGCGGTGCCGATGACAGTCTCGTCTGCGCAATAAAGGACGGGCGCAGCGACCGGAAAACCCTGGGCGTGAAGCGCCCCGATCACGCGGTATTCGCGATCGACCGCGTGCGCGGAAGGCAAGAGCTTGCCCGGAGGCTTGCGCCGGAGCACATAGCGCCGCGAAGGCGTCTCGACCAGATAAGTCGGGTTCGACTGGCCGCCCTTGAACTGGTGGAGCGTGATCGGGCCGGCAAAGCCGTTGACGCGCTCGCGCATATACGTCTCGAGCCGGCCGACATCGAACCGCAGCCGCTCGGAAACTTCCTTGATACCGGTGAAGGTGCTTTGACGGTCCGTGCCGCTCATGTTTCCTCCGATGTTTCTTGCTTTCCCGATATCGCTAATCAAGCCGCGGCGCCAGCCCGCGGGACTTGCTTACGTTTCCCGCTCCACTGCCCGCCAGCCGATGTCCTGCCGGTAGAATCCTTCGGGCCAGCGGATGCGGGAGATAGCCTCGTAGGCGCGCGCGCGCGCCTCGCGCACGGTGCCCCCGAGCGCCGAAACGTTGAGCACGCGTCCGCCATTGGCGAGGATGCGTCCGCCCTCCGTTTTGGTGCCGGCATGGAAAATCTCCACGCCCTCGACGGCGGCGGCGTCGTCAAGGCCGTCGATGACCGAGCCTTTGCCGTAAGAGCCGGGATAGCCCCGGGCGGCCATGACCACGGTGAGCGCGGCCTCACGATACCAGCGCAGATCGAGCGACTTGAGCACGCCGTCACGGCTGGCGAGCAATGCCGGAACGAGGTCCGACATCAGGCGAAGCATCAGCACTTGGCATTCCGGATCGCCGAAGCGCACGTTGTATTCGATGAGTTTCGGCCCTTCGGCGGTGATCATCAGGCCGGCATAGAGCACCCCCTTGAAGGGCGTGCCCATCGCCTTCATCGCCGCCAAGGTCGGCAACACGATTTCACGCATGACCTGCGCGCTCATGGCCGCATTGACGATGGGAGCCGGCGAATAGGCCCCCATGCCGCCGGTGTTCGGCCCGGTATCGCCGTCGAAAGCGCGCTTATGATCTTGCGCCGACGCCAGCGGGATCGCGGTGTCGCCGTCGCAGAGCGCGAAAAACGACGCCTCTTCGCCGTCGAGAAATTCCTCGACGACGACTTCGGCGTCGCCGAGGCCGCCGCCCAGCATCATATCGATCGCGGCTTCGGCCTCGGCGAGGTTTTGCGCGACGATGACGCCCTTGCCGGCGGCCAGCCCGTCGGCCTTGATGACGCTGGGCGTGCCGCGGGCGCGGACATAGGCCTTGGCCGGTTCTGCGGCGCGGAATCGCTCATAGGCTGCGGTCGGGATGCGATTGGACCGGCACAGATCCTTGGTGAAACCCTTAGAACCTTCGAGTTGGGCCGCGGCGCGGCTCGGGCCGAAGGCCTTGATTCCGGCAGCCTCCAGATCGTCGACGATGCCGGCACAGAGCGGCCCTTCTGGCCCAACCACGACGAAATCGATGGCGTTGGCGCGGCAAAACCCGATTACAGCCGCATGGTCGGCGATATCGAGCGCAACGCACTCCGCTTCCCGCGCGATGCCGGCATTGCCCGGGGCGCAGACGAGCCGGTCCGTGAGCGGGCTTGCCGCCATCTTCCAGGCCAGAGCATGCTCGCGTCCGCCGGAGCCGAGGAGCAGAATGTTCATAGGCTAAAGCACATGGCAACACACATGGCCGGGCCCCTGTAGCACGGGTGACTGTCGGCGCAAGATGATGCCGGGAGTTGTCCAGGGTCTTGACCCAGGGCGATCCGCCGCCCTAACAGCGCGCAGGCCGATCGCAGCATCAGGATGATGAACGAACCACGCCTCAATCTGCCGGAACTGACGGTGTCCGAGCTGTCGGCGGCGCTCAAGCGCACGATCGAGGACGCCTATGGCTACGTGCGCGTGCGCGGCGAGCTGGGCAAGGTGAGCTATCATGGGAACGGCCACGTTTACTTCGATCTCAAGGATGAGCGGGCCAGTATCGCCGGCGTGATCTGGCGCAGCGTCGCCCCGCGCATCAAGCTCAAGCTCGAAGCCGGACTCGAGGTGGTGATCACCGGGCGGCTCACCACCTATCCCGGCCGCTCGCAATATCAGATCGTGGTCGAGACACTCGAACCGGCCGGCCTCGGCGCGCTGATGGCGCTGCTCGAGGAGCGCAAAAGACGACTGACCGCCGAGGGACTGTTCGACGAGGCGCGAAAGCAGCTGCTGCCGTATCTGCCGGCGGTGATCGGCGTCATCACCTCGCCGAGCGGTGCCGTGATTCGCGACATTCTGCATCGGCTCGCCGATCGTTTTCCGCGCCATGTGCTGGTCTGGCCGGTGAAGGTGCAGGGCGAAGGCTCCGCGGCGGAGGTCGCCGCCGCCATCGCCGGCTTCAACGCGCTGCCGGAACGAGGCGCGCTGCCGCGGCCCGACCTCCTCATTGTCGCCCGCGGCGGCGGCTCGCTGGAGGATCTATGGTCGTTCAACGAGGAAATCGTGGTGCGCGCGGCGGCCGCAAGCCTCATTCCGCTCATCTCCGCGGTTGGGCACGAGACCGACGTGACGCTGATCGATTTTGCCGCCGATCGGCGGGCGCCGACACCGACCGCCGCCGCCGAAATCGCGGTGCCGGTACGTGCCGAGCTCATCGTCGACGTCGAGAGTTTGGAGCGGCGGGCACTCGCCGGCTGGCTGCGCAGTCAGGAGGCGCGGCGCTACGCCGTGCGTTCCGCCGCCCGCGCGCTGCCGGATGCCGACGAAGTGCTGGCGGTGCCGCGGCAGCGGCTCGATCATGCTGCCGCTGGGCTCGGCCGCGCGCTGCGTGCCAATGCGCACATCCATCACGTTAGTTTCTCGGGCATCGGCGGCAGGCTGAGCGCCCACCTCTTACGCACGCAAGTCGAGCGCCGCCGGGAACGCTATGCCGCCCTTGCGCTGCGGCTGCGCGCCGGCGTCGGCGCCAATGTCGCGGCGCATCGCATGAGAATTTCACGTGAAGCCGAGCGCATCGGGGCGTTGGCCGAGCGGGCCGCGCGCGCCATGGACAATCTCCTCGACGCGCGCTGGGCGCGTTGCGAACGTGATGCGCAATTGCTGGCGGCGCTGTCCTATCGCGGGGTCTTGGCGCGGGGTTTTGCGCTGGTGCGCGATCGCGCAGGGCGGCCGCTGCGCACCGCCGCGTCGGTGACGATCGGCACGCCGATGGATATCGAATTTTCCGACGGCCATGTCGGCGCGCGCGCCGAAGCGGTGCATGCTTCAACCACACCGCGCGCCGAGCCAGTGCGACGGCGGCGACGGCGCGACGGCGATCCGGGGCAAGGCAATCTCTTCTAGTTGGCTCTCGTCGGCGCTGGGCAAGAATTATTTTTCGATTGCAAACTGACTGTTTGTTCATGTTTGCGAAAAAGTTACCGAGATGGAATCTGACTGTTTGTTCATTGAACAAACAAATACAATGCCGTGGAACTGCCATGATGCCTGCGTATTATTTGTTCGGCGACAATGATTCACATCCAAGGAGGACAATATGATTCGCACGGCGTTCGCGGTTGTGATCGGAGCTTTGGCGTTTACGACCGTGTCGGGAATTTCGCAAGCGGCTCCGGTGGCGCCGCTTCCGGCGGGAGTCGCAAGCGACGCCGCTGCCGGTAACCTCACTCAGGTTTGGTGGCATCATCGGCATTGGCATCATCACCACTGGTGCCGGTGGCATCCCCACCGTTGCGGCTGGTGATTTGCTCTTCTGCGGCGCAGAAGCTCAAAAAGAAGCGACCTCGCGCGCTGTGCTTGCGATGGCATCGCTTAGGTAGCGCCGCGCCGACGGCAAATCGGCGCGGCGCTTTTTTCTTCGCCACGACGGGTTTCGTCCGCGAAGCGAAGTGATTATGTTGCCGGAGGTGCGGGCCATTCGAGCTATGGCCTGACCGCGACGGAGGTCCATTTGCTCAATCGTACCGATCGACCCTCGCCGATGCCCGGCGAGGCCGAGGTCAAATATCTCGATGGCGATTTCCGCGTCGTGCGGCCGGGGGCGTTCGTGCGCTGCGCCGTGACCGGCGTGGCAATTCCGCTCGAGGAGCTCAGATATTGGAGCGTCGACCTGCAGGAAGCCTACGCCACCCCGGAGGCAGTGCTGCAGCGGCATGCCGCCGCCTATGCGCGGAAATCGTAAAACCCATTGCACTTAGTTATTTCTGGCTGACGGCTGCACCACGCGAAGGATCAACTGGCGAAACGCCTCGGCTTCCTCGATCACGAGATGCACCGGCAACGCGCGGGCGCGTGCCGCCAGTGCGGCGACGTGCGGATCGCCGGCAAGCCGGGCGAGGTCCTTCTCGGTGGTGAGCAGTGTGAGGTCCGCGGCATCGGCGCGCGCAATCAGCGCGTGCGCTTCCGCCTCCGTATAGCGATGGTGGTCGGGAAAGCTTAAGCGCTCGGCGACGGCGATGCCGGCATCGGCGAGCGTGGCGAAAAATTTCTGCGGATCGCCGATGCCGGCGAAGGCCAGAACTTGCCGCGTGCCGAGCGCGGCGAGAGTGCTGCGGTCGGGTTCGAGACGGCCGTGGAAGATCGCGACGCCGTGCCGGCGCGCCAGCTGCGCGACCGCGGCGGCGCTGGCGGGCGGCCCGACGATGACAAGCGCCTGCGCTTGCGCGATCTGCGTTTCCAGCGGCGCCCGCAGCGGACCTGCGGGGATGACGCGGCCATTGCCGACGCCGCGGCGGCCATCCACGAGCAGGATCGCGAGATCCTTTGTGAGCGCGGGGTTCTGAAACCCATCGTCCATGACGATCACGTTTGCGCCGGCAAGCTGCGCGGCTTTTGCGCCCGCCAGCCGGTCGCGCGCGACGATGGTCGGCGCAAGGCGCGCCAAGAGCAGCGGCTCGTCACCAACGGCGGCGGCAGAATGGACAGCAGGATCAACGCGTAGGGGACCGGCCAGTCGCCCGTCATAGCCGCGGCTCAAAAAACACGGCCGCTCGTGCGCGTCGAGGAGGAGTTCTCCCACGGCGAGCGCCGCCGGCGTCTTGCCGGCGCCGCCGACGGTCAGATTGCCGAGGCAGATCACCGGAACGCCGACGCGTTGCCCTGGCGACTGCATGCGCAGCGCGGCTACGGCGCCATAGACGGCGGCGAGCGGACTGAGCATGCCGCCGCTGCCGGGCTGCCACCAAAAGTCGGGCTCACGCATTCGAGCAGCCCCCGTACTAGGATACCCGTTGTTCGAGCCGCAGCTGCATCAGATAAGGATCGAGGGCGGCGAGTGTGTGCTCGAGCGCGCCGCCGAGCTTTCCAACTGCCACAACGGCTGCATCGGCCACGGCTTTGCGCGCCGCCGGTTTGGCGAGCCAGCCGGTGAGGCGCGCCGTCAAGGCCTCCTCATCGGCGACGCGTTCGGCGCCGTGCGCGACATCGAGCGCGGCATAGATCTCGGCGAAGTTCCAGACGTGCGGGCCATGAACGATCGCGGCGCCGAGCCTGATGGCCTCGATCGGATTCTGGCCGCCATGGCTCGCCAGTGAGCCGCCCATGAAAACGATGGGCGCGAGCCGGTAGATCAAGCCGAGCTCCCCGAGCGTATCGGCAATGAAGACATCGACATCCGGCTTCGGTAGCTCGCCGCGCGAGCGCAATGCGACCGAAAGGCCGGCCGCCTTTGCCGTCTCCGCAATGCCCGGGCCGCGTTCCGGATGGCGCGGCGCGATGACCATCAGCAGCGATGGATATTTTACCCGCAGCCGCCGATACGCGGCCATGATGATGGCCTCTTCGCCGGCATGGGTGGAAGCGGCCGCGATCACCGGGCGCGTGCCGATGATGGGCCGCAGTCTGCACAAGGTCGGCTCGTCGACCGGCGGCGCGGGCACGTCGAGCTTGAGGTTGCCGACGTTGCTGATGCGCGGTGCGCCGAGTTGCGCAAAGCGTTCCGCGTCGGCGCTCGACTGCGCCAAGCACAGATCGAAGCGCTCGAGCAAGGCCGCGATCGCGCCCGGTGAGAGCCGCCAGCGGCGAAACGAGCGCTGCGATACGCGGCCGTTGACAAGCATCATCGGGATCGCTCGTTCCGCACATGCCACAATGAGATTGGGCCACAAGTCGGATTCGACGAACAGCGCCAGATCGGGCCGCCAATGATCGAGAAACCGGCCGACAAATCGCGACGCATCGAGCGGAATAAACTGGTGGATGGCACCCGCCGGCAGGCGCTGCGCGGCGAGTGCTGCGGAGGTCACCGTACCGGAGGTGACGAGCACGGCGAAATTTTGCGCACGGATGCGCTCGATGAGAGGAATAACGGCGAGCAATTCGCCGACGCTCGCGCAGTGCAGCCAAATCAGCGGACCGGTCGGCCGCGGCAGGCTTGCTTCACCGTACCGCTCGGCGAGGCGAGCGGGGTGTTCCTTGCCGCGGCTGAGACGCCACCTCAGCAACCGCGGCGCCAACGCCGGTGCCGCGGCGTTGAACGCCAGCCGATACAGTCGTAGCGCGAGCGGCGGGCGATCGCGCACGCTCAGTCTCCCTCGCGTGGCTGATCGGCTGGGTTCGTGAATTCAATCTCCACTGGATGGATCGCGCTGGCGCCGAACACCAGGCGGAGCGATTGCGTGGATTTTGGTTCGGAAATGGTGTCCGGCATGCTGCTCGATCCGCCCGCTGTTTCGCGATTTATGAGGACGCGACCCGCCGTTCTCTCAGGAGATGGATGAGCATCGCATGCCTGTCTTGGCCGGCCGCGACGAGCATCCCGTGCCGCGACAGGGGAAGATTATAGGTGACAGGGCCACCCCCGACGGGCGTTAGCGCGCCGCCGGCTTCGTGCACCAAAAGATCGGCCGCCGCAAGGTCCCAGTCGTGGCTGTTGGCGCCGGCAATCGCCACGTCGAATGCGCCCTGCGCCACGCGGGCGAGCCGCAGCGCCAGCGAGTGCACCCGCGGGACGACGGTGAAGGGCGGGGCCACAGCGGCCAATCGATCAAGAAAGCTCTTCGGACCGGCGATTCGGGCGTCCGCCAGCGAGGCTCCGGTCGTGGTCGCGATCGAGGCGCCATTGCAGGTGGCGCCTTTGTCGGCGATCGCCAGAAAAAACTCCTCGGTGACCGGAGCATACAGGCAAGCCGCAATCGGCCGCCCATTTGTCACCAGGGCGGCGGAAATGGCCCAATCCGGCAGCCCGGCAAGATAGGCGCGCGTGCCGTCGATCGGATCGACGATCCAGACGTAACGCGCGGCGAGCCGGCCCGGATCGTCGACGCTTTCCTCGGACAGCCAACCGAAGCCGCCACCCTCGCTCAGCCGTTCATGCAGCAGGCGATCGACGGCAATATCAGCTTCGCAGACCGGCGACGACCCTCCCTTGGTCCAAGTGTTGATCGGTCTTCCAAACATCGAGAGCGCCAGCGCGCCGGCCTCGCGGACACAGGTGGCAAGCCGTGTGGCTGGCTGGGTGGGGTCGACGACCTCAATGGCCGGCAACGGTCAGACCCTCAACCCGCAAAGTCGGTGCATTGGTGCCATAGCGGAACGTGAGGTCGTTTGCCGGCGTCAGGCTGGTGAACATGTCGAAGAGGTGCCCGGCGATCGTGACCTCGCTGACCGGATAGGTACGCTGGCCGTTCTCGATCCAGAATCCCGACGCGCCGCGACTGTAGTCCCCCGTCACCAGGTTGACGCCCATCCCGATCATGTCGGTGACGTAAAAACCGTCGGCAATATCGGCGATGAGCTGCTCCGGGCTTTGCCGGCCGGGGGCGAGATGAAGATTGCTCGGGCCGGGCGAGGGGGTCGAGGAAACGCCGCGCTGCGCATGACCGGTGGTTTCAAGATCGAGCTCGCGCGCGGTGGCGCTATCGAGCAGCCAGGTCGTGAGTACGCCGTCGTCGACCAGTTTGCGGCGGCGGCCGGCGACGCCTTCGGCGTCGAACGGCCGTGAACGCAAGCCGCGCGGCCGCAGCGGATCGTCGATGATGTCGATGCCCGAGGCAAAAATCTTCTGGCCAAGTTTTTCCCGCAAAAAACTGGTCTTACGGGCGATGGCGGCGCCGTTGGCGGCGCTCGCCAGATGGCCGACCAACGAGCCTGAGATTCTGGAATCGAACACCACCGGCACGCGGCGGGTTGCGACCTTGCGCGGGTTAAGGCGCTTGACCGCCCGTTCGCCGGCGCGCCGTCCGATCGCTTCGGCGCTATCGAGGTCGGCGGCGTGCAGCGTCGAGGAGAAGTCGTAGTCCTGCTCCATGCCGGTGCCGCTGCCCGCGATCGCCGACATGGAGATCGAATGCCGCGAACCGATGGTGGCGCCGTGGAAGCCGTGGCTTGTCACCAGCACAATACCGCCGATGCCGGCCGAGGCCGAGCCTCCCGCCGATTTGGAGACGCCGGCAACGGCGAGCGCGGCTGCTTCCGCAGCACGCGCGCGCGCTTCGAGCACATCGACGCCCGGCATTTCCGGATCGAGCAGATCGAGCGGCGGGAACGTGCTCGCCAGCAAAGCCGCGTCGGCCAAACCGGCGAACCGATCTTCGGGTGCCGCGCGCGCCATGGCGATTGCGCGCGCCGCCAGCGCGTCGAAGCCGTCGCCTTTCAGGTCGTTGGTCGAAACCACCGCCTGCTTATGGCCGACGAGGACGCGCAGCCCGAGATCGTCGCCCTCAGAGCGCTGCGATTCCTCGACCGCGCCGTCGCGCACTTCGACCGACAATGACACCGAGCGAACCACCAGGGCGTCGGCCTGATCGGCGCCGGCGCGCCGCGCGGCGGTGACGAGACGTTCGGCGAGATCGGCGAGGTCGGATTGGTCGAGAAGCGAGGGCATACAGCGGCCGGTTTATGCGGGGATAGAAGCGAACACAAGGCCAAGATGTGGAGTAGGCGGCGCGATTCAACCCACGCCTTGGCGCGCGCCGGTCGGCACGCCCGGGCCAACTGCGAGCGGTCGCGGCAACCGCTCGTCAATCATGTGATTCATTCGCCTGCCTCAATACCAGCAGTTAACCAGGGTTCTTAAGCTGATTGCGACCGCGCTCTGGCATTCTCGCGGCAACCGGGCGGCAACAGCCTGGCGGGAGCCGAGTTATTCGGGGCGTCAAATGGAAGCCGGCAGGATCGCTGCCGGGTCGGGCCGCGCCGGGGTATCCCATCGCGCAAGCGCGATGGGGACCCCACTGCGGCTCGACCCTTTCTCCTTGCCCGTGCGTTTCGAAGCCGCGGACGAAGCGGCCGACGAACGCCTGCGCGTCGTCGATCTGCATCGCGAGCGCGTCGTGGTGCGCCGCTCCGTGCGCGGCATGCGCATGGCGCTGAATTTGCCTGTCGCCGCGTTCCGCGGCGTCGCCATCCGCGTCACCGGCAAGGCGGACGAGCCGCCGACCGCCATTGCCGTCGTGCTCGAGCACGGCGACCCGGCGCTGTCACTGCCGCTGTTTTGCTCGAGCGCGAGCGACGACATCGTCGCCGAATGGCAATCTTGGGGCCGTGTCCTCGGGTTGCCCTTGCTTGTCGCCGAGCGTGACGGCAGGTTGCGCGAACCGTTCGCGCGGCTTGGCGCGGTGCGCATCGATGCGCCGACATGGCGCCGCCGCCGCCGTACCGCCATCGCGCGCCGCCGCCCCGCGGCCTTGCTACGGCGCCGGGCCGGGGCGCCGTCAAAAACGCCGGCGATCCATCGCGGCGAGCGCGAGATCATCGCCAGAGATTGAGGGTCTAAGGCGCCTCCTCCGACGAAGTCGATGGATCCGCAGGATCGGCGTCCGGCCTTCCGCCTGATCGGGGCCCTACGATGCGATTGTTCGGCGCACGCTTGGGCGTGGCAGACCACGGGCGGTCTTCGACGGCCGAGCGGTCCGTGGCGACGAGGAAGCGAGAGCCGTCCCAGACGAGGCCGGCAGCGCCGGTGAGCG
>Ga0208937_1001377_pt1 | contig 10356 bp, 8 predicted proteins | sample June2015DPH_11_5_FD_184705 | JGI IMG/M metagenome (GOLD analysis project Ga0208937, IMG submission 184705) | Peatland microbial communities from SPRUCE experiment site at the Marcell Experimental Forest, Minnesota, USA - June2015DPH_11_40... | ecosystem: Environmental > Terrestrial > Soil >...
TTAATTAAGACCGGAATCCTGGCCTGCAAATGGACTTCCCCCTGATCATAGGCCGCCCTGACCTCATCCGGATTGGGGTATGGGACCAGCTCGGGATTCTGGAAGGGGTTAAAGTTTTGCAAATCATCGATGATTTTTTCGCCTTTGGCGAAGGGGCGCTCCCGGGTTAAATAGTAGAGCCCCAGGACGATATCCTGGGTGGGAATGATGATGGGATCGCCGTTGGCCGGGGAGAGGATGTTATTGGTGGACATCATCAAGGCCCGGGCCTCGATCTGGGCTTCGATGGAGAGCGGCACGTGCACTGCCATCTGGTCGCCGTCAAAGTCGGCGTTAAATGCGGTGCACACCAAGGGGTGCAGTTGGATGGCCTTGCCCTCAATGAGGATGGGCTCAAAGGCCTGAATCCCCAAGCGATGCAGGGTGGGGGCCCGGTTGAGCATCACCGGATGCTCCCGCACTACCTCATCCAGGATGTCCCAGACCTCCGGGGTCTCCCGGTCCACCAGGCGCTTGGCCACCTTGATGGTGGTGGCATATCCCCGAGACACCAGCTTGTGGAAGATAAAGGGCTTAAAGAGCTCCAGGGCCATCTGCTTGGGCAGGCCGCACTGGTGCAGCTTCAGTTCCGGGCCGATGACGATGACCGAGCGGCCGGAGTAGTCCACCCGTTTGCCCAGCAGGTTCTGGCGGAAGCGCCCCTGTTTGCCCTTGAGCATGTCGGAGAGGGACTTCAGGGCTCGCTTGTTGGGGCCGGTGATGGTGCGGCCGCGGCGGCCGTTTTCGAAGAGCACGTCCACCGCTTCCTGGAGCATGCGCTTTTCATTGCGAATGATGATGTCCGGGGCGCTGAGCTCCAGGAGGCGTTTCAGGCGGTTGTTGCGGTTGATCACCCGGCGGTAGAGGTCGTTGAGGTCCGAAGTGGCGAAGCGGCCACCGTCCAGGTGCACCAGGGGACGCAGATCCGGCGGCAACACCGGGATCACTTCCATAACCATCCATTCGGGCCGCTGGCCCGATTCCCGGAAGGCGTCGATGATCTTTAGCCGTTTGCCCAGCTTCTTGCGCTTGGCGTCGGAGGCAGTCTTGCTCATTTCAGCCCGCACTTCCTTGGACAGGGCATCCAGGTCCAGGACCTTCAACATCCCCCGGATGGCCTCGGCGCCCATGCCGGCCTTGAAACGGTCTCCAAACTCCTCCCGGGAGGAGCGGTATTTCTCTTCGGAGAGCAGGCTCCCTTTGAGCAGGGTGGTGTCACCGCCCTCAACCACCACGAAGGCCTCAAAATAGAGGATCTTTTCCAATTCCTTCAGGGTCAGGTCCAGGAGGTTGCCGATCTTGCTGGGCAAACTCTTCAAGAACCAGATGTGCACCACCGGGCAGGCCAGTTCGATGTGGCCCATGCGCTCCCGGCGCACCTTGGACTGGATTACCTCCACCCCGCATTTCTCGCAGGTGATACCCCGGTGTTTCATACGCTTGTATTTACCGCAGTTACATTCGTAATCCTTAGCCGGGCCAAAGATCTTGGCACAAAAGAGGCCGTCCCGCTCCGGTTTGAAGGTGCGGTAATTGATGGTCTCCGGCTTCTTCACTTCCCCGTGCGACCAGGAGCGGATCAACTCCGGGGAAGCCAGGGCCAGGCGGACCGCCTCGATGACCACCGGGTCTTCCGGCCGGGCAAAAAGGCTGTTGAGATCTTCTAAAGCCACTTCCTTCATCTTATTGCTCATATAACCTTATTCCTTGCCCTTTTCCTTTTTCAGAAGCTCCACATTCAGAGCCAGGCTCTTAAGCTCCCGAACCAGGACATTGAAGGATTCCGGTAAACCGGCCTCGAGATCGTATTCGCCCTTGAAGATCTTCTCGTACATCCGGGTGCGGCCGGCGACGTCGTCGGACTTTACGGTCAGAAATTCCTGCAGGGTGTAGGCCGCCCCATAGGCTTCCAGGGCCCAGACCTCCATCTCCCCCAGGCGCTGCCCGCCAAACTGGGCCTTGCCGCCCAAGGGCTGCTGGGTCACCAGGGAGTAAGGTCCGATGGAACGGGCATGAATTTTATCAGCCACCAGGTGGTGGAGTTTCATCATGTACATCACCCCCACCGTCACATTGTGGTCAAATTCCTCCCCGGTGCGGCCGTCCCGCAATCTGGCCTGGCCGCCGGTGGGCAGCCCCGCCTCCGCCAGAAACTCCCGGACCTCGTCTTCGGTGGCCCCGTCAAAAACCGGAGAAGCCATGTGGATGCCTTCCCGATAATGTTTCTGCCAGACCTGCCGCAGTTCATCAAAGCTCAGTTCCTCGATCTCCTTGGCCAGGGCGGCGTCGGCCCCCAGGATCTTCTTCAGGCGGCCCTTGATGGCCTCCAGACTGTAAAAGCGGTCGATCATCTCCCCGATCTGTTTGCCAAGCTCATAAGAAGCCCAGCCCAGGTGGGTCTCCATCACCTGGCCCACGTTCATGCGGGAGGGCACCCCCAGGGGGTTGAGTACGATGTCCACCGGGGTGCCGTCGGCAAAATAGGGCATGTCTTCATCCGGCATAATGCGGGAGACCACCCCTTTGTTGCCGTGGCGGCCGGCCATCTTGTCACCCACCGCCAGCTTGCGCTTCATGGCCACAAAGACCTTGACCTTCTTAATCACCCCGGGGGGCAGCTCGTCCACCTTCCGGAGACGGCCCAGCTTGGCCTCAAAGATCATGTTCACCAGGTGCAACTGCTCCAGGTAGCGGTCCAGGATCCGGTCTATCCGGTCTTCCAGGCCGGCTTCCTGAAAGGAGACGTGGCGCCAGAACTCCAGAGGTTGGCGCTTCACCAGTTCCAGGGGCACCGCCGCGGCCTGCTCCAGCAGGGTGAGGCCCCGCCGTTCGTCTTCCAGGGCCTCCTCCACCTTTTGATCCACCACCATTTCCCCCAGCTTCTGGCGGTAGCTCTCGGTGATGATGGCCACTTCATCGGCCTGGTCCTTCTGGAGCTTGGCCACCGCTTCATCCTCGATGGATCGGCTGCGGTCGTCCTTTTCCACTCCTTTGCGCGAGAAGACGCGGGCGTCGATCACCACTCCTTCGATCCCCGGTGGGACCCGCAGGGAGGTATCCTTGACGTCGCCGGCCTTCTCCCCGAAGATGGCCCGCAGGAGCTTCTCCTCAGGAGTGAGCTGGGTTTCGCCCTTGGGGGTGATCTTCCCCACCAGGATGTCGCCGGGGTGGACCTCGGCCCCCAGGCGGATGATGCCGCTCTCATCCAGGTTGCTCAGGGCCTCCTCCCCCACGTTGGGAATGTCCCGGGTGATTTCTTCCTTGCCCAGCTTGGTGTCCCGGGCCATCACCTCGAACTCTTCGATGTGGATGGAGGTGAAGACGTCCTCCTTGATGAGCCGTTCGCTCACCAGGATGGAGTCCTCAAAGTTGTAGCCGCCCCAGGGCATGAAGGCCACCATGACGTTCTTGCCCAGAGCCAGTTCGCCCATGCCCGTGGCCGGCCCGTCGGCGATGATCTGGCCTCTCTCCACCCGGTCGCCCTTAGCCACGATGGGCCGCTGATTGAAGCAGGTGTTCTGGTTGGTGCGCTGAAATTTGGTGAGCTTGTAAATGTCCACCGGCGAGCCGTCGCCGCCGCTGGCCGGCTCCGACGCCCGGATGACCACCCGGGTGGAGTCCACGTCTTCCACCACCCCGGCCCGCCGGGCCACCATGGTGACCCCCGAATCCCGGGCCACCACGTCTTCCATACCGGTGCCCACGATGGGTGAGCTGCTGGTGAGCAGGGGCACCGCCTGGCGTTGCATGTTGGAACCCATAAGGGCCCGGTTGGCGTCGTCGTGCTCCAGGAAGGGGATGAGGCTGGCTGCCACCGACACCAATTGGTTGGGTGAGACGTCCATGTTCTCTATATCTTTGGGGTTGGCAATGATGAACTCGCCCCCCCTCCGGGCTTCGATCAGGTCCACCTTGAAACGGCCTTGCGGGTCCAGAGGGGCGTTGGCCTGGGCGATGACCCGAGGCTGGCCGGGAATCCACCCTGACTCTCCTTCTTCCAGGGCGCTCAGGTATCGCACCTCCCGGGTGACCCGGGTCTCGGTCCGGTTGCCTACCTGTTTTTTTTGCACCACCCGGTAGGGGGTTTCGATGAAGCCCAATTCATTGACCCGGGCAAAGGTGGACAGGGAGACGATGAGGCCGATGTTGGGACCTTCCGGCGTCTCGATGGGACAGATGCGGCCATAATGGGTGGGGTGTACGTCCCGCACCTCGAATCCGGCCCGCTCCCTGGTCAAGCCCCCGGGCCCCAGGGCGCTGAGGCGCCGCTTGTGGGTGATCTCGGAGAGCGGGTTGGTCTGATCCATGAACTGGGAGAGCTGGGAGGTGCCGAAAAACTCCTTGATCACCGCCTGCACCGGCTTGGCGTTCACCAGGTCGTGGGGCATCAGGGTGTCCAGGTCCTGGATGGCCATGCGCTCTTTGATGGCCCGTTCCATGCGCACCAGCCCCACCCGGAACTGGTTCTCCAGAAGCTCGCCCACGGCCCGTACCCGCCGGTTGCCCAGGTGGTCGATGTCATCCACCGGGCCTTCTTTGTCCTTCTGGGTGATGAGCTCCTTCACCGCCAAAAGGATGTCCTCCGGCTCCAGGGTAGTCTGGCTCAGGGGCAGGCGCTCCTCCGGGGGCCGCAGCTTCAGGTCCAGCTTGAGACGGCCCACTGAGGAGAGATCGTAGTATTCCGGATTGAAAAAGAGGTTCTTAAAGAAGATGGTGGCCACTTCCTCATTGGGACGGTTGCTGGGGCGCAAACGCCGGTAGATCTCCAGAATGGCGTCCTTGGCAGTGGCGGTTTTGTCGGCGTAGAGGGTTTGGCGCAGGCAGGCGCTGACATTGACCCCGTCGATGAAGAGGAGGTCGAGCTCCTTGATCCCACTTTTCTGCAACAAGGCTATCTTGTCCTCGGACAGCGCCTCGTTGCAGTGAGCCAGGGCCTCGCCGCTCTCCGGGTCCAGAATATCGTGGGCCACCACCCGGCCCACCAGCTCCGAGACGCTCCCGGGAATGCTGGTGACTCCGGCCCGGTCCAATTTTTTTAGCAATACCGGGGTGAGCCGTTTTAGCTTCTTGACCACCACTTCCCCAGTCTTAGGATCCAGGATGTCGGCGGTGCTGGTCTTGTCCTGCAGCAATTGCGGAACGAACGGGCGATGTATGCCCTCTTCCTCCAGAAAGATCCGTTCGGTCTTATAAAAGAAATTGAGCAGCTCTTCGGTGCTGTAACCCAGGGCCTTCAGGAGAATGGTCACTGGAAACTTGCGCCGCCGGTCGATGCGGACGTAGAGGATATCCTTGGGGTCGAACTCGAAGTCTATCCAGGAGCCCCGCAAGGGAATCAAACGGGCTGAATAAATGATCTTGCCGCTGGAGTGGATCTTGGCCCGGTCGTGATCGATGAACAGGCCCGGCGAGCGGTGCAGTTGACTGACCACCACCCGCTCGGTGCCGTTAATGATGAAGGTGCCATTCTCGGTCATCAGGGGCAAGGTGCCGAAATAGATCTCCTGCTCCTTGATGTCCCGGATGGTCTGGGATTTCACCTCGGCCCCGGTCTCGTAAACCACCAGGCGGACCCGAATCTTCATGGGGACCTCGTAGCTCATGCCCCGCTGCAGGCATTCATCCACATCGTACTTGGGGTCACCCAGATCGTAGTCCACGAACTCCAGGGAACAGGCGCCGCTGAAGTCCCGGATGGGAAAGACGCTCCGGAACACCCCGTGCAGGCCATATTCGGAACGCGCCTCCGGCGCCAGGTTTTTCTGCAGAAAGCGGCGGTAAGACTCCTTCTGCATCTCAATAAGATTGGAGATTTCCACAATCCGCTCGATCTTGCCGAAATTCTTGCGGTACAACTTTAATGGCGATAAGGCGTTGGCCATGGATACTCCTTAATAGGATGGCCTGGAAAAAATCGGGGTCCGTACAGCCCGAACCCACCCACAACTCCAGGAGTTTGCCGCTAATCCCGAATAATGGCAAGGGACACCGGATGGCCTGCCCCGGTTGGCCTTTTCAGCTGTCACTCCTCCAGCCCCAAACCCATGAGCCCTCATCGGCGGGAACCGCGGCGGCTTGGCACCCTAGTTAACCTCTACGGTAGCCCCTTGGGCTTCCAGTTTCTTCTTGATCTCCTCGGCTTCCGCCTTGGAGATGGCTTCCTTCAAGGTGGTGGGCACGTTTTCCACCGCTTCCTTGGCTTCTTTCAGGCCCAGATTGGTGATGGCCCGCACTTCCTTGATCACCTGGATCTTGTTGGGACCGCAGGTGCTCAGGACCACGTCGAATTCGGTCTTCTCCTCGGCCGCCGGTGCTTCCGCGGCCGCCATCCCCGGCATCGCCGCAGCCACCGCCATTGGCGCTGCCGCGGACACGCCGAACTTCTCTTCCAGCTCCTTGATGAGGGTGGAGAGCTCCAGTACCGTCATATTAGCCAGGTAATCCACTACCTCGGCTCGGGAAATGGACATCGTTCTTCCTCCTTGGATAAATACGAATCTTTTGCTGGGCTGCTGGCGCCGGCGGCTGCCGGCAGCGCCACTTACAATCAGACCTCGTTGCCAGCCGCGGCGCCTTCAGCTTCTGCCTGCTGATCGTTGCCAGCCGCGGCGCCCTCAGCTTCCGCCTGCTGATCCCGGTGAGCCGCCAGGACATTGAGCAGGGAGCGGATCACCCCGGCCAACACGGTCACCAAGCCGGTGGGCACCGCCTGGAGCACCCCCAGCAATTGAGCCAGCAGCACCTCCCGGGCCGGCAATTTACTCAGGGCCTCCAGGTCCTTGAGGCTCAAGAACTCCCCGCGCATCACCGCCCCCTTGATCGCCAGGAGCGGCTTCTCCTGGGCAAACTTGGTCATGATCCGGGCCAGGGCCACGGGGTCGGCGTAACCCAGGGTTAAGGCGTTGGGCCCGGTGACCAGGGAGAGCAGCGGGGCGATGGGCGAATCAGTCGCCGCGGCCCGGCGCAGCAGGGTGTTTTTCATCACCTGGAGCTCGGCTCCGGCCTCCTGGAGCTGACGCCGCAGCCTGGTCATCTCCTCCACCTTCAACCCCTTGAAATCCGAGAGGATGCCGATCTGGGAGCGGGATACCTTTTCCCGGATCTCCTGGACGATTTTTTCTTTTTCTTTGATTACCTCGCGCACCACCAGACCAGACCTCCTTTACATCAGGCGCAGCAGATTTTTCACGTCGGAGCTGTCCACCGGGATCCCGGGACCCATGGTGGTGGACACATAGATGCCCTTCATGTAGGCGCCTTTGCTGGTGGCCGGCTTCAGGCGGACCAGGGCCTCCATCAAGGACGCCAGGTTTTGCAGCAGCTTGTCGGCCCCGAAGGAGGCCTTGCCCACCGGGGCATGAATAACGCCGGCCCGGTCCACCCGGAACTCCACCTTACCGCCCTTCAGCTCATTGACGGCCTTGGCCACTTCGAAGGTCACGGTGCCCACCTTGACGTTGGGCATCAGGCCCCGGGGGCCCAGGATCTTGCCGATTTTGCCCACCTGGCCCATGATGTCCGGCGTGGCCACCGCCTTATCGAACTCCAGCCAGCCGCCCTTAATGCGTTCGATGAGGTCTTCGGCGCCGGCGTAATCGGCGCCGGCCTCCAGGGCCTCCTTCTCCTTTTCTCCCTTGGCGAAAACCAGCACCCGCACGGTCTTCCCCAGGCCGTTGGGCAGCACTACCGCCCCCCGCACCATCTGGTCGGCGTGCCGGGGGTTGACCCCCAGGGCCACCGCCGCGTCCAAGGTTTCGTCGAACTTGCTGGAGGCCGTCTGCAAGGCCAGTTCAACGGCTTCGCTAAAAGGGTAGCGGCGATTGCGGTCCACCTTGGCGGCGGCCTCCCGATATCTCTTGCCCCGTTTGGCCATCGGTAGCACCTCTTGATTTAGGGACCGGGAATTAGGGACCAGGGGTCAGTATTTGTTTTTCCTGACCCCTAATCCCTAATCCCTGACCCCTTTCATTTATTACTCTATCTCAATGCCCATGCTCCGGGCGGTGCCGGCGATGCTGCGCATCGCCATCTCCAAACTGGTGGTGTTTAAATCCGGCATCTTCTGCCGGGCAATCTCCTCCAACTGGGCCTGGGTGATCTTGCCCACCTTTTCCCGCCCGGTCTCCTTGGCGCCTTTGGCCAGTTGGGCCTTCTGCTTGAGCAGCACCGCGGCGGGGGGCGTCTTGGTCACAAAGGTGAAGGAGCGGTCGGCGTACACCGTGATCATCACCGGGGTAATGGTTCCTTCCTGGGCCGCGGTCCGGGCGTTATAGGATTTGCAGAACTCCATGATATTGACCCCGTGCTGCCCCAGGGCCGGGCCAATGGGGGGCGAGGGGTTGGCCTGCCCCGCCGGAATCTGCAGTTTGATTAGCGCGATGACTTTCTTGGCCATTAATGCTTCTCCTTATTGAGTGATCAGTGGCCAGTGATCAGTGATCAGTTTAACGGCGGGTTTAACCTTGCCGTTTTTTGCCAATAATTTATTTAACAGCAACGATGAATAATAAGCCTTGCCCCTGCTACCCCCTGGTCGAATTGTTCGGCTTGCAAATATGTTTGAAATGAGCCAAGCCATCTTCCATATGCAGGGTTAGTCCCCTGCCCTGATTTGCCTGTGCCATTCTTGCAATCGCCACATGAGGCCTTGTGAATAACTACCTTATGGCCCCTCGCTTGCCAATTTTCATAAACCCAATACATTGCCTAAATGCTCCTCAATATTTTTTCTAAAGAGGAATTTGTTAAGTTTTCAGAAAATTAAGGAAATTCCTAATATTAATTTTTTTCTGGCCACTGGCCACTGGCCACTGGCCACTCCTAGATTTTCTCCAGTTGGGTAAACTCCAGTTCCACCGGGGTCGGACGCCCGAAGACACTGATCATCACCCGCACCCGGCCCCGGTCCGGCCGCACTTCGTCCACCACCCCGGTGAAATTGGCAAAGGGCCCGTCGTTGACCTGCACCTTGTCCCCGGTCTCGAACTTAATCTTGGGCTTGGGCCGCAACACCCCTTCCTGCATCTGGGCGATGATCTTGGCCGCGTCCTCTTCGGGGATGGCCACCGGCTCCTCTTTGCTGCCCACGAAGCCGGTGACCTTGGGGGTGTCCTTCACCAGATGCCAGGTGTCGTCGCTCAGCTCCATCTGCACCAGGACATAGCCGGGATAGAATTTCCGGGAGGAGATTTTACGCTCGCCCTTGACCATCTCCTCCACCGTCTCCATGGGCACCAGGACCGCGGGCACCAACTCCTCCAGCCCCCGGGCCTTGGCCCGCTCCAGGATGGCGCCCTTTACCTTCTGCTCAAAGCCGGAATGGGTATGGATAATGTACCACTTCAGGGCCACAGCCGCGTCCTCTGCCTCAGTGGATTAAGACCTGCACCAGATGGGACAGGGCGTAATCCACCAAACCTAAATAGATAGCGATGACGATCACCAGGACCAGCGTTACTGCCGTGGTTCCCAGGGTCTCCTTGCGGTTGGGCCAGGTGACCAGTTTTAACTCGGTGATCACTTCCCCCAAAAAGACCGTGGTCTTGTCGATATAGAGCTTTAGGGGGGGCAGGCTGAACCGGGGAGTCCGGGGCTTGCCGGGCTTCAGTTTGACCACCTTGCCGGAGCCGCCGGCGCCGACTTCTTTGGGTTGCTTGTTCTTGATCTTCTTCATAATCGCGGTCGCTCTAGTGGCTGTCTATTGGTGCTCCAAAATCCAAACCGGCGCAGGCCGCCAACCCGCCGCCGGACATCCGTCCTTCCTCAGGCCCGAGGCCCCTTGCTGCAAGGGAATTCCAGAAGAGAATCCGACAGCTCGACTAAATGGCCCAACCGCACCCCACAACCCGTGGTGCCAAGACCCTCACCTCTTGATTGGCAGGCCAGGAGGGATTCGAACCCCCAACATCCGGTTTTGGAGACCGGCGCTCTAACCGTTGGAGCTACTGGCCTGTCTTCGCCCACTCACTTGCTTTCGCGATGAAGGGTATGCGTTCTACAAAAAGGGCAGAACTTTTTGAAGGCAAGCCGATCGGGGGTGCGCCGCTTGTTCTTGGTGGTCGAATAATTCCGGCGCTTACATTCGGTACAGGATAAGGTGATGATATCTCTCATAATCTTATTCCAAAATCTGGCTCACCACGCCGGCGCCCACGGTGCGGCCACCTTCCCGGATGGCGAAGCGCAGCCCTTCCTCCAGGGCCACCGGGGTAATCAGGGTCACTTCCAGGGAGACGTTGTCCCCGGGCATCACCATCTCCACCCCCTCGGGCAGGGTCGCCACCCCGGTGACGTCGGTGGTCCGCAAATAAAACTGCG
>Ga0208937_1001393_pt1 | contig 10216 bp, 12 predicted proteins | sample June2015DPH_11_5_FD_184705 | JGI IMG/M metagenome (GOLD analysis project Ga0208937, IMG submission 184705) | Peatland microbial communities from SPRUCE experiment site at the Marcell Experimental Forest, Minnesota, USA - June2015DPH_11_40... | ecosystem: Environmental > Terrestrial > Soil >...
TCCTCGGCGCGGCGATTGCCGGCCTGATCAGCCGCTGGCAGCATGAAGCGCCAGACATGTCGGCATGAGCGAAGACGATGCCGTCCTGCTGGAAACCGCGAGCATCCCCGCATACAATTTTCGGATGAGCACATGTGTCCATAAGTGTGCCCAGCGCGACAGATATTGTCCTGAAACAAAATGTCAGCTTCCGGGACAAGAGCTGAAGCGGCTGACACCTGCTCGATGTGACGCGGATGACCCGATCCAGAAGTTGCTTTCCCAAGCAGAAGGCTAATTCACGCCCTCATGGACCGACGCAAAGCGTAATCTTGCGACGATCAACAAACGCCATTTACGGATGACGGAGAAGTGTTCGTCAATCTCTTTGCGCTATTCAAGCGTCGCCGTCGGTGTGCCGATCAGTAACTCTTACTGGTTTAGGTCCTCCTGTCACTATCCAGGTCACCGATTTTTCAGCGCGTCGCGAATCTCGGTCAACAACAGCACTTCCTTGGATGGCGCCGCTGGCGCCGGCGGCGCCTCAGCTTTTAACCGGCTGATCCCCTTGACCGCCAGAAACAGCGCAAAGGCGATGATGAGGAAGTTGAGAACGAGGGTGAGAAAATTACCCCAGGCGAGCACCGCACCCTGCTTTCTGGCGTCGGCCAACGACGTCGCCGTCACCTTCGACGACAGCGACAGGAAGTAGTTGGAGAAGTCGAGCCCGCCGGTGACCGCACCGATGATCGGCATAATAATATCGTTGACCAGCGAATTGACGATCGCGCCGAAAGCGGCGCCGATGATGACGGCGACGGCGAGATCGACGACATTGCCGCGCATCGCGAATTTCTTGAATTCTTCGAGCATTGCCCCCTCCCTGCCTGTTACGTCACACGCCTCACCCGGCGCGTGCCGTCAAATGATATACCACGAGAGGCGGTGTCCGATACCGACCCGGCGGATCGGCATGTGCAAAACGTGAACTGCTGTGGGCCTGCGTGGGCTGCGTTAAGTTAGTGCCCCTTGTCACTGCGTCGCCCTAGGCGTAGGTTTTCGGTATAGAGAGCTATGAAGGGGGCATTCCATGAAAAGCTCTATATTGGCTGCAGCGCTCGCTTTGATCATGGCGTGCGGCTCGGCGATTGCGCAGGACGCGGCGTGCGCATCGAAAGCGGTCGGTAAGGATGGTAGGCCGCTCGCGGGCGCCGCGAAAACCAGCTTCATGAACAAATGCTGCGAAGACAGCGCCGTCAGTAAGGACGGCAAGCCGCTCTCAGGCGCCGCGAAGACCAGCTTCGTGAAAAAGTGCACAAGCGGATAGGTCGACCGAGGGGGATTGCAATGAAAGCTCCGTTTTTTGCGGCCGCATGCGCGGCATTGGCCGCTTTTATTTCGATTTCATCGCCGTCGATCGCGCAAGAGAAAACCGTCAAGCAATGCCAAGATGAATGGCGGGCCAACAAGGCGGAGAACCAAGCCAAGGGGGTCAAGGAAAAGGATTATGTCGCACAGTGCCGGGGGGCGGCCGCAGCCACTCCGTCGGCTTCTGCTCCTGCGCAGGCGCCTTCCCCGCCTCCGCCAGCCTCGGCAGAAAAGGGGAAAACAGCGAAGGAATGTCGATCCGAATGGCGGGCGAATAAGACCGATAACGAGGCGAAGGGCATAACGGAAAAGCAATACGTCGAGCAGTGCCGAACCGGCGGTGTCACGGCAGCGCCGGCCCCGCCTCCGGCGCCTGCTGCTACGCCCGCACCTGCGCGCGGCCCCGCACCGGCAACCACCATCGCCACTCCACCGCCGGCTGCAAGGACCGAACCCACTGGTGCTGGCCAGTATAGGACGGAGGCCGAAGCGAAACGTCATTGCCCCGCGGATACCGTCGTATGGACCAATCTGAAGTCGAAGATCTACCACTTCGCGGAGACGAAGAGCTACGGAACGACGAAGGAAGGTGCTTACATGTGCGAAAGAGAGGCCGTAGCCCAGGGCGACAGAGCCTCCAAGAGGGAAAAGCATCCCTGACAAAGCCCCTGACCGGCCTGGGCTCGGTGGTCTCCGTTGATCCTGAAGGAGAAGTGCGATGGGATTGTCCGACACAGTGAAAGCGCGCTCGGTCAAGTCGAAGCGGCTGCCGTTCCCGATCTCATAAACGCGGCGCTGGCCAAGACAAACCTCGGCGATCTGAATGGGTTGATCACGTAGCTTCAGCAGGGCGGATTAGGGCCGCAGGTTCAGTCCTGGCTGGGGAGCGGCCAAAATCTCTCTGTCACCGCTGACCAAATGCGGGCGGCTCTCGGAAACGAGCAGGTGAGACAGCTCGCTCAGCATTTCGGGCTTCCGGTCGACCAGGCACTGGAGATGCTATCCCGGCACCTTCCGACCGTCGTTGATTAAGCCAGTCCAAAAGGGGACACTGCAGGCGGCTACATAAGCCACTCTGACGTGGCTTCGAGCACGGCCCGAAGAAATGCAACGTCCGCATTCAGCGGTAAAGCTGCCGTAACGCGGACAATCACGCGATGTCGCAGTTTGGCCCGTTGCGACAGATATTGCAGCGCAAGCGAATGTCGGCTTCGGGGGTAGAGCTGCCGTGACGCAGACACCCCGCGATGTCGCAGTTTGACCCGTTGCGGAAGTGGAGTGTGCATTGCAGCAGTCGAGATAATGTTGATTTAAGATCGCTGGTCTAGAAGTCGCTGTTGACCGGTCATGGCAAGCTTTTCACTGGTCTGAGCGAGTGCGTCGGCCGCAGCCTCCGGCTTTTGCGGCGGGAGTGTAATCTGCTAGTCATCACATGCGGCGTAATACGCTTCGCTATTGCACCCTCCGGACCTGCCGTCGCGGATTGACGGCTGCGCGTTAGCGACACAATATAGCGAAAGAATGCGTTGCAAAATCGCGATCTTGGTAGGTTGACGGCGCTGGCTTATGGGATCTGCAAGCTCCACAAGAGCCTGCGTGTCTCGGCATGGAGCGCCTGGAATTCACTCGCTGTGACGCCGGTGAAAACGAGGTTGCCATCGCGGTCGAACCGCGCGTTCCCACCGAGGCCGCGCCGATGAGCATGTGCCATCATATGCAAAGCCAGACGCAAAGTTATGACGCGCGGTAGTGAACCGGCTGGACGCACGCTGTGGTGCCTGCGTGTTGTAGTGATCGCCACGCTGGCGCTTGCCGCTTCGCAAGCACTCGCAGCAGATCGCATTCGCATCGCCGCGCAGAAGACCGGTACGCTAGCCTGGGAGCTCGAAATCCTTCGCGCCCACGATCTCGACCGGCAGGCCGATCTCGCGATCGAAACCACCGAGCTCGCGAGCACCGAGGCCAGCAAGGTCGCGCTAAAGGGCGGCTCGGCCGACCTGATCCTGTCCGACTGGCTGTGGGTCACGCGCGAGCGCGCGCTCGGCGACGATCTGGTCTTCTATCCGTATTCGAGCGCGCTCGGCGCGGTGATGGTGCCCGCGAATTCGCCGATCAAAGAGATCGCCGACCTCAAGGGCAAGAAACTCGGCGTCGCCGGCGGACCGCTCGACAAGAGCTGGCTACTACTACAGGCGTTGGCGCGCCGATCGGGCGTAGACCTCAGAACGCAGGCGCAGATCGCCTACGGCGCGCCGCCGCTTCTTACGCAAAAGGCGTTGCAAGGCGAGACCGACGCCACGCTAACGTTTTGGAATTTTTGCGCCGAACTCGAGGCCAAGGGCATGAACCGTGCCGTCTCGATGGAGTACATCGTGAAGCGCCTTGGCGCTACGGGGCCGGTGGCCATGGTCGGCTACGTGTTCGACGGTGGCTGGGCGCAACGCAACCGCGCGCTGCTCGGTCGTTTTTTCGCTGTCACGCAGAAGGCGAAAAAGATTCTCGCGGATACGCCGACGGAATGGCAGCGGCTCGCCCCGCGCATCGGGGTGAGCGATGCCCGCGCGCTCGACATCTATCGTCGGCGCTATCTCGAAGGCATTCCGCGACGGCCTCTCGCCGATGAGGCTGCCGATGCGCGAGCACTCTACCGCGTGCTGGCCGAGATCGGCGGCGCCGATCTCGTCGGGCCGGCGCGCGAGCTCGATCCCGACACCTTCTACAGCGCGGGACCAAGCGAATGAATCTCATGCTGCGGGCCGCCTCGATCGCGCTGCTGCTTGCGGCGTGGTTTGCCGGCTCGCACATTGTCGGCGTGCGCCTGTTACCGGAGCCGCAAACCGTCGGGCTTGCGATCGTCCAGGAGGCGCGCTCCGGCGCGCTCGCCTTTAATCTCGGCGTCACGCTCGCGCGCGTCGCCGCGTCGTTCACCATGGCGATGGCGCTCGGCGCTGTAATTGGACTCGCGATGGGCCGCGTTCCTATTTTTGATCGACTCGCGGATCCCTGGCTTGTGATGCTGCTGAACCTGCCTGCGCTGGTGATCATCGTGCTTGCCTATGTATGGGCGGGACTGACGGAGACGGCGGCGATCGCGGCCGTTGCCCTAAATAAGCTGCCGATCGCCACAGTCACAGTGCGCGAAGGCGCACGCGCGCTCGACCGGACGCTGGACGAGATGGCGACGGTGTTCCGCATGGGCAGGTGGGTACGGCTGCGCCACGTTATCCTCCCGCAGCTGGCGCCCTATCTCGCCGCGGCCGCGCGCTCCGGCCTCTCGCTCGTTTGGAAGATCGTGCTGATCGTCGAACTACTTGGCCGGCCCAACGGCGTGGGCTTCGAGATTGGCGTTGCCTTCCAGTTATTCGACGTCACGCGCATCCTGGCCTATGCTCTGGCCTTCGTCGCTGTGATGCTCGCCATCGAAACCTTCCTGGTGCAGCCTTTTGAACGATATATCTCCCGCTGGCGGGCCAGGCCGACTTGATGTGCATATCAAGCACAAGTTCTATCGCACCGCCTCTGGCAGCCGGCTACACGTGCTTGACGAATTCTCGATTGCTTTGGCGAACGGAGAAGTCGCGGCCCTTGTCGGTCCCTCAGGTTGCGGCAAAACCACACTGCTGCGCATTATCGTCGGGCTCGATCACGAGTTCGAAGGCAGAGTCCAGCTGCCGGCGCACGGCAGGCTCGGCGTCGTCTTTCAGGAGCCGCGCCTGCTGCCTTGGCGCACCGTTGAGGAGAACGTGAGGCTCGCCGCGCCGCAGGCGAGCGACACTGCACTGAGCGCGCTGTTCGCGACGCTCGGCCTTGCCGAGCACCGCTGCCATTATCCCGGCGAGCTGTCGCTCGGTCTCGCCCGCCGGGTCGCCTTGGCGCGCGCGTTCGCGGTCGAACCCGAGTTGCTCGTGCTCGATGAACCGTTCGTCTCGCTCGACGCCGCCCTTGCGGCAAGGCTGCGCTCCGAACTCGTCGAGCTCGTCTCGCGCCGGCCGGTGACCACCCTTCTTGTCACCCACAACATCGAGGAAGCGGTCGGGCTCGCCGATCGGGTCTTCCTGCTCTCGGCGTCGCCCGCGCGCGTGCTCGCCGACCTACCGATCGACCGCCCGCGCATCGCCCGTACGGCGGACGAAACCGCTGCCATCCGCGCCGTAATCGAACGTAGGGTCGATCAGGGATAGTTCGTCCTTCACTTCCCCACCTGCCCCCGCTTGTGGGGCGCCGTTTCGATCGTCTCCGTGAAGGTAGCGGCGCCGCATGCGGCTCACTCTGGCCGCTTACGGCTTGGCGGGCAGGCTCTGCTCGATGCCGTAGCTCGCATAAATGCGGTGGACGACCCCCTCCGCCAGCATGTGGTCCAGCGCGGCGTTGATTGCCGCTGCGAGCGCATCGTCCGCCTTGCGCATGCCCACCGCCACTTCCCAGTGCAGTTCCGGCATGCTCTCGTAATCAAGCACCAGGCTCACGGGAGCGTCCTTGTGGGTCATGTTGTAGTACCCAATCGTCGCCGGGATCGCGAGCGCAACGTCGAGCTCGCCTTTGCCGAGCGCCTCGAGCATCTCATCCTCGAAGGTGAACGGAATGGTCGGCAGCCCCTTCTGGCCGAGTCTCACGCTCGCGAGCGAGCCGACAATCGCGCCGACCCGCTGGCCCTTCTTGAGGTCGCCGAAGCCCTTGATGCCTTCAATTCCGGGACGGAGCGCAATCGCCACCCCGCTGGCAGTGTAAGGTCTGGAGAGCCGAAGATGCGCATCCTCGGCAGTCTCCCGATCGACGATCGAGTCGAACAGGATATCGCAATCGACCCGCGCCACATGAACTGGGAACACCACCCATCCCACCTCCAAAGCCACGCCGAGCTCCTTTGCCAGCGCCTCGCCGAGCTCGAGCTCGAAGCCTCGCTTATCGCCGTTCTTGCTCGAGAACGGCAGCGCGTTCGGATTGGCGCAAACCATCAGCCTGCCCCGCTGTTTGATCGCATCGAGCGGACGCGCAGCGGCGGCGGATGCCACGGCAACGGCGACGAGCGCCACCGCCGCAAGCGTGCAGATGAAAAGACCTGGTTGGCATTTGCGGATCATCACGGATTGGTCTCCGGCTTGAGGCTGCGGATATATAAAAGGAGCGCGTGGATGTCGGCCTCGGTCAGCGCTTCGCCGAACGCCGGCATCTTTCCCGGTGAGCCAACGGCGATGAGGCTGATGATGAACTCGTCGTCACGCGGCGTGTTCATTAGCTGCGGGCAGCGTCCCGCCTTGCGGCCTCCGTCCTCATGGCACCACCCGCAGCCATAGCTGATGAACAGGGTCTTGCCATGTGCGATCTGTGCGGCGTCGGCCGGGCTCGTCGGCGACGCCGTCTCGGCGGCGCGCGCCGGCAGTATTCCGGTTGCATGGCCGTGCAATGCGGCGGCCAAAAGCATCGCGCCGCCGGCATTGATCCATTGCTTCATCATGTCGATTTTGCTGGCCGATTGCCTACTCTTGCACGTCAATGCAGGCGATCCGTCTCAATCGGCTTCGAGGCGCCGGCATGCTTGCCTCATCGGGCCGAACCCGGACGATTCCGGGTTTGGCCATTGCAACTGGCGCAAGTCGCAACCATCCGACTCGCGCGCTGGGCAGGAACAGCGCAAGGGAGCCGCAGGATTCCGCGGCTCCCTTCACGCGTGAACCAAACTCATTCCAGCGTGTAGACGATCAGCGTGCCGGTGTTCTGCTCCATATACTTGTATGGCGCGCCGAACATTTCCGGATAGCCCTCGCTGACCATGCTGGGGAATCCGGTGACCGTCGCGATATATTGCTTGCCGTTCGCCTCATAGCTGATGATTCCGCCATTGTGGAGATTGCCGTCGTTGGCCTTCCACAGCTCCTTGCCGGTCTTGGCGTCGAGCGCACGCAGCCAGCCGCGGGCGTCGGGCACGAACAAGAGCCCTCCTGCTGTAGAGAGCAGGCTTGCGAGCGGCGGTTCCGGATAGTCCACCGACCAGGCGACCTTGCCGGTGATCGGGTCGCGCGCGTCGACGTGACCGTGCATCTTGTCCCCCGGCGGGTCCTTGACCGTAAAGGTGGCGCCGATATTGAGCTGCGCCGCGGGCTCGGTCACCGGCTGGGTCTTCACGATGTCAAGATCCATGCACCACTCGTTGCCGATCTTGTAATAGAGACCGGTCTGCGGACTGTAGGTGCCGGCATTAAAGCTGATGCCGCCGTTGATCGCCGGGCAGAGGTCCTTCTGCTTGCCCTCGGTCATGTCGCGCCGCCCGATGAGCTCGCCCGTCTTCGGGTCGATACCCTTCACGAAATTGAAGTTCTTGATGAGGGGATAGACGTTCTCGATCTTGGCGTCGGCGCGGTTGTAGACAAAGATGAAGCCGCCCTTGTTGGGGTGAACGTAGTATTTCTTGCCGTCACGGTCGATGGATACGAACTCGCCGACGGCGCTGTCGAAGTCCCAGGCGTCGTGCGGCAGTTCCTGGTGATAGAACTTGAGCTTGCCGGTGTCGGGGTCGAGCGCGATCACCGAGGTGGTGTAGAGGTTATCGCCCGGCCGCGCGCCCGAGGTCTTGTAGTCGGGTCCGCTCCAGTCGAACAGCGGCGCGGGATTGGCGGTGCCCCACCACACCGTGTCGGTCTCGGCGTCGTAGGTGCCCGGCATCCAGCCGCCGCCGCCGCCGGTGCGCCGGACTCGTTGCCCCAGGTCTTCTCGGCCTCGGGCGTGCCCGCCACCGTGAAGAACTCCCACACCTTCTGGCCGGTTTTTGCGTCAACGCCGAAGATCGGACCGCGGTAGGGCCACTCGCCGCCCTGGGCGCCGATGATGATCTTGTCCTTAACCAGGAGCGGCGCGCCGGTGAAACCGACGGTGAGCTTCTGCGAATTAATCAGTTTCGTATCCCACACCGGTTTGCCGGTCTTCATGTCGACCGCGATCAATCGTCCGTCAACGGTGCCGACGTACAGGTTGCCGTAGCCCATCGCCATGCCGCGGTTGAAGGGCGAGTGGGTCTGGCGCGCGACAGTCTCCTCATCGAGCTTGGGAATGTAGGACCACAGGATGTCGCCGGTGTCGCCCTTGACGGCGAAGACCTTGCTGTAGGATCCCGAGTAGTAAAGGATTCCGTCCTTCGCCAGCGGCGTCGTCTCGAGACCGCGGGTCGAGCGGCCCACCTGCTCGATAAACGCTACTTTCAATTTCTTGACGTTTTCGGTGTTGATCTGCTTGAGCGGACTGTAGTTCCAATCTTTGTAGCTGCCGTGGAAAGTCTCCCAGTCCTTGTTAGGCTCCGCAAGCGACTTCGCGTCCTGCGCGTAGGCGGTCGCCGTTAGGGCCGTGGCCGCGAGCAGCGTCGCTGCACTCGTCATCAACCTTGTTCGAAGATACATCTTCACTCTCCTCCCTTGGATCGTTTCCGTCTGGCCTGGCAGGTCAGCGGCTCTTGCAGCTACAAACGTGATGTCCGCCGGCCGGGCTGCAAATTGCGCCGTCGGTTACCATGGCCGTCGCGGCTGCGTACTATGGGCACCCGCGGGCAAGGTCAGAACGTGAATCAAACTGGATCGCCTGGGACCTGGCGTCGGTACCCTCCCCTTTTGGCGTCCTGTGACGGTCTTTTGGCCGATTGGGACGTCGCTTTGTCCAGCGACCGTGCAGGGTACGTTACTGCCGAAATCTGTCAAGCGCGTTTCGAGGCGACTGCCCCCGTCCGACCTTCCGCTGGAAGATGGCGTTGTCCGCCGGACGTTTGCGGCGGCGATGGTTGTCTCTGCCGCCACGCCGAGATCGATATTATTCGAAGAATCGTCGAGAGTTCTCCCTGACACGCGAACGAATTCGGCAGATCGAGGCCAGAGCACTGCGGAAGCTGAAGCACCCGAGCCGCTCAAGAATTCTCAGGAGCTTCCTCGATAAATTGAGATGGCAGAGCAAGGCCAGTCAAGATCCAGCATTTTCAAACAGACCCACCACCATCGGTCGATAAGGTTCGCGATCTCGGGCTCGGTTTGATATAGTGGGGTGATGAAGGAAAGTCGCAAACCGGACCTAATATCTAACCTCGCATCGAAACCCGGCCAAGATTCCAAACCCTTCCGGCGAAGCGTTTTGACACGGCCAAGACCCGAAGCGGACCTCGGCCGTTGCAAGAAATGAGGGTCCGGACGGTCATTGAGGATTTGTTTGTCTGGCTCGATCAAGCAACTCGCCCACAAGCGCGATGACTGCATCCAGAAGCTTTTCGCCGGGATAGGCGCGGCAGTAGTTATCAATCCAAGCGTAGATCGCGGCCGCGTCGGGGCGTTGCCCCGGAAATAGTTCTGGATTCCCGTCGTAAACATTTGCGCCGGATACGAAGCCAAGAACCCACTCCTTCCAAAACAGTACCAATTGGGTTTCTCGTGCTCGTTCCTGTGTCCACGCTTCGCACGACTGGTTACCGTCACCAATTGCAAGATGTGGGCCTGTTGCAAACGAGGTGGTCGGGTTGGCACCCAGTGTCATCTCTGCCACGAGTATCATGAAACGAAGTTTCATTTACCCGCTCCAGCGCCACCTGGCCGCGCAGATGCATTGTCGAGACCAAAGCCAGCCATCCTGGCCTTGGATAAGAAAAAGCCCCGTTGTAGCACCGGGGCTCAGTACGCTGGTCGCTGTCCAGGCGGGTCAGACCTAGGACCCGCACAAGAGAGCACGATCATATTATCCTATCACGCGAAAGTAGGCAATGGTATAAGCACTGAATGTCGTAAGCACACGAGTTGTCCGGGTTAGGTAGCACACGAGTTGTCCGGTTTTGTTCCCTGCGCAGGAGCAGGGACGATGAACCGGACAGCGTGGCTACAGGACCGCAGGATGCAGAAGTTTCGAG
>Ga0208937_1001395_pt1 | contig 10203 bp, 8 predicted proteins | sample June2015DPH_11_5_FD_184705 | JGI IMG/M metagenome (GOLD analysis project Ga0208937, IMG submission 184705) | Peatland microbial communities from SPRUCE experiment site at the Marcell Experimental Forest, Minnesota, USA - June2015DPH_11_40... | ecosystem: Environmental > Terrestrial > Soil >...
CAGCATGCTCTGCGCTGCTTCGTAGAGCATGACCCGCATCATCTCATCTCCGCAGCGTGATATTCTGCCGCTCCAATCGATCTCGCCGGATTGATACCTGGAGCAGGTCAATCCAAACACCGCCCCGACCGCTTTGGATTTACGGAAGCGAGCGGGTACGTCGACGGTGGCGCGATAGGTCAGCGCCACCACCGGGCCGACACCGGGGGTCGTCATCAGGCGCCGGCACACCTCATCGTCGCGGACGATGGCCAGCAAACGGCGATGCAGGACGACGATCTGTTCGCGAAGTACCCGCCGGACAATGAGCAGCGGTTCCACCAGTACCGCCAAGTCGGGCAAGTTCTCGACCAGCTCCTTGATGCGGGCCTCGAACTTCACCGTCCCCACCATGCCCACCTTGAGCCCGAAGTTACGCAAAGTACCGCGAAGGTCGTTGTCAACGGCGATCGCCTTCGACTGCAGCAGCTTGCGGTGGGTCAGCAGCATGCGCAGTTTCTGACTGCGTAGCGTCTTCACATGTACCGGGCGATAAAGCCCCACCCGAATCATCTGCGCGATGCCGCGTGCATCGTTGCGGTCCGTCTTGTTGATCTGCGCCTTCAGCACCGCCTGCATGTGCCGCGTTTCAACACAGACCACCGGTAACTCGGCTTCGGCAAGAGCGCCGAACAACCATTGCGACAGCGGTCCGGCTTCCAACCCAATCCGCTTGAAGTGGTAGGCGGGGTTGTTCAGCACCGCCAATAACGCTTCAGGTTCGCTTGCTACCTTCACTTCGCGAACGATCTTACCCGTGTCATCCACAATGCAGACGCTGGTCTCCTTGACCGATACGTCTAGTCCAGCAAAATGGTCCATGCTGCGCTTCTCCCTCTGATGCTTGAGGCCGTCCACACGGACCTCGTATTCAACATCAGCCTGAAGCGCAGCACCCTAAATCTTCAGCTATCCACAAGCTGGCCGGCCGATTACCCCATCTTTTGGGGTGATCTCAACCGGTCGACGCAACACTTTATCTTAGAGGGAAAAGATCAATTATAGGCCGATAAGTCAGTGATTTCGTGGTGGTACGAGGGCGGCAGAGAAAATCACGTTGTGGGATAGCTGGTTGCGGAGGGACTCGCTGAAAGCGTTTGGGCGAGCGTTTGGCAAGCCGTCATCGTTATTTATTCGCCAACTGGCCCAGTGTTGCGTCGACCGGTTGAGACCGCCTCGCTCCCTTTTCCATCAACGCGGCTTTATCGATACTCACGCGCCGCTATTTTGGCCGAAATTCGATCGTGGTTTGAGGTGTCTGTACCGACGCGCTCGGGCGGCCGGCGTCAGAAAAGCGCCAAGGCACAACATCGCGGTCGATAGTGCACCGGCGGTGCGGCGGTGGCGTGACCGTCGGCTGTGCCCGAGAGAGCGGCTCGATGATCAACGGAACCGACTTTCGCTTTCGAAGCGGCCGTCCACCCGGGCTCGAAACGACGCGATTGATGTGATGGACGGTGCCCGCTCCCGGCAACGAAGTGCCATAGGGTGATCGTTACATTCGAATCACATCAGGGAGCCGTTGGACGGCAATATCCGCCCCAAGCCGAGAACTCATGGCGCCGTTTACGCGAACATCCAAGCTCCGTATCCGACGACCCGATCGCGCGAACCCGCCGTGTCTCCGGAATTGCACAGTGAGAGCCGCTGGGCCTTGAGGCGACGGCGCCCGGCTTCAACTAGCAAGCCAGCTACTGAGAAGCAGCCACAAGCTTGATTTGGGCCAAGACTGGCCCAGTCGCCCTGCTCAATGGCGGCAGCCGTCGCCAAATCCAGGTGCCGTGCAGTCTCGTAGCTGTGATAATGGGATAAATCGGAGCTGACGACAATCAGTGTCTCGGGCCCGCCCCACAGCCGGCGCAGCACATCGGCGACGTCCTGTGGAGCCGCATCGCCGACAAGGAGGGGCACCAATTGAAATGATCCCAGTAGAGTTTGTAGGAACGGCAGCTCTACCTCGAGAGCGTGCTCGGGCGCATGCGGAGCATCGGCGCGAATGACAGATGGCAGGTCGGCAATCTTGTGCAACGCCTCTACGTCGTTCGGTACGCGGCCAAGAGGAGTCTGGAAGGCATCGACTGTAGGAGCGGCAATCCCGTGCACGTGAAGGTAATGTGCTGGCCCGATCAACACGACACGCGTGATGGTTTGCGCACTCTCGCGAAGCGTTGTGAATGCCGCGGCAGCGATGCGGCCCGAATAGACATAGCCCGCGTGCGGTGCAATCAAGGCTTTGGGTCGGACGTTCGCAGACGGCTCGACATCGGCGAAGAGCTGCAAAACCTGCGTCCGCAGCCTATCCGGATCGCGCGCGTAGAACTGGCCCGCCACCGCCGGCGGCCGGGTCGTCATGTTCTGCAGACCGGCTTGCACTTGTCCCGCTTTCGCCTGACCACTATTTTGGACATGCTATTGAAACTTAGGCCGAGCGCGAGATGAATCAAGCTATCGAGGGCAAACCGGGACGCTATTGGCACGTCCTGGACGACCGTCGCATCCAGTGCGACGTCTGCCCGCGCTATTGCAAGCTGCACGAAGGTCAGCGCGGGCTTTGCTTCGTGCGCGCACGGCAGGGCGACCAGATGGTGCTCACCACCTATGGGCGCTCATCGGGCTTTTGCATCGACCCGATTGAAAAGAAGCCGCTCAATCACTTTCTGCCGGGCACGCCGGTCCTGTCTTTTGGCACTGCCGGCTGCAACCTGACCTGCAAGTTCTGCCAGAACTGGGACATCTCAAAGGCCCGCAATCTCGATCGCATTCAAGATTTGGCCTCGCCCGAGGCTATTGCAGAAGCTGCGGTGCAAAGCGGCTGCCGATCCGTCGCTTTTACTTACAACGATCCTGTGATCTTCCTTGAATACGCGGTCGACGTGGCGCAGGCCTGCCGAGAGCGAGGAATAAAGACGGTGGCAGTGAGCGCGGGCTACATCTCGCCGGAGCCGCGGATCGAGTTCTTTCGGCACATGGACGCGGCCAACATCGACCTGAAAGGTTTCTCCGAGGGTTTTTACAAGAATCTCTGCTCGGGCAAGCTCGCTCCTGTGCTCGAGACACTCGAATACCTCAAGCACGAGACGAACGTTTGGCTCGAGATTACGACCCTGCTTATTCAAAGCGAGAACGACTCCGCCGCCGAAATTGAAGCGGAGAGCACCTGGGTGAGGGATCGCCTCGGCCTCGACGTGCCGTTGCACTTCACGGCCTTCCATCCGGACTGGAAAATGGTGGACCGTCCGCCGACACCGCCGCAAACGCTACGCATGGCGCGGCGGATCGCCATGAATGCAGGCCTTCGCTATGTCTATACTGGCAATGTCCACGATCCGGCTGGTCAAGCTACACATTGTCACGGCTGCGACGCCTTGCTGATCGGCCGCGACTGGTACGACATCACGGCGTGGCATCTGTCTGCGGACGGCCGATGTGCCAAATGTGGTACGCGCTGCCATGGCGTGTTTGAAGCCACGGCTGGCCAATGGGGTCCACGCCGTCAGCCGGTGAGGCTGCGAGCATCCGAATCCGAACTGTTGGCGATCGGTTCTACCTAAATGGATCCGCGCCCAGTAACCGCCTTTTGCAGCCGTCGCAGCGGCAGCTTCCAGCCGCAGCAATCGAATGGCCGCGCCACGCGGAGGATGCCGAGGCAGGGACGGGACCGCAAAAACCAACACTGTGCCTCCTGCGCTTGATCCGTCCGGGAGTTTGTCGCACGGCCTATCCCTAGAAGAGACGCATGAGCAATCCGCTCTCCCGCCTTGCCACACGCGTCGCTTATGGCGCCAGCCAGCTACCGCGTGTCGCTTGGTATGTGGGGCATAGCCTCGTCGTACGCCGGCTATCCGAGGCGACGCAGCGACGAGAGAGTAACAAAGCGCGGCCCCGCCCCCACACCAATTTGCCCGTGCCGGACCGTAGACGTCTCTACGCGGATATGGCCATCCTACTCCAGCAGGACCTCGCCAATATCGAGGCCGGCCTTTACCCGCTTCCGGCCGATCATGACGGATCGCTGTTGACACTTCTCGATCGTTCGCGGCTTTTTTTCGAGGATCTCCCCGAAATCCATCAGCGCCGCGAGCGCGGCGCGCACAACGAAGTCCTAGCCGAGGAGACGCGTGGAAAGCGACCCCGTTACTATCTGCAGAACTTTCATTTCCAGTCGGGCGGCAGGATGACGGGCGACTCGGCGAGTCGATATGACACCCAGGTCGAGGTGCTCTTCAACGGAACCGCTAATGCAACGCGCCGGCAGGCGTTACCTCAGCTCCATGAAATTTTCGCTGGACGGGACCAGCGCAAATTGAGACTTCTCGACATCGGCTGCGGGACCGGGCGCTTTCTTGATTTTCTCAAACAGGCCTGGCCACGGCTTCCGGTCCTCGGGCTCGATATGTCTGAGCCATATGTCCGATACGCCAAGCGCCACTTGAAACGCTGGTCGCGAATAAACCTGATCGTTGGAAACGCGGAGTCGCTACCCGTGCCCGATGAAAGCCAGGATGCGGTGACAAGTATTTTCTTGTTCCACGAATTACCGCCGAAGGTACGTCGCATCGTTTTTCGCGAATGTGCCCGGGTGCTGAAGCCGGGCGGGCGTTTGGTCATCGTAGATTCGCTCCAGCGCGGTGATGAGCCAGATTATGACGGGCTTTTGGAACTCTTTCCGCAGAGTTATCACGAACCTTATTATGGGAGCTACACCAACGAGGATTTTGGCAAGCTCGCCGCAGGTTGCGGTCTGACGCACGTCCGAGACGTAACGGCGTTCGTCTCGAAGATGATGGTGTTCGACAAGCCAGTGGAACGGTTTCGTGAAAAAAGTAGGCCGCTTCCTAAGGCAGCCTACACAGGTCTGTCCTCAAGTGTTAGCCCACATAGGTGACGCGCTTGTGGGCGTCGGCCTCAGCCGCGGTCGCTGGCTGCGCAGGCAGCTGCAGCACTGTTGTCGCCTGACCCTCGCACAGCAGTGTCAGCAACACGGTCCGCCCATCCGGAAATTCGAGCGCATCGTGATGTGCGGCCACTTTGTCCTTGTTGACCTGTCGAAAGATTGCCGTCTGGTGGTTGATTGTGTTTGTCTTCGTTTTCCACCCGAGCAGGCCGGCCGACAGGCACGCAACTTCCCGAGTGAAAGCCAGTTCCGTTCCCGGCATCACACATACCGCCAGTTCAGGATCGTCCGCGGCGGCGAAGCCGCGCGTCCCGGTGCCGAAATCACACGTCACAAGCTTGTCGCCGACCTTCGCGGCCCGCGAACGTACGCTTTGGAGACTAAAGTCACACATTTCTGGAACTCCCTCGTTGGAAGCCCTTTAGCCCCATCAGATATTAACGCATCCGTGGTCCGCACGCATCACCCAAAATCTTCAGAGTCCAAGCCAACGCGCGACAAGCGAAGTTTTTCATTCCTGTGGCGGGAATACGGCCTTTTACGGTCTCGGAGCTGGCGAAATCGCGCACTGGCCTGCCCCCACGATGGTGGTCGTGACGCCATCCTGCGTTGTTGAGCTTGCGTACGTCAGGGTGCCATCTTGGCGATTGAACTCATAGAAGACCTCGTCGCGATTCGCACTGATCCAGGACTTGCTGAGCCGGGTGACAGTCAGAGGGCTGTTATCTGAAAACGTGAGTGTTTTTGCCGCCTCATCAAGCGCGAACACTACCTGTTCTTCGCTTGTCGAAGATGTGTCTCCACGCGGAGCGCTTATCATGACCACTTTTCTTGTCGAGCAACTCAGATAGCTAAGCGCTATCGCTGGCTGTGCCATAGCGGTGAGCGCGATCATCAGTACAACGCACTCGGTCACTCGCCTCATCATTTTCCCAACGGCCAACGGTTCCTGCGGTGCTGGCTCGATGCTGCCAAGAAAACGACGCAGAGTAGCGCCAACTGGAGGCGAACGGTAACGGCATTGATCTAAATCAAACACGGCTTTCACCATTGAGTGCTTAGTTCTCCAAAATCGAATGGGAGGGCCAAATGTCGAAGGAGAGGGCCACCGATCTCGCGCGTCAGTGCACTGAATTGGTACGCAAGGGAAAAGATTTTCCGATAATTTGGTCCACGCTACTCAAAACCCATGCCCTTGTTGAAGGCATCCCGCGGCAACGACTTGAACGTAACCGGAGTCTCTTGAACATTCCTCTGATCACGGGTGAACAACTCGTCTTTGATGTGGATGTCAAAGAATTTCGCGTCCAATAAAATGCTGGCGAAGCGTGGCCGTGTGTATCAAATCTGGCCGATCGTGGTGCTCTCTTTGAGTGAGAACAATAGCCATGCGGATACGCGTGGCTTGCAGAAAAACATGCGGGAGAACGTCCATGGAAATGCTACAAGAAAAACCTTCTGATGACCCAGCAGGGCAACGAGCTTCGAATGAACTCGTCAAACTGATCCGCAAATTGCGTTGGATGAGGCTGGAGGAGGAAGCGAAGAAGGCAGAGAACCAGCTGATCCTATGCGACGTCCCGGCAGCGGACAGTGTTGTCGCGAGGTCGCGCGAGACTGACTAACAGCGTACGTGCCAGAATTGATGAAGTGAAGTCTGATACGGTTTTTGAGGCGCGGCCGTTTTTGAATCCTCGCCCGGATGAAATGTTCGGGGTTCGTGGTGCTATGGCCAAGTGGAACTCGGCGGCGGCTTTGTATTTCCGGCAGGGCGCACAGAAGTGGAATGAAAAGAGATCGAAGGCGTCGCTTCGAGATAGGGCGTGCTCGAAGCGCAGAGGTTAGGTGCCAGAGCGACCCACACCTCCTCAGGACTCTGAAATGAGCAAGGTCGGCGGCAGCGATTCGAAGAGCACCCTCTACTGCTCGTTCTGCGGCAAGAGCCAGCACGAGGTGCGCAAGCTCATCGCCGGGCCGACGGTCTTCATTTGCGATGAGTGCGTCAATCTGTGCATGGATATCATCGGCGAGGACAACAAGTTCACGGCGACGATATCACGCGACGGCATCCCGACCCCGAAAGAGATTCGCACGGTTCTTGACGATTACGTCATCGGCCAGGACCACGCCAAGAAGGTGCTCTCGGTCGCGGTCCACAATCACTACAAGCGACTCAAACATCAGGCCGACCGCAAAGACGTCGAGCTGGCGAAGTCGAATATCCTCCTGATCGGCCCGACCGGCTCCGGCAAGACACTGCTGGCGCAGACGCTGGCGCGCATCATCGATGTGCCGTTCACCATGGCGGATGCGACGACGCTGACCGAAGCCGGTTATGTCGGCGAGGACGTCGAGAACATCATTCTGAAGCTGCTGCAGTCAGCGGACTACAACGTCGAGCGCGCGAAGCGCGGGATTGTCTATATCGACGAAATCGACAAGATTTCCCGCAAGTCCGACAATCCCTCGATCACCCGCGACGTCTCGGGTGAGGGCGTGCAGCAGGCGCTGCTCAAGATCATGGAAGGCACGATAGCGAGTGTGCCGCCACAGGGCGGCCGCAAGCATCCGCAGCAGGAATTTCTCGAAGTCGACACCACCAACATCCTGTTCGTATGCGGCGGCGCCTTCAACGGGCTGGAGAAGATCATCTCGGCGCGCAGCCGGCCGGGCTCGATCGGCTTCGGCGCCAAGGTCACGGCGCCCGAGGATAGAAAGCAGGGCGAGATCTTTCGCGACGTCGAGCCGGAGGACCTGCTCAAGTACGGCCTGATCCCCGAATTCGTCGGCCGGCTTCCTGTCGTAGCGACGCTCGAGGATCTCGACGAGGCCTCGCTCAAGCTCATCCTGACCCAGCCCAAGAACGCGCTGGTGAAGCAGTATCAGCGGCTATTCGAGATGGAGGGGGTCGACCTCACTGTGGCGGAGGAAACACTCGGCGCCATCGCCAGGAAGGCGATCGACCGCAAGACCGGGGCGCGCGGGTTGCGCTCTATCATGGAGGCCATACTTCTTGACACCATGTTCGACATGCCAAGCCTCGAAGGCGTCGAGGAGGTCGTGATCTCTCAGCAGGTCATCGAGGGCACCGCGGGACCGCTCTACATTTACGCCGCTCACGCCGGTGGCGCGAGGGCGACCTAATGGCGCTTACGCCGGATGGACGAGCGATAGAAACCCGACCATCGGACGCGAGGCCACCGTGGGCGGCATTACGCGCAGACCATGACCCGGCGCGGGCTCAGCGCCGGGCGTGGAGAGACTGATGACAAACAAGACCAAGGCAACACCGCAGAAGGAAGAAGCGCGGGAGAAGGCTCCCGAGACCCCGGATGCGCCGCTGCCGCTGCTCGATCTCTCCGACGCCGCCGTCACGAAGATGATCAAGCAGGCCAAGAAGCGCGGCTACGTCACCCACCAGCAGCTCAATGCGGTCGTACCCTCGGAGGAGGTCACCTCCGAGCAGATTGAGCACATTCTGGCGATGCTCAACGAGATGGGCATCAACGTGGTCGAGACCGAAGAGGCCGAGGCGGAAGAGGAAGAGCCGCGCGAGGAGGCCGAGAGCGAGGAAACCGAGTCCGGCGAACTGGTCGAGGTGACGCCGAAGATGCCGGCCAAATCGGAGGCCAGAGAGCCGATCGAGCGCACCGACGACCCGGTGCACATGTATTTGCGCGAGATGGGCTCGATCGGGCTGCTTTCGCGCCAGGGCGAGGTTGCCACCGCCAAGCGTATTGAGGCCGGCCGCGAGGCGATGATCGCCGGCCTGTGCGAGAGCCCGCTCTCCTTCCAGGCCGTCATCATCTGGCGCGACGAATTGAACGACGGCAAAGTGTTCCTGCACGACATTATCGACCTCGAAGCGACGTATGCCGGGCCCGACGCCAAGGCGGTGTCGGCTGCCGTGCCGGGCGTCGATGCGCCGCCCGCCGCGCCCGCGAGGGCGCCCCCGGTCCTCCCGGTCGTTTCGCCGCAGCCTGTGGCTCCGCCGTCGGCCCCACTAGCCCCCACGCCGTTCAAGCCCGAGCCGCTGAACGGCAACGGCGAGGAGCAGCCCGAGGAAGGCGCGCTCGGCGAAGGCGACCTGGACGAGGACGATCTCGAAAACTCGATGTCGCTGGCCGCCATCGAGGCCGAGCTCAAGCCCAAGGTGTTGGAGACCTTCGACAAGATCGCCGATACGTTCAAGCGCTTGCGCCGACTGCAGGACCAGGACATCCACAACAAGCTGCACAACGAATCGCTGTCGCCGGCGCAGGAACGCAAGTACAAGAAGCTCAAGAAAGAGATCATCGTCGAGGTGAAGTCGCTGCGGCTCAATCAGGCGCGCATCGACGCGCTGGTCGAGCAGCTCTACGACATCAACAAGCGGCTCGTCGGCTACGAGGGCCGCTTGATGCGGCTCGCCGAGAGCCACGGCGTCGCGCGCGAGGACTTCCTCAGGAACTACCAGGGCTCCGAGCTCGATCCGCACTGGCTCAACCGCGTGTCGAATTTCTCGGCCCAGGGCTGGAAGAGCTTCGTGGCGCGGGACAAGGACCGCATCAAGGAGTTGCGCACGCAGATCCACGCGCTGGCGACCGAGACCGGGCTTGAGATCGGCGAGTTCCGCAAGATCGTGCACATGGTGCAGAAGGGCGAGCGCGAGGCGCACCAAGCCAAGAAGGAGATGGTGGAGGCAAACCTGCGCCTCGTCATTTCCATCGCCAAGAAATACACCAACCGCGGCCTGCAGTTCCTCGATCTGATCCAGGAAGGCAACATTGGGCTGATGAAGGCAGTCGACAAGTTCGAGTATCGGCGCGGCTACAAGTTCTCGACCTACGCCACCTGGTGGATCCGGCAGGCGATCACCCGCTCGACCGCCGACCAGGCGCGCACCATCCGCATTCCGGTGCACATGATAGAGGCCATCAACAAGGTCGTGCGCACGAGCCGGCGGATGCTCAACGAGATCGGTCGCGAGCCGACGCCGGAGGAATTAGCGGAAAAGCTCGGCATGCCGCTGGAAACGGTGCGCAAGGTTCTCAAGGTCGCCAAGGAGCCATTGTCGCTGGAGACGCCGATCGGTGACGAGGAGGATTCTCACCTCGGTGATCTCATCGAGGACACGAACGCGATGCTGCCGATCGACGCCGCTATCCAGTCGAACCTGCGCGAGACTACCACGCGCGTGCTGGCGTTCTTGACGCCGCGCGAGGAGCGCGTGCTGCGCATGCGCTTTGGCATCGGCATGAATTCCGACCACACGCTGGAAGAGGTCGGCC
>Ga0208937_1001399_pt1 | contig 10195 bp, 7 predicted proteins | sample June2015DPH_11_5_FD_184705 | JGI IMG/M metagenome (GOLD analysis project Ga0208937, IMG submission 184705) | Peatland microbial communities from SPRUCE experiment site at the Marcell Experimental Forest, Minnesota, USA - June2015DPH_11_40... | ecosystem: Environmental > Terrestrial > Soil >...
TCCCATAGACCGCATCCGCCGCAAACGCAAGCGGCTTCCTTCTGACGGTTTTATCGAAAGCGCGCCACAGCATCGTCGCCACACCCACTCAGTCTCGAATGCGCGCTTCCGATAAAACACTAGCGTTACTCGGGCTGAATTTGCAGGAACTGCAAGGAAAGGATCGAAAGACGACGGGCGTGTGACGGACGACGGGTCACGGCGGCCGCAGGGGCGCCGTGGCTATCTCTGCCGACGTGTCTTATTCAGATGTTTCAACAGTCGACCGACACTGGTCCCACACAACCGCTTCAAATGCGGAAGTGTGCATCCAACTTAGTCAGCCCACCGTTAGTCCTTCTCCTCCAGCCTTATTCCCTCTCCCGTGACAACCTTGTCCGGCTCAAAGCTCATCAAGGAGAATCTCTTGCCCCCGTCAAGGACGATGATGTTGCTGAATTTTGTACCACTTGCATTGAACAGCGAGCCGGTACAATCCGAATCGACCGTGTAGCTTCCGTTCGGCCACGGGACGTTGGTCCAGTCGTAGCTTTGAGGGTAGCTGGTTCCGGTCGAGCGAGTGACGCCGCGCTTCCCGTCTCCGTTGAAGACGTCGAGGCCCATCTCGGCAACAGGGCCACCCATGGATTTGTTCATGCCCGTCCTGCGCCAGGCATAGGTCCCTTTGAGGCTGGCAAGGCTACAGCCGCAATCGTTGGCATGAACGTTGATGACAGCCCCTGGAATGCCAGCAAAAGTCGCAAGGAGCACGAAACCTGTCACGAGAAGAAAATACTTTCCGAACTTGCTCATTTTTGATTCTCCTTTTTTTCGGCTTAATCTCTCGGATCGTAGCTGAAAACCGTTTAAGAAGAGCGTTATCTCCCACTTGTGCCATTTGACCGGCAGTTAGCAGCCGAATGACACAAATGGGAGTCCTTTTCGCACTAACGAATTAGTCGTCACAGCGTACGGGACGCAGGTTGTGCTTATATACAGTCTTTCCTACTGCCCTTCCCAAGCGCTCGGCCGCGACCTGATCGGTTCGAAAATGTATCCCGCCGTATACACGCGCGTCAGAGATGTCATCGGTAATCTGCTTAAGCGAAGTGTATTGCAAGACGATGGTGGGCACCGCAGGATTGGTCAACGTGATCGAAAATCCATCCTCGCCGTAAATGCGTCTCATTACCGCCGCCGCGCTGTTGCCCGCACTGCCGTGGTTTGAGGGATAGCTTGGGAAACAGGGAGTCGTGATGAATGGGGCCCAGCTTGGATCCCCGCCCGCGTGAATTGCCGTTTCCGGGCGCCAAAAGTTGTAGGTGTATTTGTTGAGGAATGACGCCACCAGGCTGTCACTCATCGCCATATTGATCAGGGCCAGAGCACGCGCATTATCCGATAGCGAGCGGCCCTGCGCCATTGCGACCTGCTCCGCGGCCTGATTAAACACCTGAGTTGGCGACGAAGCCGCATAGAACAGGGCGACATTCGCCCGATCTGGAGGCCGCTGTGTGCTATCAACACTGCCCACCGTCATCACTTCGTTGTACGCCCGGGCATATCTTTCGCTAGTGAGCGCGGGTGGCGGATCAAGGAGAAAGTTACTCGCGCTCGCGATGCCGAACGGAGTTACGTTCTGCCATTGAAAGGCGATTCCAACCGCGACTCCATTTACAACCGGGCAACTCGGTGTTGCCTGCCATGCCCCTGGAACAGGTGGACCAGGTGTGTAGAATTGCGGAGGTGACGAGCCGTCGTTCGCTCGTAGAGCGATCATGGCCGCAGCTGCGGCGTCCCCCGTTGCGATGCCTTCGGTCTTGGCTGAGCCGTCCGGTATGGACTGCATGGAGTTCGTCCAATCGGTATAAAGCGTCGGCTGGCTGGCTGGAAAGTAGGTGCTGAGCACCTGATACGCAGCCTCTATGGCTGCTGCATCGGGTGAGGCGCCGGGCGGCGCAGTGATGGTCCCAAGATACGGTTGGTACTTGTGTGTAATGGAATTGACCGCTTCAAACACAGCGAGTTGTACGATCGCCGCGTAGCGTGCCTGGGCGAAGGGATTCTGTTTGTTGGCGACGGCTGTGTTTACCGCAATCGCATTCCAGTCCAAAACGGCATCAGCTCTTGCGGTTGTCGATCCAACCACAAGACTCAGCATCAATATGCAAAGGAGCTTGAAAATCTTTTTCATCGCTCTTGTCCCCCATCCGTTTCTCTTTTCGTCCCGCTGATCGGTGGACGCGAGCGGAATGATTGCAATGTCACAACTGGATTGTCCATAGCGGAGCGTGTGTCGGAGCGTTATGGTTTGTGTCGCCCCAAGCACAAGCACGGATAGCACTTACGCCTCCTGTTCTCGATGTGATGTAAAATCATCCAATTTCGTTTGGGCGTGCCATGACCTCACAGCCGAGTGGAGTGCAGCAATCGATCCGGTTCGGCGAAGACTTCGCGCTTGATCTTCGTCCCCGAAGGCTGCGCCGCAGCAGTCACGTCTTAAAGCTGGAACGTATCCCGCTGGAAATCCTTGTTCTGCTGCTGGAGCGCCGGGGCGAGATCGTCAGTCGCGACGAAATCGTGGCCAGGGTCTGGGGCAATGATGTTTTCCTCGACACGGATAACAGCATCAGGGGTGCAATCCGCAAAGTCCGCCAGGCTCTTAAGGACGACCCCGAAACCCCGCGGTTTATCCAGACCGTGACCGGACGAGGGTATCGATTCATTGCGCCGATTATTTCTCCCGAAGAAGAACGCACTACGGAGCCACCCAAACCTGAAGCATCAGTCGTCCCCACAGGTACGCAGAGTTTCGTTCGGGAGCCAGATAGCTGGCCGCAAGGCGGCAGCCTGGGCCCGATGGACCAAGAACAAGAGCGGACAGCGGGGCAGGTACCGGGCACTGAGACCGCTCGTGGACAGCTACATCGGCGTGCGCGGACGTGGCTTCTCGTTGGGTTAGCTTCGCTGGCAGTTGTGTCCATTCTGTCACTCCGCGAATTTTGGAGCTGGCGAGGTTCGCGCGTCCCAGCCGTTTTCCAGCGCAAGACAGTCTTAGCTGTGCTGCCGTTCGACAATTTGAGCCGAGATCCTGATCAAGAGTTCTTCAGTGAGGGGCTGACGGAAGAGATGATCGCTCAGGTTGGGAAATTGAATCGGGATCGACTCAAGGTGGTCGCACGGAGTTCTGTTGCAAAGTACAAAGGGAGCACGCTGACTGCGAGGGAGATAGGTAAGGAACTGAACGCTGACTATCTTGTCCAAGGCAGCATTCGACGCTCGTCGGACCGTATACGCATCACTGTCCAGCTCATTCAGGCACGTGATCAGATCGTCGTTTGGACCGAGAGTTACGACCGCGAACTCAAAGATGTGCTGGCCGTGCAGGACTCCGTCGTGCGAAGCATCGCCAGCGAGATTCACATCGCCCTTACTGAAGAACAGAAAGAGCGTTTGGCTACTCCGCGGCAAATAAGCCCGGAAGCATACGAGGCGTACTTGAAAGGGCGCTATTACTGGAACAAGCGAACCGGCGAGAGCATGCAGAAGGCGGAGCAATATTTCGAGCAGGCGATCGACAGGGATCCCTCCTATGCGGCTGCGTATTCGGGACTGGCAGACTGTAACAGCGGGCTGACGTGGCACGGATTTAAGTCCCCAGCCGAGGCACTCCCGAAAGCTTACGCCGCGGCACGCAAAGCGCTAGAGATCAATCCAGAATCGGCTGAAGCCCATGCGTCCCTGGGCCTTGCCATGACCCATAGTTGGGATTGGACCGGTGCGGAGGCCGAGTTCAGGCGCGCTCTGCAGTTGGATCCCCAATACGCAAACGCGCACCACTGGTACGGAGACTACCTCTCCATCAGGGGCCGCCATGGCGAGGCACTTGCAGAAGCGAAGCATGCGCTAGAGCTCGACCCCCTTAACCTCATGATCAGCACGTGGGTGGGACTCCGCTACTACATGGCACGTGACTACTCCCGCGCAATCGATCAAAATCGAAATTCCGTTGAACTGGATCCGAACTTCGCTGCCGCTCATCTTCTGCTCGGAGAGGACTATCGTGAGGCAGGGTTGCACAGCGAAGCTGTTAACGAGCTGAAGAAGGCGGCAAGTCTGTCAGGCGACAGCCCACTCTATACCGCGCAAGTCGCCGTTGCGCTTGCCGTTGAAGGACGGAATGGCGACGCACTCCGAATCGCGCACGAACTGGAAGCGATTTCGAGGAAGCGTTACGTTTCCCCTTACGGCCTGGCTCAGATTTACGCAGCGTCAAATAAGAATGAGGACACATTCAAATGGCTGCAAGCTGCCTATGAAGATCACGCTGTTTGGATGGGATACCTCGCGGTCGACCCGATTTTTGACCGATACCGCTCGGATGAGCGCTTTAAGGATCTTCTCCGGCGCGTAGGCCTGCCCTGACGAAGAAGTAACTTTAGGAAATCTCGCCCTCCGCTCAACGTCTAAACCTGAACAGATTCCAGATATTCTGGTCGGTTGGTCGGCTAACCGGAAGTGACCTGATGCCGGTAGAGGACAAGCTGAATTTGCTAGACCGTTGTACGGGCTAACACCTGTGCCGGGGTTCGAGTCCCGCCGTCTCCGATCACTTCACGGGTTCCCAGCCCTCTGGCAGCATATCGAATGCCAGCGTGTCACGGTAGGCGTACTGATTGCCTTCCAGTACTGCCACTGGCGTCAACATATGCCAGATGCGATCATCGTCGAAGACGTAACACTCACCCGATTCGCGCATCGTGAAGCGATCCATTTCCTGCTTGTCATTGTCGGTTATGACGACTTCGCCACCCTGAGCGCCGCAGCGGCCCACTAGATGCGTGGCAATGTACTTTTCCCCGTCTTTATGTAAGCCCGGTGGACTCGTGTCGCACGGCCGGCCAGGCGCAGCCGTGAACCTTATTAGATGAACGTTGACCAAATACTTCGTACCCACCGTCGACAGCGGTAGGTAATGAAGGTGGTGAGCAATCATCTTGCGAACGCCTATTGAACCGGCGATCGCCGTGGGCAGCGGAGCGTACTCTCGCGGCTGGCCGCCGATTGTCGTGTTGTATTTTTTCAGCTGCACATAGGGCGTGCTCTCTTCGCTCAACCAAACCTTTACACCGCCCTCAACAATCTCGGCCCTGACACGATTTAAGGAACGATACCTGTCGCCCTCGTAGTATTTGTCCTTTGGAACGGACCAGGCGGCATGGGATAACGCTTCCAGCGAGCGCGCTATGTCTACATCAACCCTGAGCGGCTGACGACTGAACCCGCGCTCGACGAGGTCGCTTCGCGACTTGGCATTGGTTGCAACCGGAAGAAAACTATCTTGACCCATGATTGCTCCTGATAAATGCTCGACGACTGCATGACCAACCAGCACCGCAAGGGCCATGCACGCGCGCAAATTATAGCCGACGCAGCCCATTGCAGAGGATGCCGACGATTCTGGGCGGGTAGTCGGCAAACAGGAAGTAATCCAAAACTGAAGGCCACGCCATCTCTGCCAAGCCCGGCTAATCACGTTAGAGAAACGCTGGTGTACAATTGCGGCCTTCCTGCCAAATTCTCAATGGCGGAACTTGCGAGGTCTGCGATGCGTCCCCTGTTTCTAATTGCTTCATTGCTCGTCGCCGCGATCACTGTTGCGCAAATGCAGAAGGCCGATTAGGTATGGAAGTGTTGAACGTCATCTGCCCAGAATCCCAAACCGTCCAGGTCGTGAGCGCTATGGCCTGATTTCAGAAGTTGAGTACTCTTGTTTGGGAGTTCGAGAGCGCGGTCTATTTGTTCAGGCTGGCAGTCCAACTCATCACTACTGACATTGGTGTCAGTGCCGCTTTCAGCTGCGTGTTGATCAAGAATCTCTGACCGTCTTTGCTTACGTCGTAGTCGAACTGTTCCGACGTTGCTATCATTTCGCGAGGGTTCGCCTGGAACAGTGCAACAGGGGTTCCCGCGTCGAAACTGGCACCGATTGTCACGGGCGTGGCCATAATCTTGCCGTCCGGCGCGAGATAGAACAACTCTTTTCCGTCGCTTCGCCATCTCGGCTGTTCCCCGCCCGCATTGGACACTTGCCACTTCCCACGCGCGGCTGGAAATGAAGTTACGTAAATTTCCCATTGTCCGCTTTCATTCGAAGCATAGGCAGCCCATTTTCCGTCCGGAGAGAAGCGGGCTACTTTGGGAGTGGAGCCTGCCTTCAGGAACGGAGTGGCCGTGAGTTCCGGAAACGTTACGAACCACAAGTCCGTGCCACGCTCATAGAGCAGATATTTCCCGTCGTGCGACCAGTCCGTGGGATACCGGTCCGCGCCGTCCTGCGGGATCAATTGCTCTTCTTTTGACCCGTCCGCATTTTTCAGGTACAAGTTGAACCTTTGCGCACGGTCTGAGCAAAACGCCAGCGTGGTGGCATCCGGACTCCAAACTGGCGTCGAATCAATGGCAGGATCGAACGTCAGCCGTTTGCTACTCTCGTTCTCCAGGTCGTAAGTCCAGAGATCGGTATTCGTGCTCGCGGGATCCATGGAGTCGGCCGCAACGAACTTCCCATTCGGCGATAACGCGATGTTGCCGTAAATGCCCGGTTGGGTTGCAACTCCAACTTGCTGTCCCTTGCGGTCAAACCAGAGTAGTTGCGACGCTCCGGTATCGCCGGTTCTCTGAGCGAACAGCACGCCGCTCTCCGAACTCGCGAACACCGCCCTCTGAATTCGCGGCAAGTACTGAATGTCTGTGAGAATGGGACTCGGTTCTCCGTTCAGTTCAAGCTTCTTGGCGTCGAACCGTTGGGCAAAAAGCGTTTGATCGCGGTAAAAGAGCAAATAACCCGGTTCGGCATAGGCGACATTCGCTTTCGCCTGCGTGACCAGGCGCTTCTCGTTCGAGTTCAGGGAACCCACATAGACGGAGGAGAGAATTTTCCGGCCGGAAAGATCCATGGCCAGATAAAGAAAGTGAATTCCGTCTGGTAGGAAGACGGGCCAACGATGGCTGTCCTCTCCCCGTGTCCTGTCTGGGAATGTGACTTGCGTTGGCGTACCTCCCGCGGCAGCGATTCGGTAGAGGCCGACTCCCAACTGTCCGCTCGGAGTAAACAGGATGACTCCGTCTTTGTTCCAGGCACCGCCGCGGCCGGTAGGTGCCTCGCAGAGCGTTTGCGGCGGCCCGCCTGATAGATCCAGCTTCTTCAGTTTCCCGTCTGCGAAAAATCCAATTGACTTGCCGTCGGGAGACCAGAATGGGAAGTTGGCTCCCTCGGTGTTGGGGATCGCCGTTGCCTGCCGGGAGCCTGGTTCGTAGATCCACAGGAGGTTTTTTCGCTCGGAATCTCGCCCAACGACTGCGGCAGTATGGCCATTGGGAGACACAGCCACGTCTCGAGCCGAGAACGGAAGGGGTGCGGAAAAATACTCGGTTCGCTCAGCAGGGCGGCTGGCGCGCCACCAGATCACGGATGCGATCAGGAGGAGGGCGAGTACGCATGCCACAGCTGCCAGAATGGCTTCCCGTTTCGTTCGTCCGTACTCTGCGGGCTTAGCAGTTGGGGTTTTGCCTTCCGCAATCCACTTCAACTGCAGCCTCAGGTCATGCGCAGTCTGGAAGCGGTCGTCAGGATTCTTGGCCAGGCAGGTTGCGACGACTTGCTCGAACACAGGTGGCGTGAGGGGATGAGTCGCGGTGATTGGCTCAGGCTCTTTCTCAAGGATGGCACTAGCAACGCTGATCTGGCTGCGGCCCGCGAAAGGCCGGTTGCCCGTCACCATTTCGTAGAGAATCGCGCCCAGCGCAAACAGATCCGACCGAGCGTCGGCCTCTTTGCCCTCGAGTTGTTCCGGGGCCATGTACTGGATGGTGCCGATGATTGCTCCCGCCGTCGTCAACGGAGACATTGGACTGGCCTCGGTCATCGTGCGGGCTGCGGACAAGAGAGGCGGGCTGGATCCTGAGACGCCGAGGCTCGGGCTGGTTGCCTTCGCCAAACCGAAATCCATCAGCTTGGCGCCTGCCTGCGTGAGCATGATGTTGCCCGGTTTGAGATCGCGGTGCACAATGCCTTGCCGATGCGCAGCGGTAAGCGCCTCCGCAATAGCAATCGCAATCTTCAGGACTTCAGGGAGCGGCAATGCCCCTTTGCGCAGTCTTTCCGCCAGCGTTTCGCCTTCGAGAAACTCCATCACCAGATAGTCGGTTCCGTCTTGTGAGCCGATATCGTAGAGATGGCAGATGTGAGAATGGTTCAGTGCAGAAATTGCCCTGGCTTCGCGCTCCATGCGCTGTTTCAGCTCCGGCGAAGAAGAAAGATGTGAAGCCAGAACTTTCACCGCCACGGTGCGATCTAACCGCGTGTCTTTAGCGCGATACACCTCGCCCATTCCGCCTGTGCCCAGCGGAGATTCGATTTCATAGGGGCCAAGTTTCGTGCCAGGAGTAAGAGCCATGCGTCGGCGCAATTATAGCCTGTGCATCGTGTTACGCGCGGAATCGCGCTTCGCTGAGAGCGCGAAAAAGATCGGGTACTCACCTCGCCAGCAGACGAGGTGGGTGTACATTTAGCTGGTTGCTCATAGTCGCCGCCGGGGATATTCCCATGCCGTGGCCATTCGCGCGAAAGTCGTTGGCGGTGCTCTCCTCATACGTGACCGACACTTCAACATCACCAAGCACGCGGTTCGCCTTCAAGTTGTTCCAGGAGTTGGCAGGTGGCGACGGCTCAAACATGTTCTTCTCGCCCGCCAGCGTGATGTTGTGTCTTGCTATGGTCCACGAAGCGACGACCGGAGAAACTCACCAAGGTATGGCGAAGGCGCTCGAAATCGCAGACCTCAACCCTGTCGATACGGGACTCGCAATCGCCGAGCTGAGAGTTCCGTTCCGCCCGCGCGAGCATGTGGAGGTCAGGGGCGCAAACTCGCTCTGGTGCAGCGACCGTGTGCAAGTGCGCCCGGAGTACGCCACCAAACTTCGGGACATCTACGACGCGGAGCTGGCGACGGCAGACTTTGGGGCTCGCAGTGCGGTTCCGAGGATCAACGTGTGGGTCAACCAGAAAACGAAGGGCAAGATCAGCCACATCGTAGACGCGCTTTCTCCGCTGACCGCCCTGGTCGCGGTAAATGCGATTTACTTCAAGGGACGCTGGACAAGGACTTTTGAACGCAAATTGATGCGTGATGGGCTGTTTACAACCGCGACCGGACAAAAGAAGCAACTGCCGATGATGTGCCAGTCGGGGCGTTACTCATACTACGAAGATCGCAGGTTACAAGCGGTAGTTCTTCCCTACGAAGGCGACATGGCAATGCTTGTCATTCTGCCTGCGACGGGTACCGATCCACGGCAGTTTCAGAAGAGCTTGAGTTCGGGTGCGTGGGAGTCGTGGCTTGCGCAGTGCAAGCCGGCTTTAGGCACGATCCAGATACCGCGATTCAAGCTCGACTGCTGTGCGCGACTGGAACGCGCGTTGAAGGCCTTGGGAATGGAGCGTGCTTTCGACCCCGACCGTGCGGAGTTCGATGGCGTGCGAGCCGAGCAGCTTCCGGTCTGGATCGACCAAGTCTTGCATCGTGCGGTCGTAGAGGTGAACGAAGAGGGTACGGAGGCAGCGGCAGCTACGGCCGTGTGCGCTCCCCTTTCGGCAGCAAGATTCAACCGTACACCGCGTCTCTTTCAAATGATCGTCGATCGCCCGTTCTTCGTCGTGATCCGCGATGAAACCACGGGGACAATTCTGTTTATGGGATGGGTTGGAGATCCAGGGGCCGGCGCCCTGTAGTGACGATCTCGGTCCTCTAACACGCGCCACGCTGACCCTGAACCAAGCGCGGCGGGAAGCATTTTTCCGACAATACTTTGGGATCGCCGGATCACGCAGAAAGTCGCACAGGAAGGCAGGTCCGTTTTTATTGAGGTTAGCGACCAAAGCTGCAACGGGATGAAACCGCCCCCATTTCGGGGTGGTTCTTCTTTTGTAAAAGCACGGCCAGTCATAGGGTGGCGCCAAACGGGCGATTACTTCAGGGGTGTAATTCGGATTATCGCGTAGCCGCGATTCTCGTCCTGCAGAGTTTGCTGCATCCTTATTACATTGTCTGGATGCGCGATTCGGCATTCCTGCAAACGGACAGGGCTTCCGTTCGACGTATGACAGGAGAGCGGGCGCAACATCGAAGCCATCGTCCGATTCCGTTTGTCAAAA
>Ga0208937_1001400_pt1 | contig 10195 bp, 6 predicted proteins | sample June2015DPH_11_5_FD_184705 | JGI IMG/M metagenome (GOLD analysis project Ga0208937, IMG submission 184705) | Peatland microbial communities from SPRUCE experiment site at the Marcell Experimental Forest, Minnesota, USA - June2015DPH_11_40... | ecosystem: Environmental > Terrestrial > Soil >...
GCATTCACGAGCGTGCCGGGAAACGGCGGCACACTTTGCGGAGTCGTCTTCGTCGGCTCCGGTGCAGCCCAGGCAAGACTTGCCGCCAACAGAAACGCAGCAAGAAGTACAGTGCAAAAGCTAACTCGGCTGTTCATAATGGCAGGCCCCAAGCCTTCTCAATCAGTTGGATGGTCCCATTCCGGCGCGAGTTGCCCACCCGCCGAAATGAATCCGTCTAAGTTATTGATTCCATTGTAACTCGAAGGAGACCAGCACTGATAGATTCCATCTCCACGAAGCGTACAATTTGCCGAGCCGGAAACGGCACCTAGGAACGCGAGCCAGGATCTGGCTGCCGAGGGATTTTCTTCCTGAAAAACAGACGCGCCCTGGGGCATTGTGGCGCGAGCATGTCTTTAATTTATAGCTGTTCGCTAATATATCAATGAACTACAGGCGCTTTTAACGACTAACTCGAGTTGTCATACCTTGCACACGCGACAGGTCAGTTGCCGAATCTTTCAGCAGCGCGAGCTTTCGCCTTGGCCGCCTCTTCTTCTCGATTCTTCGGCGGTGCGGTAGTTTCGAGGGAGTGGAGAAGGCGAGCCGAGATGCCGGCGATTTCGTCGACTGCGCCCAGGAATGAGGCTTCGTTTGCCTTCGACGGTTTACTAAAACCGGTGATCTTTCGCACGAACTGGAGGGAAGCATCCCGGATCTCTTCTGCATTGACCGGCGGATCGAAGTTGAAGAGGGTTTTGATATTCCTGCACATTTCAGAATGACCTCCGCGTAGCGCAATCCCAAGTGGTCTGAGGCATTAGTTTGCCATACGAGCCCCGGTTGGAAACAGGCTAGAAGAGTCTTCCGATGGAAAAGTTCACACGGCTCTGTCCGGTGGGGCTCACACTGCCGAAGATGGCGATGGGACCGACAATGGTATCGGCGATGACCCCAGCATTTGCACTACCGCGCACGATTAGCGAATCGGGATTATCGAATGCAGAGCCCGCTTCATACCAGCCACCCCAGTAAATTCTTTTTCCCACGAGCTGCGGCAGACGATAAAGGTCGCGGCGGAATCCGAACGACGCGTACCCGTAATCGTTGCCCACGAACTCGTTGGGCAAGTACGCGCCAAGGCGAAACGGTCCGCCCAATGAAAAGATCTGAAATTGGCTGGCGGTTCCGTGAAACGTGGTTCCTCCAGACGCGGCAAGAAAAAGCGATGTCTTTTCGCCGGTGGGAATGAACGTTGAGGTCTGCACCTCGAGCTGATCGATGGGATGGACGAGGCCGGGGCTTTGCAGCACACGCGCGAGGCTGGCGACGATGCGTATGCCCGTGCTGGGAATCGCGGGACTGTCTTGGCCGTCCCAGACATAGCGCGTGCGGAATTCTCCGGTACTGCCGCTGAGTACGGGCAAGCCTGCGCTGCCAATCAGCGGCGCGAGTTTTCCGCTATAGATCTGATAGCCGAAGCGGAGTTCGCTGCGCCGCCCGGAGTCATAGCCAAGGTCGAAACCTCCACCGGCGCGCTCGTCGCCGAACACCGCGACGCGGGTCTGTCCGTCGAATGCGTTGCGAGGCAACTTGGAAGCGAAAGCGTAGGGCGCCATGAAGAGATGTGTATTGGCGATCGGCTGGTAGAATTCCGTGGCGGCCAGGTTGCTCGAGCCCAGCATCAAGTCGTTACGCCACTCGCCGCCATGATGTTCCACGTCCATGAAAGTGACGCGGGCGCCGGCGGAGAAATCGAACGCGGCCACGCCGGAGCCGTCGACGTTAACGGCGAGATCCACAAACGGTGGCCCGTACGTCTTCTCATGCGCGGTGACTCGCAGTGCTGGTACGCCATCTTGCGGGAAGCCTTCGTAGCCGAGTCGGTCGAATTCTCCTTGGCCAGCGATACGCGTCAGTTGAGTTTCGAGCTTCGGCAGATTTAGTGGCACGCCCGTGTCTGACTTCAGACGTCGCTCAAGTCTGCTGTCCGTGTCGGAGTCTCCACCTTCGACTATCACAGATTGCACCTCCTTGGGTTGCGGATGCCTGCGAGCGTTGCGCGCGCTCAGATATTGCTGCCACTCCGCGTCGTCTTGAATGGCGTATGGCAACAAGGCAGCGGCCTGAGAGCCTGCGCTCTGGTAACCCAGGCGAACGAGTTCCGGCACCCGATCATAGTCCGCGGCGGAGAAATTGCCCGTATCGACGGTGATGGTGGCGTTGGCCAGAGCCAAAGAGTGGCGCTCATTCTGCAGGATCATCACGCTCACGGCGCGGGAAAGTACGCCGGTCAGGGTTTCCAGTTGTTCATGTCCGCCAAGTGGGAGTTGAAGATCGACGGCGATGACGGTGTCGGCATTCATCTCGCGCGCCACCTGCACCGGAATGTTCTCGACCATGCCGCCATCGGCCAGCACATGGCCATTGATTTCCACTGGAGTGAAAACCCCCGGAATCGCCATGCTGGCGCGCACGGCCCGCGGCAAAGAACCATCCCGTAGTACCACGCGATCTCCGCTCTGCATATCGGTGGCCACGCAGCGAAAAGGGATGGGCAAGTCATCGAAGCTGGCGATGCCGGACTCGGGGAAGGCGATGCGATCGAGCAGCATGCCGACGCCGAGGCCAGGATTGAAACCGTTGGGACCCCTCAACCCATGCTTTATGCCGAGCGCGGCCTCGACTTGGTAATCGCGGCGATCCTGCTTACGGCGATAAGAAAGCTGACGGTACGTAGGCTCGGGAAGCAGCGCTTCATTCCAGTCAATGCCTTCAGCAAATTTCTGCATTTCCGTCGGCGACATGCCGGTGGCGTACATGACGCCAATGATGCTACCCATGCTAGTGCCGGCAAGGCGGTCGACCGGGATGTGATTCTGCTCCAGCCACTGGATCACGCCGATTTGTGCCAAGCCAAGCGCGCCGCCACCGCTGAGGGCTAGGCCGATGCGAGGACGGCGGGCCGGCACCGACGTGGCAGACTGCTGAGTTAGATTCTGAACTGGCTGCTCATTTTGCGCCGACGCCAAGATGCTAAGCAGCGCCAGCAGCAAAAAGATGCCGAGCCGAGCCCTACACCTGCGGCGGTAATCGAGCGAAGACATGATTCATCCTCCGGATGGAACAGGCGAAGACCGTTTGGGAAATTCACAGTAGCAGGTTTGATTGCTGGATGTTGATCGCCATTAATTGCTCAGGGCTTCGTTGCGGCAGGAGCGGGCCAGCGAGCCTCATCCACAACTTTGTGGACCGCTTCGATCACCAAGTCAGGCCGGTCGAGTTGAATGTAGCGTCCACTGTTGTTGGCGATCACGTGCGTGCTTTGGGTGGAGAGGTGAGCTAACTCGTCTTGCATCTGTTGCCAGGCCTCATTGGTGGGCTTGAGCAGATCCTCGGGCAGATCGGGTTCGGGTCGGTCAGGATCATGCGAGAGCACCGCCAGAGGTATATCGCCGAGGGCACCGGTGGCGGCGGTTTGGGCACCGCTTTCAGGAAATGCTCTCAATTCTGCGACCCCTTCCTGCGCGCTGTGAAAATTGCAATCGGCGGCGCGGACCTCGGCGTCTTTGCCACAGAAGCCCAGCAGTCGCGGGATTCCGAAGGGCATCGAAAATTCCAGAAATTCCTGCTCCCGCAACCATGTCTTGTCCAGATCGTTCAAGGCCTGCGGAAAACGTTTCTGCTGCTCGGGATGGGAGGCATCGAGCAGCACCATGCCGGCCACTTCGCTGCGAGAAAGGCTGGCGAACAGGCGAACGTTGTATCCGCCCATCGAGTGGCCCGCAAGGATATAAGGCGGGACGATTCCAGCATTGTGCAAGAGTGCGTGCAACTCTTCGGCCATGACTTTGCTGGTACGCGGGCGCGGGCTGGGATCGCTGTAGCCGAGGCCGGCGCGGTCGTAAGAACAGACGCGCGTGAATTGGGCAATCTGGGGCTGCACCTTGTGCCAGGAGATGTAGGAGTCGCCAAGGCCAGAGTCGAGAATTACGATCGGAGATCCCTGGCCGGTGCAGTTGATGTGCATCCCGTGGCCACCCACGTCGATGAGTTGACCTGGCATGGGATTAAAACGGCGGTCGCGGGCCTCCGATATGTTTTCGTAGATGAATCCCGCGGTCGCGAGCAGGACGACAAGGAGGACCAAGCTTCGGACGATGATGCGCCGCCAGGAGCGGGCTGACGCGCGCGGGTTCGTAGTCGCTGACATTCTCGCGAAAACGCAGACGAGGACGCCTGCGCCACTCAGTTTATCTCGTCTACATGACCGGCGGAACCGTGATGCCCATGACTTCCAAAGTGCGAATCAATTCTCGGCGGACCACAGCGACAGTAGCAAGCAGAAATTGCTTCCGCCTTTCATCCGGCTCGCTCAGGATCGGATGGCGATGATAGAAAGTATTAAAAAGTTGCGCAAGTTGAAAGGCGTGCTTCGCGATGTACGCGGGCTCGGTCGTGGCGGTGCATTGGTCGACGATGTAAGCCGTTTTCGCCGCGGACAGCCAAAGTTCCCAAATTTCGTTGGCCGATCCGCCTGTGAGATATTGCGCGAACTCGGCCGTAGAAGAGAGGTTGTTGGCAACGTCTCTACAGAAAGTGTCGGGGTCAAGGGCAGCTTTTTTGAAGATGCTGGTGGCGCGAACCACGGCGTATTGGGCATACGGGCCGGTTTCGCCCTCAAAGCTGAGCGCTTCCTTGAAATCGAAAGCGATCACTGATTGTTTGGTGAACTTCAGCATGAAGTACCGCAGAGCGCCGATGGCGATTTGCGTCGCGATGGCGAGGCGTTCGGCGTCATCGAGTTGGGGATGGCGCGAGTCAACTTCGCTTTTGGCGGAGGCGATAAGTTGGTCGAGTAGATCGTCGGCTTTCACGCCGAAGCCCTTCCGGCCGCTCACTTCGATGTAGGACCGGGTCTTGTCTTCTTCGCTGAGCTTGTAGCCGAGTTCGGCGGCGCAGCGCGGCGTGAGCGCGACCATCTCATAAGAAAAGTGCGTGTAGTGGTCAGCTGCCTCGTTGTGGCCAAGTCCGCGCAGCGCTTCGATGACTGTGTTTTGTGCCTCGGACTGGCGGGCGTCGATCACGTTATAGATTTCGGCGACGCCGCCGAAGTGAGGATGATTTTTCTCGCCCTCGGTGGCAGAGATCCAGCAGTCGTGCTGATTGGGGTAGCGATAGAACTTGCGATAACCAAAATCGCGGCCGAGCAGGCCGAACTTCCACATGTGATAGGCAATATCTTTGCCGACGTAGCCAACGGTACTGTTGGAGCGGACAATGACCTTCTGGTCTTCTTCGGAAATTTTTTCGGATTCCTCCGCATTCCCTGTGTCCTCTATGATTTCTGTGATTGAGGTTGTTCCCGCGCGGCGCATGACCCAGCAGCCTTTGTTCTTGCCCTCGGTCTCGAAACTGAGCACGCCGGAGTCTTTCAGCTTGGTGAAGGCCGCGTCCCAAAAATGCAGCTGCAGGATTTCGCTCTCGCGTGGAAGAAAATCGTATTCAATATCGAGGCGGTCCATGGTTTCGAGGTGGCGACGCAGGACGGCGGTCGAGATCAACTCGGCAATGGCGGCAGTTTCGCTGCTGGCATCTTCGATCGCATGAAGCGTTTCGCGGCGGGCTTGCAAATTTTGCTTGTCTTGCTCATACCAGTGCGAGACGCGGGCATATAGATCCCAGCAGTAGTAATCGAAGCGCGGTTGTCCGGCGAGGGCTTTGATTTCCGCGCGGGATTTCTTCTCAATGTGCGTGAATCCCACAACCACATCGGCGACCTGCACGCCAGTATTATCGATGTAATTCTGGATATCGACTTCCCTGCCCGCGTAACGCAGCAAGCGCACGAATGTATCTCCAAGCACAGCATTGCGCAGATGGCCGATGTGGGCAGCTTTGTTTGGATTGATGCTCGTGTGTTCGACGAGAATTTTTCCCGCGGGAATATCGGCCGCGGGCTTCTTGTCGCGGGCGAGCTCGGCTGCCACCCAGGCCCGATCGATTCTCACGTTCAAATAGCCCGGAGGAGCAACCTGCATTTCGGCAATGCCTTCGACGGGGCCGATTTCCGCGCGGATGGCTTCGGCGATCTTAAGTGGAGCAGTACGCAGCGGCTTGGCGAAAGGGAAAACTGGAATGGCGAAATCCCCGAGCTCCACGTTGGGAGGCTGTTCGATTGCGACGTGGGGGAGAGTTGCGCCCGGGTAGCGCTGGCGAAGAAATTCCAGAACGCGCTGGGCCAGACGTTCTTCGAGATAACGATACAAGGTTTCCCTCTGAGCTGTTTAAGAAGATAGTGATTCTAGCAGAGCGCCAACCGGATGCAGGTTTGACGCGAGATGCATGGTTCCCTATGATGAAAAATCGGTCTCTATTTCTATGCGCGTAGCCTACCTAGAGTGTTTTTCCGGCATGAGCGGCGACATGTTTCTGGGCGCGCTGGTGGATGCCGGAGTTGCGCCACGGCTGCTGGAAGAAACCGTGGCGGCACTCGGTATCGGAGCGCGGCTGGAAGTTTCTCGTGTGGTACGCAGCGGGATTTCGGCCACGAAGGTGGACGTTTACGTCGACGGGGAGAAGGATTTGCCGCGGGAGCAGTATTGGGAAAGGCAGACGACTGCTCACAATGAGCATGAGCATCGCCACGGTCATCATGAGCATGACCATGATGAAGGCAAGCATTCGCATCAGGACGCAGAATCGCGGGCGAGTCGCCCGCTCCCGCACGAACACTCTGTCTCGCACGAGCATCCACACTCCCATGCGCATGGTCGCGGGCTGACGGAGATACGGGAGATCATTTCTGCGGCCGCGATCTCGGAGACCGCAAGAAAGACTGCCCTCGCTATTTTCGAGGCATTGGGACGGGCGGAAGCGAAGATTCACAATACTTCCGTGGAGAGCGTGCATTTCCACGAAGTTGGCTCGGTCGATGCCATGGTCGATATTGTCTGTGCGGCCGTGGGGGCTGAGGCGCTGAGAGTAGATGAGATTGTCTGCTCTCCCTTAAATGTCGGCGGCGGTACCGTCAAGTGCGCGCACGGTACGATTCCAGTACCGGCCCCGGCCACGGTGGAGTTGTTAGGGGATGCACCTGTATATTCCTCCGGCGTGCTAGCGGAGTTAGTCACTCCCACGGGGGCGGCGATCGTGAAAACTCTGGCGTCGCGCTTCGCGGCATTTCCGGCGATGAAGATCGAGAAGTCAGGCTACGGCGCGGGATCACGGGATTTTCCAGGGCATCCAAATGTGGTCCGGTTGACAGTTGGAGAAACTGCCTCGAATGCTGTGGCAGCGAGGACCTCTTCGGAGACGATCACAGTGCTGGAAGCAAATCTCGATGATCTGAATCCGCAGGTGTTTGGGTACGTGATGGACCGGTTGTTCGAAGAAGGCGCGCTGGATGCTTTCGGAATGCCAGTGCAGATGAAAAAGAACCGTCCCGGAATGCTGCTGACGGTATTGTGCAAGCCCGAGGACGCTGGCAAGCTGACGCAATTGATTTTTGCCGAAACGACCACGCTGGGCGTGCGGCGGCGTGATGAGATGCGTGAGACTTTGGCACGGCGATGGGAGAAAGTTCACACTCCATGGGGAGAGGTGCGAATCAAGATCGCCAGTATGAATGGAACGGTCACAAACTACGCGCCAGAATACGAGGATTGCCGGCGAATCGCAGCCGAGCATCGTGTGCCGCTGAAGAGGGTGATGGGTGAGGCGGTCGAATCTTATCTTTCCAAGAGTCGTGGATAAAAGAGTCAAAGGTCATCGCCGAGAACGCTGAGAACGGCTAGCGGAGAGCGTGGAGAAACAACTTGCTGAATAATTTAGCAGAAAGAATTGGATGAGCAGAAAGTTCTATATCACGACGCCGATTTACTACGTGAACGCGCGCCCGCACATCGGACACGCGTATACGACTATTGCTTGCGACACGATTGCCCGGCGGCAACGACTGCTGGGAGCGGAGACATTCTTTCTCACTGGCACCGACGAGCACGGGCAGAAGATCGAGCGCGCGGCGCAGGCCGCAGGAAAGACTCCGCAGCAATATGCGGACGAGATTTCAGCGGAGTTCCGCCAGCTATGGAAGCGGATGGGAATCTCGAACGACGACTTCATCCGCACCACCGAAGAGCGGCACAAGAAGCGCGTACAAGAATTGTTCCGGCAGATCCGCGACAACGGCTACATCTATAAGGGAACTTACACGGGACAGTATTGCGTCTCGGATGAATTGTATGTGGACGGCGCGCAACCGGGCGATCCGTGTCCCACTTGCGGACGCATCACCGAGACGGTGCACGAGGAAAATTATTTCTTCAAGCTCTCGGCATTCCAAGACAAATTGCTGGCGCTGTATGCGAATCCGGAGTTCATCCGTCCCGAAGCGCGGCGCAACGAAGTGATTTCGTTCGTGCGCTCGGGGCTGCGTGACCAGTCGATCAGCCGCTCCACTTTTACCTGGGGCATTCCCGTGCCGGACGATCCCAAGCACGTGATCTATGTCTGGTTTGATGCGCTGGCCAACTATCTTACCGCGATTGGCTACGGCTCGTCGCACCCAGGCGCTCAGGAGGCATTCAAGAAATTCTGGCCGGCCGATGTTCAGATGATCGGAAAAGAGATTGTCCGCTTCCATTGCGTGTACTGGCCAGCATTTCTAATGGCGGCGGGATTACCTGAGCCCAAAACAATTGTGGCGCACGGATGGCTGCTGTTTGAAGAAAGCAAGATGTCGAAGTCGCGCGGCAATATTGTGCGCACGGAAACCATTCTTGACGTGCTCGGTTCGGACGCCTTGCGTTATTTTCTGCTGCGGGAAGTCGTGTTCGGGCAGGACGGATCCTTTTCCTTTGACGCCCTGGTTCAGCGCTACAACTCCGACCTGGCCAATGGCTTGGGAAATCTGGCCAGCCGCACCCTGACCATGATCAGCCGCTATTTCAATGGCGAGGTTCCCTACCCATCGCATGCGTCGAAGACAGCCGCTGACGATGCGATTGCCGAGGTGGCTCGGCGGACGATCCGAGAGTTTGGAGCGCTGTTCGATCAATTTCAATTTTCGCGCGCCCTAGAAGCCGCGTGGGCGCTGGTGGCAGCTGTGGACAAGTACATCGTCGAAAATGAGCCGTGGGCGCTGGGCGAAAAGCGGGATGAGGAGAGTCGATCGCGCTTGGCAACGGTGCTCTACACTGCAGCGGAAGCACTGCGGATTGCTACGGCGTTGGCGTATCCGGTAATACCGGATGCGACGGCGAAGATTTGGGTACAGATGGGTTTGGGAGATATCAAGAAGCTGGCTCTTAGCGACCTGGGTTGGGGACAACTGCAGTTAGCAACCAAACTGGGCGACATACAGCCCGTGTTTCCGCGCGCCGACAAGACCGCAATTGAAAGGATGCAGAAGATGGAAGAGGAGCAGAGAGGACCGGTGGCAGAAACTCCTGCAGCGCCAGCGCAGGCGAACGCCCCGCAACTGGCACCGGGAGCGCCGGCGGCAACGAACGAAAAGATTTCCATCGAAGACTTTGCCAAGATCGAACTGCGGGTGGGACTGGTGAAAGTTGCCGAGAGAGTGCCTAAAGCAGACAAGCTCTTGCGGCTGGAGATTGATATCGGAACCGAAGTCCGACAAGTGCTGGCCGGAATCGCCGAAGCTTATGCTCCTGAAACATTGATCGGGCGGAAAGTGGTGATCGTAGCCAACCTTGCTCCGCGCAAGCTGCGCGGGATGGAATCGAATGGAATGATCGTGGCGGCTTCGCTCGAAGGTGGAAAGCCCGTATTGGCGGGCTTCCTGGAAGATGTGCCGGCGGGGGCGAGATTGAAATAAAAACACGGCCGCGACAGACGATGCGGTTGTCCCTATGGGCTTGCATGTTCGTTGATTCTCACGCGCATCTCGATAGCCAGCAGTTCGACTCCGATCGCCAACAGGTGATCGATCGGGCGCGGCAGGCCGGGATTCACGCCATAGTCTCCATCGGCAACGGCGACGGTCCTGCCCAGGTAGATTGTGGAATTAGACTGGCGGAGAAATACGATTTCATTTACGCGACGCTCGGCATTCATCCGCACGAAGCCCGGCTCGCGGATGAAGCCGCCTACCAGAACATGGCGTGTTTGGCGAGGCATCCCAAGGTGATTGCATGGGGCGAGATCGGTCTGGATTATTTCTATGATCATTCGCCTAGGGACGTGCAAAAAC
>Ga0208937_1001405_pt1 | contig 10140 bp, 10 predicted proteins | sample June2015DPH_11_5_FD_184705 | JGI IMG/M metagenome (GOLD analysis project Ga0208937, IMG submission 184705) | Peatland microbial communities from SPRUCE experiment site at the Marcell Experimental Forest, Minnesota, USA - June2015DPH_11_40... | ecosystem: Environmental > Terrestrial > Soil >...
GCGTGCTCCATCCTTATCCCGAGGTTCGCTTTGCCGCTCGGTATCTACGATAAGAGCCGTATGCGCTAATGAGCGCCTGTACGGATCCGTGCGGGGGGTATCAGGTAACTGGTATCCCTACCGCGACCGCTCACTCCTGCGACAAGAAATCGAGCAGTTTGCGGAATGCTTTACCTCGGTGCGAGACAGCGAATTTCTCTTCCGGTTTCAGCTCAGCAAAAGTCTTGCCCAGCGGAGCGTAGAAGAAGTAGGGGTCGTAGCCGAAGCCTCCTGTCCCGCGCGGTTCATCAAGGATAACGCCGTGCGCTCTTCCCTCGGTGAGACAAAGAATCCGGCCACACTGCGCCAGCGCGATGACGCAGACATAGTGGGCGGCGCGGCGGGAGGGCTGGTTTTCGATGCAGGGCGGAATTCCGCGCTCCTCGAGGGCCGCGCGAGGACTCGCCGGGCTTGAACCCGCCGCCGTCTCGAGGCGGCGCAACTCTTGCAGCAACTTGCGGTTGTTTTCGTCATCCGTTGCGTCGGGTCGTGCGAAGCGGGCGGAAAAGATCCCCGGCGCGCCTTGAAGCGCATCAACACTGATCCCAGAATCGTCTGCGAATACCGGGCCGGAGACATACGCACTGTAATGCAGAGCTTTCTTGCGCGCGTTCTCTTCAAAAGTCCTGCCATCTTCGGTGCAAGCTGGAAGGCTTTCAATTTCAGGTAAAGGGTTCACATAGATGCCGCGCGCTGAGGCCGCCTCACGGAACTCCCGGAGTTTACCAGGATTGGAGGAGGCCAGGTAGAGCGGTGAGTGAAGAGTGATGAGTGGCATGCTCGAAGTCGAAAGTCGAAAAGTCGAAAAGCGAAAGTCGAGAAGTCGAAAGTCGAAAGTCCAGCGAGCACAGGTTTTGTTGATTTCTGCAAGATACAGTGGCAACCATTCTTCCTAGCGCCGCCGTCCCGGCGGCATTCTGCGGGGCCGGCACGATCCCGGCGCTACCGCTGACGTGTCACTGTATTATGCAAGCCTCTATAGCTATCAGGTTTCAGGTGCCAGGAGGGAGCGCGCCGCAAGTTCCCAACAACTGACCACTGACCCGCCGCGGCGGGACTACTGACGGCTTCCCTTGTCCGCTACGCAAGGGCCGGGGAGAGTTCAAATTTCAGGATCGAACGCTGGATGGCAAGGAGTTGCTGGATGCCCGGCCGCGCCACTTCGATCAGCCTGTTCAGATCGCCGACGCTGAAGGGTTTGCCTTCCGCGGTGGCTTGCACTTCGACCAGTTGGCCAGAGCCGGTCATCACCACATTCATGTCCACCTCGGCGTTCGAGTCCTCGGCGTAAACCAGATCGAGTAGGGTCTCCCCGCCCACGATGCCCACGCTGACCGCCGCCACGTAGTCCTTCAAGGGAATTCGGCGCAGGGCCTTGAGCTCCACCAGCTTCTGGAACGCCATGCCCAGCGCCACGAGCGAACCGGTGATGGAAGCGGTGCGCGTCCCTCCATCGGCGCGGATCACATCGCAGTCGATCCAAACCGTGCGCTCACCGAGAGCCTCCATATCGGTCACGGCGCGCAACGATCTGCCGATCAAACGCTGGATCTCCATGGTGCGGCCGACCTGCCGGCCCCGAGTCACCTCCCTCGGGGTGCGGCTTTCGGTGGCGCGGGGAATCATGGCGTATTCACTGGTGATCCACCCTCGGCCCGTGCCTTTCTGGAAAGGAGGAACACCATCTTCGACCGAGGCCGTGCAAATCACCTGAGTCTCACCCAGGCGAATCAGCGCCGAACCCTCCGCGGAATTAATGAATTGCGGAACGATTTCAACGGGCCTGAGGTGGGTAGCGGGACGCCGGTCTGGACGAACCAGCTTGCCGCCGGAATAGAGAAGACCCGTCAAGGGTCTTGGCATAGTGGACATGCAATCTCCTGAGCGATGAGGGCGTGCAAAACCATCGCTTTCTCGCGGGATGAACCCGCAGTGACGTTTCAAGGGCCGGATTTGATGAGGGTTGGATCGGGAACGATGGCTTCCGTCAAGTCAGCGTGCCCTTCCAGGGTTTCAACTTCCTGGCCCTGAATTAGGATTTTAACCCGTTTTACCGAAGGAATGTTGGCGGTGATTGAATCCACCATGGAATAAACGGAAAGGGACTCGGTTTCAATTCCCGGACTTATACTGCTGAGGAGATCGTTCGAGAGGTCCACATAAGCAGTTCCTTCCAAGGTCAGGAAAACGGCGCGAACGTCGGTTGAGGCAGCCAGGGGGTGACCAAAGCCCTGATGTGATCCTGCCGCCAGCCCCAACAGGACCTGCCGAACTCGATCATCCGCTGACGGCGCCCATTTGACCGGCCGACTTTCGGCAACCAGCTTGCGGTCATTGAGGGAAGGGAAGTAAAGGACGGCAATCTCATTGGGCCCGGTGCCCGACTGTAAAGCTGCCTCGCTCAAGCGCACCTTGGCAGATTCGTCACTGTGCAAAGGCAGTTCAAAGAAGATACGCTTGGCCAGAGAGCGCAGATAGAAGAGCCCCCCAGCAAAGACCACCAAGAGGGCGACCCAAAGAAGTTTGGCGCGGAGGCTCATGTCTCAGGTACCTCCACCTTGCAAAGCGGCAAGAACTTCCGCCACGGCGGCAGAAAGGTGCTGTTGAAATGCGGGGTCGGTCAGAGGGCCGGCGTCGTTATCGGGTGTTAAGCTGCCGATCTCGATCGCCACGGCGGGCGCGTTCACACTGCGTAGTGTGCGCACCGGGGCCGCCGTGGGCATATCCGCTGTTAGTCCGGCAATTAGAGCGAACCGTTGCTCGAGGGCCTGGGCGAGTTGGCGGCTTTGGTCCAGGTAGGCTTCCTGGACTTGATTCCAGGGCACGAAGAGCGACCTTGCCTCGCCGCCCGGCGAAGGGGGCGGCGGACTGGGAGGTTGGTAGGTGTAAACTGCAATCCGTGGCGAGCTGCCGCCCAAATCGCCGGCATGAAAAGTGAGGAAATAAGCGGCCCCCCCCACATTCGCCGCCACTGCACGTTGCTCGAAAGTGGCATTGACATCACCGGTGCGCGTCAAGACAATCCGGTATTTCCCCCCCGAAAGCAATGCCAGGCGGACACGTGCCACCAGTTGCGCGACCAGATCTTTTTCGGTGACACCGTCACGACTGCGCCCGCCCGCGTCGTCACCGCCATGCCCGGCATCCAGGGCCACGACCGGCAAAGGCGGGCCAGGCTGCGTGGCCGGCCCCTCTTCCGTGACGCCGGGTGAAGGCGCTGGTGTCGCCGACGCACGGGCGGTTGTGCGAGTCGGCTGGGAAGGCGGAGGCGTCTGGGCAAGGGGCGGGGGCGGCTTCAACACGTCGGCCAGGAGAACCTTGCCTCCCTCCGCCACTGCGGGGTAGAAGTTTAGCCCCCCCGCCGAAGGCGTGATGACGAGCTTGGGCAGCCCATCCTGGTCGTCGAAGTGGACGTCGGTTACATAGAAATTCTGGAAGTGGAAGGATTGTTCAAGGGGGTCGATGGGGTGGTCTCCCAGAAACATCACCCACTTGCCATTCATTGATGCCGTCCGAATGGTTACCTTGTCCGTGAACTGGAAGGTGAGCCTCGCGCCATTGCTCACTTGCTCCAACCGTAGGGTAAAGGATCCCCGCTTGACATCTCCAAGGAAAATGCGGTTTGTCCCCACATGGTACTCCACGACTTGGCCAGTAAGCTTGGGCAGGACGGTGGTGAGGAAGTCGGTGGGTACCATCCATTTTCCATGGGAAACACGGATGGGAGCCGAGAGACGCGTCGTCTTCTTGGCGATGCGAATCTTCGGATCGTCCGCGCGAAGTTCGATCTGAGTGTTCCCAAACCCCACCTTAAGCGTGTTGCGCTTCTCCTGTAAGCCGTTAAGCTTTCCGACCAGGTTGAGGACCTGAAGGAGAGGCAGATACTTGGTGTTCTCGATTATTTCCAAAGGAATTACGTGCCGCGAATTAGGGAAGTAAAAAACGAAATTATCACTTCGCAGGGTTCGCGGGGGCCAGAAAAACAGTGCCGCCCCGAATAAGAGGGTCATGGAAAGCAGAACCCTACGCCAGGAAAATCGAAGGGATTTCGTCAGGGGCAGCAAGGGCTTTTCGCTTTCTGGGTACGTGTGGTTCCCAGCCGATGTCAAGGTGTCATTCTATAGCAATCACGGCCAACGGTCCAATCAAGCTGGGCCGGTGGCGCCCGCAAGCCGTCTTTTCGAAATGCATGAATTCACCTCCAAGCAGAGGACATGGTTCTCACCACAGGGACCATGGAGGATACGGAGGTCTTCCTACTCTGTGGTCCTCTGTGTGCTCTGTGGTGAGTGTTTTTGTAGGGAATCTCACCACAGAGAACACGGAGATAGCGCGAGACCTGAAGGATGAGCCCAGCCTCTCGCATCTGCTGACCGAGTGAGCAATTTTGAACAGATTTTATATCCCGAACATGGTAAAGTGTAAAGCGTGTTTTCTCGGTAGCTCTCGTCCTGAGTGCCGCACTCAGTGAGATTCGTGGAGCGCCCACGTTGTTCACGCAAAGGCAGGTGTTTCCGTGAAGGATCTGAGCCTTACAATTGTCGAGTTGCCCGCCACGGTCGATGGCCGCCTGGACGGCCGGATCGCGAAAGACGTCTACTCGCTGTTCCGGTATCCCGCGCGCGGCGTGCCCCTGCTCGAAGCAGTCTGCCGCCGCGCGGGTTATGATGACATCGTCACGCTCGACCCACAGTATAACCGCCCACCGGGGCGCCTGGACGTGGACGATTGGAAGCGCCTTGCCAGCACCGACGTTTTGGGACTCTCGGTCATCACGCGCACCGCGAATCAGTCGTTTGAATTGGCGCGGCGGGTTCGCGCCATCAATCCCCGCGTCAAAATACTCTTTGGGGGCCCGCATCCCACCGCGCTGCCTGAAGAGTCTCTGGAGTTTGGTGATGTCGTGGTCACGCACGAGGGGGACCACACGCTGCCGCGGCTACTCGAGCGGCTGCAAGACAACCTCGGGGACCCGCAGCTCACCGATTTGCCGGGAGTGAATTATCTTGGCCGGGATGGCGAAATCCTCCGCAATCCAGACCGTCCCTACCTGACCAGCGAAGAACTCTCGGCGCTTCCCTTTCCCGTCTATTCCGACCGCGTCAACCGGGGGATCACCCACAACGTTGTAAACACTTCGCGCGGCTGCCCCTATGAGTGCGAGTTCTGTTCGGTGATTGAGAACTTCGGGCGGGGATTTCGCTTCCTGAACGATGATGCGGCGGTGGCCCTGATCCGCCACACCATCCAGTTGAACGGCAAGCCGATCTTTTTCGGTGACGACATCTTCGCGGCCAATCGCGCCCGGACTACACGGCTGCTCGAGCGGCTGCTTTCCGAGGGAGTCAAGATGCCGCGCTGGTTCGCCCAAGTGCGGGTCGAAACTGCGCAAGACCGTGAACTGCTGCGACTGATGAAGCGCGCCAACTGTGCCATGGTGTTCATCGGCCTCGAGTCCGTAAACGATGAAACCCTTCGACTGTTCAACAAGCACTCCACCCTCGAGAAGAACCGCAGCGCAATCGCCGCCTTCAACGAAGCGGGCATCCGTGTGCATGGCATGTTCGTGCTGGGTTCCGACGCCGATACGCCTGAAACCCTGTGCGAGACCCTGAAGTTTGCCCGAGAGTCACGGCTCACCACAACCCAATTTTTTGCGCTCACCGCCATTCCCGGACCTCCCCTGACCCGGCGCTTGGCGGAGGAGAAACGGATCTTTGCTTGGGGTGACTGGCAGCTCTTCGACGCTCAGCACGCGGTGGTTTGTTCCACGCGCATCAGCCCTTCGGAGCTTCAAGCTGGAATCTTTCGCATATCCCGGCAGTTCTATTCGGTCAGTGAAGCGCTCAGGCACCTGGTCCACGGGCGCTGGTTTGATTTCGCCATCCGGCTCCAGGGCGGTTATCTTACGCGGCGGATTGAGCGCGACAGCGCACCCTATGCCCACGCGCTCGATAAGTTCGACAAAGTTCGCGCCGATCTTGGCGCTGAGCTCGATAAACTTGCTGAGAAGGCGCGGGCAAAACTGCGTGAATACGGCGTGGGGCTCGAGGACGGTCAGGCTCGTGCCAAGGCCTATTTCAGTGACTTGTATCAGCAGTTTGAGTCCGCTTGCGACCGCCTGAACCTCGAGCTGGTCCCTTATGGGCATGCCTTGCGGGAGATGGCGAGTAAGAAGTTCGAGAAGCATCTCCAGGCCCTTGCCACAGACCCGCTCAAGCAGGCACACGCGCAATAGAACGTCTTCCGTTGCTTGCCGGCCAAGACAATATGAAGCGGGGGAACGACCTCGGGCTTATCCCTTCTTCAGTTCCGCCAGGACCCTGCAGCCTGCTTCCTTAGCATTGAAACTAACTGACCCCATTTGGCAAGCTACGGGCTGGAGGCTCTGCTTCACCGGTTGACGGATCGATTTGCTTCCCGAGGTCCAATGCCTGCCCTGCAAGATCGCTCATCCCGGCTAATCAGGGCCAACGACAGTGCTGGACCAAGACCGTCACCTCCCCACGTGGATCCTGGAGAGGGAATGCAAAACTCCAAAAATATTTAGGAGCCACAAAACCACGAGAATGACCACGACAGCATTTAAGATCGACTTAATGGAGCCCGCCATCGGTATGAAGGTATTGACGAGCCAGAGGAGAACACCCACCACGATCAGAACCACAAAGACTTGAACTAAAGGCATGATCCAATGCACCTCCTGCTTTGTATTCGGAGACGGACGTCTGAACGTCCCGGTCCGACATCTGTGGCATGTTTGCCTTCCTTGTTTGGTTGAGCAGGGCTCCGCACTCCTTATTCTCAGCCTCTTCCCTCTGGTAGCTTCGCCGCGAGGACGCAAAAGATTGCGGCGAACTCAACTACTGCGGCTGCTTCTCGGGCTCGGGTTGCTCTTTCTTTTCGCGATCTCCGCGATCACTCTCGGGACTGACAGCTTTCTTGACTCCCTTTCCGAATTTCTTGCCTCCACGGCCCACTCCTTTACCCATTTCCTTGCCTGCCGCAACCGGCTCACCTTTCTTCATCTCGTGGCCAACCTCCTTGCCACCCTTTCCAACCTCTTGGCCCGCACCTTTAAAACTGCCGCCTGTCGATTCCGGTCCCACTCCGAGTTTGCCCGCAGTCTCGGCATCAAGGCGTCCTGTGACCGGTAGACTCTCAGACTGCTGATATTGGCGAATACCTGCGCGGGTTTGAGGACCTAAGACGCCATCGACCGACCCCGTGTAGTAACCTTTGTCGCGCAGAGCTTCTTGCACTTTCTTAATATCGCCACGATTCAAACCCGCTTGATTCTCTTCGCCGGGGTTGACTGCGAAGGCGAGCGAGGTCAGGCTCAGACCCAACATCCCAGCCGCCAGAAAAGTGAGGACAACCCAGGTCCATAACGTTTTGCTTTTTGGAAACATTTTGTTCCTCCATTTCAAGTGTGCTTGCGGCAGGCCGTTCATAAGCCCGCCGGATGGCGCAGCATGACGTTTTCTGCCATGTCTGCGACGTGCAGAAGTAAAATCGGCCGCACCGCGTCCATAAGTGCTCCCCATACCTCATGCCTTGCGGGGCAAACCTCACTCCGGGTGCGCCGGCGGCTGGGATTGCCCCAGTCCCCCTCTTTGGCCACTTGCGTCTTGGGGGACGTGCGAGAGATTCCGGCAACTCAACGACGTTTCTCGAGGGAGAATCCCTGCCTCCCGTAACACAATGAGCAAGATCCCAACCGGTGTTGCAATTTTCATATGGGGCTACCTCGCTTGAGCGCCTTTCGTGCCAGATGGACCGTTACACTCACTCGAACAACTCATCGGGAATACGCTTGTCGGGAGCTCCCATGATCTCGTTGAGAACGTTGGTTGCCTTTTGCAGTTGGCTCTCGCTTGCGAATGCCGGCGCACAGAAGGCTAGAAACAGAAAAACCAAAGTAACCCTTTTCATTTGAAGCTCCTTTTTTGTACTTACACCGATCCCGAAGCTGCGCTGGATAGACCGTTACCTTATGACGACGCTGATTGCAATGCGAAAGCCGGGATGCACCGGGTTGTACAGGTAATAGCCGCCATCAATGTAGTCAACGTAAACTTCGTCGGTGTAGTACCAGTCTGCTGGCCACGGGTCAATGAATCCGAACCAATAGCCGCCGTACTGGAAGCGCGGATACCCGGCGACAATCGTAGGACGGTTGATGCGGAACCTGTGTTCACGACCAAAATGGGCACGGAAACGGTCGTCAGGAATGCGACCACCGCGGTTGCCAGTGAAGCCCTGTGCCTGCTCTGCGTGTTCCTGCCGCTGTGCATGTTGTGCAGACTTGGCTTGCTGCGCTTCTTGCTTCTGCTCAGCGTGTTGTGAAGACTTGGCCTGTCGTGCTTCTTGCTTCTGCTCAGCGTGTTGTGAAGACTTGGCCTGCTGCGCTTCTTGCTTCTGCTCAGCGTGTTGTGAAGACTTGGCCTGTCGTGCTTCTTGCTTCTGCTCAGCGTGTTGTGGAGACTTGGCCTGCTGTGCTTCTTGCTTCTGCTCAGCGTGTTGTGAAGACTTGGCCTGCTGTGCTTCTTGCTTCTGCTGTGCGTGTTGTGAAGACTTGGCCTGCTGTGCTTCTTGCTTCTGCTGCGCATGTTGTGCGGGCTTGGCCTGCTGTGCTTCTTGCTTCTGCTGTGCATGTTGTGCGGGCTTGGCCTCCTGGGCCTGTTCCTCATGCTGCGCGTAGGCAGGAGCAGTGGTTCCAAGAAGCAAAAATAGAACTGCTGTGCTGATTGCTCCAACTAGTTTCATGGTTGGAACCTCCATTTCAACTCATCTGACATCCGCCTCTTACCAGATCCTGGCTGGCACCTTGAGGCACTCCTCTTATACCCTTTATATCCTGGGGGTAATTCGGCGTCAGTTCAGTTCCGCTCACACGTTAGGTCAAAATTGCTCAGTCACGTTTGCGACGGGAGAAACACATGCTGGGACTCGTAGAGTTCAGTAAGGCTTCGAACTTGGAAATGATCTGATCGTTCGCCCCGTGCGCCTTGACTGAACTTGCCATTTCACGATGACAGCCTCCAGCATTATTGGCCGCTTGGGTAGCTCTCAAGCCAAAAGACTCATACGGGTTTCCCCCCTCGGGGCGACCCACCCGGCCCGTGCCGATTGAATCCTCCCCCGAAGGTGTGCTGGATGAATCGTCAGAATATGTTGAGGGTAAGGCGGAAGCCGGGATGCCTCAGGTTGAACATATAATAGACGCCATCAATGTATTCGACATAAAAGTCGTCGTTGTAGTCCCAGCCTACTGGCCATCCTTCATTGAACCCGAACCAATAGCCGCCGTACTGGAAGCGGTTATACCCTTCGATCATCTGGGGACGCCCCATGTGGAACGAGTGGCCCCGACCGAAATGGGCACTGTAATTGGCGTTAGAAATGCGGCCATAATGGCTGGCGCCACTCTTGGAAGCAACGGCCTGTCCCTGCTGCCCTCCGGACTGCTTCGCTTTCTGTGCGCGCTGCTGTGGCTGGGCTTTCTGTGCGCGCTGCTGTGGCTGGGCTCCCTGTGCGCGCTGCTCCGGCTGGGCTTTCTGCGCGCGCTGCTGCGGTTGCGCTTTCTGCGCGCGCTGCTGCGGCTGGGCTTTCTGCGCACGCTGCTGTGGCTGCGCTTTCTGCGCACGCTGCTGTGGCTGCGCTTTCTCTGCGCGTTGCGGCTGCGCCTGCTGGGCTTTTTCTCCGCCACCGGGCTTTTCCTCCTCGCCTTTTTGTGCGAATGCAGGAATGGCAGCTCCGAGAAGTAAAAACAGAACTGCTATGCTGATAACTCGATTTTGTTTCATAGGTGTTGCCTCCGACTCATGTCACATCTGCCTCTCGCTGGATTCTCAAGGCACACTTCTTATACCGTTTGTGCGCATGGGTGTCAGTTCATTAAGGCTCACCTATTAGGTCAAAAATGCTCACCCCAGTTAATGGGGGGGAACTACAGTGTGGAGCCGGTGGGAATTTGCCGAGGATTTGAAATGAACGGGGGCTTCGTTCCGCAACAAGGTGGACAATGCCGCGGCTCGCTTCCTGAGCCTGAGCCAAGGCTATCCTTTGGAAAGCACTTCATCCAAACCGAATGCTTTC
>Ga0208937_1001414_pt1 | contig 10072 bp, 10 predicted proteins | sample June2015DPH_11_5_FD_184705 | JGI IMG/M metagenome (GOLD analysis project Ga0208937, IMG submission 184705) | Peatland microbial communities from SPRUCE experiment site at the Marcell Experimental Forest, Minnesota, USA - June2015DPH_11_40... | ecosystem: Environmental > Terrestrial > Soil >...
ATGCCGCGTTCACCGTCAGGAGCCTCTGCAAGGCCGTCGCCTCGTGTCTCGATCAAATCTCTCGAGCTGAATGCGCTGCATACCTCGCGAATTCAGGATATGGTCGACTTAAACGGAAACCGCTCTAGGAGGTGAACCGCATCTCCTGGGAGATTGCCATGGGCGCCCGCCGAGTCACCTTACGTGTGCAGCCGCCGATCCCGTTCGGCGACGTCACCATGGTACCCGCCGCGCTGAGCGGACGCCCCGAGGCCGATATGGCCCGCGCCATGGCCGCGGCGCTCGCCGACATCGAGGCGCCGACGGCAGCCGACGTCTATAACCGGCTGCGCCAGTCGTTTCCGCTGGCGCCGCTCGGCGCCCGGGTGGCCGCGCTCGGCGTCATCATGGAACGGCTGCGGCGCGCGTTCTGACTTTGTCGTCATAGCCCGAGATAAGCACTCCGCACGCGGTCGTCGGCCAAGAGTTCGCTGCCGCTGCCGGACAGCGTGACCCGGCCGTTTTCCAGCACGTAGGCGTGGCTCGCGAGCTTGAGCGAGAGCGCGACGTTCTGCTCGACCAAGAGACAAGTGATGCCTTCGCCGTTGAGCTCGCGGATGGTGTCGAGCACGCTGCGCACGACATTGGGCGCGAGCCCAAGCGAGGGCTCGTCGAACATGATGAGCTCGGGCGCGCCCATCAGGCAGCGGGCGATGGCCAGCATCTGCTGCTCGCCGCCCGACAGCGTGCCGGCCGGCTGCCGCGCCCGCTCGGCGAGCTTGGGAAACATCGCGAGCACGCGCTCGCGGTTCCTGGTCCGCTGCGCACGGGCGCGCGGCAGCATGGCGCCGATGTCGAGATTCTCGGTCACCGAGAGCGTGGGAAAGACCTGCCGGCCTTCGGCCACCTGGCCGAGACCGAGGTCGCAGACGCGATGGCTCGGCCAGCCGGAAATATCGGTGCCGCGGAAGACGATGCAACCGCGCGCCTGCGGCTGCATGCCGGCGAGCGCGCGAATGAGCGTCGTCTTGCCGGCACCATTGGCGCCGACGATGGCGATGATCTCGCCTTCCGCGATCTCCAGCGACACGCCATCGAGCGCCTGCACATCGCCGTAGAAGACATCGAGGTTTTCGACGCGCAGCATCACACCGCCTCGGCACCGAGATAGGATTGTACGACCGCCGGATCGCGCACGACTTGTTGCGGGGTTCCTTCGGCGATCGCCGTGCCGTGATCGAGCACCAGCACGCGCGACGCCAGCGCCATCACCGCGCGCATCACGTGCTCGATCAGAAGGATGGTCAATCCGCTGTCGCGGTTGAGCCCTTGCAGGATGGCGACCATGCGGTCGGTTTCGGTCGGCCGCAGCCCCGCCATCACCTCGTCGAGCAGCAAAAGCTGCGGATCGGTGGCAAGCGCGCGGGCGACTTCCAGCCGCTTGCGATCCGGCAGGGTCAGCGTCGAAGCGAGCCGGTGCCGCAGGTCGAACAGATCGAGGCGCTGCAGCAGCGTCCGCGCCCGCTGCCGCGCCGCCGCGACGTCACGCCGGTGCAGCAGCGCGCCGATGGTGACGTTGTCCTCGACGCTCAGCGCCGGAAACGGCCGCACGATCTGGAAGGTGCGGGCGACGCCGCGCCGGCACACCGCATCGGCCGGCAAACCGCCGATGCGCTCGCCGGCGAAGGTGATCGAACCGTCGTCCGGCGCCATGGCGCCGGCGATCATGTTGAACAGCGTGGTTTTGCCGGCGCCGTTCGGGCCGATGACGGCAAAGATCGCGCCGGCCGGCACGGCGAGGCTGATGCTGTCGACGGCGAGCAGACCGCGGAAGCGCTTGCTGACCGCCTTGACGGCAAGCAGCGCGCTCATTGCTTGTCCCCGATCAGGCCGAACCGGCGCGCCAAAGGCGGCCAGACGCCGTTCGGCAGCGCGACGACGACGAGAAGCAGACAGATGCCATAGAACACCTGCGTCGCGCCGGGCAGATCGACGCCGAATGCGGTCATGCCGGAATTGAGGGTTTCGGCGAGGCCCGTCAGCACGAACGCGCCGAGGATCGGCCCGAACAGGGTGCCGACGCCGCCGATGATCGGACCGAGAATGATCTCGATCGAACGCGAAATGCTGAAAACCTGCTCGGGAAACAGGTTGTTGTAGAAGAACGCATAGAACACGCCGGCAAACGAAGTCACCGCGGCGGAAACCATCACCGCGTACATCTTGTAACGGAAAGTGTCGATGCCGGCGGCGCGCGCCGCCTGTTCGTCCTCGCGGATCGCCAGCCAGAAGTAGCCGACGCGGCTGCGCAGGAGAAAATGGCAGAGCAGCAACGCCAACACGGTCGCGGCGAGGATGACGTAATAGAACATGGTCGGACCGCCGCGCAGCCGCCACAGATCGTTGTGCGCATATTGCTTGACCGGCAGGAACAGGCCGCTCGAGGCGTTGACGAAATCCAAATGGTCGAAGCCGATGCGGGCAAACTCGGCAAAGGCGATGGTGAGGATGGCGAAATAGACGCCGGCGACACGGAAGCGGAAGGCGAGAAAGCCGATCACCGCGCCGCAAGCCGCCGCCACCGGAATGGCCGCCAACAGGCCGAGCCAGGGGCCGATGCCGAATTGCGTGAACAAGGCGGCCGCGACATAGCCGCCGAGCCCGAGATAGATCGCATGCCCGAGCGACAGCTGGCCGGCAAAGCCCATCATGATGTTCCAGGCTTGGCCGGCATAGGCGAAATAGAGAATGATGATGAGAACGGTGAGCAGATAATCGTTGACGATCCATGGCGCCGCCAGGAAGGCGGCGAGCGCCGCCGCCAGCAGCACGGCGCTACGGCGCGACACGCCGGCGGTCAGACGCGACAGCGGAGCGGCGAGCGGCGCGCTCATGTCAGCCTCTTGCCGAGAATGCCCTGCGGCCGGAACAGCAGCACCAGCACGAGAATGCCGAACGCGAACATGCTTTTGGCGGAGGGCGTGAAGAGAAGGCCGGCGAGCGCCTCGGTGACGCCGATCAGAACGCCGCCGACCAATGCACCCGGCATCGACCCCAGCCCGCCGGTAATAACGATGACGAAGGCAAGCAGCGTATAGCTCGGCCCGAGCAACGGGGTGGCGTCGACAAGCAGCACCATCATCGTACCGGCCGCCCCGACGCAGGCGGCGCCGAGCCCGAAGGTCAGCGCATAAAGCCGCTTGACGTCGAGCCCGACCACCAGCGCGCCGGTGTGATTGTCGGCGCAGGCGCGGATCGCCTTGCCAATGAGCGTAAACCGGAAGAACGCGAACAGCGCGGCGGCGAAGACGATGGCGGCGACGCCGGCATAGACCTTGGCGGCGTCGACGATCAGCGGGCCGACCTGGAAACTATCGTACGAGTACGAGGTTTGCACCGAACGGGCGTCCGGACCGAAGAGGATCAGCAAGACGTTGGCGATGATGATCCCAAGCGCCACCAGCAACAGAAACTGCGTGTGCTCGGGACGGGTGATGAACGGATTGATGAGACCGCGCTGCAGCACATAGCCGAAGACGAACATCACCGCGGCAATCGGCACCAGCAGGACCAGCGGATCGAGGTGCAGGCTTGCAAACGCCAGCACCGCGATGAACATGGCGATGGTCATCATCTCGCCGTGGGCGAAATTGACGACGCGCACCACGCCGAAAATGACCGACAGGCCGAGCGCCATCAGCCCGTAGACCAGGCCGGTCAAAACCCCGCCAACTGCGACGTTGAGATAGACGTCGAACGGCACCGCAACGCTTTCAGACGCGATTCTGATAGGGCGGCAGCGGCCATTCCGGTTTGGCGTTAGCGGCTTCCTTCGGCGCCAGCGTCACGGTCTTACCGCCACGGTTCTGGATGCCGCCGTCCTTGACCTTCTCGTTTTGGCCCTTGGCGTCGAACTGGATACCCGGTCCGATGCTGACATTGTCGGTGATGTTGGTGGTGCGCAGCGCGTCGGCCAGCGCCTTCGGATCGGCCGAGCCGGCGCGCTTATAGGCGTCGGCGGCAACGAGCAGCGCCTCGAACGTGAAAACGTGGTTGGTGTTGAGGTTGACGCCGGGGTCGGCCTTGGCCAAGGCGGCTTCGAGCACCGGGGTCAGCCGCTTGTGCGGGTCGTACCAGGGCACGAAGCTGATCGGCCCGTCGGCGAGCTTGCCGAGCGTCTTGATGTATTGGTCCTCGTACCAGCCCGGGCCCATGCTGAGGATCGCCTCCGGCGTCCAGCGCTGCTTGACAAGCTCGCGCGTCAACAGCATGGCGTCGTTGAGGCGGCTGACCACCAGCAGCGCCTCGGCGCCGGTCGCCTTGGCCTTCGCCACCTCCACGGACAGGTCGCGCGCCGCCGGATCGTAGGCGATCTCCTCGACGACCTTGTAGGGCATGTCGAATTTCGGCATGACCGCGCCGATGCCTTTGGCCATCGCCGTGCCGAAGGTGTCGTTGACGTGCATGAAGACCACCGTCTTCGGCGCCGCGCCGGTCACGGCGAAGATCTCCTTCTGATTGGCGAAGGCGTCGCCGAGAATCATCGCCGCCGTGGGAAAATTCCGGAACACGAACTTGTAGCCCTGCTCGGTGATGGCGGGCGCCGCGGCGATATTGATGACGTAGGGGATACCCTTCTGTTCGGCGACCTGCGCGATCGCCGTCGACTGGCCGGAATCGAAGGCGCCGACCAGGAGTTGCGCCCCCTCGCCGATCAGCTGCTCGGCGCGGGCGCGCGCGGTGTCGACGTTGGTCTCGGTGTCTGCGTTCATCAGGCTGAGCTCCGGCAGCCCCATCGATTTCAGGATCGCCGGCGCGATGTTGGCGCCGCGCTGGCAATCCTGGCCGATGCCGGCCTGGTAACCCGAGCGCGGCAACAGCACGCCGACCTTCAACGGGCCGCCCTGAGCGCGCAGAATGTTAAAAGGTGCCGTGCCGGCAACGAAACCGGCCGCGCCGACGCCCGCGGCAAAGGTGCGGCGGGTCAGGCGCGCGGATTTGGATTGAGATTTACGGCTCATAACAAGACCCTCCCTGGATGATGCTGTCCGGCTTTGCCCCTATGATGCCGGATTCATGCGACGCCACAAAGCTCGAAAATGCCGCGACCAAGCGGCCCCTCGATCGTGGCGTCAACACCTTATATTGTTGACCTCGACAACAATGCCGTCAACACCAATGTCGTCGCATGGCCCAACCGCGAGGGCGAGCCTCTTAAAGGGTCGCGCGCTTTCCCATCGTCAGCCATCAGCCGAACAATTTCTCCATCGCCGCGGCAATGCGCAGCAGCATGCGATCCTGCCCGTTGCGCGCCAGCAGCATGAACCCGACCGGAAGCGCCGCCGGAAGCGGCAACGAAATGGCGCAGAGGTCGAAGAAGTTGCCGACCGCGGTGTTGCGCAGGAGCATGAAATTGCGCGCGGCGAAAACCTTCGGGTCCGCCACCTCCGCGATCGTGGGCGCGACGATCGCCGTGGTCGGCATGACGAGCGCATCGGTGCCGGCAAGGCGGCGATCCAGCGCCCGCACCAGGCGCTGGCGCGCGCGGACCGTCTCGATGTAATCCGCCGCTGGAACCGCACAGCCGCGCTCGATGCGGACGCGGACATTCGGGTCGACGTCGGCGGCGCGCCGCTTGAGGCGGTCGCGATGAATGGCACACGCTTCGGGCGGCACGATGCCGCCCTTGGCGTTGACCTCGGCCATGTCGTCGAACAACGACAGCTTGTCGCGCGTGATGCGCACCCCGGCGCCGTCGAGCGCGTTGAGCGCCGCGGCGAAGGCGGCTGCGACGGTATCGTCCAGTCCCTCGAGCGGCAGCCCCACGGCCAGTGCGAAACGCAGGCCGGCGAGCGGCATCGGCTCGAGCGGCGCGAAATCCTCGCCGGCCATGACTGCGTCGGCCTTGGCGCAATCGGCGACACTGCGCCCGAGCGGCCCGATCGAGTCGAGCGTGAAGCTCAAGGGAAACGCGCCCTCGGTCGGGATGCGCTGCCGGCTCGGCTTGAAGCCGACGATACCGCACAACGCCGCCGGTATGCGCACCGAGCCGCCGGTATCGCTGCCGATCGCGATCTCGCAGAGGCCGTCGGCGGCGGCGACCGCGGCGCCCGCCGACGAGCCGCCCGGCACGCGCGCGCGATCGCGCGGATTGCGCGGCGTGCCGAAATGCGGATTGGCGCCGACAGCGGAATAGGCGAACTCGGTCATGTTGGTCTTGGCGACGATCACCGCGCCGGCGGCGCGCAGCCGGCGCACCACGACGGCGTCGGCCTCGGCCGGCGCCGCCTCTTCGGCGAGGATTTTCGACCCGGCGCGCGTCGGCTCGCCGGCGACATCGAACAGATCCTTGATGCTGACGATGGCGCCGTCGAGCGGCCCCTGCGATACGCCGTGAGCGGCGCGGGCGTCGGCCGCATCGGCGGCGGCGCGCGCGGCGTCGGCATAGACCGAAAGGCAGGCCCGCGCCCCCTCCCCGTTCGGGTCGGCGATGCGGGAGAGCGCTTGTTCGAGCCGATCGCGGCAGGAGAGCGGTTGCATGCAGATGTCCGGCGGCGGCGTTCGCATTTCACGACGCCATTGCCGACCATATACCGATCCTGCCATCATCGGCGAGTACCGACGCAATCGAGCAAAAGGCGATGCCAGAGATGAAGCCGGCGCTGTGTTTCATCGGCTTCGGCGAAGCCGGCCAAGCCATCGCCGCCGGCCTGCGCCAGGCGAGCGGCGTCGAGCGGATAGCGGCGTGGGACATTCTCTTTCCCCACGCCGCGGGCAAACGGCTTCTCCGCGCCGGCGCGGCGATCGGCGTGCGCTGCGCGCCTTCCGCCGCGGCGGCGGTCGCCGAAGCCGACATCGTCATATCCGCCGTCACCGCGGCGGCCAGCGTCGACGCGGCGCAATCGGTCAGGGCGCATCTTGCCGGCCAGCCGTTTGTACTCGACATCAATTCGGTTTCGCCCGGCCGCAAGCAGGAGACGGCAAGACTCCTCGGCGAGACCGCCCGCTTTGTCGATGTCGCGGTGCTGGCGCCGATTTACCCGGCGCGGCACCAAACGCCGTTGCTGCTCGCCGGCCCGCATGCCGACGCCGTCGCTCCCATCCTCGCCGCGCTCGGCATGCGCGCGACCGTGGCCGGCGCGGACGTCGGCGCCGCGGCGGCGATCAAGATGGTGCGCAGCGTGATGATCAAAGGAATCGAGGCGCTGACGCTGGAGTGTTTTTTGGCCGCCGCGCGCATCGGCGTGGTCGAGCAGGTCGCCGCCTCGCTGAAGAACAATTATCCCGGTCTCGATTGGTCGAGAATGATCGCCTACAACCTCGAACGCATGGCCAACCACGGCGAGCGGCGCGCCGCCGAAATGGAAGAGGTCGCCGCGACCTTGCGCGAACTCGGTGTCGAGCCGCTGATGAGCGCGGCCACGGTGAAGCGCCAGCGCGAAATGGGTCAGATCGGCGCGCAGCAGACCGTGCGCGGGGCGTTGGGCAAAAAGGACGGCGGCGCCATCCTCAACGCCATCAGCGCCGCGGCTCGCGACCGGCATTGATGACCCGCCTCCGCTCGTTCCCGCGATTCATTACTGGCGTCTTTGCTGCCTGATGAACTCCGAGAGCCATTGGTAGGACGCTTTGGGCGCGCGCTTTAGGCTCGCGAAATCGACGTGGATGATGCCGAACCGCCGGCTATAGCCCTCGGCCCATTCGAAATTGTCGAGAAGCGACCAGACGAAATAGCCGCGCAAATTGACGCCTTCGGCGAGCGCGCGGCGGGCGGCGGTAAGATGATCGCGCAGATAGGCGACACGGTCGTCGTCGTGCACGGTGCCATCCGGCGCGACCGGATCGTCGTAGCAGGCGCCGTTCTCGGTCACGTAGATTTCCGGATTGCCGTAACGCTCGCGCAAGCGATGCAGCGCGTCGGTGAGCCCGCTCGGGTCGATCGGCCAGCCGAAGGCGGTAAAGCGCGTCCCCGCCGGCACCGCGCCGAACCACGCCCCGAGCAGGTTTTGCGGCGCCGCGGCGACATACATCGGCGCGTAATAATTGAGTCCGAAAAAATCGATCGGCTGCTTGGCCGTTGCCAGATCGCCGGGCGCCACCAGCGGCGCGAAGTCGGCGGCGATGGCGGCCGGGTAAACGCCCTTGAACAGCGGATCGAGCACCGCGCCGTTCCAGAACGCATCGAACCGCTCCACGGCGCGGCGGTCGTCATCGCGATCCGATGACGGCCGCGCCGGCTGCACGTTGATCACCGTGCCCAGCCGCAGCTGCGAATGTTCCGCCCGCAGCGCCTGCAGGGCGCGGCCTTGCGCCAGGTTCTGGTGATGGATCGCCGCCAGCATATTGGAGAGCCCGGTGAGGCCAGGCGCATGGCTGCCGATGCCGTGGCCGAACAGCGCGTGGACATTGGCCTCGTTGAACATCGCCCAATGCCGCACGCGGTCACTGAGCCGCTTGGCGACGACGCGCGCGTAGTCGGCAAATTTGTCCGCGATGTCGCGGTGAAGCCAGCCGCCCTCCTCCTGCAGCGCCTGCGGCTGGTCCCAATGATAGAGACAAAGCCACGGCTTAACGCCGCGCGCCAGCAGGCCATCGACTAGGCGATCGTAGAAATCCAGCCCGCGCGTTTCGACGGCGCCGGCGCCGGTAGGCAGGATGCGCGGCCACGCCGTCGAGAAGCGGTAAGCGGAAAAGCCGCCGCGTTGGAGCCACTCCACGTCCTCGGGCCAGCGATGATAGTGATCGCAGGCGACGTCGCCGGTGTCGCCGCCCTTCACTTTCCCCGGCGTGTGGCAAAAAATATCCCAGATGCTCTTGCCGCGGCCGTCGGCATCGACCGCGCCCTCGATCTGATAGCTCGAGGTCGAGGCGCCCCAGACGAAGTCCGCGGGAAATGCATTCTCCATGGCCATGGCTCGGCTCGACGGTAAGGCGCGCGGCACGCCGATCAAGCCCGCGAGTGTCGGCAGCAGTCTACGGCGCGACAGTTTCAGCATTGTGTCAGCGTTTCACCAACTTGCGCGGGACTGAGCGGAGAATGATCCATCAGTGCAAAAGCGTCAGTGTTTGATGCGGCGTTTGCTTGGCGATGGCGGCGGCCAAAAGCCGCTCGCCGTCAGCCGCGCGCGCCAATATTCCCAGGTCCGCGCCACGACGCTCGGCATCGCGTTGATCGCACCGGCAAGCTTGACCTCGCCCGGGCGCAACGGCGCCGGCGTGCCCAGCAGGCAAGCGCGCAGCTGATAGTCGGCGTTCTGGCACAGGAAGATCGCGCGCGAAACAAGTTCCTGCAATCCGCCGCCGACTACCGTTGCGCCGTGGCGCCGCATCAGCACCACGGCGTGTTGCCCAAGCGCGCGAGCGAGCGAATGGCCTTCCTCTTGTTTGCTAACCAGGAGGTTGGTGTCGCCGAATTCGTCGTGCTGGTCCCAGAACGGCGTCGCTTCGCCGATGGTGGCGCCAAGATGAAAGACCGGCACGATCGGCTTGCCGGCGACGCAGAACGGCAGCACCGCCGGGGCGTGATGATGGCAGATCGCCATGACATCGCTGCGCGCCTGATAGATGCAGCCGTGAATGACGCGCTCGGCATAGAGCGCCACCTTGGCCGGCTTCACCGGCTCGGAATCGAGCGTGTATTGCAAAATATCATCCGGCTCGACCAGGAGCGGCGAACGCGAGCGCGAGAGGAGATAACGGCTCGGATCGGCCGGATGGCGCACGCTGACGTGACCGAACGCGTCGAGCACGCCTTCATAGGCGAGAATTCGATTGGCCAGCGCAAGCTCTGTGATGAGGTCGGTCGATTTGTCCGGCACGGGCAAGTCCTTGAGATGGCGGCAGCATCAGCGCGGCTGCCAGCGGAACTTATCATGTCACGCTACCGAGAAAATGGTCACTTCGGCAGTGACCACACCTTGACATTCGTCCCTGTTTACGTTACTTAGTTGCGAATCTTGCCCACCAAAGGACGTCGGCCGGGTGACGCCGGCCGATGGGGCAGGAGCGGTTCCCGCGGGCAGGGGCTCGTCACCTCCGCTCCCGGGCGGCTAACGGGAAAACGCCCGGCCGGCACGATGACCGGTCTGCGACT
>Ga0208937_1001420_pt1 | contig 10053 bp, 12 predicted proteins | sample June2015DPH_11_5_FD_184705 | JGI IMG/M metagenome (GOLD analysis project Ga0208937, IMG submission 184705) | Peatland microbial communities from SPRUCE experiment site at the Marcell Experimental Forest, Minnesota, USA - June2015DPH_11_40... | ecosystem: Environmental > Terrestrial > Soil >...
ATGGTAAACTATTTGGACAAGGATGGGCGCGTAGCTCAGTTGGTAGAGCAATGCCCTTTTAAGGCATGGGTCGCAGGTTCGAATCCTGCCGCGCTCACCAGTTCTTTACTTACCGCTGCTGGCGCAGGCTCGAAGACCTTCTACGAACCTGTTTAACCACGCCTCCAGTGGGCATGAGTCGGAAACCGGCCTCGATCTGGCGGTTCGCGACTACCTTCAAGACCTGCGAAGGGGGATCGCCTTCTGTTGAATGCACTTTGTGCCAGCAGCCACGCGCAACTTCATCAACTGCTCGCAGACGTCGGGAGCCACCTAGGCCTGAACCTTCAGCGATTTCTGTGGCGCGGGCGTTTTCGGCCCTGCGGATCTCTTGTTCCACTTCCATGCGGTCCGTGTCAGCGGTCACCTGATGCGCTTGAGGTGACTCTTCGCCCGGTCGTTAGGTAACTGTGACGCAGAATCCGCTGAATCGTTAGCCCGCCTGGGGTCGGACAACAGGACGGCCCGAGGTGCTGTTGCCAACCCCGCGACGGGAAAACCAGACCTCAACGACTTGGGCGTGCTCGAATTGAGAGAATGTACTGGTGAACCTGCTCGTCGGCGGAAACAGTGATTCCTATCTTCGCAGTGCGGGGTGACCGCAACAACTACGACCATTCAGGTCAGCTCACTGACGCGGCTTTTAGTGCGTCTCGAAGCGACTCATGCTTACCTGCGGCGTGGATTGCGCAGTGGATCCGTCCACCTAGTGGAAGGATTCGAAGGTCACATGACTGGAGCGATCTTCGGCTTGGTGTTCTCGCGATCTTCGGTCTGCTCGTTCAAGCGGTAGATGTCTCGTAAAATTCGGATGAAGTTCTGCGGGTCCCTCATGGGCGGTGCCGGGCATGTTCACATTGACTTGCGCTATATAGCCCTGGGCGCAACCTTCCCGGGTACGAACTGTCCCGCGTTGATCCCGGCAGGTCTCAGCTCACCGCTCAGCTTTCCGATGGTTTCCAAACATGAGAGCCGAGTGCGGATCGCAGCAATCAGCTTCTCGATGCGCGCTGGTGGCTTTGCGCTTGCCTTGTTCTGCGTGAGCTGGCATTTATCGCGTCTTGGATCGTACCGAATCTGCTCATCGTGTTTCGGACCTCCGTCTGAACATGAAAGCATAGTCGTTCTCGAAGGAATGATGTTTCAAGGCTGGTGCTCCACGACTTTCTCGATGATCGCCGCGCGGTTCGCGTGTCGGCATCCTCCCTTACGTTGGAGTTAAATACTAGTGAATTGAGTGTTCCACATCTAGCGGCCCCAGAGGTTTTGACCGCCTGTTTCCGTCGTGTGGCGGAACATTTTGACGGCCTCCGCCGTATCTAACGCTGAACTCTCACCGGCGAGGACACATGACTTCCACCAGGAACCCAGGCAGATTCGCAGGCATGCTGTATGTACTCGCGTCAATAGTCGGCTTCTTCGCCATGGGCTATGTCCCCGGCAAGCTGATCGTCCACGGAAACGCAATGGCGACGGCCAACAACATCTCGGCCTCCGAGACGCTCTTTCGCCTCGGCATCGCGGGCCAACTTATCGGCATGGCCGGTTTTATTTTCGTGGCCCTGGCTTTGTACGACCTGCTCAAGGGGGTCAACCAGCGGCACGCCTGGCTCATGGTGTTACTGATTGTGGTCTCGATCCCCATAGCTTTTCTGAATGAGCTGAACTCAATCGCTGCCCTCGTCCTGGTGCGCGGGGCTGACTTCCTATCTATACTCGAAAAGCCTCAGCGGGAGGCTCTGGCTATGCTGTTCCTCAAATTGCATGGCCAGGGACTGGTTGTCGCCGAAATATTTTGGGGTCTGTGGCTCTTTCCCCTCGCCATGCTTGTATACAGGTCGCGCTTCCTGCCGCGGTTCCTTGGCGTCTGGCTTGCCCTTGCCGGCTTCGCCTGGGTGATCCTGAGCCTTACGAGCGTCCTGTTGCCGCAATATCAAGACAAGGTGAATACCTACTCTCAGCCCGCCTTCTTCGGTGAGATAGCGTTCATGCTATGGCTGGTGATCAAGGGCGCCAAACCGCCAGCGCTGGACGCCGCAGCCTCGGCTGGTTAGGTTGCACTTCGTGGGTTGTCGGCAAACATTCCGTTGCCGATTGTGGTTCCCGTCAAGCACCGAGAACCCACGATAAACCTTGCCGATCAGGCAGGACGCTGAGCGGATTGCTACGGCATCTGGGGAGAGCCGGTATGGAGGGCCCTCGCAATCCAATCGGCATGAGGCAAACCACAAGAGGAAAGAGCCTTCAGCTCCTTCTCTACGTCATACTCCACGCGTCTGATCGTTGGACTGGGCCCCTCCATCAGCAGGTAGGAGGCGCGGCGATCGCCATCATGCGAAAGACTAACACTGCCGGTGTTGGCGACAAGCCTTTCTCGAAGTTGTGGACGAAGTTGTGGACTTGGAATGCTTCGAATGTAGGGGCGATGAATGTGCCCGTAGACTGCAATCGGCTGGCCCAGCGGCCCGTAAACCGATTCCAACTCAGCATCGGTCGCTTCTGGTGTCGGAGCTCGCCAAAGACTCTCGGGACTGGCGTGCACCAGCGCGATCGGACCTTGAATCTGAACGCGCGGCAATCCGCGCAGCCACGCGATCCTCTCCTCTCCTAGCATGGCACGGGTCGCCGCCGCCATCTGACGGATCGCCGTCCAAGGGGAGAGCGGCGCCGACGATTGGCTCGCAAACTCCTCCAGCGACTCGGGCCGGAAAAGCATTTCATCAGTGTTGCCCACCACACCTTGCCAGCCGAGATCGCCAATGCGATCAACAATCTCCACGGGGCTCGAACCGGCGTCTGCGAGATCACCGCCGTGGAGAATCAAGTCGGGAGAGGTTTGTTGCAGATCCGCCAGGACTGCTTCAAACGCCGTTCGATTCCCATGAATGTCGGATAGGATTGCGATACGCATCACGGAATTCTAGGGCCTGCCGCCCTCCAAAGGAAACTGTCGTGGTTCGCGGTTGGTCGGCAAACCTTACCTTACAAGATTAGGGAAGAGTAGCGGTCCGAATTTGACAACGGCCATACGACGAAGGACGGACACGGCAGACGAGATCCGTGTCCGTCACAGCATCATGCGTGATCGCGGCGAAGTTATTCCCGGAAACGAACGGCGCCGTTGATCGCCTGCGAGCCGAAATGGCTGCTCGCCGGTGCGCCGAATATCAGTGTAATGTTCGAAAATCGAGCCTGGGTTCCTCCCGTTACGCAAACCGTGAGCGGCGATAGCTGACCCTCAGGGGCAAATGGTGGGTAGCCTCCATTTCCTGTAACACTCGCCGACCCCGTGATCATGAAACCAGTCGTAGTGGGAGGTTTGTAGCTAGCAGTGGGGCAGCCACTGGACACTAAGCTCGGATCCCACGTGACTTGAGCGTCCTTCATGGTGATGTGGTGGGTATGCGGAGTACGTGTTGCCGGTGAGTCGGGATCGGCAGGCGGGTTGGGATTAATCAAAAGCCAGTAGTCGGAATTTTCCATGGTTAAGGCAGCCGAGAACTCCGCCGTGCCGCCATCTCTACTCAAGTCCAGACGCCATACGCCATGGAGTTCCCACGGACCGCTGGGCTTGCCTTTCGCGTCGTGCGCAGCCGTGAAGTCGTTGATAATGCCACGAAAGTGCTCGGGGCCTCGATTTTGCGCCACGACACTTGTCCCTAGCGCGAGCACGAGAACCCACGCCCCTACCGACCAGAAGAAAACTTTGCTGTACATAGCGGCCTCCAGAAATCTTGGAACACTGATCGCGCCGCCGAAAGCCTCCATCGGAGATCAAAGGCGGGCATTTGCATTCCAGCGAGTCGTAGCCCGACACGCCATGCACAGACTGAGCGATCGCAGGACATTGAGCAAACAGCAATAAACGGAACGGCCCGTTTGCAGCCAAATGCCGTGTTTTGCCGCTACCACCCTAGGCGTTACAATCGGTGCGCTTGTCTCCTGACGCCTTGCAGGAGAGCCAATGGACGAACCGTCCCTCGACAAATCGCTTTCCGAGATCCCGTCCGAGCGTCGGCTTGATTCCTGGAAGGAGATTGCGCTCTACCTGCACCGGGACGTGACGACCGTCCAGCGTTGGGAGAAGCAGGAGGGGATGCCTGTCCACCGGCACCTGCACCATAAGCGAGGCTCCGTCTACGCTTTGAGTTCCGAGCTCGATGGTTGGCGGCAAAGTCGCAAACTCCGTCTCGACGAGGACCAGGAACCAGCCCTGCAAACGCCGGCGGCCGCGGATGACCGGCAAACGACAGTTCCGCGAAGACGCCGCTGGCTTGTTCTGAGCTCCGCGGCGGCTGTACTCGCCGCACTCGCTACGCTTGCCTACGTCGCAGCACGGGTCCGCGCAGGGGATGCAAACCGACCCAAAGTCAGATCTTTGGCAGTGCTTCCCTTGCAAAACTTGAGCGGAGATCCGTCGCAGGACTACATCGCAGACGGCATGACCGAGGAGCTCATCGGGCGACTTTCCAGGATTCACGGATTACGGGTTATATCTCGTACTTCGACTATGCACTTCAAGAACACCCAGCTTTCAGTGCCAGAGATTGCCAAGATGCTCGCGGTCGATGCGATTGTTGAAGGATCGCTGGTGCAAGAAGGACACCAAATCCGTGTTCACGCCCAATTGATTCGGGCCGCGACGGATGAGCACATTTGGGCGGGAGAATATCATCGAGAGTACCAAAGCATTCTCGAAGTGCAGGAGGAAGTCGCTCGGAATATCGTTGAGCAGATCGAACTGAATCTCACACCTGAGGAGCGAGCGCGTCTGGCATCCCGGCCCCCGGTCGATCCTGAGGCTTACGAGAGTTACCTGAAGGGCCGTTACTACTTCAGCCAGCGAACCGAGGATGCGCTCCACAAAAGTATCGCGGCGTTCCAGCAGGCGATCACGAACGATCCAGGCTATGCCCCGGCCTATAGCGGGCTGGCGGAGGCCTACGCAATGCTCGGATTCCGCGGCGGTTTCCCATCGAAAGATGCTTTGTCAGGTGCGAGGAAAGCAGCTTTGAAAGCGATCGAACTGGACAACTCCTTGGCGGAACCGCATGCCTCTCTAGCCTTCATCGAGGAGACCTATGATTGGGACTGGCCCGCAGCAGAGAGAGAATACAAACAGGCTTTGGAATTGAATCCAGGCTACGCCCCAGCTCACAACTGGTATGCCGGTTATCTGACGTACACCGGGCGATTCAATGAGGGGATCGCTGAGGCCATGCGTGCCCGGGAACTCGACCCTCTGTCCCTGCCTCTGAACAACGCCCTGGCGGGAAGATTGCTGGCTGGCGGGCGTTACGATGAGGCGCTCCGGCAAGTGCAGCAAACCCTGGAACTGGATGACCACTTTGCACCGGCTCACCAGACCCTGGGCTGGGTATACCTGTATAGCGGAAAACAGAACGAAGCCATTCGAGAGTTTCAAAAGGCGCTGGAACTCTCAGGAGCGGCGGACACGGATATTCAGCTGGACCTGGGTTTTGCCTATGCTGTCTCGAGCAGGCGGGAGGAGGCAAGAAGAATACTGGTGAAACTGGAGCGGATGCACCAGCAAGGTATTGTTCCCTCCGCTTCGGTCGCGATCCTTTATGGAGCTTTGGGGGAATCGAATGAGGCTTTCGCCTGGCTGGAAAAGGCTTACGAGGAGAGGGACCCTCAACTTATATATCTCAAAGCGGGTCGAAGATTCGAGCCACTGCGTAAGGATCCGCGATTTGGACAATTCGTACGCCGTGTCGGGTTACCCGATTAACGCACCCACAAAGAACGTGGCGCGGCGCCAATTCAGCGAGGCCACGATCGACCAATCTGGCGACCCCGCGGATGCTGTCGTAGACCAGCGCAGTAAGACCCGCCGCGGACCCTTGTGCCCACGGCGGCTCCGCACTCCGAGACGGAAACGCAATCTGGCGGTGTACGGCCTCCACCACGTCAGTCAATCCCGCGATGGCATCAGTCGCTAAGCGACCGAACCCCACTAGGACTAGGGCAGCCGAATAATGAATATTGGATGCCTTAGTCATAGCAGCTTTGCGCGTGGCCCAGTGCCTCAGGACAATTCTTCAAAACACGGCCGGAACGGCAAGTTCGCCTGTTACGGCAGTATCATTTTTTGTCGCTCGTCTCAAGCAGCGGCTGCCGCTGCCCCGGATGCCTTCTTGGGTAGACGAGCGGCTCGCATCGCGCGGTGCACCGGCTTGGCCTCATGCTTGTGCCCAGTGCGGTGCTTCAACATCAGGTCCATCAATGCTTTCTGAGCATCAACGTAACCCTTCACTCCTTTCCGCGTCAGCTCTGCCACCCGCACGAAGGGGAATGGCTTAATAAGCTCTAGAGTCCTGCCTGCCGCTTTCACGTTGGCATTCATCTGGCGCCCGGCTGCGTCGAAGAGTTTCTTTTGCGCGTCGACGAACGACTCCGTTGCCTGCCGCACTAGGTTGGACAGTTCAGTCTTCTTGATTTTCTTCACGCCTGGGTGTTTGCCGCTGGTTGCCTTCTCTGTCTCCTCGACGACTACATCGAGGAATTGCTTTTGCGCTTTGACGAAGTTCTCGATGCCCTCTCTGGTCAGTTCGACCAGGTGCTCGCCCTTGTATGGCTTGCCGGTCTTCGATGCCTCCACCCAGGCATGAGTTTGCTTGCCGGCAATCTTCAGGAACTCCTTCTGCATGTCGATGAAAGTATCCACACTGCGCCGAAGCGTATTGGCAACAGCATGCGCAGCCGGCTGGTTCCCGATGCGTTCTTTCACACCGCTCATAAGAATCTTGGTCTGTTCCTGCGCCAGATTAAAAAGTACCTTTTGGCTTTCAATGAAGTTAGTCACGCCTTCCCCAGCTATTTCGCTCAGATTGGTGGGCGGGGAGTGATGAGCTCGGGAGGTCTCGTGCTTTACCGTGGTTGGCATATAACACCTCCATTTTGCTGCATTGCAGCATCAAGTTAACTATACTTGATACATACAATTGTGTCAATGTTTATTGCCTATTGTGTGCAACGCAACATATGCAAAACCCCGGAGGAGTTGCCCGATGTTTCCTTAAATAACACTCCGGCAGGCAGCACAACGCTATCGCACCGACCATAACTGTCAGTCCGTTCGATTCCAATGGTTTCGACCCGAGGACTCAACCGCTGCAAAGGACCCAGGTTGGGCCGCCCACTATCGTAGGTGGTTTCGAAATCCACAGATACTCCACCCGCGCGGGTTTCCTAAAGCTATCCGTGGCTGCTGAAGCGCGAGATAGTCTTAGTGCCGGGAAGCGCGGGCGTCGGAACTGACTTTGGGAAGCGGGCGCCGTTGGGATGTCCGCCGAGGCGGACTCCGGTCGCAGAGCGCCGAACCTGACCGAGGGGTGGAATGCTTTGCAGGGCCGGCGGTGGGAAGTCTTGTTCGATGCTGTCGTAAGGCTGCGAGATATCCGCTTGTGTAAAGGGATACGTGAATCCAAGGGAGCCCCCGACGAATATGTTGCTCCCGCTGAAGAGCATCACGCCAATCCAGGTTTCAACGAAATCTCCGTAGCCGTAGATCGAGACGATGCGGGGGGTGGCAAGATTTGTGTCATCAAGACCGAAGACGATGCCGTTGTCATTGAGGGTCCCGACATAGATCAAGCCGTTGTTCGCAGCTACCGACAGAGCTTCGTTCATGGGATTGTCGTTGTAAAAGGGATCGATCCGTGACCCCAAACCAAAGAGTTTTCAAGGAAAGGAACCTCCGTTCCAAGCGATTAGTGCCTCGGCGCTTTGTTAAGGCGGGAAGGCAGAGTTACCCACCTTCCCGGCATGCGAACATACAAACCTTTACGCTGCTACAGCAACCTTATGGAAGGTCGAGGTGACAGCCTCAAACGTTTGAACCTTGGGCGTCCCATCGATCATTCTTGCCAAGGTTTTCAACACTTCTGGGTAGGTATTGGTGTTGTAAGCTTCTGCATTGGCTTTGCTCTCCCACAGACTGATCGCAACCACATCCAGGCTGCCGGGATTTGACAATGTGATTTCGTCCTGGAAACCCTTCTGCTTGCGAAGTAAAGGAAGGACGTCGTTCTCAAAAGTTCGGGTGTAATCAGAAAGCATATTGGATTTCAGATGAATCGATACATTGCGTGCAAACATGGCAACCTCCTAGGGTTGGAGTTGCTAAGAAAGAAAACTTCAGATGGGCTGAGTTAGTTCAGGGAACCTGAAAGAGTAAGAAGAGGTAGCTCGCTCAGTTACAATGCTAGGCTTGTGCGCCATCGTTGTCAAGCTGCCCAACCGCAAGTAAGTATTGCGCCCTTCCCGCTGGCACTACGCCGCCTTCTTTTTCGCAGCTTTTACCTTCGCCCACCTTGCCCGCTGTGCCGCCGCGATCTTCCTACGGGCTGATGCTGACATGGTGTGCTTGGGTTTCACCTTAGCCGCTTCGTCTTTCGCGGCTCTCTTTGCCCATCGCGCTTTCTGCGCCAGGCTCATCCGCTTGCGAGCCGAGGCTGACATGGCCCGCCTCGGTTTTGTGTAGGAACTCCCACCGTTTAACTTCAGAACTCCTGATAGAGCCGCATCAACATGTCGAAGCTGACTTGCCAGATTCGTTCTTTCTACCCTCAACTCCGAGACAATGGACGCCACCCCGTTTAGATTTGCCATGAATTCCCCCTCGGCAAAGGATTGTAATTGATCGGCTCCGTTTTCCTGAGCGGCTGGTGCCACCGTCACATGGGGGCGCAAGTGTAAGGACACCTCCGAGGAGGGTCAAACAGTTGAGGGGATAGGAGGTAGCGCGTTTTGAAACCGGACTCCATAGCGACAAGAGAGTAAACACTGGTGGTGGAGGCGTGGGGCGTGCGGGGCGGGACGGGGGCGGTGTGTGTCCGTACGCAAGCGATCAGAGTTGAAAATTGCGTCTTACGGCGGGAAGTTCATGCGGCGCACCAGAGCCTGAAAGCGCGGCTCGGAACGCAAAGCGTCCCAGCCCGGATAGCTTTTAATGTAGACCATCCACTGATCATGCTCTTCGTAAGCGCGTTCCAGCCATGACATTGCTTCATCCTTTTCGCCCAGGCCAATGTATGCCTCAGCAAAGAGAGAGTCGGAAATATAGTGCTGCCGGGATCTTTCCTTCAACTCATCGATCAGCCTAAGGGCTTCACGCTTCCTTCCCGCGAGCCCATAGACAGAGGCCAGGCTGGCGAGAAGAAGTGGGCGCCGCCCCGAATGCACTAACTCCCTTTGTAGCGCGGCAATAGCTTCTGGATACATTTTCTTGCCCCGGTAAGACCAACCCAGGCCGAAATCGTCTATGCCCGGATAAGAGGCGTTTAGCTCGTTAAATTGCGAAATCGCGGAATCGTATTGGCGCGCTGCATAGGTTACGTATCCCATCACGTCCCGAGTCTGAAGGTCCATCGGGTTCAATTCGGCCGCGTAGGTCATTTGCCTCATGGCTTCGTCGTTTCGTCCTAAGGCCTGCAGAAAGCGTCCATACTCAACATGAGTAGGTCGTAGTTGGGACTTAGCTCCAAAGCGAATTTGTACTGCTTCTCCGCTTCAGACCAATTCCAGTCGTAGAGCTCCAGTGTCTGGGCGAGGACGAAATGAGCCTCCCCGAGCAAGGGATCAAGTTCCACCGCGCTTGTTGCAGCCGCCTTGGCCAGCGGCAGAGTTTCTTTCGGAGCGTGGTTTCCACCCTGAGGATTACCGAGGACAATATAGGTGTCTGCCATCCCGGCGTATGCTAGCCCATAGTTCGAGTCCTTTTCGATGGCCTGCCTGAAGTAACTAATTGCTGTCAGAAGGTCCTGCTCCTCACTTTTGTTCCGGAAATGCAGGGCATGGAGGTAATCGTCCTGAGCTTCCGGGTCCACAGAGCGGGAACTCGCCAGACGGGCACGCTCCTGGGGTGTTAGTTTGACTTGGATTTCATCCGCGACTGCGCGTGCAATCTGATCCTCAAGCCGCAGCAGGTCCCGGACGCCGCCATTGTACTCATTGGCCCAGAGTTGAGTCTCTGGGGAAACCTGGTTCAGC
>Ga0208937_1001421_pt1 | contig 10052 bp, 7 predicted proteins | sample June2015DPH_11_5_FD_184705 | JGI IMG/M metagenome (GOLD analysis project Ga0208937, IMG submission 184705) | Peatland microbial communities from SPRUCE experiment site at the Marcell Experimental Forest, Minnesota, USA - June2015DPH_11_40... | ecosystem: Environmental > Terrestrial > Soil >...
TTGCAACCAATGGCTCGCGCCACTTGGACAAACATCAGTCCGATGGGGCCGCCGCCGACGATGGTCACGGTGTCGCCGATCTCTACGCCGGTTTCGTGCAGACCGCGCAGCACGCAGGCCAGGGGCTCGGTCATAGCGGCATCTTCAAACGTGACGTTGGGCGGAATGACCAGCATGTTGGCTTCGACAATGCGCCGGGGCACGCGGATGTATTCGGCGTAGGCCCCGTTGTTGAAGAGCAAGTCTTCGCAGAGATTTTCCTGGTGCTTGGAGCAGTAGAAGCACATCTGGCAGGGCGCGGAGTTGAGCGCCACCACTCGCATGCCTTTCTTGAAGCTGTGCACCCCCTCGCCAACCTCCTCGATTACGCCGGCCAGTTCATGGCCGAAGAGGGCGGGAGGGACGATCATGCGGGCGTGGTAGCCACGCTGATAGACCTTGAGGTCGGTTCCGCAGGTGAGAGCGACCTGGACTTTGACGAGCACTTCGCCCTTTTCCACGCGGGGGATGGGCACTCGTTCAATCTTGAGATCTTCTTTGCCGTACAGGACGGCGGCTGTCATTTTTCCGTTCAATGCTTGCTTCCTTCCCAGGACCCACGTTTCCAGGTGCTCCCAGGCTGAATCACGATTTTCATCGACGCAGGCTGCGGATGAGCCGCGAGTTCCAACGCTCGCGCACTGTCCTGCAGCGGGAACCGGTGGCTGATCAAACGCTCCAAGTCCATTTCCCGGCTCATCACAAAACGAACAGAATCATCCTGCAAATCCACAGCGGCGCTGTAAGACCCGACCAATGCCTTTTCATCGACGCAGATCGCAGCCGGATCGACAACCACCTCTCCGCGCTGGGTTTGGGCAAATAATAATACCCGCCCTCCCGGACGGGCCGCATCCATCGCGGGACGAATCAAACCGTTACTACCCACAGCCAAAATAACGGCGTCGGCGCCGCGCCCTTCGGTCTGTTCCCGAATCGTACTTACGACGTCATGCTTCGACGCGTCGACCGTATTCTGTAATCCGAGGCTTTTAGCTATTTTAAGCCTCTCGGGATACAAATCGGAAGTAATAACCGAGGCCCCCGCCCGACGGGCCAAGACACTAAGTATGATGCCGATTGGACCCTGCCCGATGGTCAGAACGGTTTCGCTGGGCTGCAGGCGGAGGGCTTGGATGCCCTTCATGCAGGTATTGACTGGTTCCACGAAGCAGGCTTGTTCGAACGAGACGCCATCCGGCATTCGTACAGTCCCTTGCTCGACGATCCAGTCCATGACGCGGACATATTCCGCGAATCCGCCGCCGGAAGGCTCAAATCCGGCGGTGCAGCCAACTTTCTTGTAGGTTGCGCACTGGGCGAAGGTCTGGTGAAGGCAGTAGTAGCACTGCCGGCAGGGGATGTGGTGGAAAACTACGACGCGATTGCCGGGCGCGAACTGACGCACTCCGGCGCCAACCGCCGCGACCACTCCAGAGGTTTCATGGCCGAAGATGCGAGGAGCGGAATGCGATCCGGTGGCGATCTTCTTAAGGTCCGTGCCACAAACCCCGCAGGTGTGAACCCGCAGCAGCAACTCTCCGGCGCCGATTTGCGGGACGGGAACAGTCTCAAGGCGGACGTCGTTTACTCCGCGGTAAACGGCCGCCAGCATAGTGGCGGGAATTAACTTTGTCTGGTTGTTAACTGCAAACTGATCGGCAATTGCCATTCGGTGCTTCCTTAGATGAAATGCATTCGGTTTCGCTTCATACCAGCTCTTGCCGACTCTTCTATTTCCGCGGATTTTCCGCGGTCGTCCTTGGGTCTGTATTGGTGAACTCCACTGCAACCGTCATCGAATCCAAATACGGCGAATCCGGAGGGGTGAAGTGATACGCCTTGATTTGCAGGATGACATAGAAACTGTCTACCCTGATGATCCGTTTTGCGGCCACGGGTACTTGCGAAAAGCTGCTGGGATTCAAACGCCACAAATCATCTTTCGGATCTGAAGACGGGTCCTGCGACGTTAGTAATACATTGTCGTACATGGTGTAGTGCAGGTCGACTAATTTTACTTGCCAGGAGGTAATCTCGGTGTCACCTTCTGGTCCTTGAGGAGTAATGGAAAGCGCGTAGCGATCGGTCCAGTGCGAGTCTTTGATACGCTCGCGATAAGTTGGGTCCTGGGGCGTGAGTTTGGCCTCGAATCGCTCCTCGATGACACGGGTCGAGCCTTGACGAAAACTTTCCGCGTAGACGGGAACGGGCGTTGACTGCGCGAAGGAGCACATCGCTATGCCCAAGAAGATCGCAACCCGTTGGCAGAATTTCATTTGCGGCCCCCGGTTGGCAACGCAGTCGTGGACGCGGCGAGTACGACGGGTCCGATTTCACTGGCAAATGATTCCAGATGTGCGCCCAGCGCTCCAGCGGCTTTGCTGCTGTTGCGGGCGAGGATGGCTACGCGCCTCCAGAGCCAGGGCCGGAGTGCGGCGAAGAAGATAAAGTTCATGGTTCGGAAGTGGCCTTCGGAGTCGATAAAAGCCGACATGCCCGGGACTTCAAAATCCAGCTCGTCGGAAATCACTTTGGTCACGCCGAAAGGAATTCCGTGCGCACGGACAGCGGCTGCTACGGCGGTGGCTTCCATATCCACGGCACGGGCTCCATATGCATGCGCCAGCTTGGCCTTCTGCTGTGCTCCCGCTACTGCCATGAAGGTGACCAGCGTGCCTTCTCCGCCAGAGAGTTGAATGCGGCTTCCATCACGCGCATCAAGCACAAGCGATGGCGAGAAGAGATCGCCTACTCGGAGGTTCGAGTCGAGAGCGCCGGCGAAGCCTACTGATTGCACAAGTGAGGGAAGGTATAACGTGATCGCGGCTTCGGCGGCGCGGCGTGCGGCTTGCACGCCAATGCCACCGCATACGACGACCGTGTCGCCGCGTTCGAAGAAGGTGAAGCTTCGGCCCTCATGCTCGCGCTGAATACGATTCCAGTTCTTGATTAGCGCGCTGACTTCGCGCTCCAGCGCGGCCACGATGGCAATCTTAGGCATAGGCGTTCGCCCGGAACCACTCTACGGCTCGACGCAAGGCATCGTCCGCAGGCACTGGTTTCCATCCCAGTTCGCGCTCGGCTTTATCGGAACTGGCCCACATTTTTTTCTTTCCCATACGCACGGTTTCGACGGTGGCGCGTGGCTCGCGACCCATGAGACGGCCGGAGACTGTCTCGTCCACCAGTCCTGCCGCGTAGGCAACAAAATACGGAAGCTTCACTTTGGGCGAGGGCAGTCCTGCAATCATACCGAGCTTATCCAGAATCTGTTTCAGGGTAAGATCTTCGCCGCCAAGAATGTAGCGCTCGGCTGTCTTTCCTTTTTCCAGCGCGGCAACGTGTCCGCGGGCACATTCGCGAACATCGATCAGGTTCAATCCGGTGTCGACGTAAGCGGGAAACTTGCCCTTCAGGAAGTCGACAACGATTCGTCCCGTGGGAGTGGGCTTGACGTCTTGCTCTCCGACGGGCGTGGTCGGATTCACGGTTACGACGCGCATGCCGCTGCGGCCCGCTTGCATTGCAATCTGTTCGGCCATAAACTTCGAGCGTTTGTAGTGACCGATCATGTCGGCGAGCGAAACGGGAGAATCCTCGTCCGCCGGACGACCGTTTCCGGTGAAACCAATCGTGGCCACGCTAGACGTGTACACCACGCAGCGCACTCCGTTCTTACGCGCGGCTTCCAGAATCGCCCGCGTGCCTTCCACATTGGAGCGGTACATCTCTGCGGGATCCCGCACCCACAAGCGGTAGTCGGCGGCGACGTGAAATACGACCTCGCAGCCGGACATGGCTTTTTCGAGCGAAGCCGGGTCCCGCAGATCACCGGTCGCGGTCTCTGCCTTCAACCCTTCGAGGTTCTTCAGATTGCTGGTGGGGCGCACGAGCAGACGCAAATCGGCCCCTTGCTCGGCCAAAACGCGGGCCACATGAGAGCCGAGAAATCCGGTTGCGCCTGTGATGAAAGCTTTCAAAAGGCAATTCTCAGTTCTCGGTTCTCAGTTCTCAGTAAACGCCCTGATCGAAAATGAGAAATGAGAACTAGTTTTCAGCCTTCTCTATTACCTTGGCATAGGTGGTTAGCGCGAGTAGAGGGAAATACTGCCGGTAGAGATGATACTGCAAATAGAAAACTCGGGGGAAACCCGTACCCGTGAAATATTCCTCATCCCAGGAACCGTCTTCCTTCTGGGTGCGTAACAGATACGCAACTCCACGAGCGACCGAGTCGCTGCGGGTATCGCCCACCGCAAGCAGTCCTAGAATTGCCCATGCAGTTTGCGAAGGCGTACTCGGGCCAACGCCGCGCAACGTCGGGTCGTCATAGGATCCCACGGTCTCGCCCCAGCCGCCGTCTGGATTTTGTACCATGCGGAGCCACTCGGCTGCTTGCTGAACACACGGCTCGTGGTTGTCCATGCCGATGGCTTCCAGACCGCGGAGCACCAGGGCGGTACCGTAGATATAGTTGACGCCCCAGCGGCCGAACCAGCTACCGTCGGGCTCCTGTTCCTTGCGCATGAATTGAATCGCGCGCTTCACTGCTGGATGGCTCTTATCGTAGCCGTAGGTCGCCATCATCTCGAGGATGCGGCCTGTAATATCGACCGTCGGCGGATCGAGCATGGCGTTGTGATCGGCGAAGGGCACGTACTGAAACACCATACGGTCGTTATCCTTGTCGAACGAGGCCCAGCCGCCGTTCTTGCACTGCATGGACAGGATCCAATCAATGGCGCGCTGGACGGACTCACGCTGGTAGCGGCCATTGGGATGCTCGACGCGACTGAGCGCAAGGCAAACCATTGCGCTATCATCCACATCCGGATAAAACTCGTTGTTAAACTCGAAGTACCATCCGCCCGGCTTGCCCTTCTTGTTCTTGACCTGCCAGTCACCGGGATTGCGAACCTGCTTTTGCAAGACCCAGTCGGCGCACTTCACCATTCGCGGATCGTTGGCGGGCACGCCAGCTTCGCCCAGGGCGAACATGGCATAGGCCGTATCCCACACGGGAGACATGCAAGGTTGCATGCGGAACGTGTCGCCTTCTTCGATGCCCAGTTTTTCGAATTCGTCGAGCGCTCGGATCACCTGCGGATCGTCGAGAGAATATCCCTGGCACCGGAGGGCAATAATTGAGTTCATCATCGAGGGATAGATAGCGCCCAGTCCGTCGCTCATCTCGAAGCGTTCGAGCACCCACTTCTCTGCCTGCTTCAGAGCGATCGAACGCAGCGGCCGAATGTGTACGCGCTCAAACCAGTGGGTCATGCGATCGACACATAGGAAGACGTTCCGCCAGGAGACCAGCTTTTTCGACCAGCGGAGGTGCATGCGGGACTTTTGCATGCCGCCGACGAATAATTCTTCGACGCCCATCTCGCGGGGAATCTTCTTGAATGGCTTCTTGGCGTAGCAGATCGAGAGCGGGACCAGGATGGCCCGCGACCACGAGGAAATCTCGTAGATGTTGAACCAGAACCAGCTGGGAAAGAGAACGATCTCAGGCGGAATGGCCGGCACGGCATCGTAATCGAATTGGCCAAAGAAACAGAGATAGATCTTGGTAAATGTATTGACCTCGGTGACGCCGCCGAGTTCGAGGATCTTCCTGCGGGCACGCTGCAATACGGGGTGATCGGCGTGGTATCCGGCCAGCTTCAGTCCGAAATAGGCTTTCACTGAGGCGCTGACGTTCGACGGTCCCGCCGCATAAATACTCCATCCGCCATCTTCATTCTGATGCTGAACAATCCAGTTCGCGGCGCGCTGAAAGCGGCCGGGGTCGCCTGTGCCTAGCAGAGTATGAAGAAGAATGTAATCCGACTCGAGTGTGGTATCCGCTTCCAATTCGCCGCACCAATAGCCATCCTCGTGTTGGGCGGAGAAAAGGAGTTTGCGGGCGGCATTGATCGCTACGGACACGCGGCTAGCGAAGCCGTCGATCTTGCCGAAGCGTAGTTGAGGTGCGGAAGCTAGGTTTGAGTCGGGGGAGTTTGTATCCATGAATGTGCGGCTCCGTTAATCCGCGGTAACACTTGCCGGGGCGGCAGCAATCGCTTCGACGATTTCCGGCGGCAGCCCGAAGCGGACGTTTTCCGGCATCACTTCAAGTTCCTGCACGTTGTCGAAACCTTTGGTGGCAAGAAACTTCATAGTTTCTTCCACCAAGCACTCGGGCGCGGATGCTCCGGCCGTCAGCGCGATCGTCTTCACTCCGAGTAGCCACTGGGACTCAATATCTCTGTAGCTGTCGATGAGATGGGCATTCGTACCCAGTTTGCGCGCCACTTCGACCAAACGATTTGAATTTGAGCTATTTTCCGAGCCCACCACCAGTAGCAGATCGGATTCCGAGGCTACCTGTTTCACCGCGACCTGGCGGTTCTCCGTGGCGTAGCAAATGTCCTGAGCGGCGGGGCCTTTGATGTTAGGGAACTTTTTCTTCAGGGCGGCGATGATGTCTTTGGTTTCGTCGAGGCTTAGCGTGGTCTGAGTCAGGTAGGCTACGCGATTGGGATCGGGCACGGAGAGCGACTTTACCTGCTCAGGATTGCCGACGACTTGAGTGACCAGTGGGGCTTCGCCCAGGGTTCCGACTACTTCATCATGGTCGTGGTGTCCGATAAGGATCAGCGAATAGCCTTCCTTGGCAAATTTTACGGCTTCGACGTGGACTTTGGTCACGAGTGGGCAGGTGGCGTCGATGACCCGGAGACCGCGGCGAGCGCTGTGCTCACGTACTTCGGGTGAAACGCCGTGCGCACTGTAGATGACGCGTTCGCCGTTGGGGACCTCGTCCTCGCTGTCGACGAAGATCGCGCCCTTGCCGCGCAGTTCGTCCACGACAAAGCTGTTGTGGACGATTTCTTTGCGGACGTAGATGGGCGGGCCAAAGGCCTCGAGCGCGATACGCACAACATCAATGGCCCGTACCACGCCGGCGCAGAACCCTCGGGGCTTTAGCAAAAGCAACGTCTTTCCCTGGCTGTTTGGCACCATTCAACTCCCAACTACTTCTGATCTTCCCCACACCTTCTACGATGCAAGATAGGGCACGATAGGAATATGGTCAGGTTACACGAACCCCATTCTCCCGGTACTCATAAATTACCGGAAAGCACCCATCTGGTCAACGTAAGCCACAGAAACAGCGGGGATTAGCAGTGAAGGGCGAGAAATCGAGGTCGATTAGCATCAGGGTGTGTGCTGCCTACCGTAATCTCCAATCTCTTCGCTCCGTAGCCAGTCTTCACAAGGATCCTTTTGACCGCATGCTGATCGCTCAAGCCCTAGCCCTAGCTTAGCTAGCCGAGAACATACCGATTGTGAGCAATGACCGGGCGTTGGAGGATTAGCTAACTTATCTTGGCTAATCTATCGAGGGGGGTCAGGCGACTTTCTGATGAACCTGCCGGCGGACGCCGGCGCTACCCGTTCGCTTTGATCATCTGCTCGGCGTGCTTGCGGGAGGTGTCGGTCAGCTTGGCGCCGCTCAGCATGCGGGCGACTTCTTCGGTGCGCTCTTCGCCGGACACCGGGCGGATCGTGGTGCGGGTGCGTCCATTGCGCTCTTTCTTTTCGATCACGTAATGGTGGTCGGCGAAGGTGGCAATCTGCGGCAGGTGGGTGACGCAGAGGACCTGATTGGATCGTGCGAGCGATTTCAGTTTCTTGCCGACTGATTCGGCGGCGCGGCCGCCGATTCCGGTGTCGATTTCGTCGAACACCATGGTGCGCTGCTTCACAGGGGCTGAAGCCCCGGAAGAATTTAAACCGCTAACGCGGCCCTGAAGGGCCGCTCTCCCACTTTGACTTCCACTTTGACTACTCGCCTCCACGCTCACTTTCAACGCGAGCATTACACGCGACAATTCCCCCCCCGAAGCGATGTGTTCCAACTGCCGCATGGGTTCGCCGGGATTGGTCGCGATCATGTAGACGACTTGGTCGATGCCGGTTGCAGACCAGTTCCCTTCCTCCTCTGAAGCGGTAATTTCGATGCGAAAGGCTGACTTCATTGCCAGATCGTTGATCTCGGCTTCGACGAGCTTCTCCAGTTTGCGGGCTGCGTCCTGCCGCTTTTTCGACAAGCCGCGTGCCGCTCGCAAGTATTCCGTGGCAGCCTTAGCCAGTTCCGCACGCAAGTCGCGCAGAATTTCATCTTTGTTTTCAATCTCGGAAAGCTTGCGGGCGACGTCGACGCCGAAATTGATGACATCGTCCAGCGTAGGACCATATTTCCGCTTCAAGCGGTCGAGTAGTGCCAGCCGGTCTTCCACTTCTGCCAGATGTTCCGGAGAGGCACGGATTCCGCCGGCGTAATCCCGCACCGTGGCACCCACGTCTTCCACGCTGATACGCGCCGTTTCGAGCGCGGCGAGCGCTTCCTGAAACTTGGGCTCATACCGAGCCAGTTCTTCAATTTGTTTCTGAGCGGAGCGGAGCGATGCAGATGTAGAAGCATCGCCCTCATAAAGCAAATCGAATGCCTGCATGGCCGCATTGTAAATCTTTTCTGCGTTGGCGAGGACGCGCTTCTCGGTTTCCAGTTGCTCGTCCTCGCCTGCTTGCAGTTTCGCTTCTTCAATCTCACGCTTCTGAAACAGCCAGAGATCCTCGAGCCGCAGACGGTCTTGCTCGCCCTGCTCCAGTTCCTCGATGCGGGCGCCAATTTCGCGCCACGCTGCGTATGCCGCGGTCACTGGCTCAAGCTGGCTTCCGGCAAATCCATCCAGCAATTCCAGGCGGGCGGGAGGGTCGAACGACAGAATCGATTCATTCTGAGCGTGGATAACGGCCAGATACGGCGCAAGCTGCCGCAACACGGCGACAGTCGCCGCTTGATTGTTAACGAATACGCGGCCTTTACCGCCGGGAGCAATTTCGCGGCGCACAATTAGAGAGCCGTCTTCGGATTTGTCCAATCCGTTGTGCTCCAAAACTTTCGCGACGGAATCCTCAGCGCTGCCTTCGCACTCAAATACCGCCGAGACCACGGCGCGCTCCGCGCCGGTGCGGATCACCTCGCTTGAGGCTTTGTCGCCCAGGAGAAGCGCCAGGGCGTCGATCAGAATGGACTTGCCGGCACCGGTTTCTCCGGTCAGAAGGTTCAGGCCGGGGGCGAACTCTACGGCCGCATTGTCGATTACCGCGTAATTTTCCAATCGCAGTTCAACCAGCACGGAGCGTCCTAGAATGGTGATATTAAGTTTTGCGCAGCATAGCATGAAAGGCAGTTGCCAGTTTGCGTTGAGGTAGGATTGACTGGGATATTCCTCCGGGGATTCGGTACACCGGCAAGGCTGGGATCTGCATCGTACTCGCGAGACGGGCGGGTGTGAGTTAATCTAAGGAGTGCGATTAAGGAGGGTAAGTGCGCTGCGGACGATGCGGGACTGAGAATTCCGAGGGCAACCGCTTTTGCGGGATGTGCGGAGCAATTTTGGTTGCGAAGCCGCAGGCTGCTGGCGCTGCTGTGCCGCCGTCGCTGATGCCTGCGGAAAAGAAAGCAGAATCAGCGCCCATTCGTCCATCCGCGGCAGCTCGTATCCCGAGTGTTCCGGCGCGCTCTGCCAGAGAGGCAGTTCCCCTAATCACTGAGAATCGCGAAGCTCAGCCAGTCGATTCAGGCCCGGTGATTCATGGACCATCCTTTCTCGGCTTGAATAAGCCGGCAGATGGGCGAAGCGGGGAACATCAGGGATCGCACTATGAGCACGGGAGCGGCCACGATCCGTGGGGACGATCCTCGCGCAATGTGGACTATCTGCTCGAAGATGAAGAAGAGCCGAAGCGGGGCTGGGGCAAGCTGGCGGTGGTGGTAATCGCTTTGGTTTTGGCGGGAGGATTCGGATACTTGCACTGGAAACAGGGAGGGTTTGACTGGCTGACGAAAGACCGAAAACCGGCGCCAGCGGTGGCGGAGTCTTCGCAAAATCCCACGGACTCTGGGAGTACACCGGGTGCAGGTGCGACTCCGGAGGCAGCAAGTCCGAGTC
>Ga0208937_1001425_pt1 | contig 10014 bp, 6 predicted proteins | sample June2015DPH_11_5_FD_184705 | JGI IMG/M metagenome (GOLD analysis project Ga0208937, IMG submission 184705) | Peatland microbial communities from SPRUCE experiment site at the Marcell Experimental Forest, Minnesota, USA - June2015DPH_11_40... | ecosystem: Environmental > Terrestrial > Soil >...
GCCGCGCTTGCCGCTCACTACGAAAAGGAAACAAACAACTCCGCTCTTGTCCAAAACGCGAAAGCCGCTTAACGTCATTCACGGCAACGCCCGCTTCACAAAGTTCAACAAAGACCGGGGCGATCCCCGGGCGTCTGGGCCGCGAATCTCGCCGTGCTCGACATCGAGTTTGCGCATGCATAAAGACAAAAGCGGATTCTCGCTTCGAGCTCACGGAAGCCGGCCCGCCGAAATTACTCTGAGCGTGGTGGTGCCAACACGAGGGCGTCCGGCGGTCTTGGAACGCCTGCTCGCCGCGCTCGGGCCGCAAGTTAGCAATCGACCTGAGCGCTCGCTCGTGGTGGTCAATGACGGCTCTCATGATGCCGATTACGAGGCCGTCATCGGCCGGTTTGTTGGCATGCTCGACTACATCATCTTGCCAACGCATTGTGGGATCATAGCGGCGCGGAATACAGGCGCTCGGCGAGCCTCGGGTGCCTTGCTGGTCAGCACCGACGACGATTGCGAACCCCCGCCCGATTGGCTCGACGTTTTGGCGGCGTTTATCACCGCGAATCCTAATGCCGACGTCGTGCTTGGGTCAGTGCGCCATCTGCCTCGTGCATCGGCCGGACTGGTGGAGCGTTACTTGGCAATCACGCGCGCAGTCGCCGAACCGTGGCGCGGGCCAACCGGCTTTTATGAGGGGCCAAGCGCCAACTTGGCGCTAGGGCGCGATCTCTTCGAAAGCCTCGGCGGCTTCGATGAGCGGCTCGGAAAAGCGGGTGGCGAGGATTGCGACATTTGCTATCGTGCCGCAGCTGTCGGGGCGACCGTCGTCCCAGCATCATTGTGGACCACATACCATGCACATGATTTCGGCCTGCCTAAATTTTGGGAGCGGTTCAGTCGGTACGGGCGAGGCGTCGTTCGCTATCGCGTGTTCGTTGGCGAGCGTGCGGATTTCTGGTGCGGAAAAAACGGATCGCTATTTCAATTGCTGATTCATCTTCCATGGCTTCGGTATGCGCCCGAAAGGCGGTTGATCGCGGCGGCACGTTGCGCATGGCTTGAACGCCGGATTTTCTACGCTCTAATCTCGCTCCAAGCCTTCGCGTATCAGTGGGGCGCCCGAAGCGAGCTGCGTCGGCGATGGCAACACCTCGCGAATCTTGCTGAAGAGCTTCGCCGCTCTCCGCCCCCAAACCGCGGTAGTGAATCCAGGACAGCAGCAGATGATTGCTGGCTCAGCATTATCATCCCAACCCATGGGCGGCCGGCTGAGCTCGACTGGTTGCTTCACCGTATTCGTCCCCAGGTTGCAGCAAATCCGCGTCGGCACATCATCGTGGTCAATGACGGCAGCCACGATGAACGCTATGCCGCGGTAGTAGAGCGTTCGCGTGATATCGCCGATTACGTTGTCATGCCGGAAAAACGCGGCCCAGCCGCGGCACGCAACTTCGGGGCTGCGCGCGTCGAAAATGGTTATCTCGTCTTCATCGATGATGATTGCGAGCCACCGACCTATTGGCTGGATCGGCTCGCCGCCATCATCTCCGAACGCCCTGACGTTGACGCGATCGGAGGTATAACGAAACCATTGTCCTCTCTCTTGCCAACGCTATTGCGCGGGTTCCTCACTGACGCGGGTTTTATCCTCTCCCTCAAATGCTTGACGGTCAGCTGATGATGCTGGTATCCGCAAATTTAGCGGTGAGACTAAGCGCGTTCCGATCAGTCGGCGGATTCGACGAAACGATGATGACCAGGGAGGACCGCAATCTTACTTTTCGGCTTACCCGCCAAGGCGCGATCTGCCTTCTCGATTCCTCGTGGTTCGTCTATCACGACATGACCAGCACGCTGCCCCAACACTTGGGGCGGTGTTACCGCCACGGCGTCGGCATCGCGCGCGAGCTTCAGTTCGAAAGCACGCCGCCGACCGGAGTTTTTGGCCGGCGGAAGAACGGCGTTGGCATTTCTGGTTGGGGCGCATTCGGCAACAGTTTCGCCAGGCGTGGCAGCGTCGCGATTTTGATGCGCGTGGGCGGCCGGTACGGATTCTTTTCGCCGTTATGGCTACGATGACCATGCTTGCCATGGATATAGGCTTTGTGCATGGGCAACGTTAACACAACATTCGCAGCGCGCGGGCATCAGCAGACGCTCGATTTCATAAGGACTACGACCTGCCGCAACATCGCCGAGATTGGAGTAAATGAAGGAGGCGTATCGCTTGAATTCGCTCGCTTCTTAAATGGGGAAGGCGAGCTGCATCTTTATGATGATCATGATCGCGTCGCGAAAGTCCACAAACGCCTCCTGAAGGCAGGATATACGAATATCTTCGGCTACAGTACTTCGCCGCTGCTTACTGATACCCATTGCTGGAGTCTGGGTCGAGTCATCCAGCAAAACTCCGCGTTGATAGGGCGGCTCTACACGCCGGGACAGATTGCCGTGCCGCAGCCGATTTACGATTATATCGTCATCGATCGTGCGCGTTGTCAGGCGTGCGATGCTCCAACTGCCCTCTTGGCCGACCGATTGTTAAAGGTGGGCGGATATCTCGATTTCGTAGATTGCGATCAGACACTCGCTGATTTCCTTGTTTCCCCTCGGCGCTCCGTTCTCGTGAAGATGATCCTCAATCTCATCGGTCAACGTGATCGGCGCTACCGTGAGATCGCCCACAACAAGATCTTTCACAAAATCGGCGCCTTACCGAAGGAAAATAAAATCGCGATCGAAATCCCAACTTCGCACACAAGATCGGAGCCGATCGTGTCGTGCCTGACCGTGACCCGCGGCCGCGTCGGGTCCCTACGTCGGGCTGTGGCGTGTTTCCATCGACAAACGGTCTCCGCCGCCGAATTGATCGTTCTCTACGAGAGCGACGACACGGCGACGGCGGAATATGTCGAGAGCATTCAGGATTCTGCAGTGCGGGGCATACGTGTTAAGGCAGGCATGAAGCTCGGCGCATTGCGCAATTTGGCTGTCACCAACGCACGCGCTCCATTCATCGCGCAATGGGATGATGACGACTGGTACGCGCCTGAGCGTTTGGAAGTCCAACTGGAGGCGATCGCGAAATCGGGCAGGGTGGGCTGTTTGTTGAGCCGGTGGACCGTCTACGATGCACTTTCCAGAAACGCGTATGTCTCGAACACGCGGCCGTGGGAGGGCAGCCTTGTCGTGCGACGCGAAGCGCATACTCCTTGCGATGAGGGCCTTGCACGCAGGGAAGATATGCGCCCGGTTCAGTCGCTGCTAGATCGCGATCAGCTTGCGCTGCTCGACCGTCCCGATCTTTATGTTTACGTCTATCACGGCGGCAACACCTTCGATTTAAAGCACTTTGCCGCAATCTTCGCTGCAAGTCAGAATCTGTCCAAAACTCAGGCCGCGCTGATATCGGAAAAACTCGCTCGCGACGACGTGGCTTTATAGGACGATGTGAACACGGTGGAGACTCCGTGCTGGGTCGTCTGGGCGGCTTTTGAGAGGGAAAAACAATCGCAGATACCAATGCAGATCACAATCACTCATGGAGTGCCGCTTCCCGCTGATTGTCGATCTAGTGAACCAAGATAAGCGTCGAGGTGAGCGGTTATATCTTCGCAGAGGGAACCGCCAAATCGTGGGTTGATCTCAAACAGAACGGGTTGACCGGATACAACCTTATAGTCGATGCAGGCTGTACCTTCGTATTTGAGCCGTGCCATGATTTCGGAAAAGAGGTCCAAATAAATGCAGCCCGGCGTAAAGTGCGTATTGAGAGGCGTATGATGCGCGCCTTTGACGAGCCCGGGCGTTGCCATTTTGTGAGCGAACGTAGATGCATAGCGAATTTGTCCGCCGACGCGCAGGATGTGGGTAGCAAACTCGATCTCTCCCGGCACGAACGGCTGCGCGAACCAGGCGTCGTCGGTCAAATCGAGATCGCGTTCTTCCTCTACTCCTGTCACGATGTCACAATGCAGACCCCACCAGCCTCGGCGCCTTTTTCGGACATAGGGATAAGGCGGCCCGGAAGTTCTGGGTGACGGAACAAAGTTGGCAAAGCCCTGCGCTATGAGAAACTCATTCAGCCTTAGCTTGTCGTCGCAGAGCGCTATCGCCTCATCTGACGGATGAAAGAATTTTCGTCCGCGTAGCTCTGGATGGCGGACTAGTGGCTCATAGTGTTTGATCTGCAAAGGAATGACGGCGTCAAAATCTTCTAGGCGGATTTGTGACAAGTCGACGAAGCTAGGCGCATAGCGCGCGTCTAGATGTGGCCGGATAAGGTCCGCCCAACTCTCGTGATCGCCAAAACCCACGCGCAGGACCGGTTTTGCATCCGCAGCCATTGTTCGCTCCCGGCCGCTCAATTGGCTCAGGGCTTAAGAATGGCGATCATCGTGGCTCACGACTTGAAACCAGGCAAGTGCGGGCAAGCTTGATTGTCGTCAACCTCACACTTCATCCGACCGCCGCACCCAGCAGAGCGAAAACGTCCCGCCGCCTCAGTGGCTGAAGCAATTCGCCTGCATTGTTGCGCTTCACAGTCTCCCGTTTGCCATGGATTTGCCAAACTTTAGTACGGAAAACCTCCTCAACCAGTCCGGAAGCGCATAGCACCGGCGCGGCCCAGTGTACCGCGACTTGCCACAACCCTGAAACTAGAGACGTAATAGTCCGTGCCGAGGCCAAATATCTGAAGCCATCATGAAAGTTCATCCGGACAGCGTTCTTTTCATCACTCTGGATTCGTGTAGATTTGACACGTTTCTTGCAGCTTCCGCGCCCAATATGAAGGCGGTGGCGCCGCTTCATAGCGCCCAAGCCCCGAGCCATTTCACCTATGCCTCGCACGCGGCGATGTTCCTCGGCTTCACGCCCAGCATTCCTGGCTGCAAACAGCCCATTTTCGACAATAAATTCGCGAAACTCTTCAAGATCGAAGGTCGCGGATTTGCAATCGGCAAGGCCGCATTCGAACTGAATGGCTGGAACGTCATCGTTGGTTTTCGCCGCCGAGGATATAAGACGATCGGTTCGGGAGCGCTCGGGTGGTTTGATCAGAATACAGAAACTGGCCAATTGCTGACCGCCGACTTCGATCAGTTCTTCTATGCCGGGATTTCCGTCGCAAAGCAGGTCGATTGGATGAAGGCCTCCATCGCTGCAGCGTGCAAAGATCCAGTGTTTTGTTTTGTGAATGTCGGCGAAACTCACGTCCCTTATTGGCATGAAGGCGCCGCCTGGTCTCGTAGCGACAATCCATGCGTGCCCTACAGCTCGAATAATAGAGTCGATGATTGTCGAGAACGGCAGAAGATCTGCTGCGAATATGTCGATGGCGTTATAAAGGAGATTATCGACCCATTTCTGGGCGCGACGATTCTCATTTGCGCCGATCACGGAGATTGCTGGGGCGAAGATAATCTTTGGGAGCATGGCGTCAGCCATTCGATGACGCTGACCGTGCCTCTGTTGATTCGACTCCGCGGTGAGCCGCTCAGTCGAGTTGCACCATAGCCGGGACCGCTAATCGGCGAACGCCAGCGCGACGATGGCCTTTTGTCGTCTGCGCCGTGCTCGGGACCTCACGCACCCAGGGCTGCCCTCGAACCGGGCAAGTGCGGATCAAATATGGGTGAGAACGCGCAGGCGTAGACCGTGCGCTGGCGGCTGTGTTTCAGACGGTGGGCAAGATCGTCCGCTCTGGCCGGCAGACGTGCTTGAAGTTCAGCGCTCGCGATGTCGCCCCTGTTCGCCGCGATCCGCGTGCGTTGCGCGCGTTCATGTCGGAAGCGGGCCGTTCCGGAAATCTCGTGATAGCGGGTGCAGCGCTATCGCGTTCCTTCACGCGGAAGATGGTCGGCGGCGAAGCCGCCCCCAATACGCCTCGCAAGTGCCAACGGTGGCCGTCGAGGCCGTGGTCGCGAGGCCATCCACAGCGCCCGCCCGCGACGCAAAACGAGCTGAAATATGTATTCCGCCCATTGCGCCTGCGTGATATGTTAAAAAACAGCAAGCTTTGAAAGGGGTGAGGGCGATGAGCACTAGTTATCTTTACGGCAGCTCAAATCTTAACACCAACGCCGGTAACACCACGATCGTCTTTTCGGGCGGAGATCTTTACGGTGGGACGGACTACGGTACGGAAATTGTCCTGCCGGGCGGTTCTACCGCCCAGACCGTGATGGACGACGGCGCCACGCTCGCGCTGTGGAGTGGTGCTGTCCTCGACAACTCCCCCGAATTTGCAGGTAGTGGCAACCTCTTGCAGATCTACGGCACGACCATGCCGAGCGACACAATCTACGACTTTACCTATGGCAACAAGATCGACTTGGCCTCGGTCCCCTATAGTAGCGCCGGCACAGTGAGTTTCAACTCCAGCAACGACGTGCTGGCAATCACCGAGAACAGCATTACTTATGATCTCCAGCTCGATTCGACGGGGGTTGGACTCACTTTCGCCCTCGTGCCTGACGGGTCCGGCGGCACCGATATCGTCGAGGCCGTATCCGTGGCGACGTTTCTGGGGAATGAATCGTATTACAACACCATTACGGGCGGAGTTGCGATTTCGGACACGGCCGCCAATGTCTATTCTAATCTGGCTGCGCTGAACTTAGATGCCAGCCACATCGCCCTGATCCAGGCGACGGGTGGTCAGGTCACCGTCGGGAATGGACTGTTTGTCGCCGATGAAGCGGCGCTCAACCTGATTGTCGGCGGCTTCACCATCGATGGGCAGGCGTCGGTGCTGTCAGGCAATCTCAATGGCCTCGAGGCGGACATAAACCATATCAATTCGATCACGGGGTTGAATGGAACGATCACCGCGACTGTTGCGCAGTACTTGAGCGATGAAACGGCGCTCAATGAGGTTGTCGGCGGGTTTGCGATTTCGGACACGGCCGCCGATGTCTATTCTAATTTGGCTGCCCTGGAGGCGGCCCCCAGTCACGCGATCACGGCGACGGGTGGTCAGGTCACCGTCGGGAATGGACTGTTTGTCGCCGATAAAGCGGCACTCAACGAGATTGTTGGCGGCTTCACCATCGATGGGCAGGCGCCGGTGCTGTCAGGCAATCTCAATGGCCTCGAGGCGGACATAAGCCATATCAACTCGATCACGGGATTGAATGGAACGATCACCGCGTCTGTTGCGGAGTTCTTGAGCGACCAACCTGCGCTGGACAAGATCATTAGCGGCTATGACCTAGACGTCACCAATAGCGGCGCGACGGACATCAGCTCCGTAGTAATGAGTCCCAGCGGCCCGGTCGGCCTGATCTTCGACGGCACGGCTGCACAAAATATCACCATGACCACGCAAGAGTACATTTCCTTCAGCACGATCACTGATGGCGTGGGTACGACGGCGGCGGATAGCACCATCACCTTCACCAATAGCGCAACGGTGACGGCCAACAGTAACGTAGACAACTACATCTTGGCGGCGACGGGCGACACCCTGGATAACGCGACCGGCGACACGCTGACAATCACCGGCGGTAATTCGACGCTGGGGGCTGCTGGTGGTGGCGACGCAATCACGATCGGGACTGCGGGTACAGTCGCCCTTGGTTCCCATACCAGCGCTGATACCATCACGTTCGGGACGGCTACGAGTACCGGTGGCGTCACCGGCTGGAACTACACGAGCGATATTTTGGAGGCGAGCGCCATAGGCACTGGCATCGGCACTTCTAGTCCTGCGGACCTGGTGTACAATGGGTCTTTCGAAGTTGCCGGTCTTACTCTCAGCATGGGCCAGGTGAATTTCGTGACAGACTTCAACCATGCTGGGAACGAGGTTGCCTACTACACCACTCTTACTAACTACTCAGCTGCGCTCGCGCACGTTGATACCGGTGGCACCGTGGCAAACGCGATTTTGATTGTTAACGACGGCACAGACCCAATCGACGACGTGTTCTACGTGGTCGGTAACGGCGCCCATGGTGCCACCAGTGTCGCGCTGGTGGGGACCTACGACGTGGCCACCGCTCACTTCGCCGCCACTATCCTGGCTTAAGGCACCGGCGGCCTCCCTTTCCTAGGTTGCGGAGGTCTGGGCGCGGCTCAACGTTCCCGACCCGTTGCCGCTTATCGACGGGCTGCTGGCAGCAACAGCCAAAGTATACGGACTGACGCTTGTCACCCGTAACGTGGCCGACATTGACCGTTACCGCCGTCGAGTATGGTCGCAGCAAAAGCGTGCAATCTACAGGTTCATGAACATCAAATTAATGCGCGATATGGACTGAGACGCTTTCGGGCTGGACGCCATGGGCGCCGTCTCAGGCTAATCGTCAAACAGGCAGGCCCGCGCGACCGCGTTTCTCGGAGTGGCGGCGTACTCGCAATTCTGCGTCAATTACCGACAGTTGTATATTAAATCCATGCAAGCGCAGCTTGCAAGTTGGCAAAACAAAGCCAATGTGCGCCGGGAGACCGGCAAGGAGTAGAGGGTGAGAGTCCCTCACAGTGAAGGCGTAGCGAACCACACTGACCCCTTGTCATGCGTCGGGCATCGTGAGGTGTCAGGCGAAGCGTTGGCGGGGGAGAGCATAGGCCAGCCATTGAGCCGCGAAAGTTGTTTCAACCCGGGATGCCGACGCCGTATTGGGCGCGGAAGGCAATATGGACGGACGCGATATCGCGAGGTCCGCTCCAATCCCGCGTGGTCAGAGACCCTGGCATGTGCAGACGCTCCTTGTACGGGAACCGGGAGGTCTCACGCGTGACCGCTTGTGCCTGCACACCGGTCCGCATCGGGAAGGCGAGGAGCCGTAGCCGATGATGCACGCGCGTGAGAAGTCTGACTCCGCCATAGTAGCGGGGAAGCCGACGAACAAGGCGGAGCGATCCGCTACGGAGCCGGTGGAGCCAAGGGCGGAGACCAAGGGGAATGCGAACCAGCAAAGCACGCACCGGACACAGAGTCGGGCAAGCGTGACCCAGGCGCTGGAACGCGTACGGAAAGCAGCAAGCAAAAGGAAGAAGGAGAAGTTCACCGCGCTCTTCCATCACATCAGCGTCGAACATCTCGAAGCGGCGTTCTTCGAACTCCAAAAGAACGCTGCAGCAGGCGTGGACGGGCTGACGTGGCGAGCCTATGAGGCAGACCTCGAGCGCAATCTCGAGGATCTGCACGGACGGCTGCACCGGGGAGCGTATCGGCCGCTGCCGTCACGGCGAGTCTACATTCCAAAGCCGGATGGACGACAGCGTCCGCTCGCCGTTGCTGCGCTGGAAGACAAGATCGTCCAGCGGGCGACGACGGCGGTGCTTAACGCGATCTACGAGGAAGATTTCCTCGGGTTCTCGTATGCATTCCGGCCCGGGCGCGGCGCGCATGATGCGATGGATGCGCTCGTGGTCGGAATCGAAAGCCGGAAGGTGAACTTCATAGTGGACGCCGACATCCACTCGTTCTTCGACACGGTGGACCAGGAATGGCTCATCCGCTTCGTAGAACACCGCGTCGGCGACCGGCGCATCGTCCGCCTGATCCGTAAGTGGCTCAAGGCGGGGGTCCTGGAAGACGGGATCGTGAACGTCAGTGACAAGGGGACCGGGCAGGGAGCGGTGATCTCGCCGCTGCTCGCCAACATCTACCTGCACTACGGGTTCGATCAGTGGGCCGAGGGCTGGCGACGGCACGAGGCCACGGGCGACATGATTATCGTGCGCTATGCCGACGACTTCATTGTCGGCTTCGAGTACGAGAGCGACGCCCGGCGCTTTCTGGACGCGATGCGCGAGCGATTGGGGAAATTCGCGCTGTCGCTACATTCCGAGAAGACCCGGCTGATCGAGTTTGGACGCTTTGCGGCGAAAAACCGCGAACGGCGCGGGCTCGGCAAGCCGGAGACCTTCGACTTCTTGGGCTACAGTGTGCTGCAGAGACATATGGAAAGGAGGGCAACACAAAGAAAAAGACAGTGTCGTGAAGCTGCGTGAAAGATGAGGGCGGGCCCCTCGGGACCGGCTTTCAGGAGCAGGTCACAAACCACTCCA
>Ga0208937_1001427_pt1 | contig 9988 bp, 7 predicted proteins | sample June2015DPH_11_5_FD_184705 | JGI IMG/M metagenome (GOLD analysis project Ga0208937, IMG submission 184705) | Peatland microbial communities from SPRUCE experiment site at the Marcell Experimental Forest, Minnesota, USA - June2015DPH_11_40... | ecosystem: Environmental > Terrestrial > Soil >...
AAACTGATTACGAGCGGGCCTTGGTTGGTATGGCAGAACCTTCAACTAAGAGCGAAATGGCGCGCTCCTCGGAGTGCACGGAGCAGTACGCTCAAAAAGTGCTTGACACCGCCGACTTTGTCAGAGATGCCTGTTAGCGCCATCTACTCGGATTGCAGCTTACGGCTTGATGATCTGCAGTCGGCCATCCTTGTTTGTCAGCGACAATGAAGGAGCCCCACCTTCCGCGTCCAACACGATGTAGGTCGGATCGATACCCCCGCCGAGAGTGAGCCCCGATCCCTGCTCCGATGTCGTAATCTTGACGGATGGCCGCCCGTCAGGGCGAATGAGCCGAAAGAGCACGGTTTCTGGGTATATCTTGCCGTCCTTCGCAACGGAGCCGTCTGCCATGCGTGCCGGGCCCTCTGGTTGAATTTGGATGGATGCCCGAACTTTGCCTTGAGCATCGACAATTTCAAGACTGCGCCCTCGAAGAACCGTCGCAGGGCTACTGGCCTCAACAGATGCGATGTGGTGTAACGACAGGAAAATCACGATTCCGAAATTCACGAGCGTAAGGACACTGATTAAGCGCTGGCATTTCATAAGTAATCTCCTTCGGGGGCAGGCAAACCCACGCTACGGCGTTGGCGATTATAGGATGGATCGCAGAGAAAAACGAGTAAAGCTGGCGAAAAATCCCGATTACACTCAAGTGGCTTGAATGAGAGCTGCCCAAAAACCCTTGCCATTGGCATTTTCCCAACCACTTGATTCTTAAAGGACCGATACCAGCGACTCGGAGTTGCTCAAAAACAGATGTTTCTGGGCCGCCTCTTTTGTGCGTTCGAGAGAATGGCACATCTCAGGCACATCGCGGTGGCACAATCGCAAGAATCTGGAGCCTTCGCACTGACCGACAGTCACACACTCGGCGCGTCGCTGCGAATTGCCCCCCGGATTCGGCACACTTCCAGCACACAAACCCAACCGCAACAAGTCGGCGGATCTGCGGTTCCAGCTTCTGATTTGCCGCCCCTCGGGGTGGCACGGTGAGGGCGAGGCGGCGGGTTGATCTCGTCGTGATCGACTCGACCCAAGCACCGAGGTGTCTACCAACATCTTTACTGATGCGGTGTTAAGAAACCTGCCTAGAATCGCTCCCGTAGAAGCCTCGCAAAGACCGGACATCCTGACTTCCACTCAGTGCGTTAGGAATGGGTAGTTTCCTAATCCGGTGGCGGTTGGCACAGTGGGCCTCGACCTGAGCGCGCGATCCGGACTTTTGGAAGCGTGGCGCGTGGTATACGCGAGTTCGGCGGAATCGATGGTGGTGTTAATGAAGCTCTGGACAGAGCCTAAGTTGGAATTGAGCAGTTTTCGGGGGAGGGCTTTTCAAACGAGCGTCCCGCGACTCTAAACGGAGTCTGGGGCGCTTTCGTTTTTTGCCTCGTGCTGAACTGGGCTTTGCGTCTCTGTCACCTGCCTGATCTGCCCGCCTGTCGGCACGGCTGCCAAAATGTCGGCGTGGTTTTTGGCTCGATACCGGCGTGGCTGCCCAACGATCCTTTAGTTTCAGCGGGACCACTGGTTGTGGCGCCTGGAATCCTTCGTGCTAGATTCCTTCGCCATTGTTGCAGGAGCGCCAGATGCCCACTGAGAATCAGCCCGCCGCCGGTCCCGTCCGAGATATTGTCGACGCCCGTCGCCACCCCCGGTTCAAGATTGGGGTCGATGTGCGTATCTATTCCCGGACGTGCGGTATGCTGAAGGGCCGTACCGTGGACCTCAGCCAATCCGGAATCTCAGCCATGCTGACATTGGAAGTCCCCTTGGGCGAGGTCGTGGAGTTGGACTTTGTTCTTCCGTTCGGTCCAGTGACCATTGATGCGGTGGTTCGCCAACGGAACGCTTTTCGCTACGGCTTCCAGTTCCTTGAGCCAGACTCGGGGAACGGGGTCATCTGGTCCACCTGCCACCAGCTAGCCATTGAACAATCTTTAATATCGCCTGTTGGGGGATAAGGAACGCACGATTGTACGCGTTGAAATCTCGCACCTCGGCCTGCCGAATTCATAAGGACAGCCTCAAAGGGCGGGGTAGAGAGATACCGCCAGAGCAAGATCAGCGCGGCCGGCAGGAAGTCTGGGCGGACAATCTCGATCCCAGTCTGGTTCGTGCTGGAGGGCGAGAAGCTCTGCCTTCTACCCGCGCAAGGCTCGGGCACGCAGTGGTACAAGAACGTGCTTCATAATCCGTCGATTCGGATCGATGCGCGGGGCGTGGGGGCGGGATTCCGAGCCGTCCCCGTGACTGACGCCAATGCTGTCAAATCCGTGATCGAGAAGTTTCGAGAGAAGTACGGGGCGAAGGACGTGAAGAAGTCAACTTTGACCGATACAACCCTGATCATTCGCTGCCCCCATTGCATGGCGGGCATCGAGTTCAGGCCGATGATCGCTTATAAGGATGGGCGGTTCGTCTGCCGTGACTGCGCCCATACGCTGTTCCCCGGAGTGCCCGAGTATAAGTGCACCTGCCGCCCCTGTTTGAGGCTGTCCCGAAAGCCACTCTTGACTGACCACGGAAGTCATCTCCTGACCCAGTGATTCCCGCCTAGCATGTGCTGTCATTTTGATGAACAATCCTTAGTCCACTGAAAAGGAGCACCCTATGATCAACGTTCCAGCCGCCCAATACCTCCGGGTATCCACTGAACGTCAGGAGTATTCACTCGATTGTCAAAGCGCAAGGATTGCTCATTATGCACGGGAAAACGGCTTCGCGGTCTGTCAAACCTATTGTGACGAGGCCAAGAGCGGATTGGAAATCGTGCGTAGGACAGGATTGTCTAGGCTGCTTCGGGATGTCGTAGCGGGCAGGCAATCCTATAAAGCTGTTCTCGTGTACGATGTGAGCCGTTGGGGACGTTTTCAAGACCCGGATGAGGCAGCGCACTACGAGTTCCTGTGCAAAGCTGCTGGCGTGCAGGTTCACTACTGTGCAGAGCACTTCTCCAACGATGGGCATCCTGCCAGCCTCATTTTGAAGACGCTGAAAAGAGTCATGGCGGCGGAATACAGTCGAGAACTATCCGATAAGGTGTTCGCTGGTATGACGCAAGTAGTCAGAAGAGGATTTCGTTCGGGAGCGCATCCCGGATATGGCTTCCGCCGAATGCTCGTCTCGGCTGACGGAACCCGAAGGCAGCAACTGTCAACAGGCGAGCAGAAGAGCATTGCTACTGACAGGGTAGTTCTCGTACCTGGCCCTGCAAGCGAGGTCTTTTGGGTCAGGGAAATCTATCGACTGTTCCTATCGGAAAACAAGACGTTCGCTGGCATCGCCGCCGAACTTGACCAAAGAGGGGCACCTTTCCTGCATGGAAAGCGATGGAGCGATCACGCTGTAAAGAAGATTTTGACCCACCCGAAATACAAAGGAACCGCCATCTACAACCGCACCACGGAAAGGCTTTGCTCCAAGTCTAGAAAGGTTCCAGAGTCTGAGTGGATCATCGTGCCGAATGCGTTTGAACCGCTCGTGGAATCGAGAATATTTGAGGCGGCTCAAGAGGCGTTGCGGCAAAGGTTCTGGCATCGTTCAAACGAGCAGGTCTTGGAGCAACTGAAGTCCATACTGAAAACCCACGGCCGTCTTTCGACCGCGCTAGTCCGTTCGCATGGATTATCACCGGGAGGTCTCAACCATCGATTTGGCTCGCTGATTAAGGCATACGACCTCATCGGCTACCAGACGATGTACAAGAAAACAGCCGAGAACCGTTTACATATTCGCAGGATTCGATCTGAACTGATGCAGCAATTGGCGGAGATGTTTCCGGGGAGAGTGTCCGTATTCTCGTGGGCGTGGAGGCGTCGGAACTGCCTCAGACTCAAGAATGGCACTAAGGTCGCCGTTCGCGTCTGTCGCTCGATAGAATTGGTCACCAAGGGGCGCATGTGGGTGTTACAGGCCGCTCGGGACGAACGCTGCCCGATAACGCTTATGGCGGGGATGAACCCCGAGAATGCGGCTCTCGAAGCGTTTTACCTGTCGACTCGCTTGAAGAATCCCTGCAAAGTTCATATCGCAGAAAACAGCGACTGGCTAAAAAAGGGCGTGCGCCTTGAAGACTTGCGATCGTTCTATGCGGTCGTGATGGCGCCACCATGGGATTCTCCGTCCTGAGGGGGACGGTGCGGCAGACGTACAGACCCTGCCCCTGCGTCATTGCACACTGCTCATGTACTTCCTAGATGTGCCATTGTGAAGCGGCTTCAGAACCACATTCCGCACTTTTGTCAGGTGAGACATACATATAACCTGCGCCCCGAACCGTCTGGATGCGTTTCCGATCCTCTACCCCCAATTTGGTGCGCAACGTGTATATGTGCGCGTCGAGGTTCGAGGGATCGATAAGGTCGGGCGTGGCTCGCCGCAGCCGATCCCGAGAAACCACCTGTCCCGCATTTTGGGCCAACATATTGAAAATTGCCGAACCAACAGGCCCAAGTGAGATTTCTTTTTTGCCCAGCGTTATCTCCCACGTGTCCGCTGCCATCAAGATGTCGTCCACAGCAGTACAGCACGCGCAGTTTTTAGACCGGAATGCAACCTCATTCGCAACGGCGCAAGAGTCCTCCAGTTTACTGAGCTTCCGGCCTGCGGACAAGCACGGTTCACCTTCTCGAAGTATTTTCCATTTCAGGGACTTTTCGAGTGGGGGAAGCACATAGAAATTCAGCAACTTAGAAAACGATTGATCCACAGTGCAAATCAGAGCCGGCAAGTGCCTGTCCAGAGGGCGCAAACGTAGAATCCAGCCGAGTTCTTCAGAATCGACGGCTCGGCACAAGTAAACAGCAAACCTGAGCCGGCGATCTATCTCTACAACTTGTCTTAGCTGCTGTCCGGGTAACCCGATGAATCTCACGCGGGCGGAAAACAGTTGTTTCAGTCGAATGTACAAGTCTTTTCGCAAAACCCTCATCCGCATCTGCGCGCCGCTTAGGTTTATGGTCCTGGGCGGCGGTCGGTAGCCGGCCATTTCGTAAGCCTTCATGATGGAACCGAAGCGCTTGTAGTAGCTACATCCGAGGATGCCTTTTTGTTTCAGGATTCTGTGAGTCAATTTGCCTTCTCGGGTCAAGACTTTCCTCATTCTTTGGATAAGATGAGCGTCGGATTTTTCTGGAGGTGCTCCTCTTTTCTGAAGGAGCTTCTGAACGTGGTCAAATATCTCCCGACCTACGATCGGGACAAAGGCGTCAGGGTTTCTGATCCAAAGATGGCGTTCAACCACTCGGCTAACCGAGCTGAGCTTTTGCGTCGTTTTCCCGTAGGTATTGCAACCCGCGTATTTTTCATTCGTCAGGATGCGATAGACAGAGGAACGTCCCCAAGGTCGCCCGTTCGAAGGAAGCATACGGCGCACATTTAGTTCCTTCGCGATCTCCTTCGGAGTCTTTCCTGCAGTCGCCAGTCTGAATATTGTGCGAATGCACGCGACCTCTTTCTTAGGGCCTGGCACAAGGATGGTTCGGTCCGTGTGAATCGCCTTTCGCTCGCCGTCTTTCAAAATGAGCCTCCTCTGCCCGTCTGGAGACACCATCATGCGTCGCAACCCATATCCCGCCGTACCCACTACCCGAAATCCGAGGAGCGCGAGGCGGCGCTGCCCCGCGTGGACTTTAATCCCCAGTTCACGGCTATATTCGGCCGCCATCGTTCTCTTCATGGTTTTCATAATCGCACTGGCTGCTGATCCGTCATTCTCGAATTGTTCAGCACAGTAGCGTACGGGTATGCCGGCACTCCTGCAAAGAAACTCGTAGTGGGCGGCTTCATCAACATCTTGAAAGCGTCCCCAACGGCTCACGTCATAAACGAGAATCGCTTTGAATTGGGCTCGGCCACTCATCACATCAGAAAGGAGTCGCCGGAGTTCCTTTCGATCTTTGATCGCGACGCCACTCTTCCCCGCGTCTGCGTAGGTCGATGCGACGACAAAGCCATGGCTATTGGCGTAGGTCTGAATCGCTGCCTGTTGATTGGCAATGGAATACTGCTGATCCTCTGTGGACATGCGCACATACCGCGCTGCGGGAACTAGGGGTTTTGCTTCCATGGGACCTCGAAGACATACGGACAAAAAGCCGTTCAATCCGCGTGCGGGCCAATTATCGCAGGCCAGCAGAACAAGAAGTGGACTCCTCTTGGCAATACTTCTGAGGTTCGACGGAAGCTCTGACCGCAGTAAGCGGCCGGAGCCCGCGCTAGTTAGAACTCACCTCAAAAGATTCGAGACGGCAGCATCTGAAGCTCCAACGCTTAGCGCACGGCCAGAAATGAGTATGCACCAGGCGGGCTGATCACTTCGGAACTGCTCGGGTTACAGAAATGTAAAATGATCGCCCCCTCATCAGCAGGATAAGCGTTAAGAGACAGATTCCCTAATCTCCCAGGTGGGGTGATGCTAGTAATCTGATCCGATTTGGTGAGGCCCCTCGCCTCCCCAACTACATCGACGCAACTCTGGGGAGGTACGTGGCTCGCAGGAATGTTATTAGCGCTGTAAATTTTCATCTGTGACAGGGGAGAACCATCCCCCAGAGTGAAACTATTTCCCTCGCTTATCCGTACCGGTACTGCGAACGTCTTTTGCTTCGAGGTCAGCCGTTCCAGCCAATTCGTATGCACACCGGCCCCCGTCGCACGGATGTAATTTGTGATAGACACCGGGGCTCCAAACGCAAGCTGCCCTGAACTCAGTCCCACTCCGCTGCTCGGCACATCCGTTCCGATCCACGTGTCATTCACACTCGCCGGTGGACGATACCCTTCTGTCGCTTGAGTCAGCTCCGGTTGGGAATCAATCAACGTGATGATGTGATGTGCATTAAGCGCAAGTGCCGTTGGGCTGGAGAAATTCAATCGCCCTTTGGCTAAAAAGGAGCCAGTGCCGCCCGGGCCATTTTCACTCAGTATTGTGGCCGTCTCATTCCTGAGACCATAGCTTGTTACGCTCATTGCACATGCGGTGTAGCCCCCCGGCGATGCTTGCCCGTAGTTTGTGCATTGGTTCGCAATCTGGATTGGATTGCCGTTCAGTCCCACTCCTACGGTGCCTGCCTCTTCCACGTCCACTTTGACGCTTTTGTTGACCGATACCACCGAACCGGGCCAGAAGTTCAGGGTTCCGCCGTAGTTGCCTTGCTTAATCGTGTATGCGGAAGTGGACGACGTTCCCTTATCTGTGTAGGTGCACACCAAACTACCAGAACATGCAGCGGACTGCGAAACTGCTATTGCCACGTATCCGCATGTTCCACCCGGTCCACCGGCGCATCCGCCATTGTAGGGATAGACTGCTCCGACTCCAATCGGAGTTGTTATGCGGATTACGTCATAGGTAATGGTATCACTTCCGTTTGCCACCCTGGGCCAACGAACGGGAATTGAATCGCTTCCGGTCGAAAGCCAATTGAGGACCTGCATCGGAGAGGTTTGTGTACCCGCAGTCGTGTCGTTGGCGACGATATAGTATGAGTAGGGCGTAGAGCCAGTACCGCCGCTTGGGAACCCTCCACTGACGCCGCCGTTTCCCGCAATCTGAAAACTTGCAGCCCCGCTCGATATTCCAGCAATCAAGCCCGCAATTCCAAGACCGGGAAATGGAGAGTGCGCCGGAGTTAGAGGATTCATCCCGATGTTGCTTTCCGAGTAGACGTTCTTTAGGTAAGCGCCCTGATAGTTTCCGGTGGTGTTCGATGAATACACCTGCCACGGACCCGTCGCTTGAAGCACGGTGTTTTCGATATAGAGTCCATTTGAGTTGTAGTCAGTCACTCCGTTCGAGTAATTCGCCGTGATGGTCGAGTCGCGCAGCGTGATAACCGGAGCAATCTGGTGCGACGCACCTTTATTCCCCGCGGAAAATAGGAACGATCCGGTCCATGTGGAACTAGCATTCAGCGAAATAGCGTTGTTGTTGAAATGGTCGATGGTCGTGTTTTCATCATCCCAAAAGTCGAAAAAATTGTTAAACGACCCGTTTTCTCCCGCCAAGTCATAAGAAATATCAATCAGGTGAGTATTCATAGCGTTATCTAACACCGCTACATATGCCAGCGCCACCACGCCGGGACTTGCCTGTGCGGCGATGTCAGCGCCAGAGTGAGCATACTGGAACGTCGTTGAGCTCGGTACTGCCGTGATCGTCGCATCGCCCCAGTAGCTACTGCTGTCGGTAAACTGGATCGTCACCATATCTCCGGCCCGAAAGCCGTGCGCGCTGGCCGTCGTGATGGTCACGACCTGAGAAGTCCTTTGCGTTTGGGTGATCGCGACTCCAGCAAATGCCGCGTTGCCCGCGAGATTTACCGGCGTGCGAAAGCTCAGCCCGGTGACGGTGTTGTTAGTGAAGTCGGTGGAATTCTTCAGATCGCCAATCTGCAAGCAGGCGCCACGCCCAAGGCAGCTCAGCGATGTCCCGTAGCCGCTCAAAACAGATTGGTTGGAATGCAGATAAATCGTCCCGTAAACGTTGTAGGTGCTCAGCGAGTGAAGAGGGTAACCGGGGCCGTTGGCCGGGATCACTACATTGCACTGACTATTCTTCCACGAGGTCGGGTCAACTCCGCAACCAGCATTTAGCGTTTCCTGAATGCCGGAAGACGCCGAACCAGTTGTGTATCCAGCCGCATAGGAATAGAACGGGGTGAACGTAATCGTTCCCGACGCCGCTCCCGAAGTGCATCCCCCGGGGGCAGTAATTACATTGACAGCTTCACTGTTTCCTCCCCCAGAAAGAAGAACCTGATACCCGGCTCCGCTCGTCGTATCAATGCCAACCGGACAGGGAGTAAGCGTAACTGTTGCCTGCGATCCGCCAGTTAATGGGCTGGAGATGGTCTGTATCCAATTCAGTGCCGTCGTGGCATAAGTGATCCCGGCCGGTGCGCCACCACCACAAGATCCCCACGTGGAGTTGCCGTTTAAACAAGTGGCCGAGCTGGCAACGCCAGCTCCCAATTCGCCGGGCGGAACAGTCCCATTCACCAAGTCCGCTTTCACCGAAAGCCCACTGTCCACATAATGCCGGTCAGCAGCCTGGTTAGGTGCGGCCGGATCTGCGGGCAGGGTTAATGGCCCAGTCATAGTCGCGCCCGCGATGGAGACGTACGCTCCCGAGCCGACGTTCCCTACCGCCGCATCCACGTAACCCTTGGGCGCGGCGTCGTTGGCTCCGACCGGTGACGGAAGCGCCGGAGGCACAGTGAACTGCTTCGTGCCCGTGATCGTCTCCGTTCCCGCCAGGTGCACCACCGTCGCGTCAACCGCGAGATTCGCCACTGCAGCATTCACGTACTGCTGCGTCACGGCGAGGTTCCCGAGCCCTGTACCCGGTGTCGTCAGCACCGCGGCAATCGTCGTCGGCGATGTTGCCGGAACCGCCCAATATTCCGTCCGGACGGTTCCATCATCCAGTTGCAAAACGACGACGTAGTAAGTTCCCGCCGGAGACGCGCCCACGTTGGGAACCAGTTGCGCGGTGAACGCGCCTAGCGGCCCTATCGTCACGGCCAGATTGCCCGCCGCCACCGCGTCTCCCTCTGCGGTCTGGAACGACGGCCATGAAATCAGCACCGTACCCGATGCGGCGCTTCCGTCAGCTCGATACACCGTATCGCTGATCGTTGTAAGCGCTGGCCCTTGTGCCTGCAACTTGGCCGACAACGTCAACCCCATCAGCAGCGCCAGCACCAGGAAAATCACCATCTCCGCCGCCATCGGGAAACACTTGTTATTCACCGCGAACGATCTGGGCATATCTTGTTCTCTCCTGGTGAGCGCGCGCGCCCCCAATTCGGGCCAATCGGCATAGGGGGAGCGGTCGCCCGCCCTCCCCTGCCACACCACCGGACATGCGGGTCCGCATCCGGCGGTTCGGCGGATTAAGCTAAAAGCCGCACGACCATGGGCGGGAGTGCAAGCTCAGCAA
>Ga0208937_1001438_pt1 | contig 9891 bp, 12 predicted proteins | sample June2015DPH_11_5_FD_184705 | JGI IMG/M metagenome (GOLD analysis project Ga0208937, IMG submission 184705) | Peatland microbial communities from SPRUCE experiment site at the Marcell Experimental Forest, Minnesota, USA - June2015DPH_11_40... | ecosystem: Environmental > Terrestrial > Soil >...
GAAAGACCAGCAGTGTAGGGGTCGCGTTCCTCCTCTTTATCCATTGACTCGCGCGCGCGAGGGCCGCGCCGACCTGAGCGCGGTCGGTCAGCAGCGTGACCCGCTGGCGCCGCCTGCTGGCCGCCGTCGCCGATTCCTGTTTTCGGGTTGGGGGCGGAACGATGGAGCTCGGGCGCCGGCCGCTCAGCTACGGGGTCATCGCCAACGCGCGGCGTCGAAAGACCAGCAGTGTAGGGGTCGCGTTCCTCCTCTTTATCCATTGACTCGCGCGCGCGAGGGCCGCGCCGACCTGAGCGCGGTCGGTCAGCAGCGTGACCCGCTGGCGCCGCCTGCTGGCCGCCGTAAGCAATAACAGGGAAGAACAAGGCGACTGCTAACCAATCGCCCTTGCTTAGGCTTTGTCGATGAAGAGTCCCATTCCAAAAGAACGTCTACGCGTCAGCAATTGGATTGTGCAAAGACTCTATAATCACGCAGTCAACGAAACCGTCGAACTCTGATTTCTGGCGGTCTTTCAACATGTAGTTGATCCAACCCGCGTTCGCACCGTCGCGGACAAGAATTCGGCCATAACCCCACTCGACCTTCGCCCAACAGTCGCGGATTAGGTTTTCAAGGGCAATACCGTCGAAGTGTGAGGGCAATTCAATTGCGCAATGAATATGCCATCGACCTGACGTACCACGGTCCCATGAACGTAATGCGCGGGAGCGGACCTCGCCTTTTTCAAGTACGGGTAATACACGAAGGCTTTTGCCGTGTCGACGAAATGCCGCGCCATATACGGCTCTATTGAGTAGGTTCATGAAGTGTCGAAAAGCTTGTCTGCACCGATAGTCGTCGATCTTTACCCAACCGCCGCTGTCGGGCTGACGAGCTTGCTTCAACGTTAGGGTGACGTCGCAAAATGCACCCCAGCTGCTCGTATCGAAGAAGTGTGATTTGGCGGATTCAAAAGGAGATCTAACTGCCATCGAATAGTATCGCGTGCATTGTGACTTCAGGAAGCTCTGGAAGTTCCCTCGCTGCGGCGCCGGCGGCGCTGGTGAGGTCGGCGGCGCCGGGCGAGCTCAGCGGGGGCGAGCTCAGCGATTTAGGGGGTCATCGCCAACGCGCGGCATCGAAAGATTAGTAGTTTCGGGCAGGGCCCGCATTCTTGCAATTTGCCGACGGTGCCGACTCGACAGTGTCGTTCGGAATTCCCGAAGAAGCTAGGAGACGGTATTATTTTTCGCCTTCCGAACCATCGTCGACATCGAATTTGACATCCTGGATTTGCTGCTCGCCGCCGAGCTCTTTTTCGAGCTTCTCAGTTTTCGACGGCCCGCCGACGACAAGCACGCCACCCTCATGCGTATCGTCGATCGTCCAATCCTTGCCGTACTTGTCGGGAAGTAGCCGCTCCAAAAGAAATCGGATCATCTTCGGGTCCAGTTTGCGGACGGTCTGTGGAACAAAGTTTCCGTTCTCATCCTTCTGATAGGCGTCGGGGCCTCGAAGGCCGAGCGAGCAGAGAGCCGGATCAATCTCGTAGATCACACCGTCTTGGTTTGTCAGAATTTCGTCATAGCCTGTTGCCATTCGGAACGCGACTTCGAGGACTTTATCACTACCCTCCTCCATCGCCGATATGAAGTGTTCGTGAAATTTCGCCGTGTCGCCACGCCACTCGAGGTCGTATCCCGCGTCCCCTGCGGCGCTGCGCTTGAGCCAATAATCAGGCGTCCTGCGGTGAACGCCGGCTTTCTTAGATGCGTGGCTTTTGACGGGATATTCCGCGACGCTATCGAGGAAGAGCCGTAGGCGCGCGGGCGAACGCTTTCGCCCGAGTGCGGAGATTTCCGCTGGCAGTTTTTGCTTTTTGAGTTGACGACCGCCGCTGCGGCTTCGTTTGCGGCCCATCGCCGCCAGTGGGGTTGGCTCTGTTTTAGGTCCCTCGGCCTCACTCATGGCCGCCTTGACGGGCGGCGGCAGCTCAGCTTTCGTCGTCCCGTTCTCATCGGTTGTCGTAACAGCCTCACAAAGCGTTATTTCCTCACGATCTGGCGACTCGATTGTTTTGTTTTTGGATTCATCAATCATGGAGATCGAAGCTCTTCTACGTCGACTGCGTCGCGCCAAATAGGAATGCGCGGTTACATTCTCTCGTTGCTGAATTAAAATTACGTTTTCTCAGCTGGACGGCTCCACGCCGCGCTTTCGAATCCGAGTTTTAACCATTACCGCCGGGGTGCGCCGAATGCGGGAGATCGTGGAGGCGGACATGATCGAAACGCGGTACTCCCGCCAGAGAGCTGCCCTCCTCGTGCGCCGCCCGCCTGACCGCAAGTGCATTGGCACGAGCCTTTAAGACGTCCCAGTGTTTCGACAGACCGACATAGTGCCCCGATCCCTTGGTAGCCGGAAAGACCCACCGGGCAGACCGAGGCAACGCCGCCGGGGGCGACAACGCGGCGGCCGCGAGGCGGATCACCTTCGCCCCGGTCTTGGAGCCCTTAAGGCGAAGACACCCGCGGTCCAGGTCGACCTCTTCTCACTGCAACGCCAGAATCTCGCCGCGGCGCGCCCCGGTGAATAGCAGGAGCTTGATCGCCGCGGTCGCTACCCAGGCAATGAGCCGTGCCCCTCGATCTCGACAAGAGCCTCGCCGAGAACCCCGACCTCGGTGTCGGTGAGGAAGCGTTCCTTCTTTCGACGCCGAAAGGGCTCGACGCCCTTGGTCGGGTTGCTGGAGACGATGCCCCGACCCATGCCGAAGGTCATCATTGCCGAAAGCACGGCCAACGCGCGGGACGCCATGCCCATTCCGCCCCTGACAATGGTGCGCCGCGGGCGATCCGAGTGCCCGTGATACTTTCAACGCATCAGCGGCCTTCTCAAGCCCGGCGAGCACACGCTGGATCGGGAGTACTGCAATGAGGCGGCTGATGCCGGCGGCGGAAGGAGAAGATGGGCGCCCTGAAAACCGAGAATGCTGTCCTTTGCGCCTCATCCCTCCACACATCGGCCGGCGCAATGGATCGAAACGGTGGCGACACGAAATTTCCATAGCCGAACGCGTGGCCCGCAGTTCAGCGCAACCCCCGGATCGGTCGAAGCAGCCGCACTATGATGGCGGGCGTGCGCAGTTCGTGGCTGGCATTGGCGACGAAGTCGGCGCGCATCTCTTCGACGCGGCGCAACGGCGTCAGGTCATGAAAGACCATCAGGACCAGGTCGGGCTTGCTCGCATTCGGCTCGCGCTTGACCGGCATCACAATCGTCTCGAACCAGCCTGCGGCTCGCCGGCGCGGTTTCTGCGGCGTTGGCGGAAACCAAGCGCAGCTCACGCGTGCGGCAAGAGCTTGGCCGGCAACGGCACGCGGCGCAAGGATTGCTCGGTTTTGCTTCCCACTATGACGTAGCGGACTCCACGTTCCTTCGCTTCGCTGGTTATCTGGAATGCCTCACCTAGCCGCATTCCCGTCGTGGCGAGTATCGTCACCATGAGCCGGTCGGCCGGGGTGAGCTTGTCGAGGTTCGCGCGTATGACCTTCATGGGTGACATTGTAGGGGTCCCAGCCGCCCACTTGGCGCAACACGGCGGGCCGCCGATTTCGCGGCGGCCGTCCGTTCCCTGCGGGTTTTCCCGCAAGGTCGATTTTCAAGATCAGACGGCCACGAGTCAAAACCCGATCTTGTCAATCCACTTTTTGAGCAAGGGCACCGGGAAACCTTCGCCGTATCCTTCCGCGACCGTCTTTTCCTCATGGCCCAAAATCGCCCAACGATAATCAACGGGACAACCGGCGGCTCTCAGCCTGTCTTGTGCCCGGTGTCGCAAGGAATGGACTACCTTGCCCTTATCAACAATGCCGATGCGGCGGATGAACTTGTTGAGCCGCTTTGACGCCGCTGGCGTCCCGCCTTCAAACAATGGTCCCTTTATCACCTTGGGCAGATAGGGCAGCGCGGCCGCCGGTAATGGAACCCGGCGATGCGACTGTGGCGTCTTTTTGCCGATAATGACGTAACGACAGCCGCGCTCGTTCATTTCGCCGTCAATCTCGAATGCCTCGCTCAATCTCATGCCCGTGGCCGCAAGCAGGCGGAATAGCAACTGATCGCTTTCACCAAGCTGGCCGAGGTTCCGCTTCGCGTTCTTAATATCGTCCTCGCTGAGCGGAAGCCGCTTTTGCTTGTCGTCGCGTTTCGGCACGATGGACGAAAACGGGTTGAAAGTCAGTTTGGACTCCTTGATTGCCAGATTGACCGCTGCATTAAGCCACGTGATCTTTTTCTGTATCGTGGCGCTTCGCAGTCCTTGGCCCTCGAAATGCTGTACAAGTTTGCGGCCGTCGTCGCGCGTCGCATCCTTCAACGGTTTACCATCCGTGAGTTGCTTATACAGCGCCCACACCGCTCGCGTTTCGCGCTCACTGTGGCCGGTGATATTTGCATGTTCGAGGTATGTCGCAATGATGGCGTCGTCCGCAGTGCGCTCTTGTCGGCGCGGGCGAACTCCGTCGTTAAAGGGAGATTGATCCCCGGTGATGGCTTCCACGACAGAACGGAGAGTCAGTTTCCGCCCCACAAGCTGATATGTGGTTCCACCATTGGGCGAACGTCTTGTGATATGGCCTTGCGTGTCGAGATAGATCAACTCTTGATCGTTTGCGATGATGCGCCCACCATCGGGTCCGACGTGCTCGCGGCCCGGTTCGTATTCATACCGCCATGTGGTTTCGAGCCGGGGCCGCGCCTCCAATAGCTTGACCTTGTGCTCCGCGATCATCGGCAGTGCCAGGATTTCCGCTTGCACACGGTCGGGCGTGCCGAGCGACTTTTCAACGCGCCCCGTTAGAGATTGCAGTTTGATGTGCCAGTTTCGGGAGCCGGGCCGCAGGAATAGGTAATCGGTGCGTCGCATGACGTGCCTCCTTGGCGGCACATCTTAGCGGCATCCGTTAGCAGCAGGGTAAGCCATTCTGTTGTAATGGTTATTTTCTCGTTTGGAACCCCGGATTGCCCTCCCTTCGGGCGCGCCAATGATTTCAATTGGCTACATACTTCGCCAGGAAGATCGCGCAGGCCGGGTAAGCAAGGGGTAAGCGCCTGGGTCGAGGTCGCTTCCCTACCGCGAACTTCCGACCGGCAACAGAGCCGGTGTTGCGGGCATGCGGCGATCATTGGTGACGTCTTGAAGGCGTTCCTTTTGCTGGTGACGTGGTTCACGCCAGGTCAACCTACCACCAATTATCAGACGGCATTTAGCTCGTCTGAATCCTGTGAAGTCGCCCGGCTCCAAGTCATCAAGGATGCTGAGCGCGCAAAGCAGGAACTATTTGACCGCTACCGACAAGCGAATATGCCTCCAATGATGGCCGCGGCGGGCGCACCCTCCGTCTCAGCCGTCTGTGTGGCTCAATAGTCGGTTGTTTTAATGGCGCGCATTGCGGCTACCGGCTTGCCTGTCCCTGTCGTGGCGCTGTCGTGGGTGTTTTGGGGCCAGCACCTGAACCGGCCAACGGCAAGACATGGCGCTGTCGGGGCGCTGTAGGCCACTGTCAGCCTTTGGGGTTCCGGCACACGTCAATTGTAAGCGCAACCCGACGCCCGGTCGGCAGCGGGGAGGGTAACCGTGACGCGACTCGGCGCGCATCGCCGTGCTTTCGATGACGACCGTTAAAGAACTGCCGCTAACGACTGCCGCTAATGCCGCTAATCTGCCACCTAAGTCATTGATTTTATTAGCTGGCGCGCCCGAAGGGAGGGCGGGAGGCCCGACCATTCTTTCTTCGCCGGTTTGGACGCGCGCAGTACGCACCCGGCGCGATAAAAGCGCATCGTCCGACCGGAGAAGGCGTGAGCTGGCGACCATACGCGGCGGCAGTGGGCAGGAAAATTTTCCATGGAGCTTCTGTTCAAGCTCCGCTAGAGCAGCTTGCAGTTCGCGTGTCGGCTGCGCTAACGGCATGAATTGCAAGACCGCCAGAATACGCACCGCATGGGCCGCGGGTGCTGGCCACTGGCTAGAGCCGCACTGTCGGTCAAATGTCGGCCGCCACGGGGCCATTGCGTCTTGAGTGCCCTCAGGCACGGCCGCCAAAACCAGGGCTGAGACAGACGGCCCAACACCGCGTTCGCCGGCACCGGCATCGTCGGCACTAGCATCGCCGGCACCATCACGGCGGTCTTCATGACGTGCATCTTCGCGGCGTAGATCAACTGCTTGCAGAACTTCGAACCGAACTGGTTGGAGGTCAAGGATGACGCCGCAGGAGCCCGGTGCAAGGTACGGCTGCCAGCTGTGGAAGCACGCCAGGAAAACCGCTGTCAGCGCCAGCACAAGCGATTTGCCAGCGCGACGGCCACACAGGGGGCGGGGGGCCGCGGTAGGGCTTGTACAGGCCCGACAATCGCCTGCCCCGGCACGGATAGCCTGCCACGTGCATTGATTGTGAGACACGCCCCGCAGCGCGCGGTCATCCATGGTGACGGTGCCGATGGCTGATGTTTGTACCGCTGAAAGGTCACAGCGCTCAAAGTTCGCCATCCCAAATCGTGGATTGAACCGGGGTTTGACGGGGCTTAGCGGTTAAATCGCAATCAAAATCAAAGGGGAAAGGCGGTGTAGATGACCGCTAAAGGCGGGACGGCAAGGCAACGGATTTTGCCCCGGACCTACCAACATTTATTAAAGAGCACCTTCGCTTACGCCTTTGACTGGTCCATGAAAAATCGCCCGGCCCGCGGCGCTGACATAACGGCGCATGGATTCCGGTTCCGTTGCATCCAGCGTTGTGCAGGTTGTTGATGGCAATGCACTGGAGCTTCGTGCGGCGCCATCCTGCTGCGAGGGTAAACCATTGCCCGGCATGGGTAGAGCGAAGCGCTACATCATCACGATCGCCGACGATAATCGCGCCCCGCTCGACAAGTTATGCGAAAAGCTCATTGCCGCGGGCACCGCCTGCGACGTGCTACGCAACGCATTCGGGAAGAACTGATGCCCGGCGCACTTTGCTCGCAGGTCTGTGGATTGTTCCGCACGAGCACATGCCTCGGGCGTTCTACCTTCATTCGACAAAGACGCTTGGGCGACACCCTCGATACCTGACGAACTCGGCATAGTCGGTGCTATAGTTTCTCTTCGATTTCCGAGGCTTGGGCAGGCTATGCAGTCGGGCGAGGCGTTTCTATCTCTTTCGGAGGCTGGTAACTGGGCTTCCCTCGTCTCTCTGGGAATTTCTATTTGCTCCCTACTCGTTTCTTCTTACGCGGCGCTCGCTATCAGACGCGTACGTAACGATCTGATCAATCGCGCAACACTTCCCACATTGTTAAGTGCTCTTAACAAGCATATCGTTGCTCTTAGTGGCTATATGCAAGATTATGAGAAGAACAAAAACGACTTCGCCACCGAACTCGCTGGCTGTGAAGCAAATCTCACAAGCATACAGCAGAAAATTACAGACCCGACAAAAGTAAATGTCCTTCCTTTGCTGTGGAAGATCGCGCGCTACAAAGGACCGGTCCTTTTTTCCAGGAAGGGCCCTCAAAATTCAGAGCAGGACGCGCGGACTATCTACAACGGACTTATAGCTATCCAACAACAACTTCAGAATTTTTTGGAAGATCAACGCCTCGGAGGATAACTCTTGGCAGGCCATTTGACCAACTCTGCAACAATGCGCGCCGGCACATCAGCATAAAGATCGCGCCACATGCAACCGCCTCGCTGCTACAGCCAGCGCGACCGTGTTTTGCAAATGGCCACACACTATTGCCGTGTCGCGTTACGGTTTTCTAATTTTGCTGCGTAATATGAGCCGGCGCCCCCCCTGCGTTAGGCTCGATTACCTGAAAAAGCGCACGCTCCGCGAGACAAGCCCGCATCCCCGTGCTAATCTCGACTTCCCAAAACCAAGGGAGGAAAATGATGCACAAATTGGCATTAGGGGCAGCGGCATTGGCTTTCGGCGCGCTGGGCGCGTCAGGGGCTTCTGCGGAAAACATGAAACTGACCAGCGCGGAAGTCCGCAACGGCGCGACCATACAGAACGAGCAGGTGTTGAAGGGCTTCGGCTGTTCTGGCGACAACATTTCCCCGTCGCTAAGTTGGACCGGGGCGCCAAAAGGGACCAAGAGCTTCGCCGTCACGGTCTTCGATCCGGATGCGCCAACGGGCAGCGGGTGGTGGCATTGGGTAGTTTTCAACATCCCGGCATCGACTACCTCGATCCCAAAGAACGCGGGCGACGTGAACGCGAAACTGATGCCCGAGGGCGCTATCCAGAGCCGGACCGATTTCGGCACCGATGGTTATGGTGGCCCCTGCCCGCCTAAAGGTGCCAAACCCCATCACTACCACTTTACGGTGTTCGCGGTAGACGTCGACAAGCTGCCCGACGCCGCAGACCACAATGCATCGGGCGCACTGGTCGGCTTCGACCTGCATTTCCATACGCTGGGGAAGGCGAGCTTCATGGGACTCTACGGCCACTGAACGTCGCAGTTGGAATTTGTTTCGACGGACGCAGCGTCACGCATGCGTCCGTCGTCCGAGCAACGCGCGCCTCCGGGGATCGTGACTTTACGATCTCCGAAAGCGGATGGCCTCAACCATGGTCGCGGGCTTCGAAGATCGCGGCGTGGGCGATCACGCCTTGCTGACGGACGGCGCCATTGCCCTGATTTCTTCGGCGCAACGTCGGGCTGTTTCGAACTGGCGCGCTTCGCTAAGGGGAGCAAGTGCGCTGTCAGGTTCAGCCGAAAAATGCCGAGCGCATGGCCGTGATGTTGGGAAGCCGTGGCGCCCGATTGCACGCGACCCTGCTAGGGCATTTGTTAGGGCACGATCGGGGTGTTGTAAAAAAGTTACGCAATATCAGATTGTTATGCGTGGGGTTGCCGGAATGTTGAACGCGATCCAGTGCCAGAAGCCGCGGCGCCCGTTTGGAGGAGGCCCCGTCGGCGCATCCGGATCGAAGAGAATGATGGCGAAGCTCTTGGTGCCTTCGGGCACTCCCGTCAATTTCAGGGACGGAGACACGTTGCCGCCGTCGCAGCCAAAGACGTTCGCCTCCATGGTCTTTGGGCTGACGGCGCCGTTTTTGATCTCGTCGCTGGTCACTTTCATCTGCGCATACGCGACCGGCGCGGCCAACATGCCGAACGCCATAACCACTGCCCCTAATGTCATTTTATGCATCGTTTCGCTCCCCTAGGTTTTTGCGAGGCGAAAGTTAGCATAGGGTGACCCCCTTGTCTCCCGGGGCTTGGAGCTTCCGGTCAGCCGGGGAGACGTCTGGCGCGCTGCGCGATGGTCGTCATTCGGGCCGGCTGTTAGTCTTGAGCCACGACGACTCGCGCCGAGGAAGACGATACGGGGTGGCTATGCACGCGATGAACGCCTTCTTGGCTCTGTTCGGCCGTCTGCTGATGTCCAGCATTTTTATCTACGAGGGCATCGCGCTGTTGCGCAATCCGGACGGCTTCGCGAAGTACTTCGCCAGCGTCCACGTACCGACTCCCGGCATCGCGGTGTGGATCGCCATCGTCATCCAGCTTGCCGGTGGCCTGGCCGTGCTCGTGGGTTTCAAGGCGCGGTGGGCTGCTGCTGTGCTCGCGCTGTTCTGTTTGGGGACCGCCTTTGGCGTGCACCTGCCGGCCGGGGACGCGGCCAACATGATCCATTTCTACAAGAACCTGGTGATGGCCGGCGGTTTCCTCTACGTCGTGGCATACGGCGCCGGCGTCATCAGCATCGACGGCTTGGCCGTCTAGCCTGTATATCTCACACTATCTTTGCATGATTGGGCAGTTTTGCGAGGAGGCTTGTTTGCTTTTTTGCAGATGCGGTAGGCCGTGGCGTCTGGAGACGCGAGAGTGCTTGAACGATATCTGGGC
>Ga0208937_1001442_pt1 | contig 9882 bp, 4 predicted proteins | sample June2015DPH_11_5_FD_184705 | JGI IMG/M metagenome (GOLD analysis project Ga0208937, IMG submission 184705) | Peatland microbial communities from SPRUCE experiment site at the Marcell Experimental Forest, Minnesota, USA - June2015DPH_11_40... | ecosystem: Environmental > Terrestrial > Soil >...
ATGGCAGCCACCAGTGCTGAACGTCACCCTCGGTAAACTGCCGTGCGGCTGCTCGCAGCAGATGCTCCCGTGTCAGCCCCGGCTGCGACAAGCAGAGGGCCATCCCATCTTGCAGTTGGTCGCGAAAGCCATAAGCCCCGCTTGCCTGATAAAATCCCGATCGAGCCCACAATCGACAAACGATCGTTTGATATAGAAGCCAGCGGTTCAACAGGATGTCCATCGCACGATCGGGCGTGCGCACTTGGACCGCGCCCAGCGTTTGGTCCCAATAGCTCACCACGTCGCGAAATACTTCATCGAGGTCGGCTGCACGAAATCGTTCGACGAGCAACAGGGCTTCCGCTCTCGTCCCCGCCTCGCCCAACAAAAATGTAATTTCGACCTCACGATTCGGCGGAATCTCAACTGCGGTTTGCAGAACGCCGCAAGGATCGAGGCCAGCACCGACGCGGTTGGACAGCGGATTTGGGCTGGCAAGCGCGGCGGGCAAAGCAAATGTGCCGTTGCGGCCGATGAACTCCGTGCGGTCGCCGGTGCATGAACGTTGGCCGCCAGCCAAATCGGCAAAGGCCACACGGGAACCGAATTCCATGCGCCACGGATTTCGCGCAAGCAACACACCGGTTTTGGGATCGATCTCCGTGACGACATAGGGCGCGCAAGCAGCGCGCGAAGGTCCGAGCACCCACTCCACATAGGCCGTTATCGATAGCCGCCGCCGCCGGCCCGAGACGTTCTTGATCTTCAGCCTGGAAATCTTGATGGGATCGTCGAGCGGCACGAACTGCAGGAGATCGAGCGCAATCCCATGCGACACATGCTCGAAACGGCTGTACCCTTGGCCGTGTCTGACAATATATCGGGAAGCGTGGTCGCGGATGGGAAGAGCGGTCGCCGTCCAGACCTCTCCATTTTTCTCGTCGCGTACGTAGAAGGCTTCACCGGTGCTGTCGCTGACTGGGTCGTTCGACCGGGGAGTGATCTGGTTCTCCCGGCTATTAACCGACCATGTATACCCGCTGCCCTCAGCGGAGACCTGGAAGCCGAATGAAGGATTGGCGATGACATTCACCCAAGGCGCAGGCGTCGCTTGATCCCCGTCGAGGATGGTGACGTATTCGCGTCCATCCCGATCGAATCCGCCGATGCCGTTAAAGAACTCAAGCTGGGGGGGCGCGACGAACTCAGGCGGACTGACGCTCCGTGGCGGCATACGTGGCGGTTCGGCCGCCGGTGCAATTTCTTTCAGACGTCTAACTTGCTCGGCCAGTCCGCCACGCCGGCTCACGATCACCACGCGCGCCACCGTCTGCAGTAGGTTTCGCACCTCGGCCGACAACAAGTCGGCGCGCAGCAAAAACACGGCCCCGGGCGCCCCATCTTTCTCAGATGGTGATCGCGAAAGGCCCACCCGGACGACCGATGCCAACGCGGATTGCAGATCCTCGAGGTAAGAGGTGCTTCTCTCATTGACGATTACCAGATCCACTGCGAGCTGCTTCATCCGCCAGTACCGATGGGCGCGGATCAATTGGCGTACAGTCTCCAGGTGCTCGGCCTCGTCTATTCGGCACAGCACAATCGGCAGGTCGCCCGAGATGCCGTGCGCCCAAAGCGCCGACGGTCCGAGATCGTTTCGTTTCAATATTTCCGATGACGGCCGCAGCGTCGGGTCCGAGTACATGACGCGATTGGCGAGACGCTGGAAGAGGTGCGCCTCATCCGGTGTTATTCCGAGATGATGGAGCTGAACCTGCGCCTGGGTCCAGGCCAAGGTAGCTGCACGTTCGTATGCAGCGACATCGTGGTGCTTGTCCGCCAGGCTGATAACCTCATCGCGCGACCGAGCGAGCAGTGTCCAAAAAGAGAGGCGAACGGTCGCGCCGGGCGGGATGTGGACGCGCCGGCGGATGCTGAAGATCGGATCGAGAACCGTCCCGACGGTGTTCGAGAGAGGCCGACCGCTGCTGATAGATATCGGCGAGCGCACGCCGTTCCCACGTCCCAGGAAGCGTGCCCGGTCGGTCTCGTATTGCAGTTCGTCGGTGGCCGCACCTTCCAATACGGCCAGATGTGCGGCCCATACCTCTGGTTCCTCCGGTGCCCGCCTTCGGCGGGTAGCCAGAAGCGCACCGAGCTCAGGAACGAATTCGGTTTGTACAAAAAGCTTTGAAAATGCCGGATGTGCCGCATCATCGCTCGAAGGTGCCAACACGACCTCAGAATAGGAGGTCAACTCGATCTCGCGCGGGCGCGCCCCAAGATTTGAGATCGACACACGCCTGACGTCCCCATCCTCCTCCGGCGATACGACAACATCGAGCGTTGTCGTCAGTGTTCCATCTCGTCTCGTAATTTCAGTGCGATCCTCCGAAAACGCAACTTCGTAACTGTCCGGCCTGGCGCCGCTAGGCTGATAACCTGGAGACCACACATATCCGTTTTCGACGTCTCGCAAATAGATGTACGACCCCCAAGGATCGCAGGTGACGTCTTCGCGCCAACGCGACGCGGCGAGGTTCTTCCAGCGGCTGAAACCCGATCCAGCGGCGGTGATCATAACGGCGTACCGGCCATTCGACAGAAGGTGCGTCCGCGGGATGCGGTCGTGCGGCGAGTGAAACCGGCGCAACATGGGTGGCACGAGTTCGCGCACCTGCGTCGTCTGACTTACTTCTTCGGCGCGCACCCATTTGACTGAAATGTCGCGCGGAGGTCTTTCTTGCAGCAAAAGTTCCGTTGCCTGGACAATCGGATTGGCATGAAACCGCGTCTGCATCGTTCTGCCGTGAAGCGTGTTCGCAATAGCGACCAAGCTCATCCCTTGATGGTGCGCCATATAGGCGCGCACGACGGCGACACTCTTGCCTTCTGGAAGGCGCCTCGGCGTGTAGTCCAGGGCCTCGTACCAGCCGTATCGGCCGCACCCGCCCATGTCGGCCAGACGAGTGAAATTCCGAACCGCGGCGACTGGTTCGATCATGGATGCAAGCGCCGTCGCATAGGGTGCCACAACGATGTTATCGCTAAGTCCTCGCTTGAGCCCAAGGCCGGGGACACCGAAATTGGAGTATTGATAGGTGAGTTCGATATCGCGGAAGTTATACGCGGACTCAGAAATTCCCCATGGAACTCCAAGCTGAGCGCCGTACTCGATCTGACGATTCACGATCAATCGGGCCGTTTGATGCAACAGGCTCCCTTCGGGCTCGCGCATCACCAACTCGGGCATCAGATACTCGAACATTGATCCCGACCATGAGATGAGAGCCGAGCCGCGGTCGATCGGGGTTACCGCACGCCCCAATTTGAACCAATGTTTGGGTGCGATGTCGCCTTTGGCGATAGCGATGAAGCTCGCCAGGCGCGCCTCGGACGCCAGCAGATCGTAACAGCTCGGATCCAGCACTCCCTCGGCGGACTGATAACCGATAGAGAGTAATTGTCTGGCAGGATCCAACAGGAATCCGAATTGCATGTCGTCAAACATTTTCCCTGCGCTCGCGCCGAGGCTTTCAATTCGCCGGATGAGAGCTTTGGCAGCTGCCGCCGATTTCTCTAACGTCGCAATAAGGCGATTAATTTTGGCAACGTCATCATCAGCGCCGCGTGACGCGAGATCGGCTTTTTGCTCAGCCAGCGTCTCAATCATCGTCTGGCAACGATCCGGCAGATCGCCTAAACTCAGCGCGCCGGATGAAGTCTTATCAACGGTGAGATGAACCCAAGAGAGCAAACCGTCGACGTCGCGCTGATGGTCCTGGACAGAAGCAGCAATGGCCTCTGTCCAAATCACCACATCCGCTATGCCGGCACCGTCATTATACCCTCCCTCGACAATCGCTCGCGCGAGCTTAGGAAGCGTCTCGCGCCGTTGTTTCAGGTGCGACAATCGGTCGGCAAAATCCGCCGGTGTTTCAAAAGGTGATTTCAATGATGTCGCGAGTGAATCGAGCGTGATTTGAAGCTGTTTGCGAGCGGCCTCCGATATTCGGCGATCGCTGCTCAGCGTGACTAGACAGCCTCGCGCGAGGTTCACTGAGTCCGCGATTCCGGTAAGCGCTTGCGGACTAATCACAGGCGCTGCAATCATCTCGCGGCAAGCGCTCCGAAGCACAATCAGGTGTCCGGCAAGATTCCCGCTGTCGACCGACGATACGTATTTTGGCTCGAGCGGATGAAGATCATGGGTGTCATACCAATTGAAGAAATGACCGCGGAATCGCTCTAGCTGATCCATTGTCCGAAGCGTCTCTTCCAATCGGTCGACTGCCGAGGTGATGCCGAGCCAGCCGAAATCTCGCGCGGCAAGGACCGAGAGAAGATAGAGGCCTACATTTGTCGGCGAGGTCCGGTGCGCCAGGACCGGCCGAGGATCCTCCTGAAAATTGTCCGGAGGAAGCATATGATCCTCCGCCGTGACGAATTTCTCAAAGAAATACCAGGTACGGCGTGCAGCGAGGCGCAGGCTTTCCGACTCCGCGTGCAACAGCGAGGCCTGGTCGGGACGCGGCGCCCGGCTCATCCACCATGCGATTGCCGGTGACAGCATCCAAGCTGCGATCAACGGAATGGCGGTCATCCAAGACCCGTGATCGGCGTAATCAACGATCAAGGCCCCGCATGTGGCCAACGCGACAGCGCCGGCCATCCACCGATAGAAGCCGACAAGGTCGAGTTCCCGACCGGAACCCGCCGCTGCGGCGGTCACCCATTCCAGCAAATTTCGACGCCGATATAGTCGGGACAACGTCCGGACGATTGCGTCGACCATCAGCCAGGCCTGGTGTGCGAGCAGCGCCACCTGAATGCCGAATTGCAACAAGGCGATTCTGAGATCCAGACGAAATGCGCGGAAGTGGCTGCCGGTCGAGACGCCGGAACGACGCGGAATCACGCGACCGACGAGAGGCAGAAACGCAGTCAATAGCAAAGGAAACAGAACGAAGCCGCACCAGAGCAAAGCTACCACTGGCGGCAGCAGGACCCATCCGGTCAAGAGGGCGAAGAAACTTGCCGGGGCAGACAGCGTACGGCGAAGGTTATCTGCAAGTTTCCAACGGCCAAGGAGCGGAATGTCTGCCCGTCCAGGGCCACCATCGGTCACTGGCCCCCTGCCAACGACCCAAGGAAGCAACTGCCAGTCGCCGCGTGCCCATCGGTGCTGGCGGGATGCGGCAACGTCGTAACGCGACGGAAAATCTTCAAAGACCTCGACGTCAGTAACCAGCCCCGCGCGGGCAAATATGCTCTCCAGCAAGTCGTGACTGAGAACGCTGTTGTCCGCGATGCGGCCTTCGAGAGCGGCCTCGAACACATCTACATCGTAAATTCCCTTGCCGCTGTAGGAACCTTCCTCGAAGAGATCCTGATAAACGTCGGAAACGGCAGCTGCATATGGGTCGATGCCGGTTGGGCTCGAGAACACGCGCTGATAAACCGAGCCACCCGGCGCGGTGGGAAGAGATGGCGTCACCCGGGGCTGCAGCACGCCATATCCCTCAACCACACGGCGGCACATGGGATCGAGCTTTGGTCGATTGAGCGGGTGCGCCATTTTTCCGATCAGGCGCTTTGCGGCTCCAATGGGAAGCCGGGTGTCCGTGTCCAAGGTGATGACGTAACGAACCCCCGGGGGCACGAGCGGCGGCTGGCCGCCGACCGCCAAGAACGTGGTGTCCGTGGCACCACGAAGGAGCCGGTTGAGCTCATGCAGCTTTCCGCGTTTGCGTTCCCATCCGATCCACTGGCCCTGGCTCTCGTTCCAGACGCGCCGACGATGAAGTACAAGAAAACGGGGCCCATCCCGTGCCGGTCCGTATCGGCGATTGAGGTGGTCGACTCCCTCAATCGCTATACCCAAAAGCTCTTCGTCGTCTGCCGCGCTCTCGGTTAACGAGTCTGTCCAGTCCGACAGGAGCGCAAACCGGATATCGCCATCCGGGCTCGCGAGATAATGGATTTCCAGCCGCTCAATGAGTTCGTCGATTGCCGCGCTGCTCGTGAGGAGCGTCGGCATGACAACGATCGTGCGAAACTCACTCGAAACACCATCGTGAAACTCCAACCCGGGGAGCACGGCGGGGCCAAACCGATCGGTGGCCACGCGATTCACCAACGTGATTGCGGCATCGACGGAAATGAAGAGCCCCAGAAATGCCAGCGGCAGCAGAGCCGATTCGTTGGTGACGGCCGAATTGACCGCAAGCAATGCCAGCGCGAGAAGCAGCAATGCGGTGAACGCGACTGTCGCGAGATAACCTGTAATGCCCACCGCCGCGTTCGCGCGGGCCAGCCAATCCTTCATCGGAACGCGAAAGCCAAGTTCCTTTTCGAACGCTCGCCGTCCTTGTCCAATCAAGTAATAACCGGGATCGCGCCGGCGAGGATCCGGCTCAGCTGTTTCAGTTTTCCGATCAGCATCCGCGCGTTTTGCAATTAGGATAGATTCTTTGGCTACATCGATTTCCGAATGATCCGAACCGCGCGCAAGCTCCTCAATGGCGCGGCGATACCTGTCACGCGTCGGGAAATCCATTTCGGCGACGTCACTGCCCACCCGTAACGCCTCGTCGACCAGACTGACGCCTTCGAAAAACTCCGCCCAATCAAGTTCGGACATAAGCCGCATGCTGGTGAAAATATTGCGGACAGTGACGTTCGCCGTGCCTTGCCTGCGGTGCTCTTCGCGCACGATTTCATCGGCGTTTGTGCCCTGCAAACTCAGGCGTTCGTCCAGCCACAAAAGTGCTGGCGTCGTGACCGGATCTTCAGCGCGCAATCTCTGGACAAGCTGAACCGCAAACGATCTCGTCAGGGGTAAGTGCGTATACGGCCGCAGTGCCGCGGTGGCCAGTTCGGGAGACGTGATCCCTGCACCAAGCAGCCGATCTGCCAACGCATCGGCCGCGTCACGCGATATCTGACTCCCGGCGATCAGATCGGCCAGACGCCGCAGGTTCTCCACGAGGACGACCCGAATTGTAATTGCTAGCGCCCAGAGTTCGCCGATGGTCAGCGGCTGAACGCGCTGATAGGCCAACACAAAGCGTCGAAGCATCTCCACTTCAAAGCGGCTATCGGTGTGCGCAACGAAGGCCCAAGCTATTTCGAAGATCCGCGGATACCCCTTGAACGGGCCTTCTGCCAGTTTTGGAAGTTGACGGTAATAACTTGGCGGAAGATCGATTAGGATCTCACGAATCTGATTTTCCGCGAGATGAAAATTGTCGATCAGCCATTCGGCGGCAGGGGTAATGGGTCGTTTATCCGCAATTGCGGCTGCGATGACATGATAGGCATCAAGAAGGGCCTCGTCGTTGTCGCGCACCCGTTTTGCAAGCGGCCGCCCTCTCTCCGACCGCGAGCTGATGGACTGCGCAGCGGCTAAGCTCTCGGCGTGCTGCTCAAGACGCTCGACGCTGAAGAGCTCTTCGCGGATTGCTTCCTCGTCAGCCCAAGGCGGAGCTGATGAGATCCCTGGTAGGTATCTTGAAAATCGCCTACGCAAGTGCACCTCGCTCTCGGTAATGATCGGCATTGCGCGGGAGACATCCGTCTGTCGTAGATTCGTTATCTAACGGTTGCTGACGCGATCCGGGGTAACCGCACAGTATCCGCGTCCGCGGTGGCTCGGTTGGCTCGCGTCGCGGATCGGCTTCGAAACTCCGAGGTCGCAAAGTTAACCGGGAAACAGGACGATAAAGCAGGCCTTCGACCTTTATGTTCATCATATAAGCACGATCACCGCGAATACATCTCGAATTCCACAGCATTTGCTTGAACCAGCGTCCGAGATTCGGGTGTTCTTGGGCTGAGATCCCGGCCGAGATCGAGGGCATCGTCGCGGTCAAGCCATAAGCGGCCCGCCGACCTGGCGCGATGTCTGTTAGGCAGTTGCTATCGAGGCAGCGGACCCGCCGCGAACATCGGCAATCCGGCGCTGTTGACCCAGAGCGTGCCGCGCGCGCCCTGCATCGACCCTCACCGGTTGGCCGCTTTCATTTTCTCCCAGACAACCACTATCTTGCCCTCTCGACCGCCTGGCGGGGTCTTGAACGGCGCAGTCGTGAGGACGAGGATGTCCTCATCCAGCTTTTTGCAGAAACGAATTTGGTCGGTTCCCGGGTGATGTCGCCGGCCTCAACTCCGTCATCAAAAGCGCTACCCACCGCAGCAACGAGAACGACATCGAGATCTTTGGTCTCCATCGCAGCTGGGAGGCACTCACGCATCTGAACTTCGAGGACCCGAGCAGTAGGTCGCATTATGTCATTCAACTAACTCGTGAGAACACACGCACGATCGACCGTCATGGGAGCACCGTGCTGCACACGAGCCGTACCAACCCCTCCAAAATGCAAAAGCTGCCCGCTCACCTCGCCGGCAAGGATTTTCCGACCGCTGTAAGTGTCAAGGGCGCAGTCCCTCTTCGTCTTTTAAGGCTTCGTCGATAGCGCGGATGGTCGCTTGAACTTCGATCATGTTCTTGCGCCATTGCTCTGTATCAGCTCGCGCAAATGGCTTAGCTAAAGCGATCGCCAGCTCTCGTCTTGAGTCCACGAGACGACCCCGCGCGCTTCTCAGTGCGTCGGCGTGCTCCTTTGCCATATTTATCCCTCCATTTATAGCCACCGCAGCAAGCGCGAGCGTCAGCGAGCGCCTCACCAATACCACGCCGGCCTTTACGTTATTTCAGGTGATCGTTGTTATCCGCGCGCTGGATGGATCCGCGATCGTTTCGGTATTCCTCGATCGCACGCATGATTAGCTTTTTGACATTCTCGATTGTAACGTCATCGCGTCGCTGGATACCGATCTCCTCGCTTACGTTCTTGGGTTGTTTCGGCTGGCCTGTCACGTCAAAACCGTCGCCGCAGGTGACCGTGACTACCCCACTGCGCGGAACAATCAAATAGACGAGGCTTTGGTGGCCCTTTCCATAGCCCGACTGATCTTGCTGATCCTGCTGATCTGTTATGCGGAAAGCAACCGACGCGGGCCGTAAGGTTCTTCCGGTGCGACCGTACTGCCGAATTTCTACTTTGCCGCCGAGCGGGTGCAATTTCTGAGCAGCGGCCTGTAATTGGGGCAGCACCACATTGCTCAATACGGCGATGTCTGCATCGGCTTCCGCCTGCAAACGCTTTGCCTCTGTGGGAGCTTCCAGTTGCTGGTCGTGTTCAAGCTTCGCTTTCTTGAACGCGTCAGCATAGTCGTCGTCACCGCCGGACATGTTGAAGCCTTTCCTCGTTGCTCGCGTTCGGGTCGCCTTGGCCTAGCTGCACCGCAAGTCCCTGAAGGCCGCCCGTGTCGGGGAGAATAGCGTCAAGATCGTCAGGCTTCTGATCGAGTCTACTCACGATCCAACCCTACGGAGGGGCGCGCGGGGCGCCCCACATGCGGTTCACTTCACCTTGAGGTTCTCCGCCGAGGTCTTCCCCTTGTTTGCAACCTCTTCGTACTGGACCTGCTGGCCCTGAGGGTCGACAGACCGGCCCTCTCTACCGGCGAGATATGGACGAAAACGTCCTTGCCGCCACCTTGCGGCTGAATGAACCCATAACCTTTGGTCGGGTTGAACCACTTCACGATACCGGTCGCCATCGCATGCTGTCTCCATTTTGGAATTTCGATGATATCGGCGCACTACACCGAATCCAAGATGTTGCCCGCCTCGATAACCCCTATATGCGACCATCCACGGGCCGAGCCGCTACGCAACGCAAGTCCGAGGCGGGTGGGTGCCATGAGGCCTAGCGCGAATCTCTCACACTACTGAGTGCATCGGGGCTGCGAATCAACGAAAACCGTTGTGCCGCAACAATTCATCGTCGATTCGCGGAGCGCCCCGATGCCGACAGAGTGTAGCCCGGATTT
>Ga0208937_1001460_pt1 | contig 9760 bp, 16 predicted proteins | sample June2015DPH_11_5_FD_184705 | JGI IMG/M metagenome (GOLD analysis project Ga0208937, IMG submission 184705) | Peatland microbial communities from SPRUCE experiment site at the Marcell Experimental Forest, Minnesota, USA - June2015DPH_11_40... | ecosystem: Environmental > Terrestrial > Soil >...
AATCCTATGATGATCTCGTCGATCATTGTTGCGCTGCCTGGAATAAGCTCGTTGATCAACCCTGGCGCATCATGTCCATTGGATTGCGGTCGTGGGCTCACGGGTTTTGATCAATGAGATTTGGTATAAGTCATCAGCGAGCATGAGAATACCCCGCCCGCCCACGTTGACAATGCCCATTCCGAGTACATGGATGGTCCTCCACATCGAGGCCGCGGCTCGAAACTGCACGTCGGCGGTAGGCAGGAACCTGCTGCGCTGCCGACCCGTCCGCCGTCCTAGAGAATTTCTCCTTTCAAGTGGCTGGGTCACCGTCGGGTCGTGGAGCGCAGCCGCGAATCCGCGATCGGCTTGTGAAACACGATCAACGGGTAGGTGCAATGCCAAACATGCACAAACAGCACAAGTCTTGAACAAGCTGCCAAATTGCTGCAAAGCTGACCGTTCACTGTAAAATTTCGACCCCTCGTGCAATGATGAGGATACGCTAAGCCAATGTTTAAGGTTGTCCGCATTCTTGATTTGCTCTTGCTACTACCCATTCTGTTAGTCGGCGGAACGGCGAGTTGGGCGCAACATGTGGCGAACTCCGCCAGCCCATCGGACGCCTGTCTCGCATTCAAACGGGGATTATCGCTAGGTGCGTCGCTCGGACACACCAAGGCGAAGCTGCGGACCGGCGAAACTCTGACCGTCGTCGCGCTTGGCTCGTCGTCGACGACCGGTTTCGGAACGTTCGGATCTGGCGGCACTTTTCCCGACGTGATGAAGCAAGAACTGTTGCGATTGCGGCCTTCCGCGCGGATTGAACTGATCAACAGCGGTCGCATCATGGACGACCTATCTGGCAACGTTGCCCGCATTGACGAGGACGTATTGCACTACAAGCCTGATCTGGTGGTGTGGCAAATCGGGACCAACGACGTGGTGTGGCGCGGTATTGCTGATAATACACAGGAAACGCTGAGCAATGCCGTGAAGAGGCTCAAGGCTGCCAATACTGATATTGTGCTAATGGATTTGCAATATGCGCCGCTAGTGCTCGCCAGTGAACATCATACTCGGATGGAGCAAATCATCACCGTTGTCGCGCGTGAACAGAATGTAGGACAATTTCCGCGATTTCTTCTGATGAAGCGAGCGATCGAGAGCGGCGTCAAAGGCCTGGTCTGGTGGGATGGTCTTCATAACTCTACCGAGGGCTATAGGTGTGTCGGGCTCGCGCTCGCGCAAATGATCGACGCTGCTACTCGGAAATGAGGGTTCAGTAGCCAGATAATTTATTGAGGGCAGAGAGAACGCGATTCACCGACGTCGGACGTAGATCATGCGATTTGAGGATAACGAATCAGCTCTTCTGCGGTTACTGATGCCAAAAGCTCGAACGGCGGGGGCTTTGATGACGGGACGCGGCAGTCAGCTTCATTCAGCTCAACTGAGAGACAGGCAGCTGCCTCTGATACCGAAGGTCGATGCGGGACGGGTAACAAGAAAGCTGAAACGGGCAACCTCATCAAAGGTTTCGAAGTTGAAAGGGCGGGTAATCAGCGTTCAGTCGGCGACCGCAGCAAAATCCGAAATAACGCTTATTTGTATTGAGGAGTAAAAGCGGGATAAACCCCCTCGAGAAAATCAGTGGATCGTACTCGATGCCATCTTGCCCTCGTCGGCCGCCGGCTTCTCCGGGTTTGAAGTCGCATGTAAATTCTTTGTCGCATGTAAATTCTTTGCCGGCGTAGGCTGCGCACTACCTGCGCCGCGCATCTTAGGCGCGACCTCCTCCGGAAGCGATCCGGATGCGTCCTTGAGTGGGGCTTGCTCTTTCTCCACCCCATTGGCCTCGCGAATCATGTTCACCAAAGTCTGCGGATACAGCATAACGGTCGGTGATAGCGCGACTAAAGGTGGAACCTTTAGGTTCATGAATACCGCGACGTCCCGTCCGAAAGTTACACAATTGTTAAACAAGGCGTGCCAAGGCGTTCTGTTAGCTTTTCGCTGTGCAATGTAAGCCACCAGCCGTCGGTACTGAGCTGCATCTATCCAGACACGAAAACGGGCGGTTACGTACTGTTCTTCAAGATCGCCGTCGCCGGCGCCAATTTCGGACGGGACAGGTACCACATGCCCCACCGTCCAGTTGTAGACGCTACAATTCAGGCAGTCCCGCTTGTCGCCCGCCGGATAGAAGCCGGCGATCTCGCTCCTTATGATTTCCTGCCGATCGTTTACTTCGCCGTAAATGACGTACATATGGCCATAGCTCGCGGCATTGCGCGCGCGAAACTCGACAAAATACCGCTTGGCCGGGGTGTTATGGCCGGCGGCCGCAGTTTTTGCCGCCGGCGCGATCTTTTTTGAGAGCGCCATAGTCGTCGACGCAACGGGAACACGAGTTTCGGCGTTAGCGTCCTGCGCGCGGGCTAAGGGAGATTGCAGCCCTACAGTAGCCGTCAAACCTGCTCCGAACAACAAGACGGCGGCGCTGCCTAAATCATACCTCATAATTAGCTCTCCAACCGGAACGCCAGTTGCTCATCAAGAGAACCAAAGTTGGACTGCGCATCAACGCACCAACCTGCTTCACGAAGGATCGTTCAGGAATCGCATATAGGTTGGGAATGAACGATCGCAAACGAGCACGCGATCGTTCCCCCCAAACTAGCCCTTGGTTACGACGGGAGGCGGAGGTGCTTTTCCCTTGCCAACCGGGTACTTGCCTTTGCCCACGCAGCCGGCAACGCTCAAGGCCAATGCCAGCGAACAAACGATAGCGAAAAACTTTTTCATAGCGACCAACCCCCAGGTTTCGGTGCGCATTCAGTAAACTTCATCTCACGGCCACGAACTAGTGCACAAAAGCCACAGTCTAAAACAAATGCATCGGCGGCTCTTTGGAGCTGGAGCCGCAGTAATCCAAGTTCTTGATTTACAGCATGAATCTGGAAGAACGCGAATCCGCGGAGGCGGCCATTCATGTTGTAAAATCTGGACACCCCTTAATGAAATTCCTCGCAGCTTCCGACAAGCGGATAGCGCTCTGGGTATTTTTTCCCCAACCTCGCCTCGGTGGCCTTGAGCGCGGCCTTACATTCATTTTCGGTGCTAAAATGGGAAGATGGCTGCCGTTCGCCGCTTGGGCCCTTCGCGACAAACTGCCAATAGGCGAGCGCAGATGGAACCGAGCTCGTAAGCGTCGCGACGGCAATCAGCACCGATGTGATTGTAGGGCGCCTCATTTTGCTCCTCACTTACTTGAACAAGAAGACGATTAGGGCAACACAACAACTTTTGTGCCCAGATTGACGCGTTCATAAAGTTCCATGATGTCAGCGTTATACATGCGAATGCAACCATGAGAAACGAACCCGCCAATTGATTTTGGATTATTAGTGCCGTGGATAGCGTATTCACCGCCACCGCTCAGGATCATTGCCGCAGCACCCATCGGGTTTGCCGAGCTGCCGCCCGGAATGACATTCGGTATCTTGGGATTTTCGTGTTTTATCATTTCCGGTGGCGACCAAGCCGGCCTGATATACTTGCCTTGAATGTAAGCCGTTCCCGACCAAGCCATTCCCGCCTTACCGACGCCAACCGGATATCGAATCGCCGTGTCGCCGCCGACAATATAGTAAAGGCGCCGCTGGCTCGTCTTTACTATGATGGTGCCCTCGGAATAGCCGCTCAGATGGACGATCTCGCGGGCTCTCGACGATGAGGGGCAAATTATAACAAGGGTCACGAACACAATCGTAACCAGGGAAAGAATACTTGAATACAAGCGATTCATATGATCGCTCATGACGTGCGTTTCCATTATCCCGCGGACTTTGGCTTCGACCATACAAAAACAATAGGACGTCGTACGCCGCTGTCAACGGGCCCCGAATTCCCGATTGTTTGCTTTCAATTCATCAATTGGCGTTTTACGACAAGCAGAAGGCGATCGTCCTGATTATGGTCGGACACCGCCCCACGGAATTTCCTTGATGTGTGATGAAGCGTCCCATCATGATGCTGGCAAACGTCGCACGCTGGGCACCACCTGTTGTTTGGTCAGGAGGCCGCATTCGGTGATGGCCTACGGTTAATTAGCGATTCCGAGACCTCTAATTCGCGTTTCAATTGCGGCGAACTTCCGCTAAGATTTCTCGCCCTGTGGAGGCATTTAAACGCACGCGCCGTCTGGAGTTTGGACGATGGTCTTTCCACTGCGAACGTTGGTGCTAACGGCGGCCCTCGTTCTCCCCTCTGTCGTCGAGGCTGCGTCGCTCAACATTGTTGCAATCGGCGCCAGCAACACGTGGGGCTGGGGCGTCGCCTCGCAGAACGCCTATCCCGCGCAATTGCAGGCGCTGCTGCGCAAGAGAGGCATCAACGCCAACGTCACCAGCGCCGGCGTCCCCGGCGATACCACGGCTGGCATGCTGGGCCGCCTTGACGCGGACGTGCCCAAGGGCACAGACGTCGTGATCCTGCAGCCGGACCTCAACGATCTCCGCTTCTTCGGAACCAGGGAGCGTCGCGCCGCCAATATTGCGGCGATGGTGAAAAAACTTCGTGCACGTGGCATCCGCGTCATCGTCTTTAAAGAGACTTCATGATGACGCAGATGAGTGCTGCACTCGTCTGGTTCGCCGGGCTCATCGGTTGGTACATCATCCGCTATCCCTTCGCTCGACGCGCGAAGAAGATCAGGGTGAGTAAATCGCTTTTTGATTGGCGAGAATCGAGCATTCTGGCGTTTGCATTGCTCGGCTTGCTCGTGATACCGGCGGTTTACGCATTGATCGGCTTTCCGGCACGACTTGATCGTCCTTTTATCCCGGCCGTCGCCTGGCTCGGCTTGGCGCCGCTGTGCGCGGCGTTGTGGCTGTTTCGCCGAAGCCATGTGGACCTCGGTCGAAATTGGTCGATATCTTTGGAAATCCGCGAACAGCATGCGTTGGTAAAAACCGGCGTCTATCGGTTCATCCGGCATCCGATGTATACTTCGTTTTTCCTCCTGGGTCTGGCGCAAATGCTCCTGTTGTCGAATTGGCTTGCGGACGCATCCGGACTCATTGGTGCAGGCGTCCTCTACGCTCTTCGCGTTCGGCGCGAGGAAAGCTTGATGCTCGAATGCTTTGGCAATGACTATCGCGTCTATATGGCCCACACTAAACAGCTCATTCCATGGATCATCTAGTTATTCCCAGCAGCAGGAGGTAGCCAATGCGCGGGCGTGCCATCCCGTTGTCGATACATCGACGCATGGTCATCGACTTGCTGTATTTCGCAAGAGGAATCCCGACCGTGCCGGTGCAAAAGCGCATGTCGCTCGCCCCGCTGGTTGCCGCACGCGCCGCTTGCCGAGAAAGACCGCGCTGGACCGCCATATTCACCAAGGCCTATTCGTTGCTGGCCCAGGAGTTTCCTGAGCTTCGCCGGGCCTATGTCAAAATTCCATGGCCGCACTTGTACGAATATCCCGTCAGCAAAGCGACAGTCATCGTCGAACGCGACTACCGTGGCGAGCGGGCTGTGTGGTCGTTCTCGATCAAGGACCCCGCACGCCAGTCATTGCAGGACATCGAACTGCAGCTGCAGCAGGCTGCGACCGCGCCGATCGAAGAAATCAAGGACTTCAGCCGAGCGTTGCAGTTCACACGGCTCCCGCTCCCGCTGCGGCGTGTGCTGTGGTGGCTAGGCCTGAATATTGGCCGGCAGCGTGGAAATTATTTCGGTACTTTCGCGCTGTCGGTTTACTCTGCGCTGAACGTTGAATCGTTGCATCCTCTGTCACCGATGACGACGCTGCTCAACTATGGCGTTATAAGCAAGGACGGGATGCTCGATGTTCGGATCATCTATGATCACCGCGTGATGGATGGCTCGACAGTCGCCCGCGCGCTGGTGCGCCTGGAAGAAATCCTCAAGTCGGTCGTGCTCGAAGAAGTGCGGGCATTAGCTCCCGTGCAGGACGGAAAAAGGCTGCCGCATGTGTAAGATAGGTGCGCAGCTTTTGAGTGTTACCACGTCGACGAAATTCCTGCTTATTGGTCACGGCAGCGGCAGACCGCTTGGTGCTGTTTATGGCGCGCTCCCTTGAGCTCGTTCCCCAAATCGAGACTTCGGCAGGTGTGCAACTTTTACACTATTGGTTGTCATGTCATGGTTGACCCATAATATTTCCTACGGCATGGGCCGCCGAGAGTCTGAGCCCATGAGTTGTAGTTTGGCATACTCGGATCAAGGGAGGCCTAAATGCCCGGAGACGCAAAGGCGATTGGTAGCGGACTGGCTGGCGGAGCCATTGCCGCCGCCCTTCTTGAAACCCTCTTCGATAAGCAGATACTTACGTTCGAGGAGGCTAGGGAGGTGCTCAGCCGTGCCTTAACGCAAGTACGAGTTCACTCTTCTTGCCCCGAGGGATGGGAAGCTGCCAGAGTCATCGGAGAGTTGCAGCGCGGTCGGTTCTCCCATTATCGATAAAGAGCTGAGTTTGGCGGTATCGGTTTTTGTCCTTTCTCAGGACGTGTTGCCAAAGCCTTGAGCTGGTGATGATGCGGGTTGTAGTTGGCCTATGGCCGGAAAGACGAAAGCCACGATTGCGGCCCACTGCCTAATTGATTTGGTGTGGCGCATTTCGTCGATAAGCTTTCACCGGGCGGTAATTCATAGGCCTGTGACCTTGCCGGTCTAATGACCATCAGTGCCGGCCGAAGCGGAAGGTGTCGTGCTATGGTCTCTTCCACGCGTCCCGTTGCGCTCGTGACCGGCGCATCGAGCGGCATCGGCGCCGAACTCGCGCGTGAGCTAGCAAAAGACGGCCACGACGTCGTGCTCGTCGCCCGCCGCCGCGAGGCGATGCAAGCCTTGGCCGAGACACTGCAGGCCGAAGGATCCGCGCAGTCCCTGGCAGCGCGGCTCAAACGAGAACACCAACGGCCTGCTGCGTCAGTACTTCCCGAGAGGAACCGACTTCTCGCGCATCTCTCAGAGTTATCTGAACGCGATTGCTCTGCGGCTCAATCAACGTCCGCGAAAGACCTTGGGCTTCCAAACGCCAGCCGATAGACTACAAGCGGTGTTGCACTGACCGGTTGAACGCACACCCCGAAAGCCGACATTCACTTGCGCTGCAATATCTGTCGCGATGAGCCACAAGGCGACATCGCTCGTGCCGCAGCGGGTTCAGTCAAACGGGTCGGTTTTAAGCCCTGCCTTGTGCTAGTCTGGCTTGTGGCTGAGGGGCAATCATGGCCGGGAACCGGAAACTCGCGGCGATTTTGGCCGCATTATTAGCTCATGACCACGGAAGACCCCAAAACAGACATCGAGGCGCCCCGATCCGGCACGCCAGCACCTAAGCCGCACGCTCGGCGGTGGACGTTGAGGAGGATCAGCGACACGGCGATGCGGCCCGCGATCTTCTTGCCCCGGTCTATGGCTGGTTCACCGAGGGCTTCGACACGCTCGATCTGAAGGAGGCCAGGGCCTTGCTCGACGAGTTGCGCGCCTGACAACGAGTTTCGAAACGGCCTCTAAAGTATTCCCACGACTGTTGCAAATCGCGTAGCTCACAGGGAAGGATCTTTACGGTGCCGGGCTCATAGATGCGGTCTTTCCACATCAGCGCCACGTCCCGATTGGCGTTGCGATCGAGAAATGTGAATGTCTCAATGATGACGGCAACGGAGGTGTGAAGCTTGGCGCCTGCTCTTTGCAGCAGCTCCCATTGCTCTCGCGCTTGCGTATGGAGCGGATCTCATGACAGCGCGAGAGCGATCCACGCGCCGCTGTCGATGAAAACCGCCTCTCCTTGCCGCATCACGGCTCGTCGTGGACACTATCGTGTTCCACGGACGATCGCTGTGGCTCGCCATCCCAGATGGCAACTGGACCCGCGGCGTGCGGCCTGAGCACGACTTTGCGGATTGCGTCGCGGACCAGCTCAGCGATGCTGCGTCCAGACCGCGCGGCGGCTTGGCGCAACGCATCAAGCTCTTCCTTGCGGAGATAAACTTGAGTCTTTTCCATGTGTGCCAATTTGATCGTCCTATTGACATACGTCAAGGTGGCGGCACCCAACGTAGTCACTCGGTTTGAAATCAAGTGACCCGGCGATAGCCGTAAAGGAAAGCCTTTGCCGCTTCGGCAACGATGAGCAGGGCGTGCTCAACCGCACGCTTCATTGCCCAACTGGCCGAAAACGCGGCAAGATCAGCCTCCTTGATGAGACCCTGCGATGGGTGCTCGTGTGCACGAGGACAGACACGAGCGAGAAGTACTGATGGTCGAAGCTCACGGGGCGGCAAGCGGCATGCGCAACTGACGGGGCGGGGTCAATTCTTCATGCCGCCAGACAGAGGGTCGAGGTCACCACCATTGACATATAGTCTGCACAGTAATATGTCAGGACATATATGACCGAGCGAACCACCGTCCGACTCCCGCAAGATTTGCTCGAGCGCGCCAAACGCAAGGCCGCTGCGGAGGGGCGCACGCTCACCTCTCTCATCGAGGATGGGCTGCGGTTGGCGGTGGCCGAAAGCAGGACGGGCGCAAAAGGTAAGCGTGTCTTGCCTCCCATCAGCAAGGCGACCGGCGGCCCATTGCCAGGACACGACCTCACCGATCTGTCGGCATTCCAGGAGATTGAAGACCTGGATTACGTTGATCGCATGAGACGTTTGAAATGATTTTGCCGGACGTGAATGTCCTGATCTACGCCTTCCGCAGGGATATGCCCCAGCATGCTGTTTGCCGTGCGTGGCTCGTGGACGTGGTAAGAAATAACGCCCGCTTTGGCTTGTCGCCGTTAGTGTTGGGCGCTGTTGTTCGCGTCACCACCAATCCGCGCGCCTTCCGTGTGCCGAGTGCGATTGAGGAGGCGTTCGGATTCTGCGGAAATCTACTTGGGCAACCCCATTGCCAGATCGTAGAGCCTGGAGAGCGGCACTGGGAAATCTTCAGGGGACTTTGCATCGAGACGGAAACGCGGGGATCCCGGGTCACCGACGCCTGGTTCGCGGCACTCGCTATCGAATGGGGCTGCGAGTGGATCACGCTTGATCGCGACTATGCACGATTCCCGAGATTGAAGTGGCAGGTACCTAAGGTAGCCACAGACTAGCGATTTCCGCGCAAAATTAAGGCGCTTAACCCATTACCTTGCGTTCGATCTGTTTGCGCGGAACTGGGAACCGATTGGCGGCGCGATCATAATCAGCCCGATAGAAACCATAACCTTGATGCGAAACCAACGCCGTCCTTGCTCTGGTTAGACGCTCTTGCAGCGTGTTATTCGCGGTTGCCTTGAGGGCTCTTGCTCGATCGATTGCGAACGCAACGCGTTTGATGATCCGGTGACCCGGTTTCCCGGCACGTCAATCTGCCGCGCCAACTCCGCTGCAGAAATGTCGAGTTCCCTCAGCTCTTCGGAAAAGATGCTCGCCGGGGTGAACCGGGGTGCGCGCGCCATGGTATGCCTCATGCATCTTCTAGTGGTAATCAACGATCTCCACATTAGCCGGGCGGGGCGATCAGCCGGATTGCATTTTGATAGAGGAAGCAGCCGCCGCATTGAAAACGGATCTTTGGAATTTGGTGTAGCCACTCGATTATGGTATAGGATTGCTATGAAACGGGATCGCCCCGGTCTTTGTTGAACTTTGTGAAGCGGGCGTTGCCGTGAATGACGTTAAGCGGCTTTCGCGTTTTGGACAAGAGCGGAGTTGTTTGTTTCCTTTTCGTAGTGAGCGGCAAGCGCGGC
>Ga0208937_1001461_pt1 | contig 9759 bp, 11 predicted proteins | sample June2015DPH_11_5_FD_184705 | JGI IMG/M metagenome (GOLD analysis project Ga0208937, IMG submission 184705) | Peatland microbial communities from SPRUCE experiment site at the Marcell Experimental Forest, Minnesota, USA - June2015DPH_11_40... | ecosystem: Environmental > Terrestrial > Soil >...
CGCGCTCGACGTGAAGAAGTAAACCAGCGTCGCGTAACACCTGAAGTTGCTGGCGGATTCCTGCCGGGTGAGACGAAGTCTTTTACGCGGCCTGCCCCGTGTTGTTTACGGGGTTATCGCGGACGTGGCGGCCCGCCCCGTGTAACTCTGTTATTTACGGGGCCTGCCCCGTGTTACCGTGTAATTTACGGGGTTATCGGGATGGAGTTTCTCCAATTCGCGCTCGAAGGCGTAGGCGTCGGCGGTTGTAAATTCGGGGCCATCCGAAAGCGGTGGAGGGCCACCGCCCGTCCTCCGTAGCAGTACTGCGGAGGGTGGACAGTCCAAGACGCTGGCGCGTTTGCCAGTGACCCCCGAACCTCGCGAAGCGTCCTGGAGTGCGCCAGCCCTCTGGCGCTTTTCCTCCATGAGCCGGCGCACGATGTTCAGCACGTCCAGGGTCCAACCGCGCTGGGTGACGGAAATGTCCTTCAACAGCCTGCCCCGAAAGCTTTCGGGGGTTTGACGCGCTTGAATTTTTCTCGCACTTCCGTTTCGGGAACGATTTACTTTTCGGTGATAACGGCAATTCGCGCCTCTGCCGGAATGCGATTCAAGGCAACCTGCCCCGTGTTTTTTACGGGGAGTTGCAGCCAATCCAGCCTGCGCGTCTTGCAGTTGGTGAAAGTGGTTTTCGTTTGATAATTGCGGACGGTGGAAAAGCAAAATGCGGCACGAGCAACAAATTTCTGACGCTCCAGGTCACGAGGTCATACTGCATGAAATATAAACTCGGCATTTTGTCCTGCCGGATGGCGTTGATTTGGTTTTCGTTTTTACTTCAGCCTTTAGCCTTCAGCCTTCGGCCTTCAGAATGGCGCCGTCCGTGATGGATTTGAGCCATTCGGGATTTGAGCCATTTGGGAAATGGCGAAAAGGATTTGCCAACGGCAAAGGCCGTGAGGCCGACTGAGCGGGAGCGACGAAGCCCACTGGCGAAAAGTTTGCTTGTCGCGAAAGCGACGAATCGTGAAGCAAGGAAAACCATTGGCAAGAGCGGGAGCTCCATTTGGGCTAAGCCAAAGGCCCGCGAGGGCCGAGCGAGCGGGCGCGAGCGAGTCAGTCCCGATGCGCGATTTCTGGCGTTGCGGCGTCTCGGCAGAGCGCCGCCGATAGAAATGCGGCTTTCTGCCGAAAGCCGCTACACCCGCACTTGGGGCAGGAATAATCACTGGCCGGTTGCCCCGGCTCCAGCCACGTCAGTTTGGGGGACGAGCAACCCGCTTCAATACTGATTTGTGTCAATAGTGAGTACTGACATGTTTCTGTTTCTGGATGAAGGCTTGAATCAACATTTTTAACGCGATAAGCTTTGACATCCAACGAACGGGAAACTTTATGAGTGAATTCAAATTTTCATGCCCGGCTTGCAGCCAGAACATTTCGTGTGATACGGCCAGTGTGGGAACGCAAATCGCCTGTCCAAACTGCAATGCCACCATCACCGTGCCAAAAGAAACCGCCGGAACTGCTCAACGGACTTCTGGTTTGGCCATCGCCTCGCTGGTCTGCTCCCTGTCATCATTCGTCACGTGCGTTGGATGGTTGCCGGGAATCATTTGCGGGCATCTGGCCAAATCACGCCTCCGCCGGAATCCATCGCTCAAAGGGAGCGGCCTTGCCACGGCGGGCCTCGTCATCGGCTATTTGTTCCTGATGTCCGAAGTGGGAACCACCGCCGTCTATGTCTGGCGTGTTTCAAACGCAGTGAAACACGGATTCGAAAATGCCCGGCAAAACCTGGCCACAAACAAAATCATTGTCGTGCAAACTCAATCCATAACCGTTTCCAACAAAAGCCAGCCGCCGGAACCCGTCACGCCCGCAACTACTGTCGCCACCAACCAGCAAATCGAACCCGCCAAATCCGAATGGACAGCCGACATCAGCAAGGCTTCGTTCCCCGACCATCCGGCCAGCGGGAAACTTCATGGAATTGATTTCGCCGTCAAAACGGCGTCGTTCAGAAATGGCGACCTGAAAATCAGGGCCGGGAACGGAACGTTCGTGGACATTTTTCATCTGGATGCGTCCATTGAAGGTCACAGTTATGAAATCCAGTCCGATGAGGGCGGCAACACCAATAAGCCGCTCGTCAGGATGACTTGGAATGAAGGAGATGTGATTCAGACCTCGACGTTTAGCAAACGCTATGGAATGAAGCTGCAATTCGATCAAGCCATAAACCGGACGGTATCCGCGAAAATCTATCTGTGTTTCCCTGACGATTCAAAAAGCTGCGTCGCCGGCACATTTGAAGTGAGGCTTTTAAAACAGAACTGACGACAAATCTGCTGCTTTTTTACGGGTAACGCAGCCAGGGGATTCATGCGCCGCTCGCGCTTGGGGCAGGAATAATCACTGGCCGGATGCCCTGGCTCCAGCCAGGTCAGATTACGGCAAACGCCAGCGGCCGCTTTCCACATGAATCAACAACCCGGTGTCGCGGAGAATTTGGAGTTGTTGGCGGATTTTGGGCCGGACATTTCGATTATCTGGATGAAGCCGCTCCAATTCGCGGGTGAAGGCGTAGGTGTCGGCGGTCGTGAACGACGTTTTGCCGAAGCGGCGGATGGCGTTGAGCACGTCCAGCGTCCAGCCGCGTTGGGTGACGGAAATTTCATTCAACGGTTTGACGCGACGGAACTGCGCGCGGACTTCGGGTGCCGGGGAAATCTGGCTTTCGGTGACGACGGCGATGCGGGCTTCGGCGGGGATACCTTATGTGTCAATATCAAGAACCGACCCGTTTCCGTTTCCGTTTAGTTTGCAAGGCGAGAATGCCGGCTTCGGGCTCATGTGCAACAACGGACAAACTCCCTACACTTTGTTCGAACCTGAAAACCTTTGCCAGCTAGCGGCACACTGGCTTATTGGAAATTAAGGACCTGATAAAACCTTTGGCCCCAACCCACCCTGTCCCAAACTGAAGTATTCGTGCCGATGGCCGTAACAGGATTTCCAAGATTGAACCAGTTGCTTGCCGGCAGCGAAGGAGTCCATTGAACTTGATACGTTACATTAGAGATGGAACTCCAGTTAATTTCCACCGAACGATAGATGGATGCCAGCGTGGTTGAATTTGTGCTCAAGGGCGCAAAAACCAAGTCGTCAAGGGCGAAATCATTTCCATAGGCTATAGTGGTGAGATCGACAACATCGATGACTGCTTGTGTCGAGGATTGAGAATTCCAAAGGGTTGTAAAGCTCTGCCAGACAAAGTTCGAAGGTTGTATCTGAACAGGATTTCCGACCTGGACCCCATTTATGGTAAAAGCCAGGTTTGGCGGAGCGGGATCTGTTCCGCTAAATATATCGGCGGCCCAACCGGAAAGCGCGTATGACGTGTTTGGGGTGACATTGACCGTTTCGGACCACACGATTTGGGCTGGGTTAGCACCGCCATTGACAATGAGCATTAGTCCAGTTCCCGTAGTATGGTCTCCCATGGATACCCAGCCGGCGTTATCACTTTGGGGATTCGAGCCAACGTCAAACGCCCCGGCTGCGCTCGTGCCGGGCAAATAAGTGTATTGGGAGGTAAAACCTGTGTTTCCCAATGAAAAGTTGCCGTTGACCAGCAAATTACTTTGTCCCATTGCCGGCGGCCCCAAAAGGCAAATGAAGGTGACGCAAGCCAACCAAACACCACTTCTTAAATTATTTCGCATAATTCAAATCATGCCAAATTCTGATTTTAACGCAAGAGAAAAACACCATTGCATGGAGGACAGACCTGTGTGCGTGTTCGGTCTGTAAGCGGATCAACACAATTTGGGCCAGCACCTTTTGTGTTTTCTTCGGCAACTCCAACGGAATTTGAGACGATACGGGATAAGTGGAAAAACGTGGATTTCGCTATGCTTCTGGCAATCCCAGCCACTCCAGCGGCAAGGAACCGAAGTTATTTCAGCGCGACTTGTCCCGGCGAAACGGAGTAAAGACGGATGACCCAGATGGGGACGGTGATTGTGCCGCGCAACTTCACGGCAGACGCCAACTACCGCGCTCGACGTGAAGAAGTAAACCAGCGTCGCGTAACACCTGAAGTTGCTGGCGGATTCCTGCCGGGTGAGACGAAGTCTTTTACGCGGCCTGCCCCGTGTTGTTTACGGGGTTATCGCGGACGTGCCGGCCCGCCCCGTGTAACTCTGTTATTTACGGGGCCTGCCCCGTGTTACCGGGTAATTTACGGGGTTATCGGGGTGCAACTTCTCCAATTCGCGGGTGAAAGCGTAGGCGTCGGCGGTGGTGAATTGACTCGCTCGCGCCCGCTCGCTCGGCCCTCGCGGGCCTTTGCTTTCAGCCAAATTCCTTTCGTCGTTTCCCAAACGACTCAAGTCCGTTTTGCCGAGTCGGCGGATGGCGTTGAGCACGTCCAGCGTCCAGCCCCGAACTCCGATAGACATCGCGAGCAGGCGCTTTCAGGGTTTGACCCGCTCGAATTTTTCGCGGACTTCGGCTGCGCCCCTGGTTTTAGCAGAAGAAATCTCGGGCTTGTTTTCTCCCCAAAATCCGATAACTTTTACCCGTGGCGTTTCCGCTCACCGCTTACATTGAAGCCGCTCTGGAACTGGCCCGTTACGACAAGCTGGAAGACGGCTCGTTTGCGGGCGAAATCCCCAAGCTCAAAGGCGTGGCTGCATTCGGTCAATCGCTCCGCGAATGCGAAAGCGAACTGCGCTCGACGCTTGAGGCTTGGATTCTTGTCGGGTTAAGACTGGGGCACAAACTGCCGGTGTTGGCCGGCATTGATTTGAACAAGGTCCAAAACAGCCGGGTGGCGACCACTTAGAACGGCGCGACTTCATCCGGAAACTCCGCGCACTGGGCTTCGACGGCCCAAATTCCGGCACCCGCCACCAGTTCATGGTCTTAGGCCAGCATCGTCAGACCGTCCCCACCAATTCCGAATGCTACGCGCCACTACTCTTGCGCAGCGGCCGACGGATACTCGCTGCGAATGGCAGCAGCAGCAGTCCGCCCGCAAGCATCGTGAATGTGGATGGCTCCGGGACGGCGGCGGCGGCGACCTCAGCGCCAATCAATGCCGTCATGCTATTGGCAGTAAGGCCTCCGACAGCATAGGCCAGTGTGTCACCCGCACTGAGAAGAAACGGCCCGGATCCAAGCGGGACATCGCTTGTTGGCCCAAAACCAACCACGCTGCCACTGTCTACCACAACATTGTTCTCCAACAAATACACACTGCTCACTGTGGTGGCTGTATCAATCCCCTCGAATATGCCATGAAACGTATAGATTCCGTTTACTGGAGCGGTGAACTGCACCATGGCGTACTCATCGTTGGGACCGGCATTCATCGCCAGCATGCCTGGATCGAATTGCGAGATTTCCGACCCACTGGTCGTTACGGTTTGGATAGCTGCTGTTCCGTTATAGAAGACACCCATGAAGTTACCTAACGGTGGAGACTGCCAGGAATCAATGGCTGGACCTGGCAATGAGGGGATTGGAACAGGGGCGAGCAATAGATTAAAAGCGGAGCCGAGTGGAACGGATTCAAAGCCGTAGCTCCAAATGCCGTTGGGATTGATGGTTGGCGAGAACATCAACGACGGATCATACTGGGCCGAGGCCAGCCGCGCTGTGCCGACTACCAAGGCCACAAGTGCTGCGATGGTGCTGGTATTTCTGATGGGAATTTGCCCTTTGACGCGCCGCCCTTTAATTGATGTTGCGCGGCTGAACAGCGATAACGCTGCCACCGAATACGAAACCAATGTGGTCTTACAACAGGTTTTCATTTGGGTCCTTATGTTATGGGTTCGCGAGTTGCATTATCAAATTCGCTTTTGGCATTGATTCGCTGAAAGGCTACGCGCCACTACTCTTGCGCAGCAGCCGGCGGGTTCTCGCTGCGAATGGCAGCAGCAGCAGCAGTCCGCCCACAAGCATCGTGAATGTGGATGGCTCCGGGACGGCAGCAGCGGCAACGTCTTGGAGGGTCGTACCGACTCGGATCTCGTCGAGCTCCTCTCCAGCATTGCTTTGGTAGTAGAACTGCTGCAACTGCAACGCCGACCCCGGGAGCAGGAGCGAAGCGGTCGGTGGACCGAGCACGGCGCCGGGATCCACGAAGAGGTTGACAAGGGTACCGCCCGCGTTCCACTGAGCCAGTTGTAGCACGAAGAAATCCACGTTCCCGACGCCGGCAGAGAACCCGGCCGGCAGGCCGTTTAGAGTGATTGCGCCGCCTGGAACCTTGTCCACGGCGATGTCCGGGAGGGACGGGCTCGTTGGCTGGAGCTCGACGGACGCGCTGGGGACGGCTCCGATTGCAGTCAGTTCCTGGAAGCTGATCCAGAGATCACTCCCGGCGTTGCTGAGCGGTGTGAGGAAGGGGCGGGACGCTGACCCCAGCCCACCCCCGTTCAGGAGCGCTTCACCAGTTGACGGCAGCGCTGTCGGGTAACTCAGCGTCGGTGGTTGACCGACCATCGCGCCGCTGATTTGCGTCCAAGGCCCGCCCCAGCCGGTCCCCAGGGCCATGGTCGGCAGCGGTTGATTCACCGCGTAATTGAAGCCCTCGTACGCGAGTATGCTCGCCGCGGTTTCGCGTGCCGGTCCTATCGCAAAGCAGAGTGCGAGCGCAGCCGCCAGGCGATACGGCGAGGTACGGCGAGCCGTGTGGAATATGGAGTTTTTTTTCATATAGGGTATCTGGTTTAAAGCCGGATTTTGCATTGGCCAGAATTCGTCAGCCAATTGTTGCTCATGGTTGTTTGCATCTGAGTGACAAACGGTTTTCCAAAACTCGAACGGCCGGGACAACCCCGGCAGCTTCCCGAACAGTTCCTTATCCATCCGGTTAACGACGCTTATACGCCGACTTTCCATTCCCGTCAATAAAAAGTTATTCACATCCCAACGACAAGGCGCTCGCTGTTGCGAATGTGGTTGGTAGAATATCCGGATGCAACGGCTCAAGTTCGCGGGTGAAGGCGTAGGCGTCGGCGGTTGTAAATGTATTGGTAGGGACGGCTGGCCCCAGCCGTCCGCGGACGCCTCGGCGAAGCGTCCCTACCTCGCAAAGCCGTCGTACGATATTGAGCACGTCCAGGGTCCAACCGCGTTGGGTGACGGAAATGTCTTTCAATGGTTTAACGCGGCGGAATTGTGCGCGCACTTCTTCTGGCGGAACGATGACCGTCCGCGTGTGACGAGCGGCAAGTGACGAGTGACACGAAAAACCTGGCCTGTTCCACGCTTTGCAACTGTCGTGACAACGGGGATACGGGCTTCGACGGAGACCCGGGCTTGCCGCGGCGCAACTTCATGAAGGCGGGTCAGGGTGATGTTGCAGCGTGTGCGGCTGATGCGGCAAGTCTGTTGCGGCGCAATCCCTCAACGGCATACGAATGAGCAGCGTTCCGACCTGTTAAACAGTTCTTCTTGACATTATTATTCAAAATGGTAATGTTGAGCCCGTCGGCTTTGCTCACCATTCCCGGCTGGAGTTTCGGCCAGGGCTTCTGGGTGAGCCTGATTCAGCCAACGTATTGATTTCCGCCGAAACGGAATCATTGCAAAAAGAAAGGACTTATGAACACGCGTGCCCTGAAAATTCTCGCTGTCAATCTGGGTCTGTGCGCTGCCGCCGGCAACCTGGTCGCGCAGGTCATTGAGACGCCTCTTTACTCGTTTGGCGGCTCCCCCGATGGGTACCAACCGCGTGGCGTGCTGGTACAGGGCAGCGACGGCAATTTCTACGGGACCACCCTGTACGGCGGGACGGGCGGCGGCACCGTGTATCGGATCAGTCCCGACGGCAGCTTCACGAATTTTTACTCGTTTCCCGGTTATGACGACGATGGAGATACTCCAGCTGCCGGGCTGGTGCTGGGCAGCGATGGCAATTTCTATGGGACGGACAGTTACGGCGGGTTGAACACATACGACAACTGGGGCACCGTGTTTAAGATCAGTACCAACGGTATCGAAGCGACTGTTTGCTCGTTTGGAAACAGCCCCTACGATGGGATGAATCCAAATGCCGGGCTGGTGCTGGGCAGCGACGGCAATCTCTACGGCACGACTTACCAAGGCGGGTCGAACAGTGTGGGCACCGTATTTCGGGTCAGTCTCGACGGCATCAGAACGAATCTTTACTCGTTTGGCAGCCACCCTTACGATGGGGCTATTCCATCGTATGCTCCGCTGGTGCAGGGCAATGACGGCAATTTCTACGGCACGACCATTTACGGTGGCACGAACGAGGCCGGCACCGTGTTCCGGATCAGTCCCAGTGGCAACGAAACGGTTCTTTACTCGTTTGGCGGCTACCCCACTGATGGGGCCAATCCCGAGGCCGGGCTGGCGCTGGGCAGCGATGGCAATTTCTATGGGACGACCGAGACGGGTGGGGTGGCGCCGAACGACGGAGGCACCATATTTCGGATTAGTCCCGGCGGCAGCTACACGGTTCTTTACTCGTTTGGCACCTACTCAGACTACGATGGGGTCAATCCATGGGCCGGGCTGGTGCAGGGCAGCGACGGCAATTTCTACGGGACGACCTTTCACGGTGGGACGAACTACCAAGGCACCATATTTCGGATTAGTCCCGGCGGCAGTTACACGAATTTTTACTCGTTTGTTGGCTATCCCACTGATGGTGGCTATCCAGATACCGGAAATGGCTTGGTGCAGGGCAGCGACGGCAATTTTTACGGGACGACTGCCGAAGGCGGGACGAACGACGCCGGCATGGTGTTCAAACTGACTGTTTCCCTCAACCTTCCCGCCAATCGAATCAGCGCCATCCAGGTTGCAGGCGCGAATGTTCTCGTCACCATCCCGTCAGTAGCCGGTGAGACGTATCAGCTCCAGGATCGGGCCTCGCTGACGACTGGCGCGTGGGCTGATGTTGCCGGACAAGTGATCAGCATCGGCGGCCTGCTGACAGTGACCAACTTTGGCGGGTTCTCGCAGCCACAGCAGTTTTACCGATTCGCGATCACACCGTAAAAACCACTCCCGCTTTGGCCTTGGGCCCGCGCCGCGGGCATGAATGCTTATGTCTTTCAACAGCCTGCCCCGAAATCTTTCGGGGGTTTGATGCGCTTGAATCGCTCGCGGACTTTTTCCGGCGGGGTGATCAATGTGGCACAGGCTTCCAGCCTGTGTTCTCCCTGTGCGGCGTCGGTTTCGGAAACAGCAACAGGCAGGATGCCTGTTCCACGCTTTGCAACTGTCGTGACGACAGCACTTGAGCCGTTTGGGAAACGGCGAAAAGTTTGCTGGTCGCGAAAGCGACGAATCGTGAAGCAGGGAAAACCATTGGCAAGAGCGGGAGCTCCATTTGGGCGAAGCCAAAGGCCCGCGAGGGCCGGGCGAGCGGGCGCGAGCAAGTCCATTCCCGATGCGCGATTTCTGGCCCTTGAGTTGAAACCAAAAACCGTCTTGTCGCGCCGGCTTGCCGCGCCATAGCTCAGCGACGGCGGGAGCCCGCAAGGCGGGACGAAGACGGAAGCGCAGCGAAGACGGATCAGTTTTGGGGGACGAACAACCTGCTTCAATACCGGTTTGTGTCAATACTCAGAACCGAGCCGTTTCCGTTTCCAGACCCGCGCGTTGACTCATGGCAAAACCTTACCCAAGGGTTGAGAGGTTTTCGGATCGTTGACTCATAACCCTGCTTACCGAACACGGGCTCTATCGAACACCAGTTTAAGCATTTGTTCAATCTGGTCTTTC
>Ga0208937_1001465_pt1 | contig 9710 bp, 7 predicted proteins | sample June2015DPH_11_5_FD_184705 | JGI IMG/M metagenome (GOLD analysis project Ga0208937, IMG submission 184705) | Peatland microbial communities from SPRUCE experiment site at the Marcell Experimental Forest, Minnesota, USA - June2015DPH_11_40... | ecosystem: Environmental > Terrestrial > Soil >...
CCCGCTCAGCATCGACCAAACCATGGGCATGGATAAGGCTTAAGCCGCGCAGACGCGCGAAATATTGGCTCTGATTGTCGGCGAGTCCTTTGCGAAGGGCGTGCCGCGATGTCTGTTGAGGGTCATCAACTGCCGCGCCGGCCATCGACCCAGCGCGGCAGCTAGACACCTAATAACGGACACGAACGCAGGCGGTCGGCGCGGCAGAGATGGGCCATTTGCGGACATTCGGGAGAGACAATCAATCTGCTGGCTTGGAGCGATCGGCGCACCGGTTACTTGCCGTAAGCCTGCGCGGACCTCGTGCGCCGAAATAAGCGGCGGTGCGTAAGCGGTAAGTTTTGCTCTTATGCGCACAAATGAAGTGGAATTGGGTCGTGCTGACGCGCCCTCCGGGTTCGATGGATTCGACCAACAACTTGGAATGCTCCGCCAGCGACCAGCAGCGCTGTTGCAAATGCGCCGCTGAGGAAAACTAACTCAACATTAGCTCCGCGTGCCAAGCTCCGCTCTCCAGCGTGCATCGCATCGACGTGCTGGCCTCCAGTTGTCGGCGCGTCACTGCGTGGCCCGGCATAAGATATCGTAGTCACTTTGTGTGGGGCCAGACCCCCAGAAGTCAAAGCATCGAACTGGGGTGCCGCCAATTCCCGAAGCGTCTGTTCATTGGGGAAGACGGCGGAACCTCGGCGTGCCTTTTCATCAAGTTCGGATTGCTGTTCGATTTCGGCTCCTCTCAAGCTGCGATTGATCAAGTCGCGATGTCTCAGCGCACCAGTTCGGCGTATGCTGGAATGCGCGCTTAGGTCGCGAGAACTGAGAAACCAACACTGGCGGTGATTGACGCGATCGACCCGGTAGTACCAGCGGCTGCCTGTTGGCGCTGACGAACCTGGTTTCGCCATGCATTCCGCGGACGCTGCTTCGACAAGAGTTGCTTGTGTCGTCAACACCGCGGCCGCAAGCATTATGAAGAAGACAGCCGGCAACAGCTTCGCCATCCGGCACAACGGGCCGCTCTTAGGCGCAATCACGTAAGTTAACCGGATGTCCCAATGGTCCACAGCGTGCTCCCTGGAACGCTCACGCACGCTACCGACATGTGTTTCAGCAAACCTCAGAGTCCCAAAAACGCCGAGGAACGCTTGGGCGAATTAATCGACAGATATGCCGACGCCGAGGACCTTCGATCGCGACGAAGCGGACGGCCCTGCTGCCCAACGGCTTCGGCCGCATTAGACCGACAGCCGCCGCCACCAGGGCCGCGACCGCCGGGCCGCAAGCACCGCAAGCTGCGCGGTGATTTCCTTGGCGGTCATGAGGTCGGCGGTCGCTTTCATTTCGGTCATCGCCATGGCGTACCCAAACACGAGACCGAGCGGAACGATGGCAAGCACGATGAGCAGTTGCATGGTGTGTTCTCCTTAGCCGTGGGGGAACTGCACGCACCGCGACAAGAACCTTAGACGCGACGACTTATCTGCGAGCCGACGCCACCACGGTCGCGGCCGTGGAGCGGCAACGTAAGTGAGCATTTCGGCGGGCATGGCGGGCCCTCGCGTCCGGGTGGTGACCACCCGGTCGAGCGTGGCGAGGCAATGGTTAACGAAACGTTACGTCGCGCGGTTGGCGGCGAACTTCGTCACAAACGACGTGCGAGAGCAGCGACGACGTCCGAATCGGGTCAAACTGCGACATGGGGTGATGTCCACGTCACGGCAGCTTTGCCCCTGAAAGCGGACGTCGCGTGAGGTCCTAGTTTAGTGGGGCACAAGATTAAGGGGATGCCGATCATGCCGGGACACAGCCTTTGAAGCGCGCTTGGCGAAAGTCGCTTTGCCTTTTGCACTCTTCGCATGAGGAGCTTGCCGATCATGCCGGGACACAGCCTTTGAAGCGCGCTTGGCAAAAGTCGTTTTGCCTTTTGCGCTCTTTGCATGAGGAGCTTGTTTTTTCAAAGGTGGCTGGTCCACGGGCAGAGAGGGAGCCATAACCGCGTGGCATGCGGCGGATATCAGATCCTTGTGGGACACAAGACACTGAAACACTCGTCCTCGGCCGGGGATGGCGTCCTGGCAAAACTGAAATGCGTCATCCATGCACGCTTGCCGTCCGTCCTGAGTCTGCGCAAGCGCGACCGTGGTCCCGTTCAAGGCGATAACAACGACGAGCATGATTCGCTGCTTCACAGAGGCCCGTCTCTTCGCTCTACAGCCATGTCGACCTCCCCCGGGGTAATCCGAGGGCCACGAGATTATGGTTCACCGGGCACAGAGTCTATCGAGGCCGCCCATGTCGCTTACGGGTCATTCACGACCGATGCATTCAGTACCCGTGCCGATCAATGTCCGTTGTTACTCCAATAGCGACATTATTGTTCGGCGCAGCGAAGTGACGCTAAGGGCCAAAAGCCGACGTGACCGGCCACTAAGCGTCGAGCTGGCGCTGAGTGCGCTTTATTGCCAAACGCGTGTGATCCCAGGGATGATCCGCGTCGTCTAATGCCTCTCGCAGAACCGACATACTGTAGGCCACCATGAAGCATAGTCGGAAAGGCCTATCTCGCTCGAATAGATTTGTTGAACGAACCATTCGCGCTTGCGTTCCAAGAGCACAACGCAGCAGATCATCGGTGAGCAGCCTGCATAGATAACCGCTTGCTAACGCACCGCAACAGATTTTAATGCCCCGCAACAGATTTCGTTGATGCTTCGCCACAAAACAAGAAGGCATCAACATTTACTTGGTGGATAGACTTTGGGCGCAATCCATCAGTGCGATTTGAGACTCTTTTGCGAATCGCTGACGGTACAATGTAATGGGTGCCGCGCTCCGTAGGCGCCGAGCTGTTCAGGGACACGAAGCGCTTCCGCCGGAAAGTTATCTTCCGCTGGTCGATTCGCTTTTCAAGGACGGCCGGACTCTGCTCGCGGGGACCATTTTCGTTACCGGCTCTGTTTTCATCACATATTGGAAGACAGGCGAAATCCTTGTTCTCTACTGTGCACTGGCGTTCGTTCTTGTCGCCTGTGTGCGTGGAATAGTGATGCATGCGTATGTCCGCGTGCGCTCAACAGTCGCAAGTACAGAAGTCGCCAGACGATGGGAGCATCGTTATCTAGCGGGAGCTTGCGCGTCCGTCGCCCTGCTTGGAATCTGGTGCTACGTCGCCTTTGCGCGGACCTCTGATCCGTTTGCCCATCTCGTCAGTTTTTCAATGACGATTGCTTATGCGACGGGAATCTTCGGACGAAACTTTGCAAACGCCCGATTTGTGATCCTGCAAATTTTATGTGCGTGGGCGCCGATGACAGCCGCGCTCGTGCTTTACGGAAATCTGTTTCATTGGATTTTCGCTGCCCTTCTTGCGCCGTCCTTTATCGCGATGAAATTCATCGCGGAAAGATTGCGTCGCACGCTGCTCGATGCAGTGATCTCATCGCGCGACATGTCGTTGCTCGCAAAGCGATTCGACACCGCACTAAACAACATGCCCCACGGCTTGTGTATGTTCGATTCCGAGCATTACATCGTTGTCTCAAATCAAAAGCTGAATCAGCAAATGGGATTGTCGCCTGATTTTGAGCTGAAAGGCTCAACTGTGCGCGACTTGGTTGAAAGCGTTGTCAAGACAGGTCTGATTTCCGATCTCAACGGGCAGGGCCTGATCGACCGCCTGGACGCCCGGCTTTCGGGTAGCGACGATGGCGCTTTTCGTGTGGACATGCTGAACAGGCGAACGCTTGTGTTCAATGTCCAGCCCATGGAAAACGGCGGAATGGTTGTTCTTGTGGAGGATATCACCGAGCGAAAGATTGCCGAAGCCAAGATCAACCATCTGGCACGATTTGACGCTCTGACCGGCCTCCCCAATCGCACCGTTTTGCTTGACCGTATGGAGCGTGCCCTTAGCGAATGGCGGCCCGACAACATGTGCGCTATTCACTTCGTTGATCTCGACCAATTCAAGCAGGTCAACGACACCTTGGGGCACACAAGGGGCGATATGCTTCTAAAGGCTATCGCTGAGCGACTGCAAACCTCTATCCGGGACGCCGATGTCATTGCGCGCTTCGGTGGTGACGAGTTTGTGATTTTGCAGGCGCCGATCAAGTCCCTCGATGAGGCGGAAGCTCTCGCCACACGCGCTCTGAACGCTCTCGCGGGCACCTACGATCTGGACGGACACAAGGTCGTCGTGACCGCCAGCATGGGGATTGCGGTTGCGAAAAACCCGATTGATCCGGACCAATTTTTGCGAAACGCCGATATGGCTCTGTATCGGGCGAAATCCGAGGGCCGTGGTACGTGGCGCTGGTTCGAGGCGAAAATGGAGGCCACCGCCCAAGCGCGCAGAACTCTCGAACTTGATTTGCGCAATGCGTTGGAGAGCGAGGCATTCGAACTCTACTATCAGCCGCTCTTTAATCTGAAAACTCGACGAATCCTGGCGTGTGAGGCGCTGCTGCGGTGGCCTCACCGTGAACGCGGAATGATCTCCCCAGGAGAGTTCATGCTCGTTGCCGAAGAAATGGGACTCATCGTCGAAATCGGCAACCAGGTGCTGTACAGGGCCTGTCTGGAATGCCGACGGTGGCCGGGCGATACTGCCGTTGCGGTCAACCTCTCATTGATCCAGTTCGACCGTTCCAATGTTCCTGCGGTTGTTCGAGAGACGCTTGCCGCCACGAATCTTCCGGCCCACCGGCTCGAAATTGAGATCACCGAATCGACTCTGCTTCGGGACACGAAAAGGACCCGCGCCGATCTGAATCAGCTAGCGGAGTTGGGGGTGAAAATCTCGTTGGACGATTTTGGCACCGGCTATTCAAGCCTCAGTTCCTTGCATAGCCTTCCGCTGCACAAGGTGAAGATCGACCAGTCGTTCCTGCAGGGCCTTGGCAACGACGAGCGCAGGGTCACCTTGCTGCGCGGTATCACGCGGCTGAGCGCGCAACTGGGACTGCGCGTGGTAGTCGAGGGCGTCGAGACCGAGGAGCAGCTCGCATTGCTCGCCGCCGAGGACAGTATCGACGAAGTTCAAGGGTACTTGCTCGGTAGGCCCATGCCAGCATCCGACTTACGTAGGCTACTTTACGCCACTTACGTTGCTCCTGCTCAGACGCCCTCGTGGCCGGCAAACCTCCGGCACGACGCAGCGTGAGGCTTTAGCGTGTCGTTGCGGCCTGCATGCCGGCCGGCCTGGTCAAGGGCGAGGGGTTCAGGCCCGACAACGGGCAGAAAAGAGTTTCAGACAGGAAAAGCGCACACGGGATGGTCGAACGGCGATGATCGAATATCAAGCTCCAGCCCTCGCCGCTTCCCTCGCTTTATGTGCGCCGAGTACAACTATCTTAACAAGAGACGGGCGGTCGTTCTCGACAGTTATCTTGTCTCGCTAGTGTCAAGGGCAAGTTCTTCCAAGCCCGCATGGATACGACAAAAGACGCGCGCACGGCAGAAGATAAACGCCATTTCCTGCAGTCTTGGATCGCCGCCTGGATTCCCGTTTTGTGGCCGTCGCATTGATCTGGCGACGTCCGAAATGGGTCATTCGCGACAGATTCACGATGTTCGCGCAAGGTCCGCTTGTCCCCCGAAACCGGACATATCGCTGCATCGCGGCGAAGCGACGCCTCGATGAAGCTAAATGAGTTCAGGGCCGGACGCACATTATTTGAGGTCGTGCCGCGCCAAGGGTTTCGCGAAAATAGCAACTTCAACTTCGCTGCCAGTGGAGCTTGAGCCGATGACCTTGATCTTCATCGTAAGCTTCTTCGGTGAATAGCCTCCGTACCAACCCTCCGTGCCTTGAAATCCATCGATATTCGCAAGAGCGATCGCGTCAGGGTCGGCAAACCACAGCAACTTCGGGTCGGCTGATTGGAAGACGGCCTTCAGCGTCTCGCCGATTTGTCTAGCTTTTTCCAGCGAGGCGGACGCCTCTGTTCCCAATTCGGAGGCAATGCAGCGATACTCATAACGACGGCCTTCGCCGTGTTTATAGACGTAGCAATGATCCGTCACGCCGGGAATTGCTTGAGTGCCTGCCCACGCGGGATCGCCTCTTAGGTCGCCCCCAGGCTTGCCCTTCAATTTTGAGAAACTGCTCGAGCGCGCCTGAAGAATTTTCTGAATTGAGCCGCACACGTCGTCGACACAATCCGCAAACGCCGGGGCGGAGAACAGCAGCGTAACGGTAAGAAAGAAAATCCGTAGCTTCATAAACCCTCCAGAACCATCGGTGCGGCGAGAGTATAACGTCCACAGTGTGACCTCGTAAGCGCTCCAGCCAAGCACTGATGCGGCCGGAGGATCGTCGCTGCATCGGCGCGCTGCTCCGCTGTGATCCACCTCGCCGTTGATGAACCAGTCGATCGCCACGTCCGAGAGCAAACGCCGTTTCGGCCGGACGTGGCAAGTGCCACGAACGCACCCTGAGGGTTGCGCGGCATCGCGAGCGGCGACGCAAGCGCCATTGCCTTTTCACTGTCGCGGAGCCCGAGCCTGCCATTGAGACCGCCGTCGCAGAAGGCTTGTTGAAACCCGGAGGGGTCAATCGCGTCGTTTTGAGCTTGCAACAAGCACTTCCGCTTTGCCCCCGATTCCGGACATATCGCTGCGTCGCACTAAGCGACGTGAAGGGCCATGAAGAGACTCACGCACTGCAACATGCTCTCCTGTGATTCTTTTTTAGGGTTGCAACTGGAACTCGACCAACTCAGTCGTGTAGATGGGCATGCCCGTGGACTGGCGCTCTTTCTTCACGATAGAGCGCACTGCGGGGGCGTACCAATACGTCACGTAATCCGCGCCGGGAGCGATAGGCGCTTGAGGTGAAACCCAAGTGCCCTTCGCTTCGAGCCTGAACGCGTCGAATTCACCCGCGGGCACCCGCACCTTCTCGTAGCCGAGCACGGCAACGCTCCGTTTGCCACGACCTTCCAGAGTGCCCAAGGTCATGTCATTTACCACGTAATCGTCTACGTAATTCCACTGTTTGCCCACCTCGAGCGGAAAGCTCAGCAACCTGTCGTCAGAATTCTCTTCCTGCGGCGATTTGATGATGTTCAGATCATGGGTCAGCGCCAGCGGTTTCCCATTCTCCGTGCCCTCGATCCCCGTCGGACTCACAGACGTAACCACCCAGGCATACTCCAACTTCGCACCCGATGTTGAGCGCGTTACGAACACCCATCGATCACCGACCTTCACGTCGGGCCTCTCAGTGTCCTTATTCTTGGCCTGCGCTGTTCCGCCAAAATTCGCTCCGTCTAGGTGTACCAAGTCTCTCTGACGTCGCCAGGCCTCACGGGCCTCTGCCTCATGACCGGTTAATGCAAGTCCCGAAGCGAGGATGCCATACACATACGCATAATTCGGATTTATCGCGATCGACCGGCGCGCCCATTCGATCGCCTGATCGTACTGCTGCAGCGCGAGATGGGCCCAACTTTTCGTGGAATACCAAAAAGACAATTCGGGATCGTGCGGACTGAGCCGTATCGCCTTGTCCATAAATTCGATGGCCTTTTCAGGTTGTCGGAGCCAAAAGTATGTGCTGCCTAAGGCCGCAAGGGCGCTTGCGGCGTTAGGGTCCAAAGCGAGCGCACGTTCGTATTCAGCAATCGCATCGTCCAAGCGTCCCTCGGCCTTGAGTATCTGGCCCTTAGCCAAATGAGCAGCCGAGGAGTTCGCATCGACGACGAGCGCGCGTGACGCCAGTTCGTTAGCCCGCTTCAGGTCGGCCTGGGGATCGGCGCTGAGTTTCAGCCAGACCGTAAGATAGAACTTTTCTGCTAACACGGTCAGCGCAAGGACGTTGTTTGGATCGGCGTCGAGCGCCCGATCGCAGAGACGGTATCCCGCTTCCGCTTCCTTACCAGAATATCCGACTTTTCTTGCGGCCGTGACGCACCGCATGGCCAAATCCATGGCGTCGGGGTTGGTGGAATGTGCGCTCCTTTGTGTCTCAGCCTTGAGCAACTCGTAGCCCAAGGTGTGGGCGAGCCGCGCGACGATCTCGTCCTGCATCTGCAGAAGATCGGCCCGGGCAGTATCGAACTGATCCGCCCAAAGATGGGCACCGCTATGGGCATCGATGAGCTGGGCGTTGACCCGCACCCGGTTCTGGTCTCGCCGCACCGAGCCTTCGAGCACGTATCGAACGCCGAGTTCCTTGCCGATCTCCTTGGTGTCGATGTTCTTGCCCTTGTAGGTAAAGGCCGTGTTGCGCGCGATGACAAAGCTGCCGCCGATACGCGACAGATCGGTGGTGAGGTCTTCGGTTATGCCGTCGGCGAAGTAGTCCTGGCTCGGATCGCCCGAGAGATTGGCGAAGGGCAGCACCACGATGGAAAGACGTGCGGCCTCAGCCGGCGCCGGCTTTGCCGGCGCGAGTATTTCCTTCGTGACTGTGCGATACGTCGTCCAATAGCCGGTCAACCCGGCCAGGACAGTGCCTACAGCGGCGGCACCGGCTATAACGCCGCCGATCTTCCTTAACCTCCGGCGCCGAGCGTCCGGCTTTGGCTCCGGCGCGCGGGATGTGGGCACCTCGATTTCCGTTTTGGGGTCTTCCGTGGTCATAAGCTAAATTCGCCCAAAGGGAGACATCCCGGCGCGTAAAGGAGCGGCGCTGTCCTCAGCAGTTGTTGGCGCGGCGGTATCGTTTTTATCCTTCATTTCACAACGGCATCCGAAGGCTAGCGCTCAGGCAGTCCCGCCTTGCGCAACCCTTCTGCGAAGCGTTCGATCTGGCTCTTCAGCTTCGGGTTGGCATTGCGGTAAGGAGCCAGGTATTTTTCCACGGTGTAGCCTGGTAGCCTTTTCTGTAATTCAGCCAAGGCGGCACTAGCTTCGTCAGCGCGCCCGAGCCAGCCATAGGCGCCGGCGAGTCCGAGATAGGGCCAGGGGAGTGCAGGGTTGGACGCGATCGACTTCTCGCACCACTGGATTGCCTGGTCCCACTCCGCCAAATTGAGCTGCGCTCTGCACGCCATGAATTCAAACATGACTCGATGCGGCGTCCGCGGATCGAAGCGCAGCGCCTTCTCGATTGGCTTGATGGCATCCTCGGGTCGCCCCAAAAGAGTCATAATCTCGCCTATCTGGGCATAGGCATCTCCGAAGTTCGGATTGCTTTCGATCGCGGCGTTCAACTGCGCCAGCGCAGCATCGTATTGACCCCTCGTTTCTAAAACTATGGCCTTGAGCCTACGTGCCCCTGGGTTAAAGGGATTAGCGGCGAGCACGCGATCCGCAGCGTGTTCGACGTCGCGATAGACCTCTTGGGCGTCGCCGATTTGGAAATAAGCAAGAAGAATTATTTGACATGTGGCCTTCCCGACTAACGCGTTCTCTTTGTCCGGGTCGAGACGCAAAGCCTGATCGAAAATCCCGATGGCTTTTTTTACGTTCTCGGGTGTGTAGGCCTCCATCGTTGAAAACCCCATCGTTACAAATCCGCGCATCACAAGATCGGTCGCGTCGGGGTTGGTCGGTCGCTCACGCATCGCGCGTAGACTTTCGGCATGTACGATCGACCCGCCCATCCAGCGCGTTAAGCGCGAGACGAACTCGGCCCGCAATTCGTCGAGCCGACTGCGTTCGCCGTCAAGCCGATCGGCCCAGATTTGGGCGCCCGACTCGGTGGAGATCAGTTGCGCGTTGACGGTGATCTTCTCACCGATCCGCTGCACGCTGCCTTC